>Ga0315910_10001245_pt1 | contig 23680 bp, 20 predicted proteins | sample EdamamesoilMG_FD_204470 | JGI IMG/M metagenome (GOLD analysis project Ga0315910, IMG submission 204470) | Garden soil microbial communities collected in Santa Monica, California, United States - Edamame soil | ecosystem: Environmental > Terrestrial > Soil > Garden | place: USA: California... | reverse complement strand
CCTTTGCGTCCGAGGCGCAACCCTTGCAGCTGCTGCATCCCGTGTCTTCCGCGTCCAGGCGTGCCAGCAGCGGCTGCATGCCGGCCGGCACGATGCGCCCGAGCCATGCCAGCATCCGCCGCCGCAAGGCCGCGGGCATGAGCAGCCAGGCCGCGTACACGGCGGCCACTGCCACGATCGCGTAGACGATCAGCGCCTGCATCCGCTCAACCTCCCGTGACCATCAACGTGACCCGGTACGTGATGAAGGCGGCCACGTAGGCCAGCGCGAACAGGTAACCGGCCATGATCAGCGGATACCGGATCGAATTGGTCTCCCGCTTCACGATCGCCAGCGTGGAGATGCATTGGGGCGCGAACACGTACCACGCCAGCAGCGCGAAAGCCGTGGCCAGCGACCAGCTCTGGGCGATCATCGGCGTAAGCTGCGCCGCGACGTCGTCGCCGGTGGCGGAAAGCGCATAGACGGTGCCGAGCGCGCCGACCGCGACTTCCCGCGCGGCGAGGCCGGGAACCAGCGCAATGGAAATCTGCCAGTTGAATCCGATCGGCGCCAGCACCGTTTCGAGGCCGCGGCCGATGATCCCCGCGAGGCTGTACTGGATTGCCGGACCCGTGGCATCCGCGGGCGGCGCCGGAAACGAGGACAGGAACCACAGCAGGATGGTGAGCGACAGGATGATCCCGCCGACGCGCGCCAGGAAGATCTTCGCGCGCTCGAACAGGCCGAGCAGCAGGTTGCGCAAATTCGGCCAGCGATAGGAAGGCAGTTCCATCATCAGCGGATGGTGGACCTTGCGGCCGGCCAGGACCTTCATGACCCAGGCCACGGCCAGCGCGCTGACGATGCCGGCGAAGTACAGCACGAAGAGCACGAGGCCCTGCAGATTGAGGAAGCCGTAGACCGTCCGTTCGGGTATGAAGGCACCGATGATCAGCGCATAGACCGGCAGGCGCGCCGAGCAGGTGGTCAGCGGCGCGATCATGATGGTGGTGAGGCGATCGCGCCAGCTGGCGATGTTGCGCGTGGCCATGATGCCGGGCACCGCGCAGGCGAAGCTCGACAGCAGCGGAATGAAGGAACGGCCGGAAAGACCCACCGTTCCCATCATGCGATCGAGGATGAAAGCGGCGCGCGGCAGGTAGCCGGAATCCTCCAGCGCCAGGATGAAGAGGAACAGGATCAGGATCTGCGGCAGGAAGATGACGACGCTGCCCACGCCGGCGACGATGCCGTCCACCAGCAGGCTCCGGAGGATGCCTTCCGGCAGCAACTGGTTGAGCTTCTCGCCGGTGAACGCGACGCTGCTCTCGATCCAGCCCATCGGCAGTTCGGCCCAGCTGAACACCGCCTGGAACATCAGGAACAGCATCACGGCAAGCACCACGAGGCCCAGCACGGGATGCAGGACGATCCGGTCGAGCGCGTCGTCCACGCGCAACTGCTGCGCGGGCTGCTGGACCGCGATCGCAAGGATGCGCCGCACTTCGCGCTGGGTGGCGCCGACGTCCTCGACGTCCGGTGCTTTCCACGGAGCGGCCTGCAATGCGCGATCCGAGAGGTGGGCCTGGATGATGCCGAGCAGCGCATCGGCGCCGCCGCGACGCACGGCGACGGTCTGCACCACAGGCATGCCCAGTTCGCGCTCCAGCGCGGCGACATCGATTTGCATGCCGCGCTTGTTTGCGACATCGGCCATGTTGAGCGCGAGGACCATGGGCAACCCGAGCCGCTTCGCCTCGACCACAAGGCGCAGGTTCAACCGCAGGTTTGTCGCATCGGTAACGCAGACCAGCAGGTCGGGACGCGGCTCGCCCTCCTTGACGCCCAGTACGACATCGCGCGTGATGGTTTCGTCCAGGCTCAGGGCATTGAGGCTGTAGGCGCCCGGCAGGTCCAGTACGCGGATCCGCTGGCCGGACGCCAGTTCGAAACTGCCTTCCTTGCGTTCCACGGTCACGCCGGCATAGTTCGCGACCTTCTGCCGGCTCCCGGTCAGCAGGTTGAACAGGGCCGTCTTGCCGCAATTCGGGTTTCCCAGCAGCGCGATGCGCAGCGGATCGGCGACCGTATTCATGATGCGGTCCCTTCCACGCGCAGCGGGCTCCTTGAGACGAGGATGTGGTCCGCTTCGAGGCGACGCAACGCGAACGTCGTATTGCCGATGCGCACGGCGATGGGCTCACGGCCGGGGTAGCCGTGGGCGATGACGCGCAGGCTCTCGCCTTCGACGAATCCGAGCTCCAGCAATCGCAAGCCGATGTCCCCTTCCTCGCCGTCCAGCGCGCCGGTGCGGACCTTGCCGATGGTCACCGTTTCGCCCTTGGCGACGGCGCTGAGGGCAACCAGGCCAAGGGTGGCGGTAGTGTGTTGCGACGAGGAATCGGGAGCCATGCGATGAAGAAATGGATAATGCGAATCGTTACTAATTATGGGCCTTTTTACGCGGCTTCGCATCCGCCCGCAGGCCCGCCGCCAATCAGCGGCGCTGGGAAAGGAATGCCGCGATCTCGGTCCAGTAACCCGGATCGGCGTCGAGGTCATTGTGTCCGGCTTGCTCGAATTCGCGCCAGGTTTTGGGCCCCGCCCACTTCGCGAGCAGAGCCCGCGCATGCAGGGCCGGAACGAGGGTGTCCCGGCGCGCGGCGAGGACCAGAAGCGGCGACTTGATGCCCGGGGCGCGCGCACCCGAGTCGAAATTGTGCCGCAGCAGCAGGGAGACCGGCGCATACGGATAGTGGCGTTGCGCGACCGCGCGCAGGCTGTCATACGGCGTCACCAGGATCACGCCCGCGAGCGGTCGCTGCGACGCCAGGAATACGGCGACGCCGCTGCCGAGGCTGCGCCCCATCGCCACGATGCGCGTCGCGTCGACATCGGCGCGCTGCGAAGCCCACGCGTGCACGGCCAGGGAATCCGCGCATAGCGCCGCCTCCGAGGGCTTGCCCGCACTCCCGCCGTAGCCCCGGTAGTTGACCGCGAGCACGCCCCAGCCGCCGAGGTGGCCGGCCTGCGCGGCGAGATGCGAAACTTCCTCTGCATTGCCGCCGAAGTAGATGACCAGCGGCACGGGTGCGACGGCGGTTGCCGGCTTCGCCAGCCAGCCGCGCAGCGCGATCCCGTCCGTCGCGTCGATCCGCACGTCCTCGATGGCAAGTCCGGCCGCGCGCAGCTGCGCGACCGGCGCCGGTTGCGGATGGAAAATCATCCTGTCCTGGGTGAAATAGAGCAGGGCCGAAAGCGCCACCGCCGTCCCGGCCACGATTGCCAATACGCTGATCAACATGCTTTGCACGACTCGTCCAGGTTTCATTTCGATTGCACGCGACGTCCGCCTGCGGCTCGGGACAGGCAGCATATTCGAAACACGTCCGCGATTGCGCCGGCGAGCATCCGGCCCGCTGGGGGACGGGTTAAACTGACGCCCGCCCCACGCCGAACGTCCGCTTCCACCGGATGTCCGAAGCTTGGCGGATTGCCATACTTCCAGGAGATGCCCCGTGCCAGTGCAACAAGTCCTCGACCTCATCGGTAACACGCCCCTGGTCGAGGTCACCCGCATGGAGGCCGGCCCCTGCCGCCTGTTCCTGAAGATGGAGAGCCAGAATCCCGGAGGTTCGATCAAGGATCGCATCGGACGTTCCATGATCGAGGCCGCCGAGCGCGACGGCCGCCTCAAGCCGGGCGGCACCATTGTCGAAGCCACCGCCGGAAACACCGGCCTCGGGTTGGCCCTGGTCGCGGCGCTGAAGGGTTACAAGCTGATACTCGTCGTCCCCGACAAGATGAGCCGCGAGAAAATCTTCCACCTGAAGGCAATGGGTGCGGAGGTGCGGCTCACGCGCTCGGATGTCGGCAAGGGACATCCCGAGTACTACCAGGACATGGCGGAAGTCATTGCCAGGGAAACCGGCGCATTTTTCGTCAACCAGTTCGGCAACGACGCCAATCCGCTCGCGCACGAAACCTCCACGGGTCCCGAGATCTGGGCCCAGGCGGAGCACGATGTCGATGCCGTGGTCTGCGGCGTCGGCTCATCCGGCACCCTCACCGGCCTCTCCCGCTATTTCGCCAAGGTCTCGCCGGACACCGAGATGGTCCTGGCCGACCCGGTCGGATCGGTGCTGGCCGACTATGTCCATACGGGCAAGTATGGGGAGGCGGGCAGCTGGATCGTGGAGGGCATCGGCGAGGACTTCATTCCCCCGATCGCGGATTTTTCCCGCGTGAAGAAGGCCTATTCCATCAGCGATGCCGAGGCCTGCGCGACGGTGCGCACCCTGCTGGAGAAGGAAGGCATCCTCGCCGGATCTTCGTCCGGCACCTTGATCGGTGCCGCCCTGCGCTATTGCCGCGAACAGAAAAAGCCGAAGCGCGTGGTGACCTTCGTCTGCGACAGCGGCAACAAATACCTGTCCAAGATCTTCAACGACTACTGGCTGATCGACCAGGGCCTGCTCGAGCGCGAACAGTACGGCGACCTGCGCGACCTCATCACGCGGCGCCACGACGAGCGCGCCACGGTCACCATCGCGCCGGACGACAAGCTGATGACCGCCTATGCGCGCATGAAACTCTACGACATCTCGCAGCTGCCGGTGCTGGATGGCGGCAAGGTGGTGGGCATCCTCGACGAATGGGACCTGCTGAGCGCCACGCAGGGCAGTCCCGGCCGCTTTGCCGATCCCGTTCGCAGCGCGATGACGGACCGCATCGACACCGTCGGACTGAAGACCCCGATTTCGCAGCTGATGAATTCCTTCAACAAGGGCCAGGTCGCCATCGTTGTCGACGGCGGCCGCTTCTACGGCCTCATCACCCGCATGGACGTCCTCAACCACCTGCGCAACAAGGCGCACTGAAACCGGAACCGAACATGAGCAACCGGAAGAAAAAGCAGGGCTTCGCCACCCGTTCGATCCATGCCGGCCAGACGCCGGACCCGACGACCGGCGCGGTGATGACGCCGATCTTTGCCACCTCCACGTTCAAGCAGCATTCGCCCGGCGTGCACACCGGCTATGAGTACGCGCGCAGCCAGAATCCCACGCGCCACGCGTTCGAACGCTGCATCGCCGACCTCGAAGGCGGGATGCAGGCATTTGCCTTCGCCTCCGGCCTCGCCGCAACCGGCACGGTGCTGGAGTTGCTCGATGCGGACAGCCACATCGTCGCGGCCGACGACCTCTATGGCGGTTCCTGGCGCCTGTTCGAGAAAGTGCGCAAGCGTTCCATGAGCCTGCGCACCGGCTATGCGGATTCCAATGTGGCCGGCTCCCTCGAAAAGGCGCTCCAGCCGGACACGAAAATGATCTGGGTGGAGACGCCCTCCAATCCGGTGCTCAAGGTGACGGACCTCGAACAGGTTGCGAAGATCGGCAGGGAACGCGGCATCCTGACCGTGGTGGACAACACGTTCGCCTCCCCGCACGTGCAGCGTCCGCTCGACCTCGGCATCGACCTCGTGGTGCATTCGGTCACCAAGTACATCAACGGCCACTCCGACATGGTCGGCGGCATCGTGGTGGTCAGGGATCGCAAGGACATTGCCGAGAAGCTCGAGTTCATGCAGAACGCGATCGGTTCCATCATGGACCCGTTTTCCAGCTTCCTGGCGCTGCGCGGCGTGAAGACGCTGCCATTGCGCATGAAGCAGCATTGCGGCAACGCCATGCACCTCGCGGCGTGGTTGCAGAAGCATCCGAAGATTGAAAAGGTGATCTATCCCGGATTGCCGCAGCATCCGCAGCACCTGCTGGCCGCGAAGCAGATGAACGGTTTTGGCGCGATGATCGCCGTCTACCTGAAAACCGACATGGATGGCGTGCGCCGGGCACTGGAAGCCTGCGAAGTCTTCACCCTGGCGGAAAGCCTGGGCGGCGTCGAAAGCCTGATCGGACACCCGGTGACCATGAGCCACGGTTCTGTTCCCGTGGAAAGGCGCGCCCAGCTCGGCATCACCGACAACCTCGTGCGCCTGTCCGTGGGCATCGAGGATGTGGAAGACCTGATCGCCGACCTCGAGCAGGCCTTGTCGAAAATATGATGCGGCATCCGCGCTGGATTTTCGCGGGCACTTTCCTGGCGTGCGCCTGCCTGATCGGATTCGGGCTCTACCTGCAGCATGCGAAGGGCCTCGAGCCCTGCCCGATGTGCATCCTGCAGCGCTACGCGTTCGTGGCAATCGCGGTCATTGCGCTGGTGGCGGCCCTGCAGGGGCCCGGCGTTGCCGGACGCAGGGCCTATGGCGGCCTGATGGCGCTGGCGGCGCTCACTGGAGGCGGCATTGCCACCCGCCACGTCTGGCTCGAGCACAACCCGCCCGCCATCTACGATTGCGGCGCGGATTTCGGCTACATGCTCGATTCGTTTCCGCTTGCCGACCTGCTGCCGATGATTTTCCGCGGCACGGGCGACTGCACCAAGGTGCCGTGGCGCTTCCTCGGCATGTCCATCGCCGAGTGGGCGCTGGTCTGGTTTGTGATTTTCCTTGCCGTTGCGCTCTATGCGGCGATGGTGAAGCCGCGGCGTTGACGGTGTTCAGCGTCCGGGAAGTTCGCTCCACTCGTCCGGCGTGAGGCGCGCGACGAGCGCGTGGCCGCCCCGGCCGTCCGGACGATAGATTGCCGCCTCGCCCTGGGTCCCCAGGTGAAAGCCTTCCGCATCCCAAAGGTTGTAGCCGTGCGATACGAGCACCGTGTTGGTGTTGTCCGGCGGCACTGCCGCAAGCAGCCGCTTCAATCCGGCTGAGGCCTGTTCCCGGCGGGACGCCGCTTCCGCGGCCCGGCTGACGCCGGTAAGCACGGGTTCAATCCGGAATCGCCCGAAAGCGAGCTCCGCCGTTTCGCGGCAGCGACAGAACTCGCTCGACAGGACGGCACCGATGGGAATGCCCAGGCCGCGGAAGCGCTCGCCGATCTGCCTCGCCTCGGCGCGGCCCTTGTCGTTCAGGTTGCGCTGGGTCTCGCAGCGCTTCAGGTCCACGCCCTGCTCCTGGTAAGCCGGCCCGGTATCGGCATGGCGGAAATAGATCACCAGGCCGCCCTTGCGGAGGTCGGCTGCCAGCGCGGCGCCCGTTCGGGCGGCCGTCGCGTCAGGCTGTCCAGGATCGGCCGCGAAGCCGTTCAACGCACAACAAAGCAGGAGGACGGCGGCGCTTGCATCGAGGCATTTGCGCGGAATCAAGATGGCATCTCCGTACGGGCAGCGGCGCGATCGCCGCGGATTGCCGGTTGGAACGGCCGCCGGCCGGCTAGTTCATGTCGCCGGCGACGGCGGAGATCTCGTGCCAGAATTCGAGCGCGGTCTGGGTTCGCCATTCCACATGGCGCCGCAGCGCCTTGCCGATGACGGGGCCGAACCGGGAGTCGTGCTTGGTGGCCAGGGCCTGCGGGATGCCGCCGAGGATTTCTTCCTTGGTGAAGTAGGGAATTTCCTTCAGCAGCAAAGCGAGCAGCAGCAACCCGGTCTGGTAGATGTCAACGTGCCGTCCCACCTGGCCGAACTCGTCGGGATTGAACGATTCCGGTGGCCGCATCCAGTCTGCCAGCAGCGTCTGGAATACGCGAATGTCGGATTCCAGCCGCGTCAGGCCGAGGTCGCCCACCTTGAACGACCACACCGGCTCCTTCAGCAGGCGGCGCCGGCGCCGCGTCTCCGTGACGAAAACATTACCGGGATGCAGGTCCTTGTGCACGTAGCCGCTGGCGTGGATGTAGTCCAGCGCCTGCAGGATGTCGCGCGCGACATAGGGAATCCAGCGGTCCGCATCGAGCCCGCGCCGCGTCACCAGCCGGCTCAGCGCGAAATTGCAGCGCTCGATGATGAGGTAGAACGTGTCCTTGTGCTCGAACGCGTCGTACACGAACGTGATGCCGGGATGGCGCAGCACCATGAGCTTGCGCAGTTCTTCCTGCCAGCTGCGGCGCACTTCGCGATAGGACTGGTCGTGCGGCAGCAGGATCTTCGCCACCAGCGAATTGCCCCAGTCGTCGGTGCATTCGTAGACGATGCCGAAGCCGCCCTTGCCGATCTCGCCGCCGATGAAATAGCGGCGGCCCTCGTTGACGATGATCTCGCCGTTCTCGGGCGGCTGGAAACGCCGCGGCTGGCGGAATGCCAGGTTGCGGATCGCGGCGAGGCGCGGCGACATCATGGTCGGTGGAGCTCCCTACTTCAGTTTGGGCTGCGGGATCACGGGCGCCATTCCGCGCCGGTACACCATGACAGTGCGCTTGAAGGTGATCACTACCGTGCCGTCCTGATTGTACCCGGTCGTCATGACGGTCACGATGCCCACGTTGGGGCGGGATTTCGATTCGCGTTTTTCCAGCACTTCCGACTGCGAGTAGATGGTGTCGCCCTCGAACACGGGGTTTGGGAGGCGGATCTCGTCCCAGCCGAGGTTGGCGAACACGTTCTGCGAGATGTCGGTGACGCTCTGGCCGGTGACGAGCGCCACGGTAAAGGTGGAATCAACCAGCGGCTTGCGAAACTCCGTCTGGGCCGCATAGTGGGCGTCAAAATGGATCGGTGCCGTGTTCTGGGTGAGCAGCGTGAACCAGATGTTGTCGGTCTGGGTCACCGTGCGTCCGAGCGGGTGCCGGTACACGTCTCCCACTTCGAAGTCTTCGTAGAACCGGCCGCGCCAGCCAGGCTTCTCTGCCATGTCGACTCCTAGATTGCGTTGTCGGATTCCAGCCGCGCGATGAACGGGCTGTCGAAGCCGAGCTCCTGCAGGATGGACCGGGTGTGTTCGCCCACCTGCGGAATTGCATCCATGCGCGGCTCGACATCGCGCATGGTCACCGGCGGCACCAGGGCCTTGATGCTGCCCTTCGGCGTATCCACGTCGCGCCAGCGGTCCCGCGCCTGCAGTTGCGGATGGTCCCAGAATTCCTGCATCGTGTTCAGGCGCGCATTCGCGATCTGCGCGCGATCAAGTCGATCCACCACGCCTTGCGCATCGAGCGTCGAGAACACCGCCTCGATGACCGCGCGCAGGGCCTCGCGATTGGCGTGGCGGTGGCTGTTGCTGTCGAACCGGGGATCGGTCGCCACACCCGGTTGTTCCAGCACCGTGGCGCAAAAGCTTGCCCACTCCCGTTCGTTCTGGATGCCGAGGAAAACGGTGCCGCCACCGCCGGCGGGAAACGGGCCGTAGGGATAAATGGTGGCATGCGCCGCGCCGGTGCGGGGCGGCGCGGCGCCGCCGTAGTTGGCGAAGTACGCCGGATAGCCCATCCATTCGCCCAGCGCTTCGAACATCGACACATCGAAGGCCGTGCCCTTGCCGGTGCGTTCGCGCTGGTACAGGCCGGTGAGGATCCCGGTGTAGCCGTACATGCCGGCGGCGATGTCGGCAATCGAGATGCCTGCCTTGGAGGGCGTGTCGGGCGTGCCGCTCACCGAAACGACGCCCGACTCGCACTGGATCAGCAGGTCGTACGCTTTCTTCTGGCTGTAGGGCCCATCGGGCCCATAGCCGGAAATGTTGCAGGCGACGATGCGGGGATTGATCTGCAGCAGGTCATCCGAGGAAAGTCCGAGGCGGGCGGCGGCGCCCGGAATCAGGTTCTGGACGAACACATCCGCCTTGCGCACCAGGCGCTCGAGCACTTCGCGGGCAAGCTCATGCTTCACGTCCAGGGTAAGGCTTTCCTTCGAGCGGTTGATCCAGACGAAATGCGAGGCTTGTCCCAGCACGGTCTTGTCATAGCCGCGCGCGAAGTCTCCGACGCCGGGACGTTCGATCTTGATGACCCGTGCGCCGAGGTCGGCAAGCTGGCGGGTGGTGAAGGGAGCGGCGACAGCCTGCTCCAGCGAGACGACGGTGACGCCTTGCAATGGCAGCATGAAAACCCTTGTTTCCTGCGAGTCCTTCGGGCCGCGGCAGCGACGGCGGCGGCCGGCTTGCCTGCTGCGCAATGGCGACGCCGCCGAGGCGCCGCGGAATACAGTGCCCGCCCGTTCAGGCGGGCGCCTGAATTATAGACGGCGTCAGCGGGACTGCGTACCGGGCGTCGCCGGGGCCGGATTTGCCGGCGGGGGCGCCGACGCTGCGGGCGGGGCGGGGGGCTGACTCGCCGCGGGGGGCTGACTCGCCGCAGGCGGCGCGGCCGCCGGCGGAGGGGCCGGGGGCGTGCCGGGTGGCGGGGCGGGATTGACTTTCGCGCCATCCGGAATCGTATTCGCGAGGCTCAAGGCAACGCGCGTGCCTTCGCTCAGGCCGCTCAGGATGCGGATCATGCGGCCGTCCGTCCCGGCGATCTCGATCGGCGTGAGCTTGATATGGTTATCCGCGCCGATGACGGCCATGTAGTTCTTTTTCTCGCGCACCACGAGCGCGGCCGCGGGAACCTCGACATAGCTCGTCGCGGGAATCAGCAGCGTCATGTTGACGTAGCTGCCGGCGATGAAATCGCCCCGGGAATTATCGAAATCGACCTCCGCCAGCAGCGTGCGGGTGCGCGCATCCAGCCCCCCACCGGTGCGGCTGATCTTGCCCTTGTTGCGCCTTTCGGGATTCGCCGCATCCACGATCTCGACTTCGGTGCCCGTTTTCACGAAGGGGGCATCGACCTGTTCGACATACGCGGTGACGCGCAACCTCGAGAGGTCCGAAATGGTGACGACGGGTTGCGACGAGGTCTGGTTGTTGGCCGCATTCGTGACCAGCGCGCCGGGATCGACATAGCGCGCGGTGACAATGCCGGCGAAAGGCGCCCGCATCGAGCGGTAGCTCATGCGTGTGCGCAGTTCATGCACGCGGCCAAGCTCGTTGCTGACGTCGATTTCCGCGTTGTCCAGCGCCTGCTGCGAGAAAAAGCCCTTGGCGGCGAGCTCCTGGGTGCGCTTGAGGATGCGTTGCTTGTTCTCGAGGCTGGCGACCGCGGTCCGGTATTCGACTTCCAGTTCCGGCGTTTCCACCTCCGCCACCAGCTGGCCCTCACGGACGCGATCGCCGGTATCGACGCTGATGCGGGTGAGATAGCCGCCGACTTTTGAATAGAGCGTCGTCGACTTGTAGGGCGCCGCTTCCCCGACGAGCGTGATCTTGCGCACTGTCGGCCCCTTGGCCGACGTGGCGGCGACAACCGTCGGACCCGCGTCGAGTTCGGTGGCGCGCGTCCTGGCATCCTGCGCGAGGTGGCTTTGCTTGCTGCTCCAGTAGAACCAGACCGCGCCGGCCGCGATCGCCACCACCACGAAGGCAACGATGTAAAACAGGAAAAACGAGTCGCGACGCTGGATTGCCATGGATGTGTCCTAGGAAGCCGGCTGCTCGCCGCGCGCTTCGGCTTCGAACCGGGCGTCGAGCTGGTGCAGGATCGGCATTTTCTGTCTCAGGAAAGTGTAGACCACGGGCACCACGAACAGGGTGGCCACCGTGGCCATGATCAGGCCGCCGATCACCGCCCGGCCGAGCGGCGCGTTCTGCTCGCCCGCCTCGCCCATGCCGAGCGCCATCGGCACCATGCCGATGATCATTGCAAGCGCGGTCATGAGCACCGGTCGCAGCCGCGTCTTCCCCGCCTCGATGGCGGCCTCGATGACGCTGAGGGTCGGGCGTTCGGCGCGGAGCTCGTTTGCGAAACTCACGACAAGGATGGAATTGGACACGCCGATGCCGACGGCCATGATCGCGCCCATCAGCGACATGACGTTGATCGTGGTGCCCGACAGCGCGAGCATCCACAGGATGCCGATGAGGGCGCCGGGAACCGCCATCATGATGATGAAAGGATCGACCCAGGACTGGAACAGCATCACCAGCAACGCGTACACCAGGACGATGGCGAGGATCAGGCCGAGGATCAGGCTCACGAACGACGCCTGCATCACCTCGTACTGGCCGCGGATCACGATCTTGGCCGCCGGCGGGAAATCCTTCTCCGCCATGATGGCATCGAGCTTCACCTTGATGTCCGAGACCACGCCCCCGAGGTCGCGGCCGTCGATGTTGGCCGCGATGTCGAGCACGCGCTGCACCGTGTAGTGGCTCACGGACTGGTAGCTGGTCTCGGGCCTGATCGAGGCGATGTTCGAGAGCCGCGTCACCGGCGCTCCGCCGATCGTGGTCGGCGTCTGCGGCAAGCCATTGTCCGTGATGGACACGTTCGACGAGGTGATCGGGGTGGACAGCACGTCTTCCACCGTCTGGATGCGCTCGATGGGCGTCTGCACCGAGACGGTGTAGTTCACGCCATTGGGGCTCAGGAAGTAGGACGGGAACACCAGCGACGAACCCGACAGGGAAGTCAGCATGTTGTTGGCCACGTCGCGCTGGGTGAAGCCCAGCTTCGCGGCGCGTACGCGATCGACTTCCACGCGCAAGCCCGGGTAATTGAGCACCTGCATCTGGCGCACGTCGACGGCGCCCGGCGTTTCCTCGATCGCCTTTTTCACGCGTCCCGCGTACATCTGGGCGCGTTCGAAATTCGAATCCTGGACCTGCACGTCGATCGGCGCGGGCAGGCCGAAGTTCAGCACCTGCGTGACGATGTCCGCGTTCTGGAAATAGAACGTGGAGCCCGGGAATTTCGCCGGCAACTGCTTGCGGATCTCCCGCATGTAATGCGACGCCGGTTTGTGGGGCTTCTTCAGCGATATCAGGATGTCCGCGTCCATGCCGCTGATGTTGTCCGTGGGCACGAACGCCAGGTTGAAGAACAGCGGCACGCCGATCATGTCGTTGATGACGGAGATCTCCTCCGCCGGGATGATCTTGCGGATCTCCTCCTGCACCGCGAGGACCATCTTCTCCGTTTCCTCGATGCGGGTGCCCACCGGCGCGCGGTAGTGCAGCTTCATGATGCCGACGTCGGCCGCCGGGAAGAAGTCGGTTCCCACCACCCGGCCCAGGAACACGCTGACGCCGCCGATCAGCAGCAGGCATACGATGACGAAGGGGCGATGATGCATGATCACCGAGATCACGTTGCCATAGGCGGCAACCATTCCGTCGAGCATGCGCTCGCGCCCGCGATTGAACCTCGCCCCCCAGCCCGTGCCGTGGCCGTCGTCGTGTTTCTCGCCGGCAAGCAGCTGGCGCGACAGCATCGGCACCAGCGTGAACGACAGGATGTAGGAAGCCAGCAGCGAGAACACGACCGCCAGCGCCAGGGGCACGAACAGGTATTTGGATACGCCGTAGAGGAACGCGACCGGCAGGAACACGATGCAGATCGCCAGCGTGGCCATGGTCCGCGGCAGGGCCACTTCCCGCGATCCTTCCACGATCGCGACCGTCAGCGGCTGGCCCATGCTGCGGTGGCGGTGGATGTTTTCCACCGCGACGGTGGCATCGTCGACCAGGATCCCGGTGGCGAGCGCGAGGCCGCCGAGGGTCATCAGGTTGATGGTGTTGCCGGTGAAATACAGCGCCAGGATGCCGGCGAACATCGCGCACGGGATCGATGTCGCCACGACGATGGTATTGCGCCATGACCCCAGGAACACCAGGATCATCAGCGACACCAGGAACGAGGCGATGACCGCTTCCACCGTGACGTTCTTGATCGCCGCACGCACGTAGACCGACTGGTCGAAGTCTAGGCTGATGTCGATGCCTTCGGGGGCGGCCTTCTGGATTTCGGGAAGGATGCGGCGCGTCGCCTCGACCACCGCCAGGCTGGAGGCGTCGGCGTGCTTGAGGATGGTCAGGTAGGTGGCGCGCCTGCCGTCCACGTGCACGATGTTGTTCTGCACGGTGAAGCCGTCCGCCACCTTGGCGACATCGCCGAGCAGCACAGGCACGCCCCGCACCACCTTCAGCGGCATCTTGTTGAACTCCTCCACCACCGAGGGGCTGGAGTTCATCATCACGTTGTAGTCGATGTCGCCGATGCGCGCCGTGCCCGCCGGAATCAGCACGTTCGAGGTCTGGAGGGCGTTGACCACGTCGTTCGGCGATACGCCCTTGGCGTTCATCAGCGGCGGGTTCAGGTCCACCGAGACCTGGCGCAGCCTGCCTCCGAACGGCGCCGGAACGGTCAGGCCGGGGATCGTGAACAGCTTGACGCGAACGAAGTTGAACGCATGGTCGAACATGCGGCCTTCGGGCACCGTCTTGCTGGAGAAGACCATCTGCACGATGGGCACGGTCGCCGGGTTGTACTGGATGATCACCGGCGGCTGCATCCCGGGAGGAAGGATGCGCAGGATCGTGCCGTTGATGGCGTTGATCTGGGCGATTGCCGCGCCGATGTCCGTGCCCGGATGGAAGTAAACCTTGACCAGCCCGATCCCAGGGATGCAATTGGACTCGATGCGCTCGATGCCGTTGACCGTCGTCGAATAGGCGCGCTCGCTGATGATGACGACCCGCCGCTCCATTTCCTCGGCGGACAGGCCGGCGTAGTTCCAGCCCACGAAGACGATCGGGATATCGATCTTGGGGAAGAAATCGACGACCATGCGCGTGAGCGCCAGCCATCCGAGCAGCAGGATCAGCAGGGACAGGACGGCCACGCTGTACGGACGGCGCAAGGCCATCCGCACCAGTTCCATCATGGGCGTTCTCCTGTCGGACTCGGGATGGGAAGGCGGACGAAACCGGGCTTCATTCTTGTTCTTGTCGCCTGCCGGGAAGGCGTCGGCCCATTAACGTGCATTCGGGAAATCGGTTGTCATCGCGCAACCTGGTGAAGGTAGAACAGCCCCCCTGCCCGCGGTATGGAGCATCCTGGAATAACGCTTATGCGACTTCAGCATAAAAGCCTTCAATAGGAACGCGGCAAGCCAAGCACGTGTTCCCCGATGTACGCCAGGATCAGGTTGGTCGAGATCGGGGCGACCTGGTAAAGACGCGTCTCCCGGAACTTGCGTTCCACGTCGTATTCGGCGGCGAAGCCGAAACCGCCGTGCGTCTGCAGGCAGGCATTGGCGGCCTCCCACGATGCATCGGCCGCCAGCATCTTGGCCATGTTGGCCTCGGCGCCGCAGGGCTCGCCTGCCTCGAACAGCGCGGCGGCCCGAAACCGCATGAGGTCGGCCGCTTCGACGTTTACGTGGGCCCGGGCGATCGGAAACTGGATGCCCTGGTTCTGGCCGATCGGCCGTCCGAACACTACGCGCTCCCGCGCATAGTGCGTGGCCTTGTCGACGAACCAGCGGCCGTCCCCGACGCACTCTCCGGCGATCAGGATGCGCTCGGCGTTCATGCCGTCGAGAATGTAGCGAAAGCCCCTGCCTTCCTCGCCGATCAGGGTGTCGGCGGGAATCTCGAGGTTGTCGAAAAAAACCTCATTGGTCTCGTGATTCGGCATGTTGCGGATCGGCCGCACCGTGATGGCGGCGGCGGGGGCGCTGCGCAAATCGACGAGGAATACCGAGAGGCCGTCCGATTTCTTCTGCACCTGGTCGAGCGGCGTGGTGCGCGCCAGCAGGAGCAGCAGGTCGGAATGCTGCACCCTCGATGTCCAGACCTTCTGGCCGTTGACCACGTAGCGGTCGCCTTTGCGCACGGCCGTCGTCTTGAGCTTCGTGGTGTCCGATCCCGTGGTGGGCTCGGTGACGGCGAAGGATTGCAGCCGCAGCTTTCCCGCCGCGATGTCGGGGAGGTACTTGCCCTTTTGCGCTGCCGACCCGTGGCGCAGCAAGGTGCCCATGATGTACATCTGCGCATGGCAGGCGCCGGAATTTGCGCCGGACCGGTTGACTTCCTCGAGGATGACGGACGCTTCGGTGATGCCGAGGCCGGCGCCGCCGTATTCCTCCGGGATCAGGGCCGATAGCCAGCCCGCGTCGGTCAGCGCCTTGACGAACTCCTCGGGGTACGCGCGCGACTCGTCCAGCCGGCGCCAGTACTCGCCAGGATAGTTCGCGCACAAGGCGCGCACCGCAGCCCGGATTTCCCCGTGAGATTCCTGTTTGACCATCGCGGCCGGATGACCCCCCGAAACAAAAAGGGCTGGCACGACGGCCAGCCCCGGTTGGAGCGTTCCCTGACTACTTTCCCAGCAGCTTTTGCAACTCGCCCGACTGGTACATCTCGCGCATGATGTCCGCGCCGCCGACGAATTCGCCGTTGACGTAGAGCTGCGGGATGGTGGGCCAGCTGGAGAATTCCTTGATGCCCTGGCGGATTTCCTGGTCCGACAGCACGTCGACCGTCGCCACGTTCTCGACGCCACAGGCTTCGAGGATCTGCACCGCCGCCGCGCTGAACCCGCACATCGGCGCGTCGGGCGTGCCCTTCATGTACAGCACGATGGGATTGCCGCTGACCTGCTGCTTGATTCTTTCCTGAGCGCTCATGAGCCTGATCTCCAGAAACGTAAGGGAGTGCCTTGCGCGAAATACCTCCGCCCCAGGTCACTCCCATGATGCTGCAATGTTAGCGGCTGGGCCGGTTGCGCACAAGCCGCCCGCCGGCCACCCGGCGGATGCCCGCCAGGTCGGGGAAAGCGGCCACCGGGTCGAATCCCGCCTCCCGCAACAGATGGGCGCACGCATCCGCCTGGTCATGCCCGTGCTCGAGCAGCAGCCACCCGCCGGGGTGCAGGTGCAAGGGCGCGGCGGCAATAATGCGCCGGATGGCCGACAGGCCGTCGGGGCCCGATGCCAATGCGCCGGGCGGTTCGAAACGAAGGTCGCCGCGTTCCAGGTGGGGATCGCCCAGGGCGACATAGGGGGGGTTCGACACGATCAGGTGGAAGGCGCGGCTTCCCACCGCCGCGAACCAGTCGCCTTGCAGGAATTCGATCTCGACGCCATGGGCCAGGGCATTCTCGCGAGCGATGTCCAGTGCCGGCTTCGACGCGTCGACCGCGGTTACGGCGGATCCGGGCCGCTCCCGTGCGAGGGCGACGGCGACGCAGCCGCTTCCCGTCCCCAGGTCGAGGATCGATGCGCGCCCGCCGGCCGGCAGGGCCTCGAGTGCCGCGCCCACGAGGGTTTCGGTATCGGCACGCGGAATCAGCACGGCGGGCGAGACCCGGAACGCGAGTCCGTGGAATTCCCGCTCGCCCGTCAGGTAAGCCACGGGTTGGCCGTCAGACCGGTCTTGCAGCAGGCGCCGGAAGCGGGAAGCCCCTTCGGGCGCGGCGGCGTCATCGCGGTGCGCCACCAGCCATGCCCGTGAAACACCGAGGGCGTGGCCGAGCAGCACCTGCGCTTCGCGGCGGGCATCTTCGACATGGGGCCGGGCGAGCGCACGAACACCCTCGTCGAGCAGCGCGCCGACGGAGGGGTTCACGCCTGGGCCGCGAGGGTCTCTTCGGCCATCGCGGCAAGTTGCTCGGCCTGGTGCTCCGTTTGCAGCGCGCCGACCAGGTCGTCCAGCGCGCCATCCATGATCTGGTCGATCTTGTAGAGGGTCAGGTTGATGCGGTGATCGGTGACCCGGCCCTGCGGGAAATTGTAGGTGCGGATGCGCTCGGAGCGATCGCCGCTGCCGATCAGCGACTTGCGCGTGGCGGCCTGTTTCGTCTGCTGTTCGCGCAGTTGCTTGTCCTTGATGCGCGCAGCGAGGACGGACAGGGCTTGCGCCTTGTTCTTGTGCTGCGAGCGGTCATCCTGGCACTCCACGACGATGCCGGTCGGCAGGTGCGTCACGCGCACGGCCGAATCTGTCTTGTTGATGTGCTGTCCGCCGGCGCCGGACGCGCGAAAGGTGTCGATTCGCAGGTCCGCCGGATTGAGCACCACATCCTCGATGGCATCCGCTTCGGGCATCACCGCCACGGTGCAGGCGCTGGTGTGGATGCGCCCCTGGGTTTCCGTGGCCGGCACCCGCTGCACCCGGTGGCCGCCGGACTCGAACTTGAGCTTCGAATAGGCGCCGAACCCGAGGACCTTGGCGATGACTTCCTTGTAGCCGCCGAGCTCGCTCTGGCTTTCCGAAACCAGCTCGACGCGCCAGCCCTGGCGTTCGGCGTAGCGCACGTACATCCGGAACAGGTCGCCGGCGAACAGCGCCGACTCGTCCCCGCCGGTCCCGGCGCGAACCTCCAGGAAGATGTTGCGCTCGTCGCTCGGGTCCTTGGGCAGCAACTCCTTCTGCAACTGCGCCTCGATCTGTTCCAGCCTCAAACGGCCGTCGCGCACTTCGGTTTCCGCCAGTTCGCGCATTTCGGGATCGTCCGCCATCTCTGCCGCCGCGGCGACGTCACGCTCCGCCTTCCGGTGGGCCGCGTAGAGCTCCACCACCGGACCGATCTCCGCGTGCTCGCGGGTGAGCTTGCGGTAGTTGTCCATGTCGCGCGTCACGTCCTCGCTCGACAGCAGCATGTTGAGTTCCTCCAACCTGGCGCTCAGCTGCGCCAGCTTGGAGGCAATCGTCGGCTTCATTCCTGGTTGTTGACCTGGTAGAGGCGGACCAGCGCGGCGACAAGGGCGTCGCGCTCGGTCGACTGCGCGGCATTGAGGGCATGCGTGGGCGCATGCAGGAACTTGTTGGTCAGCGCGTGGGACAGCTGCTCGAGCACTTTCTGCGGATCGTCGCCGCGCGCCAGCAATTTTGCCGCGCGCTCCAGTTCGTTCTGGCGCATGCGTTCCGCGCTTTCGCGCAGCGCCCGGATCGTCGGCACCACGTCGCGGCTTGACAGCCAGTGCATGAAATCGTGCACGTTGGCATCGATGATCGCCTCGGCCTGCGCAACCGCAGCCTGGCGGGTATCGAGGCCTTCCTGGACGATCTTGCCGAGGTCGTCGACGCTGTAGAGAAAAACGTCGTCGAGGTCCGCAACCTCGGCCTCGATGTCGCGCGGCACCGCCAGGTCGATCATCAGCATCGGGCGGTGGCGCCGCGCCTTGATCGCGCGTTCGATCATGCCCTTGCCCAGGATCGGCAACTGGCTTGCCGTACAGGAGACCACGATGTCATGTCCGGCGAGCTGCTCGGGAAGGTCGCTGAGCGGAATGGCCGTGCCCTCGAAGCGGGCGGCAAGGTCCTGCCCGCGCTCGATCGTGCGGTTGGCGAAGGTTTTCGCGCGTGGATGGCGCGCCGCGAAATGCGCCGCGCAAAGCTCGATCATTTCGCCGGCGCCGATGAACAGGACGCGCTGGCCTTCGATGCTCGGGAAAATGCGCTCGGCCACTTTCACCGCCGCCGCCGCCATCGACACCGAGCTGGTCCCGATCTCGGTCTGGGTGCGCACCTCCTTGGCGACCGAGAAAGTCGACTGGAACAACTTGTGCAATACGGTGCCGAGGGTGCCGGCGCTCTCGGCGGACTTCACGGCCTCCTTCATCTGGCCGAGGATCTGCGGCTCGCCCAGCACCATGGAATCCAGGCCGCTGGCCACGCGGAACGCATGGGTCACCGCCCGTTCGCTCGACAACGTGTACAGGAAAGGCTCGAGGGCCTGTGCCTTCAGCTTGTGGAAGCGCGCGAGCCATTCCACCGCCCGGCCCGGTTCGGGCGTATTGCAGTAGACCTCGGTGCGGTTGCAGGTGGAAATGATCGCGGCCTCGCGCACCGATTCGTGGTGCACCAGGTCGTGCAGCGCCCGTTCCAGGCTGGTCGCATGGAACGTGACCTGCTCACGCACGGAAAGCGGAGCGGTGTGGTGATTGACGCCGAACGCAAAAAGCTGCATCGCAAGCCCGGGACGGGCCCGGGCCGATGGCCCGGGAAAGGCTTGGAATTATAAGCCAATTACAGCGGCTTCCCCTTGGATTCAGGACCTTGGAGCGAGGATTGCAGCTAATGCAACTGGCCCGGAAGCCAGGTGGTGATGGGCGGGAAGACAATGGTCAGGCCGAGGACGATCAACGCCCAGGCCAGGAAGGGCAGGATTTCCCACATCACCGGACCGATGCGGATGCGGCCGACGCTGGAAACCACGAACAGCAGCAAGCCGATGGGCGGATGCATCAGCCCGATCATCAGGTTCAGCACCACGACCGCGCCGAACTGGATCGGATCGATGCCCAGTTGCGCGCCCAGGGGAATGAGCACCGGCAGGAAAATGATCATCGCCGGCAGCGGCTCGATGATGCAGCCGATCAGCAGCAGGAAGACGTTGACGATGAGCAATACCGTGATCGGATTGGTCGACCAGCCCTGGATCGTCTCGACCACGGTCTGGCTGACCTGGCTTTCGGCCACCAGCCAGCTGAACGGGCCCGCAGCCGCGAGCAGGAACAGGATGACGGCCGTGGAGCGGCCCGATTCGAACAGCAGCTTGGGCAGCTCGCGGAACTTGATGCCCCGATAGATGAACAGGCTGACGATCAGCGCGTAGGTCACCGCCAGGGCAGCCGCTTCGGTGTCGGTCACGAGTCCGAACCGGATGCCGCCGAGGATGATCAGCGGCATCAGCAGTGCCCACCCCGCCCGTCCCGTCGCTTTCGCCTTTCCCTTCCACGGCACCGGCGGCTTGCTCGGGTAATCGCGGACCCGCGCCATGATGGAACAGACCGCCATGAAGCCGGCGGCAAGCAGCAACCCCGGCATTACGCCCGCCATGAACAGCTTGACGACCGACTGGCTCGAGAGTTGCGCATAGACCACCATCGGGATCGACGGGGGAATGATCGGGCCCAGCAGCGCGCCGGCGGCGATCACGGCGCCGGCGAAGCCTTCACCGTACTTTTCCCTGCGCATCGCCGGGATGAGGGGCTTTCCCGTCGCGACGGCATCGGCGACCGCGGAGCCCGAAACACCGGCCATCACCAGGTTGGTGAGGATGGAAACGTGGCCGAGGCTGCCCTTCACGCGACCCACCATCGCCTGCGCCCAATCGATGAGCCGCAGGGTCAGGCCGCCGCGGTTCATCAGTTCGCCCGCCAGGATGAAGAGCGGCACCTGCACCAGGGCATAGGTATCCACGCCGGCGATCATGGACAGCGGCATCATCGCGGGATCGACGGCGTCCCCGCGATATTCGACGCCCAGCCAGGCTGACAGGATCATGGAGAAGCCCACATCGAAGCCGATGATGAGGGCCAGCATGAACGCGATGAACAGGAGCAGCAGCATCGTCTACTCCGCTTCGACGTGCATGTGCCGGGGCGGCTCCCGTCCCGAAGCGCGCACGGCAATGCGCAGGACCAGGAACAGGACGAGCACGATGCAGGAAACGAACAACGCGGAGGAAGGCCACGCCTCGGACATGCCGGTGCCAAGGCGCTCCTGGTCCTGGCCGATGACCACGAGGCGCCAGCCGTTCACGCCCAGGATCACGGTGAGGCCGAGCATCATCAGGTCGAAGGCATAGTCCAGGACCCGCCGCCATTTCACGGGGAGCCGCGCGTCGATCAGGTCGACGCGGATGTTGAGGCCGTCCTTGACCGCCAGCGCGAAGCCGATAAATGTCAGCCATACCAGGATGACGCGGGCGTAGGCGTCGGGTGCGGCCATCGGCAGCGTGACGAAGTGGCGATCGACGAACGTCGATGCGACGATGACGAGCAACGCGGCGACGAGCACCGCGACGATCCACTCCAGCACCCGCTGGACCAGGTGCAGCGCCTTTTCGAGTAGCGCGACCACGTCTACTTCTGCGCAGCCTTGATCCGCTGCACCAGCCCTTCGGGCCAGACCTTGCCTTCGTAGCTCTTGTAGACGTTTGCCCAGGCCTTTTCGAAGGCCGCCTTGTCGGGCACGACGTACGTCACGCCCGATTTCTTGAGTTCCTCGATGCCGCGGCGGTCGAATTCCTCGCCCAGCTGCGTGGCGAGCTTGCCGCCTTCGGCGGCAGCGCGCTTGAACAGCGCCTGCTGTTCCGGCGTGAACGTCTTCCACTTGCGCTCCGAAACATAGAAAGCGCCCATGTCGTAGCAATGGTCCGTGGCAGACCAGAACTTCGAGACTTCATGGAAGCGGAACGTGAGGGTGAGATCGAAGCCGTTGTCCTGGCCGTCGACCTGCCCGCGCGACAACGCCATGTAGACCTCGTTCAGTCCCAGCGGCACCACCTTGACACCCACCGCTTCGAACGTTTCGCGGAAGATCGGGATCGGCGGGATGCGCATGCGCAGGCCGTTGAGGTCTTCGGGTTTGCGGATCGGGCCCTTGGTCGTGACGATCGCCCGCGGGCTGCGATCGCCGCCGACCGCGAAGATCCTCACGCCGGCGGACTGGGCGCACTGATCGTAGAGCTCCTGGAAGATTGGGCCGTTGAGCGAATCTTCGGCTGCGCGCTTGCTCCTGAAGAGGTAAGGCAGGTAGGACACGTTGAGCGGACCGCAACCCTTGAGCTGTCCGGCATTGCCGACGCCGAGGTAGGCCATGTCGACGGTGCCGAGCTGCATGCCCGCGATCAGCTGCTGGATGTCGCCGATCTGGCTGTCCGCGTACACCTGCACCTTGATGCTGCCGCCGCTTTCCTTGGCGACGACCTCGGCGAATTTTTCCATCGCCTTGTGCAGGTTGCTGTTGGTGACGAACGGCGTGCCGAAGCGGATGTTCAGGTTCGCCGCGTGCGCCGGAATATTGCAAAGAGCAGCGGCAAGCAGGACGCCGCGAAGGCAGTTCAGGAATTTCATTGCAGTTCCCCCATGTTCTTGTGCAGGCCCGGCATTTCTGCGAACGCCGTGGCCGCGCCCGGTTTTGTCAGGGCAGGCGTATGTTGGGGGGAGGGTGCACGGGTGTCAAATGCACGCGCCGCGCACGCAACCCCGGCAGGCAAGACGAAGGAAAAGGGGAAGTGGTGGCCAAGGGCGGAATCGAACCACCGACACAAGGATTTTAGCTCCGACGTAACCTCGCACTCCGTGAGAGGTTAGTCTTCACTGAAACAAGCCATGAAGCGGCTTGTTTTCAGTCCTTCGCCTGCACAAAGCCGGGGAAGTGGTGGCCAAGGGCGGAATCGAACCACCGACACAAGGATTTTCAGTCCTCTGCTCTACCGACTGAGCTACTTGGCCCCCGATGACTGCCAACCATCCGATGGGGAATCGGACCTCCCGCGAGCAGGAAACGGTCGCCCGCGAAAGCGCGGCATTTTACCCGAAAAGCCGGGGCGTCAATAGCAGAAAGCCCGCCGGAGCGGGCCTTTGCCTTCGCCGTGCCCCGCTCAGTCCTGGTGGATGTCCCGGTGGCGGGTCTCCTTGAGGAAGAGGGTGCCGATGATCAGGGTCATGACCGCGACCACGATGGGATACCAAAGCCCGTAGTAAATGTCGCCCGTCGCGGCCACCATCGCCGTGGCGGTCAGCGGCAGCATGCCCCCGAACCAGCCGTTGCCGATGTGATACGGCAACGACATCGACGTATAGCGAATCCGTGTCGGAAACATTTCCACCAGGAACGCCGCGATCGGGCCGTACACCATCGTCACATAGATCACCATGATGACCAGGATGAGCAGGGTCATGCCGTAGTTGACCTGGGACTTGTCGGCGGGCCCCGGATAGCCGGACGCCTTGAGCGTCTCGGCGACTTTCTTCTCGTCCCAGCCCTCGATCTGGGCATCGCCGATGGTGGTGACCACCGGCTTGCCCTCGATGGCGGGCAGGGACGTGAACGAGATGCCCTGCTTGGTCAGGTAATCCTTGGTCCGGTCGCATTCGCTGAACTTGCTCCACGGCCCGACGAACAGGTGGAACTGGCAGTCGCTGGCCGCGACGGTGATCTTGACGTTCTGCTGATACTGCTCGAGCGCCGGATTGACATAGTGCGTGAGGCCCTGGAACAGCGGGAAGTAAGTCAGCGCCGCGATCAGGCAACCGGCCATGATGATCTTGAGCCGCCCGATCTTGTCCGAAAGCCAGCCGAAGAAGATGAAG
>Ga0315910_10001244_pt1 | contig 23682 bp, 22 predicted proteins | sample EdamamesoilMG_FD_204470 | JGI IMG/M metagenome (GOLD analysis project Ga0315910, IMG submission 204470) | Garden soil microbial communities collected in Santa Monica, California, United States - Edamame soil | ecosystem: Environmental > Terrestrial > Soil > Garden | place: USA: California... | reverse complement strand
CGATTAGCACGATGGACCGCCGGCTCAGCATCTGCAGCTGATCGCCGCTGTGTACCGTAAGCAAGCGGGCTAGCGTTGGAGCGTCGTGAGTTTGCGCTCGCGCCCGCACTCGCGGTGCTAGCCATAGGTTTGCGACGACGGCACTCAGCCAAACCGCGAGTCCGACCCACGCGGCAGGTGCGCCCATTTGATAGGCAGCAATCGCAATCGCAAGCAATAACCAAGGAGGTACGTGTGCGCAGGCGGCACCCAACTCGGCGACGAAAACGGGCAGACGCTGCCGCGCCACCAAGAAATCTTGCGGCGCATGCGTGTTGTGCTGCATGCGAATCGCAAGCGCCAGCCACACGAGGCAGGCGCCGACGACCAATTGAAGAATGGAAAGGGACATGCCGTGCCTGACTGTTGCGTCGGTAGCGCGGAGTTTAACTTGCGACTGCGACCACGTCTCCGGCAGTGTCGGCCTGCGCATTGAGCCAGGGTTCGATCACCAATGGCAGGTGAAGCGCATTGACGGCGACCGTGCGGATATTCGCCCCGCGCGGGGTTTGCGAGATGATGAAGCCATGGTACTGCCCGACGCGCGATGCAGCGAAAGCGACCAGGATATTGATACGCTGCGCGGTTAAATCCGCGGTGCGGTGAATGCGTTCGTCGCACACCACCATAAACGCCTGTTGTGCGGCCGTGGCGGCGGGGAACGCGCCTAGCAGGGCCAACTCGTTCATGAAGCGGGCTACTTGCCGAGCAACTCGCTGCCATGCTGCGGGTTCCGAACTTACCGTCCGAACCCAGCGCGTGCCTCGCTCGATTGACGTGACGACGAAATCGGCGAATCGCTGCGGCGCCAGATACCCCCAATCTGCGGCGCTGTGCATGCCACCCGAAAATGTGCGGGCAAGCGGTCGAATAATGCTGCTGTTGCGCGCTGTCCGCAGCGCGTTAATACCGTGACCGGTCAGCCGCCAGCGTTCCATTTCTCCGAGCGACGCAGCCAATCTCACGCCGGCACGCGGCAAAAGTTCGGCGGCAGGCGCATCCATTGCCCATACCGGTCGCTGTAATTCCGCGCGTGCCAGCATACCCGCCACGGCGCCGCCGTTACCAAACACGGCCGGACGTCCACGTAATCTATCCATCACAACAATGCGCGGGAAATACATCAGCGCATGACTGCTGCGGAATTCGAACGACTCCAGATTGCGCAACGCCACGTCTGCATTTGACCACCCCGCCGGCGGATCCACGATCAGCATTGCATGGCGTTTGCGGCAATACGCCTCGGCGATTACCAGCGCGCTTAATCCCACTTCGTGCTCGTCATTTTGGCTGCGGGATAGCGGCGGTATGTACACAAAGCTCAATCGCTCTACCGCATCCAGCGCGAATAGGCCCGTGCGCTGCGTGGCCGAACCGATGATGTCGTAGTCGGTCAGCGGCGCGCCATCGTCGCCGTCGTTGCTGGAGTTGGCGTAACCGCCGGGCGTGGCGACATGGGACGGCAGAGTTAAGTCGGCTCGACGGCTCGGCACCGCACCGAGCACACGCACTAGCTTCGAGTCCATCAATACGGTGGCTATATAGCGGTGCGTGCCGGGATTGATCGACACACGGCGATATGTTTCTTGAATTTCGATCCGCTCGGAGCCGGGTGCGCGCACGCGTTGAATGACTAAGTTAAAGCTCTCGTCGTCTTCGCCGAGGTTGTCGTAGTCGACGGCGGCACGCAGAAATTCTCGCGTGCCGGCAGTCAGCGCTTGCAGCACCAATTGTTCGTCGCCGCAGGCCAGCGACAATGTGGGGGCGGCGCCGCCGTTGATAACGCGCACAATGATCGCTTCGACACCGCCTTGTTCGAAGAACTGTTCGACTGCGTAAGACAACGGGCTCGGTTGCCACAGTCCGCCGAAGACGTTCTGAAAGCCGGCGAAATCGTGAATCGCCATCGGTGTATTGACCGGCCCGCGCAATGTGCGGCCGACGAAGGCGGTGATCGCCGCGTGTTCGCGAGCAATCGGCTGATCGGCACTGGAGGTTGGTGCGGTCGGCGTGGCGATGATCATGTACCTGGCATCCGTCCTGGACACCGGCGAAAACCTTATCGTTATGCGTCGTAAGTTAACACAACATGGTGCATTGCGTGCAAGTCGGGCGGACGTTGCATTCGATACGTGCATTATGCGAGCGAGCGCACGTCATCTACGGCCGTTCGGGCGACACACTGCGCGCGACGCATAAGCGTTGAACGATTCGGTGGCAGCAAGCGATGAGTCTGCTTAAGAACGTGTTGTTGCAACACCGCGCGCGCAAGACTGCGTTGCACGCATTGCGATTCGCGGAACGCTTGCGTAATCGCAACAGCGAATTCGCACCCAGCTATCTCGACACCATCGAAAACATCGGCGATGAATTGGCGATGATGGCGCGCGATCTTTGCGTCAATGAAAAGGAGCGTCGCGCGCTGCTATCCGGATTGATGTCGGCATTGCGGCGTATGTACCGCTCCGACCCGGGGTTGGCGCAGCGGGTAACGCGGCGACTGGCGCCGCGCGTGCTGGCCGCATCACCGGAACAGAGCGAGCGCGGCCAATGGCTGCGAACCGCCGTATGAAATTCCATTACTCATAACGGCTGCGCATCGCACCGCGGCGCAACCGGCCGATGTCGCCCCTGTGCGACATACATGCGACATAAACGAACTATTTTCGAGAAGCGCATCACTTTGTCTGTGGACAGAGACTCTTGCGCTTGACATCACCTCCAGTCGGCGCAACCATCATTTCCAGGTGCAAAGGGCAAACTCGTCGAAAGGCGGGGACGCAAAGCTACCGGTCTACGGGAGGTATTCCTAAGACAGCGGGGTTGCCACGAACGCGACGCAAGTTGCGGTCCCCAGGTTTCATGGAAGCGGGGATGCGAAAAGAGCCGTCGGCTAGGTCCGAATAATCTCGTAAAGGCTCGGCCGCTCGTGATGCAATCGAAACGTGTTTGCGCATAGCACGTTGCCCGCCCGTCGGAATAAATACCGTGGCCCGTCCTGTGTTTCGGGACAGCGTTTGCCGAAGTGGCGTTATATCGTGGGGAAGACCGCGTGGATGATCGCAGTGCCAGTGCAGTAAGAGAGCTCGACGATTTCGGCGTCGCCGCGTCGCTTGACGCCAGCGGTGCAGAGCCGTTGTTCGTAATCAACTTGTGTGCGGCTATGACGCCGCAAAGTCTTGATATTGGCGTCCCGGGCTTGGATCGCTTTAAGCTGTACCAAGTGTCGCGCATGGAAGATGGCCGCCGTCGCTACCGATTGCGATTGGGTTTCTTTACCACCGAAGCTGACGCGGAAGAAGTACTGGTCTCGGTCCGCTCGCGCTTTGCCACGGCATTTACTGCGTGCCTCTGCGACGAGGATCTAAAGCACGCCAGCGGCTATTTAAAACGATCGATTCAGGATCTCGCGCGCACCGGTCGATTCAAGATTCCTACGGCTTTAAAGACCGAGGATAAATCGCGCAAGCCGGAAGTTCGGCCGGCAGAAATTCAGAAGGAAAGCAAGGCGCCGATCAAGCCAGTATTGAAAGATACGGGTTCTAGCAGCGTTACTGTGCTCGAAACGCCGAAGACACTAGCTAAAGAAATTGCACGCGAGGCACTGCAAAAGCTCGCACCGACGCCGCCACCGGCCGCCAAATTGGTGGAAGCCAAAAAGCCGGCCGAGAAGATGCCGGCGGCGAATGTCGAAGCGAAGCAACCCGCGAAATCACCGAACAAGACCGAACTCGCCGCTCAACAGATTAGAGCGCAGATCAATAGCCTGGACGACACTGGCGCCGGTTTCGAAATTAACTGGGTTCCCGAGGCCCTTGATGCGTCGCCGTCGACGCCGGTGGGGTCGTCCATTCCGCGCGCAACGCCAGCCGCCGTGCCGCCTGTATCCGTAGCTGCAATCAATGCCCCTAAGGCCAATGCGAAAGAAACCAACAATAAGTTGGTTGCGTCGGCCAAGTCTGCGCCCACTCCGCCGCCGGCAATCAACGTGTCGGCAGCGAAGACAGCTGCCAGTCAGCTCAGCTTGGAAAAGGTCTCGGCACCTGTACCTGCCACACCCGCTAAGCCGGTCGCCGGACCAACGGCTCCGTTTCACGTTGGTGCTGGCGTCAAGATTCCAGATATCGGTCTGTCGCTGACCAAAGAAAATTCATCCATACCCGCCGGTAAGTCCCCATCGGTCGCGCCAGCGCCCAATGTAACCGCGCCCGTGTCGAAACCGTCGACTCCGCCCGCCCCTAGCGCCCCTAGACCTGCGGCACCCGCCGGTGTCATTGCGGCCATGCCGCGTCCGGTGAGCGGTTGGCGCAACGGTGGCGACGACGTGCCGACGTTGGATACCACACAAACCATTCGCGATCTCACGCAAAGCGAATTGAACGACGTGCAAGGTTTGAAATGGTTCGTGGTGCAGCTGGCTCTCTCCGATCAGCCGGTCAACCTGGATACCATGCCGAAGCTGGATATTTTCGAGGCCTATCGACTCTATTCGGTGGCGCTTCTGCAAAATGGCCGTATCAACCATGCGCTGCGCTTAGGGTTTTTCAGCGAACAAGTATCGGCTGAAGCGGTATTGGGCTATCTCAAGACTTTCTTTGCTGCACCGGTGGTGGAGCGCATTAGCGTTGCCGAACATAAGCGCTTCTCTGAAGAGCCACGCTTGAAGGCTCCGGAAGGAGCCGATAAGGCCAACGCACGCGTTATCACGTTGGAAGAAAAGCGCACTGCGCCGCCGACGACCCTCAGTGAACTGCGTTCGCAAACTGTAGCGCAAGTTGCCGCACAATCCGCGAAGCCGCCAAAGCCGGCGAAGTCCGTGCCGACCATCCATGAGGCCGTCGCGTCAACGCCCATAGTGCCGACTTCGACGACGATGTACCGCACCAGCGGCAAGTACGCTGCGCCGGCGGTAAAGCGCTCTGCCGGCACCATAACCGCGAATACACCGAAGAAAATAAATAAAACGGCTAGTTCCTCGCCACAGCAAGACCTGCTGGAAGAGGCGCGAGCGATGGGATTGTCCGATACGCAAATTCTGCGCGTACAGAAGAACCCTTCGCTGCTCTCGCGCTTGGTCGGCAAGCTGACTAAGTAGCCCCGCTGGCTCTGGCGGGGTCAATCTTTATCGATTGACGGTAGACTCCGTGGATTGCTCCACCGAGTCTTTGCCCGCATGTCTACCGTTTCCCCGTTGCGTCTCGACGATTTGGATGCCTGCGTGGAAACTATTTTGTCGCGTGTGGGCAAACGCGTGGCACTCGGACTGCCGGTCGGCATCGGCAAGCCCAATCCCCTGGTCAATGCATTGGTGCACAGAGCCGTTGCCGATCAAAACATTCGGCTGACGATTTTCACCGCATTGTCGTTGCGTCGACCGAGCGGCCGCAGCGACATGGAGCGGCGCTTCATCGAGCCGTTCGCACAGCGCGTGTTCGGCGACTATCCTGAACTTGAGTACGTGACGTTGCTGTCGCGCGGTAAATTGCCGAGCAACATCGAAGTCAGCGAGTTTTTCCTGGAGCCCGGCGCTTGGTTGAGCAACGAGCACGTGCAGCAAAGCTATCTCAGCGCCAATTACACTCATGTGGCGCGCGATCTGTCACAGCGCGGATTGAATGTGATTGCGCAACTGGTGGCGCCTCCGTCTGCCGGTCAAACCGCATACAGTCTGAGCTGTAATCCGGATTTAACAGTGGACCTGCTGCCGTATCTGCGAGCGCAGCGCGCCCAAGGCCGTCCGTGTTTGCTGATTGGCCAGGTGCATCACGAGTTGCCGTACATGTATGGCGACGCGCTGCTCGAGCCGAACGAGTTCGATATGCTGCTTGACGATACGAAGGCGACATTCCCATTGTTTTGTCCGCCCAACATGGCGATCGGACCGGTGGATCACGCGCTCGCTCTGAATGTCAGCGCCTTGGTAAAAGACGGCGGTACGCTACAACTTGGCATCGGCGAGTTGGGCGATGCGATCGTCTACGCTCTAAAGCTGCGTCACGAACAACCGGCCGCGTATCGCGAGGCGCTGCGGTCGTTCGCCGTCGTCGAGCGCAGCAATGCTTTAATTAAGACGACAGGCGGCATCGAGCCTTTTGATCGAGGCCTCTACGGTTGCACTGAGATGCTGATCGACGGCTTTATCGATCTTTATCGCGCCGGCATCTTAAAGCGCCGCGTCTACCCGCACGCGGTGTTGCAACGACTTGTCGACGAAGAACAGATTTCTGCGCAAGTGCTCGAGCCGCATGTTCTGCATGCGTTGGCGAATGCCGGAGTGGAATATTTAACCGCGAACGATTTTGCGCAGTTGCAAACGGCCGGTGTGTTCCGCGACGACGTGCGTTATCTTGCTGGCCGGCTTCAGGCCGGCGGTCGCTCGCTGGAAGCGTCGTTGTTTGATCCGGCAAATAGAGATGAAATTGCACGGCAGTGTTTAGGCTCCAAGCTGCGAAACGGCGTGCTGGTACATGGCGGGTTTTTCTTCGGGCCGAAAGCGTTCTACGCTGCTCTGCGCGAGATGCCGGAGGCGGAGCGGCGTCAATTCGAAATGCAGCGGATTAGCTTTATCAATGAACTGTACGGGGACGAACAGGCGTTGAAGGCCGCACAGCGTCGCCATGCTCGCTTCATCAATACAACAATGATGGTCACGGGGCTCGGCGCAGCCGTATCGGATGGGCTGGCAAACGGCAGCGTGGTGAGCGGCGTGGGCGGCCAGTACAACTTTGTCGCGATGGCGCATGCGTTACCCGATGCACGGTCGATTCTATGCGTCCGCAGTACACGCACAAGCAAAGGAGTCGTCAGTTCCAACATTGTTTGGAATTACGGCCACACAACGATTCCACGTCACCTGCGCGACATTGTCGTGACCGAATACGGGATTGCGGATTTGCGCGGCCGCACCGATGGCGAAGTCGTTGCTGCATTAGTGGAGGTCATGGATGCGCGCTTTCAGGACGAGTTTGTCGCCGCCGCGACGCGCGCGCACAAGTTGCCCGCCGGCTACCGCATATCCGAGCGCGCGCGCGGCAACACGCCGCAATACTTGGAACGGGCGTTTAAACCTTTGCGGCGGCAGGGTTGGTTCGACGAATTGCCGTTCGGTACCGACTTCACCACTGAAGAGCTGACGATCGCGAAGGCGTTAAGACATCTGCAATCCATTACGGCGACGCGACCCGGGCGATGGCGCACCATGTTGCAGGCATTGTTTAGCCGTTCGCCGGATGTCACCATGCGGCCATACTTAGGGCGCATGCAACTCGATCAGCCCGTGTCGTTTTCACAGCGACTCGAGCAACGAGCGTTGGTGCGCGCCTTGCAAGATGTAATCGCGAATAGGTAAGTCGAGGCGAGAATGAAGGCGCGAATCAAGTGGGTGCAGGATGTGATGTTCGTCGGCGAGTCGGGTTCCGGCCACTCTGTCGTGATGGATGGCGCCCCGGAATCCGGGGGGCGCAATCTGGGTGTGCGGCCGATGGAGATGATGTTACTGGGGTTGGGAGGCTGCAGCGCTTTTGACGTAGTGGCAATTCTCAAACGCGGTCGCGAAGATGTGACGGATTGTGTCGTGGAGTTGGACGGTCAGCGTGCGGATACGGATCCGAAAGTATTTACGGCGGTCGAGATGGTCTACAAGGTCGCCGGAAAAAATCTCGATGCAAAAAAGGTAGAGCGCGCGGTGGCGCTGTCTGCCGAGAAATATTGCTCGGCTTCCAAGATGTTCAGCATGACGGCGAAGATCACGCACCGCATCGAGATTGTCGACGCAGCGTAGCGCTGGAGACGCAGGCTGGAATGCTCTGATCTCCTCGCGCCGCAAGCGACGCCCGAGCATCAATGCCCCAGTGCCGCCAGCAATCGTTCCACCATTTCTCCGGCCTGCCGCAGATAACCGCCGCCGAACAAATTAAAATGATTGAGAACGTGATAGAGGTTGTATAACTCACTTCGCTCTTTGTTGCCCCTCGTAAGCGGCCAGGTATCGTCGTACGCCGCATAGAATTCGCGACCGAAGCCCCCGAACAGACGTGTCATTGCGATATCGCATTCGCGGTCGCCGAAGTAGACGGCTGGATCGAAAACCACGGGCTCGCCGGACGATAGGCAACCAACGTTGCCACTCCATAGGTCGCCATGCAGCAGCGATGCCTGCGGCCGATGATCGACGAAGAACGCGTCCATCAGTGTATTGAGCAGCGCCAGACGTTCGACAACGTTGGCACCGGCGCCTTTGGATATTGCGAGTTCAAACTGGGGTTCGAATCGATGTGTGCGCCAAAAATGCAGCCAATCGTTCGACCAAAGATTCGCTTGCGGGGTGGCGCCGATGAAGTTGCTTCGCTTCCAACCGAATAAAGGCTTTACGACACGGTGCAAGTCGGCGATACGCTTGCCGAAAGCAGCATCCGCCGCTGTCGACTCGCCTAAGTCGAACCACTCAAGCGCCAGCAGGGTTTCATCACCCGCGGTAGTTATGCCAAGCACCTGGGGGACGCGCACAGCACGCGTTGCGCGAAGCTCGTCCAATCCGGTTGCCTCGGCTTCCAGCATGTCCCGCTGTTTCGCAATTTTGACGAACACCGATCCACTTGCAGTTCGGTACCGGATGCATCGATTGATTGAGCCCCCGGCAACAGGTTGCGCCGGCGTCGACAAAATTTCGGTTTTCAGCAACGTCGCAAGTTCGGCCCGAACGCTGTCGTCATTCATGCGCGAAGATCTTTCTCGATAATTCGCTCGGCTTGATTGCGCAGAAGACGGCCGAATCCCAACGAATCGCACAGCGAGTTGAACGACGACATATTTGGCGCGCGACGCTTAAGATGCGCGAGCTCAGCTTGCAGCGGAGCATCGCAGGCGATTGCCGTGAGCCTGCGCGCCAAGAATGCGGCCTCGCGATAGTCGCGTAGTTGCCCCACCACAAAGCCGGCGTTGCGGATTTTGAGTTTTAGGACGGCATCCAAATCGCCGTATAAATGATCGAGCGACTCGTAATGCTGCAGCAGCGTGGAGGCGGTCTTCTTACCGATGCCGGGGACGCCTTGAATGTTGTCCACCGCATCGCCGGTCAATGCCAGGAAGTCTGCCATGCGTTCCGGCAACACACCGAAACGTCCGGGAATTTCGTGATACTCGTACCGCGTCTCGCCGATGTAGTCCCAGTAAATGTCGCCGGGACGAATGAGTTGCGAGAGGTCTTTGTCGCGCGTAACGACAATCGAGCGCTTGCCCTGCACTCGTGCCTGCAAGACCAGTGTGCCGATTAAGTCGTCAGCCTCGTAGCTGTCGCTGGAAAATTCGGCGATGCCGTACGCACGACACAGATCGCGGCACCAAGCGAATTGCCGTTTTAATTCTACCGGTGCCGGCTCGCGATTGGCTTTATAAGGCGGATACAGCTGATTGCGGAATGAAGTCGTTAAGCTTTGATCGAACGCCACTGCGATGTGCTTGGGCGATTCGCTTTCCAATAAGTCGCCGATAAATCGCCCAAAGCCGTGCACGGCATTGACCGGCTCGCCGTCGCTGTTGGTGAGCGTCGTCGGAACCGAGTAGTAGGCGCGAAAGATGAAAACCGATGCATCGATAAGATAGATGCTGTCGGCCTGTTCGATGCCAGGCATGCTGAGTAATTACGCTTGTATGGCTTTTAAACGCGCATGCAGGGGGCTGCTGCGCGGAAAGTGTGCCAGCAGATATTCCATCTGATCGGCGAGCACGCGGCGGCCTTTCAGATAGATGTACTCCGCATAGGTCGGAGTAAACGGCACGGCGATAAGTTGCATGCCCGCTTGTTCCGGAGTGCGCCATGCCTTGGCGTTGTTGCAGCTGCGGCAAGCCGTAACCACATTGGTCCAAGTATCGCGACCGCCTTGGCTTAATGGGCGAATGTGATCGCGCGAGAGTTGGTTGGAGGGAAAGCGCTGCGCACAGTACATGCATACATGCGCATCCCTGCGGAATAATGTTTGGTTGTTCAGCGGCGGCACATAGTCGCCGCGCAAGTTACCCGGATTATGGCTGTGCCCACGCGTCGCGATGATGGAGTTTACGTCTACGATTGTGCGTCGCCCTGTCTTTGCGTTGGTGCCGCCCATCAACGAGTACAGGCGCGAGCCGCAGGTGTAGGCGATCTGTTCCATGTGCTGCAGTCGCACGGCGTCGCGGTAGTCGATCCACTCGAGTGGCATACCGGATATATCCGTGCGTAGGATTTCTTGAGTCAGGCCAATTTGCGCCTGGCTAATATAAGTGGGGGCACTCACGACGGCACCTTTGTAAGCTTCGAAGCAACCTCTGTATGTGAAGTGCCCCAAGATTACGCGAGGTGGGAGCCGTTATACAACGACGAAACCCGTTGGCAACTAGCCGCTAGGCACTAGCTACTAGCCGGAACCAAGAAGTTTCCAGAAAAAAACACGTCAAGGGTGGTTGGATTTGTGAAACCCGGCCGTCGATAGCGGCTAGCAGACCGGGTCTCCTATCTGGCTAGCAGCTAGGGCCTAGTCGCTAGCTCCTGCGCGAAGCGCTAATGTCCCCCATCCAGCGACTTCACCGCTTGGATCATGGATACCATGACTTTTAGGGCATCGCCGTACACCAGGTTGGTGTTGTCGGCGAAAAATAACTCGTTTTCTACGCCCGAGTAACCTTTACCCTGGCCGCGTTTAACGACATACACTTGCTTGGCGTGATCGACGTTCAGAATCGGCATGCCGTAGATGGGTGAGGATTTGTTGGTACGCGCCGCTGGATTCACAGTGTCGTTTGCACCGATAACGATGGCGACATCGGCTTCTTTAAATTCGTTGTTGATGTCTTCCAAGTCGTAAATCATGTCGTACGGCACGCCGGCTTCGGCTAGCAATACGTTCATATGGCCGGGCATCCGTCCTGCGACGGGATGAATGGCGAATTTCACTTCCACACCCGCGTCGGTCAGCAATTTCACAAATTCGTAAAGTTTGTGCTGTGCTTGCGCAACAGCCAGACCGTAACCGGGTGCAATAATGACTTTCGACGCGTAGCGCATGTTGACCGCTGCGTCGCCTGCCTCGGCCGGCTTTTGCGAACCTTTGATCTCGCCTTGCTGTTCGTCGCCCGTTGCGCCGAAGTTGCTGAAGATCACATTCGACACGCTGCGATTCATCGCCTTGGCCATCAATAGTGTGAGCAGGGTGCCGGCGGAGCCGACCACCATGCCGGCGATCATCAATGCAGGGTTCTGCAGCACATAACCTTCGAAGCCCACTGCCAAGCCGGTGAAGGCGTTGTACAAAGAGATGACAACGGGCATGTCAGCGCCGCCGATGGGCATCGTCATCATCACGCCAAATACCAATGCGCCGCCGAAAAAAGCCGCGACGATGCCCGGATGCGCGTGACCGTGCGCGCCGAACACGATGTACAACCCCGTGGCCAACGTGGCCAAGAAAATCGTACCGTTGATGACTTGCATGCCGCTCAGTCGCCAAGTGCCGTTGATTTTGCCGTCGAGCTTGGCCCAGGCGATCAACGACCCCGACAGCGAGATCGCGCCAATCAAGGCGCCGATGATGGTGACCACCAGCGGAATAGTTTGGTGCTCCGCGCCGGTTCGCAGTAGCTCCACGGCAGCAATCGCAGCGGCGGCGCCGCCGCCCATGCCGTTGTACAACGCCACCATTTGCGGCATGGCCGTCATCGCGACTTTCTTGCCGCTCCACCACGCCCAGCCGGTGCCGAGCGTGAGCGCCGTGATGGCGAGGATCACATTGGTGTTGAGATGGGGTTGTGCGGCTTCATTGACACCAAAGTAGTACAAGAGACTCGCCAGCGTGGCGACCAGCATGCCGATGCCTGCCACGACGATACCCGAGCGCGCCGTCACCGGCGACGACATGCGCTTCAAACCGTAGATGAACAAGAACGCTGCAGCCAAGTAGCTCGCGTCGATGATGATTTGCGTATTCAAATTCATGACTGTGTGCTCTTACTTCTTGTCGCCAGTCTTTTTGCCGCTGGGTTTGAACATTTCCAGCATGCGTTCGGTTACGACGTAACCGCCGGCCGCATTGCCTGCGCCCAGCAATACACCGAAGAAGCCGATCACTTGTTCCACCGTCGACGTGGCGTTAAGCAGCGCGTACATCGCACCGACCACAACGATGCCGTGCACGAAGTTCGATCCCGACATGAGCGGCGTATGCAGAATAGCGGGTACGCGGCCGATGATTTCGTAGCCCGTGAAGGCCGCGAGCATGAAGATGTATAAGGCCACGAAGCCTGTGAGTGTGACTGTGAGGTCCATGTAAGGTGCCTTCTAAAATTTGCTCTTACGCCCGCTCATCCTGAGCTTGTCGAAGGACTCTTCGTGTCTGGAAGAGTCGGAGTCCTTCGACAGGCTCAGGGTGAGCGGAACCATAAATCGAATTACCAAATCTACAAAATGGAACTAAGCGCCTTCCACAGCCTTCTTTGCCGCTTCGTTCTTGATCTCGCCGCCGTGCGTAAGCGCGGTTTTGGCGATCACCTCGTCGCTCCAATCCAAATTAATCGCTTTGTCTTTGATGAACAGTTCGATCAAGTTGTATTGATTCTTGGCATACAGCTCGCTGGCGTGCTCGCCGAGCAAGCTAGGCACATTAAGCGGACCGACGACGGTGACTTGACCCACTTGCACGGTTTCACCGGGTTGCGTGTATTCGCAATTACCGCCGCCTTCGGCCGCGAGATCGATAATCACGCTGCCGGCTTTCATGCCGTCCACTTGCGCCTTGCTGATCAACTTGGGCGATGGACGGCCTGGGATCGAAGCCGTAGTCACAATTAAGTCAGCCGTTTGAATATGCTTGGTGACGACCGCTGCAATCTTGTCTTTTTCTTCCGGCGTTAATTCGCGCGCGTAGCCGCCCGCACCGCGTGCATCAACACCGGTATCGACGAATTTCGCACCCAGCGATTCGGCTTGTTCTTTCGTTTCCGGTCGAACGTCGTAGCCTTCGGTCATTGCGCCCAGGCGGCGCGCGGTCGCAAGTGCTTGCAAACCCGCCACGCCCAAACCCATCACCAACGCTTTCTGCGGGCGAATCGAGCCCACCGCGGTGGTCATCATAGGCAGCATGCGCGCGAGCTGTGTGGCGCCGAGCAACACGGCATAGTAGCCAGCCAGCGCCGCTTGACTCGACAGCGCGTCCATTGCCTGCGCGCGTGTAATGCGCGGTACCAATTCCATTGCGAAACAAGTGATCTTCTTGTCGCGTAACACCTTTACCAGTTCGACTTCTTTATGCGCGTAAACGAACGATAAAAGGATGGCGCCGTCCTTCATCGCACGCACGACCTCAAGGCTCGGCGGCTGCACTGCGACAACCACGTCGGCGTTGCCGACCAGTCCGGGAATGTCGTTGTTGATCTGCACGCCTTTAAATGCCGCATCCGCAAGCTTGACTGCGTCGCCGGCACCGCCTTGCATATGAACTTCGGCGCCCAGCTTTGCGAGCTTGTCGGCGACTTGGGGAACCATGGCTACACGCCGCTCGTTCGGGCGGGTTTCTTTGAGCACGGCAATCTTCACTGGCATGGATGCTCCAAACCGTTTTTGAATAAACATTGATCCGCGGCGTTCACGACGACCTTCGTGTCTTCGTACCTTACAACCCCGGACTTAACAGACGATTACGCAGTTATTCGGCGTGACTAGTCGGCAAAAGGCGCTGTTCGTGGCCGCCCAGGATAAAGTCACGGCACGGGTTTTGCGAGTTTTTTTAGCGTCGATTCAGGCCATCGACCCAGGCCAATCGACTTAGGCCACCCGCTTATAGATCAGCGAGGTATTGACGCCGCCGAAAGCGAAATTGTTGTTCATTACGTATTCGCATTGCAGCTCGCGACCGTTCTTCATGACGTAATCCAATTCGCCGCAGCGTTCGTCCACGTTGTTCAAATTGAGGGTAGGCATGAACCAGCCACTCCGCATCATTTCTACCGACCACCAGCTTTCGATGGCGCCGCATGCGCCGAGCGTGTGGCCCAGGTGTCCCTTGGCGGAACTCACCAAGGTTCGTGACCCGAATAAGCGCTGCGTAGCGTGAGATTCCGCAATGTCGCCTTGTTCGGTAGCCGTGGCATGCGCATTCACATAGCCGATGGCGCTAGGCGGAATGCCCGCATCGTCCAGTGCCAAGCGCATGGCGACTTCCATCGTATTGGTATTGGGGTGCGTGGGATGATCGCCGTCGGAATTGCAGGCGAAGCCGACCAACTCGGCATAGATTTTTGCGCCGCGTGCTTTGGCGTGTTCGTATTCTTCCAAAATCAGCGTGCAGGCGCCTTCGCCGATGACCAAGCCATCGCGATCGCGGTCGAATGGGCTGGGTGTTTGCGTCGGGGTGTCGTTGCGAATGCTGGCCGCATACAACGTGTCGAACACGGCCGCTTCGCTGGGGCACAGTTCCTCGGCGCCGCCCGCCACCATCATCGTCGCGCGGTTGAATTTGATGGCTTCATAGGCGTAGCCGATGCTTTGACTGCCGGACGTGCAGGCGCTGCAGGCGGGAATTACGCGGCCTTTGATGCCAAAGAAGACGCCGATGTTTGCGGCTGCGGTGTGCGGCATCATGCGCAAATACGTAGTGGCGTTGAGATTGCCGATCTCGCCCGTTTGAATCATCGAACTGAATTCGCACACGGCATCGGTGCTGCCCGTGCAGGAGCCGTACGCAACGCCCATGCTGCCGTTTTGAATTTCGGGATCGCCTTTTAAGCCGGCATCTTCCAGCGCAATTTCCGTTGCGCGAGTTGCTAGTAGCGCAACGCGGCCCATCGTACGAGTAACTTTACGCGTGTAATGCGGCGGCAACTTGAAATCGAGCACCGGACCGCCCAAGCGCGTGTTCAAATCTTTGTAGCGATCCCAATCGGCCATGCGCGCAATGCCGCTCGTGTTGCTGCGTAGTTTGCCCTCGATGGTCGCCCAATCGTGACCGAGAGCGGTGATGCCGCCGAAGCCAGTCACTACGACGCGCTTGGGTTGATAGCTCATTGCAACTTCTCGTTTAACACAGTCCGCCGTTGACGCCGATCACTTGTCGAGTGATGTAGGCGGCATCGTCGGTCATCAAAAAATTCACCACGGCCGCCACTTCGTGCGGTTCGCCGACGCGCTTGGCGGGAACGGCCTTGATCACTTCATCCACCGGCGCTTCGTCCATCATGTCGGTGCGAATCAAGCCCGGCGCCACGCAATTCACGGTGATATTGCGGCTGGCCAGCTCCACCGCCAACGCCTTGGTCGCGCCGATGATACCTGCCTTGGATGCGCTGTAGTTAACTTGGCCGCGGTTACCCATCACGCCGGATACGGAGGACAGAGTTACGATGCGGCCGGGTGTGCGGCGGCGGATCATCGGCATGACGATGGGATGCAACACGTTGAAGAAGCCGTCGAGATTGGTTCGCAAGACCGCATCCCAGTCTTCTCCGCTGAGCGCGGGAAACGCGCCGTCGCGCGCCAATCCGGCATTGCATACGACACCGTAGTAAGCGCCGTGTGTTTCAATATCCGCTATCAGAGCTGTGCGGCAGGCTTCGCGATCGGCGATATCAAACTGCACGATGCGCGGCGTCATTCCGCCGGCCTTGACGATTGCGCTGCCGACTTCTTCGGCCGCTGCGCGCTTGTCGCGACAGTGCAAGATTATTTGATAGCCGCCGGCAGCCAGACGCTCGGCGATCGCTCTCCCGATGCCGCGGCTGGAGCCGGTGACCAGTATGGACTTTGGAGTGGATTGAACGGTCGCCGCTGTCATGTCTGCTGTTACGCCTGCCGATGAAATTAAATGCGTTCGCCGCGCAACACGGCGCCGACGTCTTTGGGGCGAAAAGCCTTGATATCGCCACGCGCAACTAAGCGCTCGCCTTGCGGCGTGCGGCTGAAGATTTCGCAGTCGAAAGCGGCCAAATCACTTTCATCGCGCAGTGTCAGCGACGCCACAACACGCAGCTGCGACCCGATCACGAAAAGCGGCGTTTCGGCACGATAGCGCCGCGCACCGAGCAGCAGGCAAATTCGCGGCGGCTTGCCTGCTTCCGCATCGGAAATACCGGCGTATGCGCAAGCGGCTTGCGCCATGTACTCGATGCCCACCCAAGCGGGCACGCCCTTGCCGTCGCAAAACAATGTCTCCGGGCGAATTGTCACGGCGCAGATCACATGTTCTGGGCCGTACTCCAGAAGATCGTCCAACAGCAGCATGTGCCCTTCATGCGGCAGCACCTGGTTCATTCGCAATTTGCTCGCAGACATCACTCAGGCATCGATATCAAGGCCCGGTCAACGCAGTAGAGTCGATGCCGAGCGTATAGCTATGTTCTAAGTTAACCAGCCAACTGCGGCCGGCCCAAGGATCCGCGCTGCCGTAGTGGACTTCGGCTATCAGTGTATCGCCGCGTCGTAACCGCCGGGTACCTGAAATTTCGGTGAGCTGCCAGCCGTCGCGCTCCAGCAGCGGTTGCAATGCGTTCAGCGGCCACAGTACCAGCTGAATATCGGCGAGCAGGCGCTCGGGCGTGAGTTGCGGCGGCACCGGCAAATCGTTGTCCACTTGAATATGTCCGCCGTCGTACCGCAGCGTGAAGGCGCGTACGCCCATGGCAGTGAGACCGATTACCGTCAGTGTGTCGCCACGTACGGTGACCACGCAATTAAACGTCATTTCACGCGCGCCGAATGCGCCGCGGACGATTTGATTGGCGCTTCGGTCGGCCCGCAACGCCGCAGGCGAAACCAGCGGCCGCGCGCCCGTGTCCGGCGCCCGCGTGGTTGCGCAAGCGCTCAGCAATAACAACGCGATAAATAAACTAACGCGCATGATCGAGTATTAGTTGGCACGACAGATTTGCGCCAGTGCGCGCAGACGTTGTCCCGAGCGCGGACCGGTGTAAGGATTTTTTTGATCCCATACGTAGCCCGCGAGCACCGAGCAGACCATGCGGCGAATGGAGGGCTCTTGCTTGTCGTAGAAAATTACATCCTGCAAGCTGCCGTCATACCAGCCGGTGACGAAACTGCGGAAAGTTTCTACGCCGTAGCTCAGCGGTTCCGCAAACTCGCTCTGCCAGTCGACGCGTTCGCCCTTGAATTGCCGGTCGAGCATTTCGGCCGCCATGCTGGCCGACTTCATTGCGATAGTTACGCCGGAGGAAAACACCGGGTCCAAAAATTCCGCCGCGTTGCCGAGCAATGCGTAACCGGGTCCATGCAAGCTGCTGACCTTCGCCGCATAGCCGACGATTTCACCCACCGGCCGCACCGTGTGCGCGTTTTTCAAAAGCTGTTTGAGCTTCGGCTCTTCGGCAATTAATTGCCACAGGCGTTCCTCGTTGGTGCCTTTGAACTTGGCGTGGAATTCGCGCGTGGCAACTATCCCCAGCGACGAATTGCCGTTCGAAAACGGAATGAGCCACGACCACACGTGCGTTTCGGTGGGATGAATGCCAACGCGAATTTTTTGTCGATCGAATTCGCCCGCAACGATATTGTCTTTCACATGCACGAACAACGCGGCGCGCACCGGAAAATCGGACGGCCTGTCCAAGTTCAATAGGCGCGGCAGCGTGCGGCCGAAACCGCTCGCGTCGAGTACGAAGCGTGGTTTATGAATCGTCAGCTCGTCGCCTTTCTTGCTGGTCACGACGGGCCGTTCGCCGCTGACGTCGATGGCGGTGATTTCCACTTCGTATACGACTTTGGCACCGCGCTTGACGGCTTCGTTGATCAAAATGTGATCGAACTGCGCGCGCTGCACTTGAAACGTGAAGGGCGAACCGGCGGAGAATTTTTCCGCGAAGTTGAATTCCGAGTAACGATCGTTGTGCACGAACGCCGCACCGTTTTTGTATTGAAAGCTGCCGGCGACCACGGCTTCCAGCATGCCCGCCTCGTCGAGCATTTCCAGGCTATTGGCCAGCAGGCTTTCGCCGATGGAGAAGCGCGGAAAGATTTGTTTTTCCAGCACCAATACATCGTAGCCCTTGCCGGCCAAATGTGCGGCCGCCATCGAACCGGAGGGTCCGGCGCCAATAATTAATACGTCAACCATGGTTTATGCTCTGCAATAAGTGGCGGTCATTCGTGCCGAGACGTCGTCAGGCAGCTGAATAAAACGAAGATCCAGGACAGCATGATGGCACACAGCAATGTGAGCCCGATACTGCGTATAAACGGTGTCGCGCTGAAGGCCAGTAGTCCGAAGGCCAGCAGCGTTGTGCAGGCAGAGAGCGTTACGCTCAAGATTGCGGTGGGCCGCGAGGCTCGATCTTTTGCGGCTTGGCCATGGCGCAGAAAAATGCCGTAGTCGATGCCTAGTCCCAGCACCAACCACAACGCCAGTAAGGTAAATAAGTTAATCGGCACCCCGAACCAGCCGAACAGGCCCAGTGTTGTGGCGGTTGCCAACGCAGACGGCAGCAACATGCGTGGCGCATCGCGCCACCCGAAGCGTATTGCCAGCACGATACCCGCGACAACGTAAATCAACGCCAATAGCATAGACATCACGCGGCGGTATTGCGTCAGGATATCGCTGGTGCTGGCGACGCGATCGATTAACCGCACATCCTCGATGCGCACATCGGTTATCGCTTGGACATCGCGTATGCCGCCCAATGTAACCACCGTTGCGTAGCGGTCGCCAACCTTATCCAGCCACAGATGTTTGCTGCCTTCGGCGGCCGGGCTTTGCAGCCATGTATCCAGCTGCAGCGGCGCCGAGCTTGATAGAAACTCGTTGCGTCGTTTCTCGATCGCTTCGCTCGGGAAGCCTAGTGATTTCATGACGCGGTCCAGCAAGCCCTGCTGTGCGTAGACTCGTTCGGCGAGCAAAGCGTGCGCGACCTGCTGTTGCGACAGTGGCGGAACGTTATTGCTGATGGCTTGATACGACGTCACCGCGCCTTCGGCAATCAGTGCATCTAATTTAGCAGCCAAGCGTTGCTCGGTTTCTAACACGGCTTGCTCGGATTTGCCGCTGACCAGAAAGAAGCGCGTTTCCACGCCGCTGCCCAGTAATTCGCGCACCCGGATTTCTTGTTGCACAAGGTACGGCGGCGATTCTTGCAACGCGCGAATGTCGTCTTGAATGTGCGCGCGCGTTAAACCGAATAAAATGACAACGCCGCCGATCAGAGCTAGCGCAATGCGAGCGCGAGTCCAGCGCCAAGCGGTCATGAAATTATCGATTGCCGCGCCAACTCGAGCACCGAATCGCGGCAGAGGCTTTTTCCCCGGCTGGGCCAATACCGGATACCAGCACAACACGCATCCGCACCCCGTGGCGAGTCCTACGGCGCAAAACACGGCGATTTGCGTGAGCCCCGGAAAGGGGACCAACGCCAGCACAACGTAGCCAATCAACGTGGTTATCAAGCCGAGAAGAATGGCACCGCCCACATGTCTTAGAGCGTCGGCCGGCGTCCACTTGCCGGGATCGCGAAAGCGGTCGGCAAAAAAGTGAATGGAGTAATCGATGACACCGCCGATCAAACTCGAACCGAATACCAACGCCAAAATGTGTACTGTCCCGAAGAGGGTATGCACGGCGGTGAACGCGGTGAGCGTTGCGAAGGCGAGCGTCATACTGGCCAGAGCCAACGGCCGCAATGCGCCGAGAACGGACCACAGTAACACAATGACGCCCAACAACTCGATACTGCCGAATGTCGATATTTCCGCGACAGCGCGTTCCGTGGCCGCCGCCGCATGCTGCATTGTGCCGGAGCTGTAGATTGTGACGTTCTTGTCGGCAAGCACAGCGCGCTTTGCCGATTCGATTGCCGGCATGACGCGCTCCTGCACCGACGATGCGAACGGACTGCCGTCGCACTCGACGGTGAGCAAGACAAAGGTCCAGCCATCGTGCGTTACCGTGAGTACGGCACCATCCAATTGCGCATTGCCCAGCGACAAACGTTGCGATTGCAGAAAGCGATTGATAACTCCCAGCGGATCTTGCGTCAGTGTGATCGGCTGCATCAACCCGGCCGGTGTGAATGCAGAGCGCAACGCTTGCTGCGCCAGCGCGTCCGTTTTACCTGCTCGCAAGGCTTCCACGTCATCCTTCGAAAGCAGATAAGCACGGTGTTGGAGGTAAACGCCGAAGCGTTGCTGCGCGTCGGCGGTCAGTTCCAAATCGACGCGTGCGAATGCCTTGGACGCACGCAACAACTCCGCGAATGCGCGCGCTGAATTTTTGGCGACCTCCGCCTCCGGTGCGCCGATCAGGAATAATTGCTTGCGGGCTAAGCGCGCAGAAAAGGCATCCAGCGCATCGTCCATGGCAGCATCCTGCTGCGCGGCGGGCAATAACGCCAAGATATCCGTTTCCACGCGCGGCTTGGGCAGTACCTGCAGAGCAAATGCAGCGATCACAGCCAGCATGCAGGCTGTCCAAACGATGAAGCGCGTACGCACACCGCGCAGCGCCCAGGCGTTATGCGAATCCGTATCCATCGCTCAGCGTTTGAATAGCGCTCGCGTCTGCGCATCGGGCGCGGCGCTGCGGTGTACGATATTTTGCAAGTCGATGACGGTGCGATCGCCGTGTTTGTCGGTCAGCACGACTTGTTGTACATCCTTGCCGCCGCTGATCAATGCCTGCTGAAATACATTGGCTACCGCACCGGACTTGGGTTTCAAGCCGACCACCCATTGCGACTTCGAGCTTGCGCTCGGCGGTTGCCCGTATAAATCGAAGCTGGCATTCAAGGTCGCGACATCCAGCGTAAACAGCGCCAGAAAAATATTGGCGATCACGCGTACGGCCGGTTGCTCGTCGGCGGACAACCGCAGGGTTTCGGCGCCTTCGTCGCGTTGCACCATGCCTTGTTGCGTGAGCACGAATACGGAGTCGAACGGTTGCTGTGTGTGCCAATACACACCCAAATCGCGGGCAAAAGTGAATTCGCCGGTGGCGGTCAGCGGTTGCGGTATTTCACTTAGGTGTTTGCTATGCGTAAAACGGCCTTGCAGCACTTGCGAGTCGGCAAGGTGCTTGCTCGGCTCGACCAATACCGTCGTCAATAGAGTTTTACCGTCGGTGGGGTGCTGAAATACCTCAGGCGGCGCGGCCGCTGCCATCTGCGCGACGACCGTTAGCAACAGCATGCAGACAAAGCGCCTCATCGCGTAAGTCCCAACTTCTCGAACAGTACCTGCGGCGACACAAAACACATTTCGCCGCTGCTTAGCTCGACGGCAACTTGCGAAGTCTTGCCGCGCGTCAATCGTTGCCCGTTGTCTGCGTCGCTGATCAGATATTCTATTAGCAATCGATTTTCCCATTCGCGCAGTGTCGCTTGCACAACGATCCGCTGTCCGAAGCGAATGGCCTTTATATAGCGCACGTTCAAGTCGATGACTGGCCACACGAAACCGGATTCACGCATGGCGGTGTAGCCATAGCCAAAACTGTCCAGTAACGCGCAGCGAGCGACCTCGAAGTACTTTGCGTAGTGGCCGTGCCACGCAATGCCCACCGAATCGATATCGTGAAACGGCACGGTGATGGTTATTTGCGCTTGTCGCGGATCGCTCATAGCGCCACCTTGTGAAAACGCCGCGTCAGGCGACGCATCAACAGTAGCGGCAAGCGTAGCAACATCCCGACAAATAATCGCGCATGCATGGCGCTGATGCGGAGATTGTCGGCCAGCATCTTGAAGTGCGAGACGCCGTCGGTAGGGTAGGTGACATGGGTGGGAATGTTGACGACCGATACGCCGGCCCAGTGCATGCGCACCATAATTTCGGTATCGAAGTCCATGCGCTTGCCGACATAAACGTATGCCGGCCGCCAAATCGCGCAGGCGCTGGCCAGCGGATAGATGCGCAAACCGCACATCGAATCTTTGATCTCGAACGACAGTGTGTTGATCCATACCCAAATATGGGTCACGTAGCGGCCATAGTGCCGCGCACGCGGCACCGATTCGTCGTATACAGCCTGACCGCTCACTAATGCCGCCGGCCGCTGTCGCGCCGCGTCGACGAGCTTTGGAATATCGCTGGCTTGATGCTGGCCATCGGCATCGATTTGAATCGCGTGCGTGAAGCCGGCGGCCAATGCGGCGTTACAGCCGGCCATGACGGCTGCGCCTTTGCCTTGGTTGTGCGGCAGCAGGATGAGCGTAATGTCGTCCCGACCGCGAACGGCATCGGACAGTGCTTGTTTCGCTCTGGAGTCGGAGCCGTCGTCGACGATAAAGGAGGGTAATCCCAGCGATTGAGTCGACGCCAATACGCCGCCGATTGCTGCACCGTGATTGAAATAAGGAATCAGAACGCAGAGCTTCATCGGCTACTCGCCGAAAGACACTGCGCCGCTAGCGCAGACACCGCCGGCATTGCGATATTCGAAGGTCAACTGATACTTGCCGGCGTCGAAGTTCAAGCGCAATGCCACCGGTTCGTCGGGTTGAATCACGCGCATGAACTTTAATGCGGATACGCCGCGAAACTCGCCGACGATGGGCAAATATTGTTTCGCGAAGTTGATGGCCCAAGTGAGTTGGACGACACCGGGGAGCAGCGGACAATCGCGAAAGTGGCCTTGTAGGTAGTACAGCCCGGCCGGCACGGACAGTTCAAGCTGCACCCCGCTGCGGCCGTCCGCGCCCGGCAAGCGCTCGGTGGCGCGGATGTGAGGGGCGACGATCATGTAAGCACAGGAGCGGCCGCGACGTGCGACGCTCAGGCCGGCTCGTTCATCAACGAATACACCGCGTCTACTACGTCACCGACCGTACGAACGTGTTTAAAAGTTTGCGGCTGAATCTTGCGACCGGTGAATTCCTTGAGTTTCAAAATCAAATCCACTGCATCGATGCTGTCGATGTCGAGGTCGGTATAGAGATGTGCTTCCGGGACGACTTGTTCCGGTTTGAGTTCGAATAGGTCGACCAGCACGTCGCGCAGGTGCGCGAGGATTTCTTCACGTGATTTAACGGTCACAGACATGTAAGGGTCCACTTGCTCAATTCAAGGTCAAACCAGCCAGGGTAAACAGCGCGACGCCTTAGTTCAGCGCCGGGGCGGTCGATTCATCCGCCGATTTTACCCGCTGTGGGGCCGGTTGCGTGCCCGCCGGGAGCGGGCGGGACGGCTCATAGTAACTCAGCAGCCACTGCGTTAGGCGGCGGGCGGCCCGGGTCGGGAGCTCGTCGGCACGGCGAAACGTTGCCGCGGCCACCGGCTGGCCCGTATCCACCTGCATGTGAAAGCGGCGCTCCGGCACGTTGTACCAGGGATTGTTCTTATACAAGGTGATCGGCTCGCACCGAATGGTTACGGGCAGTATCTCGGCATCGGCGGCCAGCGCGACATGCGCCGCACCGCGTTGCATGCGCATGGGTTCGCCCGGCACCGTACGCGTCCCTTCCGGAAATACCAGCAGCGAATGGCCCTGGCGCAGGCGGTCGGCGCAAAGTTCGATCAGTTCTTCCCCCTCGGAATTAGGGATGTAGGACGCCCACAACACCGGCCATCGCAGGAACGGGTTGCGCCATAGCCCGCGTTTGACGATGCAATCCACCTCGGGAATAAGCGACACCAGCATCACGACATCGATGAGGGTGGGGTGGTTGGCGACAATCAAACGTCCC
>Ga0315910_10001243_pt1 | contig 23703 bp, 23 predicted proteins | sample EdamamesoilMG_FD_204470 | JGI IMG/M metagenome (GOLD analysis project Ga0315910, IMG submission 204470) | Garden soil microbial communities collected in Santa Monica, California, United States - Edamame soil | ecosystem: Environmental > Terrestrial > Soil > Garden | place: USA: California... | reverse complement strand
CGGCGACGCTCGCGCTGTGGGCGCGGGTTCTCCATGCCCTGCCCGAGGGACGGATCCTGCTCAAGGCCAGGCAACTTGCCGATGCGGGCAATCGCAAGCGCATCCTCGATGCGTTTACCGCGCACGGTGTTGCGCCGGAACGCATTGAATTGCAGGACGTCGGCATCACCCCTGACTGGGCGGCGCACATGGCCTACTACGACCGGCTCGACATCGCGCTCGATCCGGTCGGCGCCGTCGGCGGCGGAACCACCACCTGCGATGCGCTTTGGATGGGCGTGCCTGTGGTGACGCTCGCCGGCGACCGCATGGTCTCGCGCATGACCATGTCGATGCTGAACGCGCTTGGCCATCCGGAATGGGTCGCGGGCTCCGAAGCCGAATACATCACGACCGCGGTCAGGCTCGCCCGCGACGTGGAATCGCGCAAGCGCCTGCGCGCCGCCCAGCGCGACAGGATGGCTGGATCCGCTCTGTGCGATGCGCGCGGCCTCGCGCGCTGCCTCGAGGACGCGTATATCGGCATGTTCGGGCGCTGGCAGGGCAACGCGAGCCGGCCCGCGGCAGCGGTCTCGTAGAATTAGCGCATGGAAAAATCACCCGCTGAACCCTCCGCAAGCTGGCGCACGCCGGCCGAGCCGCGCCCCGACCTGAACTTCGTGGTGAGGGACCTGCGGCGAACGTTCCTGCGGGTCGCCGACAATCTCCGCTGGTACGAGCAGTTGTGGCTCGGCGTGCCGATCTGGCAGCTGCCGGACGACCTGGTGGCCTTGCAGCGGATCGTCTTCGACGCGAAGCCCAGGTGGATCGTCGAGACAGGCACCAAGTTCGGCGGGTCGGCGCTGTTCTTCGCGTCGCTGCTGGCCATGATGGGGCGCGCCCCGGGAGACGGGGGCGTCATCACGGTGGATACGCACGAGACGGCCGAGGCGCGCGAATTTCTGCGCGAGAAACGGCATCGCTTCGCGCCCTACGTGCGCCTGTGCCTGGTCGGCGATGCCAAGGCGCCCGAAACGCTTGCCGCCGTCCGCGCCGCGGTGGCCGCCGAACCCGGTCCGGTGATGGTGTTTCTCGACGACTGGCACGACGGCGAGCATGTCCATGCCGAACTACTGGCCTATTCCGGCCTGGTGACGCCCGGGGGCATCCTGATCGTGGCCGACACGACGTTCGAGGATCTTGCCGACACGCCCGTGGTCGCGCCCAGCGCGAAGTACCCCGACGCGAAGAACTCGAATCCGCGCACGGCGCTGCGGCGTTTTCTTGCCGCACGCAGCGATTTCGCCGTCGTGCCGGAGTACACGTCCACCGGGATCAGCAATTTTCCGGATAGCGTGCTGCGTCGCGTCAGGTAAAACCAGGCAACCGGGGCTGCGACGACATGAAGTGGGGCGATTATTTCAAGAACATAGAGTTCACCCTGTATCGCAGCGCCAAGATCCAGGCAAAGTACATCGACACGATTCACGACATGGCTTGCCGGCTCAATTCCCCGGTCCTGCTCGAGGTGGCAACGGGCAGTGGATATACGTCGGTGCTGCTTGCCGACCTGCTGCGCAACAAGGGGGCGAGGGTCATCGCGACCGATATCGAGCCCGAGCTCCTTGCGCTAACCGAGAACAACTTTGGTTTTGTGAAGAACCTGAGCTTCAGGATTGCCGATTCCAGGAACCTGCCCTTTCGCGACAATGAGGTGAACATCGTCTTTCACCAGGGATTCCTGGAGCATTTTGACGATACGGAAATCGTTCAGATGCTGAAGGAACAGGCGCGTGTGGCCAGCGCCTTCGTCATCTTTGACGTTCCCAATTCCCTGCGCACGAAGAAGATCCAGGAATTCGGCGACGAACGGTTTCCGTCAAAGAAGGAATGGACGGCATTGCTGCAACGAGCGGGGCTTCACGTCGTGCTCGTGACGGGCAGGCGGTTTACCAATGGCTGGAAGAAATTCGTTCCCGTGGTCGTCAGGGACACGGACTGGTTTCACCGGACCTTCGGGGAATCATCGATCTTCGTTTGCGGGAAGACCTAGCGCGATCCAGACGATGGCGTCATATGGCAGCTTCGACCCGGGCGGGAGCGGCGCGCCCGCGGCCAGGCGCAATTCGGCGGCCGGCTTGATGAGCACCTTTTCGACGGCAATCCCGGCGATCCGCCAGCGCCCGAACAGGGCGGTGAACTCCGGCATGCCGCGCAGCGCGGCCGCGACGTAGGCATTGTCCGAGCCCCGGTAGGGGCGGCCGGCCGCGAGATCCCAGTGCCGCGAGCTGGAGGCCTGGCGCGCGAGCAGGTCGGACAGCCACGGATAGCGCTCGATGCGCCCGAAGCCGAGCGAGACTTCCGGCGCGCCGCCGGACTGCGCGAGCAGCGCGCGCACCGCGCCCTGCGTGGAGGCGTAGCCAATCGGGCAGGCGGGACGCAGGCGCAGCACCTGGCGCGCCTCCTGCGATTCTCCGTCGCGGCGCTCGAAGGCCACATCGCATTCGGCCGCCGGGAACGCCGCGATGCCCGCGGCGATCAGGAGTTCGAGCATGCCGCCAGCTCCGCCGCCGACAGGTTGTGGATGCGCCCGAAGCCGGCGACGAAGCGCGCGTCGCGCGGCGTGATGCGCCAGAACGAGAAATCGGCCAGTTCGAAGTTGATGGCCTGTTCGGGGAACAGGACCAGCCACTGCTGTTTCAGCTCCGGTTGATCGCCGGGCAGGTTTTGCGCCTTTCCGCGGATGGAAATTCTCTTCAGGGTGAACGGATCCGCGCGGCCATCGTCCGTTTCGGCGATCGACAGCGCGACCTGCGCCTCCTGCGCCATGTCCTGCGTGTGCCAGGCGAGGCGGCTGACGTGCACGAGAAAGCCCGCGAAGCCCGCTTCGGGAAGGTACAGCGTCATCGAGGCCATCGGCGCGCCCTGGCGCAGCGTCGCGAGGTGCGCGATGCGCTCGCCTCGAACCAGCGCGGCGAGGTCGGCGGCGAAATCCGGCGGGCGGCTCATCGGGGCGATTGTAGTATTCTCGCCCCACCGTGCGTTACGAACTCCTGGTCGGCCTGCGCTACACGCGCGCCAAGCGCCGCAACCATTTCATCAGCTTCATCTCCGCGACCTCGATGGCCGGCATCGCGCTGGGGGTGGCCGCGCTGATCGTCGTCTTGTCGGTCATGAACGGCTTCCAGAAGGAGCTGCGCGCGCGCATCCTCGGCGTCGCCTCGCACGTGCAGATCAGCGGCCCGGATGGCCGGCTGGCCGACTGGCAGCCGGTGGCGCAAGCCGCCGCGCAGGATCCGCGGGTGGCCGCGTCCGCGCCGTTCGTCAACGCGCAGGGCCTGCTCTCGGCGGGGCAGGCGGTGCGCGGCAGCGTGGTGCGCGGCATCCTGCCCGCGCGCGAAGACAAGGTCGCCGACATCGGCAGCCACATGCGCCGCGGCCGCCTCGATGCGCTCAAGCCCGGCGAATTCAACATCGTGCTCGGTTCGGAGCTCGCGCGCGCGCTGGGCGCGGTGCAGGGCGACAAGGTCGCGCTGGTCGCGCCGCAGGGGCAGGTGACGCCCGCGGGCGTGATCCCGCGCCTGAAGCAGTTCACGGTGGCGGGCATCTTCGAGGTCGGCATGTTCGAGTACGACTCGGGCCTGGCGCTGGTGCACCTGGAGGACGCGCAGAAGCTGTTCCAGATGGGCGACGCGGTCTCGGGGCTGCGCCTGCGGCTGCACGACCTGTTCGCGGCGCGCAGCGTCGCGCGCGATCTGATGGCGAAACTGGGCGGCGATTTGTACGCCACCGACTGGACGCGCAGCCACGCCAATTTCTTCCGCGCCGTGGAAATCGAAAAGCGCGTGATGTTCATCATCCTGACGCTGATCGTCGCGGTGGCGGCGTTCAACATCGTCTCGACGCTGGTGATGCTGGTGACCGACAAGCAGGCCGACATCGCAATCCTGCGCACGCTGGGCGCGTCGCCCGGCTCCGTCGTGCAGATCTTCATCGTGCAAGGGGCGCTCATCGGCGTCATCGGCACCGTCGCGGGCGTGGCGCTGGGCGTGCTGCTCGGCTTCAACGTCGCGACCGTGGTGCCGGTCATCGAAAACCTGCTCGGCTTCAAGTTCCTCGCCAAGGACGTCTACTACATCTCCGACCTGCCCTCCGACGTGCAGTTCGCCGACGTCGTGACGATCGGCCTGGTGTCGCTGGTGCTCTCGTTCCTCGCCACGTTGTATCCGAGCTGGCGCGCCTCCAAGACCAATCCGGCGGAGGCCTTGCGCTATGAGTGAATTGGTTTTGGGTTGTCGGAATCTGAAAAAAACGTATCAAGGCCCCGCGCCGGTTCACGTGCTGATTGGCGTGGACCTGGAAGTGCGCAAGGGCGAAAGCGTCGCCATCATGGGCCGCTCGGGATCCGGCAAGTCGACGCTGCTGCACCTGCTCGGCGGGCTGGACGTTCCGAGCGCGGGCGAGGTCAGGCTGCAGGGCAGGGTGCTCAGCGCCCTGGGCGAGAAGGAACGCGGCGACCTGCGCAACCGGGCGCTCGGCTTCGTCTACCAGTTCCACCACCTGCTGCCGGAATTCACGGCCGAGGAAAACGTCGCCATGCCCCTGCTCATCCGACGGATGGAAAGACGCGCCGCGATCGCAAAAGCCTTCTCCGTCCTTGAAGAGCTCGGACTCTCCAAAAGAAGCAAACATCTGCCTTCGGAGCTCTCCGGCGGCGAGCGCCAGCGCTGCGCCTTCGCGCGCGCGATGGTGACCGAACCCGCCTGCGTGCTCGCGGACGAACCGACCGGCAATCTCGACGCGCAGACCGCGGACGAGGTGTTCGAGGCGATGGTGCGGCTGTCCAATTCGCACGGCACCGCCTTCGTGCTGGTGACGCACGACGCGGCGCTGGCCGCGCGCACCGGCCGCGTGCTCAGCCTGCAGGACGGTCGGCTGGGCCCTTCGCCCTAGCGGAGAGCGCCGCCTCGTCTTCGCGCAGCGTGCGCGCGAACTGCTCGCGCAGCTCGTTGGAAATCGACACGTTCGCATCGATGTCGCTGGTGTGCACGGCGTAGAGCTTGGACAGCACCACGTTGTCGTGTTCGGCGAAGCGTTTCGTGGCGCGCCGCGCGCGCTCGGCGTCGCCGCCCACGGCGGCCAGCGTGGCCTGGCCCAGCGCCAGCGCGGACTGGAAGGTTTCGCGCTCGACGATCTCGACGCCCAGGTCGCGCAGCTCGAACATGTGCCGCATGTCGCGCGCGCGCGCGATCACGCGCAGGTTGGGGTAATTCTTGATCGCCACCTGCGCGAGCCGCGTGATCGCGCCCGGGTCGTCCAGCGCGATGATCAGGAAGTCCGCGTGCGCCGCGCCCGCGGCCTCCAGCAGGTCCAGGCGCGTGGCGTCGCCGTAGAACACGCGGAAGCCGAAACGGCGCGACTGCTCGACGTGGTCGGGGTTGTCGTCGAGGATGGTCGGCTGGAAACCGCTGCCATTGAGCAGGCGCGCGACCACCTGGCCGACGCGCCCCAGCCCGGCCACGATGACCTTGCCGGCCTCCGGCGCGTCGGGCGCGCGCGTGGGCGCAGTGTCGGCGAACCGCCGCGCCAGCAGCCGGTCGTACAGCGCCAGCAGGAACGGCGTCGAGAGCATCGACAGCGCGACGACCAGCGTGACCGTCTGCGCGATGTCCTCGCGCAGCACCTCGCGCTGCACGCCCAGCGTGAGCAGCACGAAGGCGAACTCCCCGCCCTGCGCGAGCAGCAGGATGAACAGGGGCCGCTCGCTGCGCGGCAGGCCGGCGTGGCGCGCGATCGCCCAGAGCACGGCGCCCTTGAGCAGGAACAGCCCGGCGACCATGCCCAGGATCAGCAGCGGCCTTTCGAACAGCAGCGTGAAGCCCACGCCCATCCCGACGGCGATGAAGAACAGGCCCAGCAGCAGGCCCTTGAAGGGTTCGACGGCGGCCTCGATTTCGTGGCGATACTCGGAATCGGCCAGCACCACGCCGGCAAGGAAGGTGCCGAGCGCCATCGACAGTCCGGCCAGTTCGAAGCCCCAGGCGATGCCCAGCACCAGCAGCAGTGCGAACGCAGTGAAGATTTCGCGCTGGCGCGTGCGCGCGATGTGGCGAAACACCGGACGCGCCAGGTGACGGCCGCCCATCAACGTCGCGGCGATGACCGCGGCGGCGAAGGCCAGCCCGGTCCATGAAAAACTGACCGGCGTGCCCGCCGCGCCCAGCAGCGGCAGCAGTGCCAGCATCGGGATGACCGCGATGTCCTGGAACAGCAGGATCGCAAACACCGCCTGGCCGCCCTTGTTCTGCAGCGCGCCGCGCTCGGTGAGCGGCTGCAGCGCGAGAGCGGTCGAGGACAGCGCGAGCGCCATGCCGGCGACGATGCCGATGCGCACCGGGCTGCCGGCCAGCCATGCGACCGTCGCGATCAGCACGATGGAGCCGAGGACCTGCGAGACCCCCAGCGTCAGCAGGCTCGCGCGCATGTTCCACAGGCGCCTGGGCTCCAGTTCCAGGCCGATGACGAACAGCAGGAACACCACGCCCAGTTCGGCGATGTGGCGCACGTCCTCGACCTTGTCGATGAGCCCCAGGCCGTAAGGTCCGATGGTGATTCCCGCCAGCAGGTAGCCGGCCACCGAGCCCAGGCCGAGGCGGTGCGACAGCACGACGGCGAGCACCGCCGAGGCGAGAAACACCACGCTCTGGATCAGGTAGCCGCTGGCATGTTCCATGGTCGGAAGGCGATGCTAATCTACTTCGCGCTTCGCTTCGCGGCTCGCCGGCGCCAGGCGAGCACGATGTAGATGCGCCAGGCAATCCGCACGGCCGCGTAGCCCAGCGCGGCGAGGGTGAGAGCGAGGGCCACCAGGCCGACCGCAAGCGGCTTGCCGAGCGCGATCGCCCAGTGCGCGAGCGCTCGCGCCGAATCGAGCCAGTGCGCCCAGTCCCATTCGAACGGCTGCAGCGCGGCAGTGTGGTGGCCCCCGTCGAGCAGCAGGCGTCCGTAGCCGTAGGCGAGCAGGTAGAGCGGCGCGATGGTGAACGGGTTGGTGTAGAGCGTGGTCACCAGTGCGACCGCCAGGTTCTTCTTCAGCGGAATGGCGAGCAGGGCGGCGGTGAGCAGCTGCAGGGGCCCGGGCACCAGCCCGGCGAACAGGCCGATCGCAAAGCCGCCGGACACGGAATCGCGGTTCAGGTGCCACAGGTTCGGGTGGTTGAGCCAGGGCCGTTGCGCCACCCACGCCAGGTACCGGCTCCTGCGCATCGCGTTGCCGTCGGGAAGGTACCTGCGGAAGAATTTGATCGGCATGGTCGGCGCAGGCACGCCTGCTGCGTTCGATTTTAGATGACGCCTGTCATCCTTTCGTTCGCCTGCGGCGTTCTATTTCTGCAGCTGCAGCCGGAACTTCCCGCTGGCGGATGGGTCTTCGCCGGTCTGCTTTTGCTGCCGGGCGCGATCTGGAGCAAATCCCTCCGGATCGCCGTCGCTTGCATGGCCGGTTTCTGTTGGGCGCTAGGCATGGCGCAGCTGCGCATGGCCGATCGCCTCGCGCCGGAGCTCGAGGGCCGCGACATCGACGTGGTCGGCGTGGTTGCCGGCCTGCCCGCGGCCGGCGAGCGCGGCCTGCGCTTCGAATTCGAGCCCGAGCACGCCGAAGTGAAGCTGCCGGGAAAGATCCTGCTCTCCTGGTACCGCGGCTCCGCCTTCGAGGAACAGCCACCAGTCGCCGCTGCGCCGGTGCACCCGGGCGAGCGCTGGCGCTTCACCGTGCGCCTGCGCCGCCCGCACGGCAACGCCAACCCGCAGGGCTTCGACTACGAGGCCTGGCTGCTAGAGCGGGGAGTCGGAGCAACGGGTTATGTACGTTCCGGAAAAAGGGCTTTCCCGGAAAAAATCGGCACGCGAAACACTATCTCCGATCGAATCGAAATCCTGCGCGCATCGGTCCGCGACCGCTTCAAGCGGGTGCTCGGAGAAACGCCGGCAAGCGGCATCCTCGCCGCGCTCGCGGTCGGCGACCAGCGCGCGATCAGCGCCGAGGAATGGCGCCTGTTCAACCGCACGGGCGTCACGCACCTGATGAGCATCTCCGGGCTGCACGTGACGATGGTGTCGGGCCTCGCCGCCTGGCTGGTGGCGTGGCTGTGGCGGCGCTCCGCCGCCCTCATGCAGCGCCTGCCGGCGCGCAAGGCGGCCGCGCTGGCGGCGATCGCGGGCGCGCTGGGCTACTCGCTGATCGCCGGCTTCGCGGTGCCGGCGCAGCGCACCTTCTGGATGGTGACGGTGGTCGCACTCGCGCTTTGGTCGGGGCGCATCGCCGCCCCGGCGCGCACGTTGGCGCTCGCGCTCGCCGTGGTGCTGGTCTTCGATCCCTGGGCGGTGCTCTCGCCCGGCTTCTGGTTGTCGTTTGGCGCCGTCGCTCTCATATTTTTTATTTCGAATGAAAAAACTCCTGTGCCCAGGCAATGGTTACGCATCCAATGGGCGATCACGCTCGGCCTCGCGCCCGCGGCGCTGTTCCTGTTCGCGCAGGTGTCGATCGTCGGCCCGCTCGCCAATGCCGTCGCCATCCCGCTGGTGTCCGCGGTGGTGACGCCGCTCGCGCTGCTGGCGGCGGTAATTCCCTGGGACGTTCTGCTGGAGCTCGCGGCCTGGCTGCTGCAATGGCTGCTGCAGTTCCTGGAATGGTGCGCGGCGTTGCCGGTGGCGGTATGGCAGCAGCACGCGCCGCCGCTGTGGTCGGTGCTGCTCGCGCTGGCCGGGGCCGGCTGGCTGCTCGCGCCGCGCGGCCTGCCGTGGCGCGCGACGGGCTTCGCCCTCATGCTGCCGGCGATCGCGCTGCCGCCGCCCGCGCCCGCGCCGGGCGAAGCCTGGATCACCACGCTGGACGTGGGCCAGGGCCTCGCGGTGCTGGTGCGCACATCCCGGCGCGCGCTGCTTTACGACGCCGGGCCCGCGTTCGGCACCGATAGCGACAGCGGCGAGCGCATCATTGCGCCCTACCTGCGCGCCGCCGGGATCGAGCGCCTCGACGCGCTCGTGGTCACGCACAACGACAACGACCACGTGGGCGGGGCTGCCTCGGTGCTGGGGAATTTTGAAGTGGACACCCTGCTGCACTCGCTGCCCGCCGGCCATCCGCTGCCGGGGTTGGTGGCCAGCGCGCCGCGCTGCGTGGCCGGCATGTCCTGGGAGTGGGACGGCGTGCGATTAGCGATCCTGCATCCCGCCGGCGCGTCAGCGCGCGCGAGGAAGAGCAACGACCTCAGCTGCGTGCTGAAAGTGACCGCGGCCGGGCGCTCGATGCTGCTCACCGGCGACATCGAGCGCCCGTCGGAAGCGGAACTCGCAGGCCGCGATGCCGCGGTCCTTGTGTCCGACGTTCTGCTGGTGCCCCACCATGGCAGCCGGACTTCCTCCAGTGCCGAATTTCTCGCCGCCGTGCGGCCTGCGGCGGCCATCGTTCCCGCCGGCTACCGCAACCGGTTCGGCCATCCCCATGCCGAGGTTGCCGAACGCTTTCACGATGCGGGCATTCAACTCTGGCGCACCGACACGTCAGGGGCCGTGACGGTGCGTATTGCAGACGGCAATTTCACAGTGACCAGTGAACGGCGCGAAACGCGGAGGTACTGGCGCGACGTGCCGCGATAATCGCGGCATAATTCCATGATCAGCCAAGGAGGATTTCCGTCGATGAGACCAATTTCGGTAGCGTGGCCACGGGCACTTTGCGCCGCGGGCGCAGCCGTGCTGATGTCGTTGGCAGGCCTCGCCTGCGCGCAACAGCCCGCGCCCGGCAAGAAGGCGCCGAAAGAGACCGAGTCGCAGGCGCAGGCGCGCGCGATCCTGATGCGCATGGCGGAGTATCTCGGCGGCGCGAAGGCCTTCAGCGTCAGCCTGCGCGCGGGCTACGATGCGGTGCAGAAATCCGGGCAGAAGATCGAGTTCAGCGAGGCGCGCAAGATCACCGTGAGCCGGCCCGATCGCTTGCGCATCGAAGGCGAGGACAGCGACGGGGACAAATCGCTCACCGTGTTCACGGGCAAGGAAATCGTGCTGGTCAATACAACGGACAACGCCTATGCGGTGACGCCGCAGCCGCCGAGGCTGGATAACGCGATTGTCCACTATGTCAGGGACCTCGGCATGCGCCTGCCGCTCGCGATGCTGCTGGTGAGCGAGCTGCCGGCGGAATTGAAGGCGCGCGTGCGCACGGTCGACTACGTGGAGAAGACGAGCCTTTACGGCGCGCCTGCGCATCATCTGGCGGCGCGCACCGATTCGGTGGATTTCCAGATTTGGGTGGCCGACGGCGACAGGCCGTTGCCGCAGCGCGTGGTGATTTCTTACAAGAGGGACAAGGGGCAACCGCAGTTCCGGGCGCTGCTTTCCGACTGGAACCTGGCGCCAGTGGTGACGGACGCGACCTTCTCGGTGAAGCCGCCGGAAGGAGCGCCGAAGTTTTCGTTCGCGCACCAGCTTCCGAGTAAGGCGGCGGCGCGCAAGCCGTCCGCAGGGAAAGGAGCCAAATGATGAGCACCAAGACCGGTGTCGGAGCTGCGTTCGTTGCGGCCGTTTTCGTGCTTGGCCTCGCCAGTGAGGCGGATGCGCGCGGTTGGGGCGGCGGAGGGGGATTCCGCGGCGGCGGCGGATTCGGCGGCCATGGCGGGTTTGGCGGCGGCGGGTTCTCCCGCGGCGGATCCGCCTCGGGCGGCGGTTTCTCGCATCGCTTCGGTGGCGGCGGATTCGGCGGTGGCGGAGGATTCGGTGAGCGTGGCGGTGGCGGATTCGGCGGCGGGGGGTTCGGTGAGCGTGGCGGCGGCGGATTCGGAGGCGGCGGTGAGCGCGGCGGCGCGGCTTCCGCGCAGGGCGGCGGCCAACGGGGAAGCAATGTGAGCGCGAATGAGAGCCAGCGCCAGAGCAGCGTGAGTCAGAACGAGAGCAACCGGCAGTCGACGGCGACGTCGATGCAGAACACCCGCTCCAATACCATCAGCAATACCGAGAGCAACTATTACGGCGGCGACTATCACGGCGGTTGCTACAACTGCTGGGACGGCGGTGCGGCTGCTGCGGGCGCGATGCTCGGCATGGCCACAGGCGCGGCAATTGCGTCGTCGAGCAACGCTGCGGCTACATCCACCGCATATAACGCAGGTGTAGCCACCGGCGTTGCAGCTGCGACTGGCGCTGCTGCAGCAAACCCGGTCACCTATACAGTGGGCGTCAACTATGGGGCCTTGCCGGCCGGCGCGAAGATGATCAACACGAACGGCACCGACTACTACGTGAGCGGCAGTACGTGGTTTCAGCCGGCCTTCGGCCCGCACGGCGTGTATTACCGCGTCGTGCCGATTCCCTGAGAAAAATCGTTGCGGGCGCTGTCGCGGCAATCGCCGCGGCCGCCATCCTCATCTACTTGCAGGCCGGCACGCGCAAGCCGGCTGCGCCAGTTGCGGCCGCGCCGGCGCAATATGTCGGCGCCAAGGCCTGCGGCGCCTGCCACGCGAAGGAACTGGCAGCCTGGAAGGGCTCGCACCACGACCTGGCAATGCAGCACGCGGGCGAGGCGAGCGTGCTGGGCAATTTTGCCGGCGCGAAATTCAGCTACGCCGGCGTCACCTCCACTTTCTTCAGGCGCGACGGCAAGTTCTACGTCAACACCGACGGCGCCGACGGCAAGCTGCGCGACTTCGAGATCAGGTACACCTTCGGCGTCGCGCCGCTGCAGCAGTACCTGGTCGAATTTCCGGATGGCCGCGTGCAGGCGCTGTCGATCGCCTGGGACGCGAGCCCCGCGGCGCAGGGCGGCCAGCGCTGGTTCCACCTGTATCCGGACCAGGCGATCAAGGCTGGCGACCGGCTGCACTGGACCGGCCTCGACCAGAACTGGAACCATCAGTGCGCCGACTGCCACTCGACCAACCTGCGCAAGAATTTCAACGCGCAGACCAACACGTTCAAGACCTCCTGGTCGGAGATCAACGTCGCCTGCGAGGCCTGCCACGGGCCGGGTTCGAACCACGCTGCCTGGGCGAAGAAAGAGGCCGGCTGGCAGCGCGCGCAGGACAAGGGCCTCGAGCTTGCGCTGGACGAGCGGCGCGGCGCGGCCTGGGTGCGCAAGGAAGGCGCCGCCACCGCCGAGCGCAGCAAGCCGCGCGACACGCAGCGCGAAATCGAGACCTGCGCCCGCTGCCACGCGCGCCGCGCGCAGCTGACCGACGACTACCGCCACGGCCGTCCGCTCGAACACACGCATCGCACCGCATTCCTGGAGGAAGGCCTGTACTGGCCCGACGGGCAGATGCGCGACGAGGTCTACAACCACGCCTCTTTCCTGCAAAGCAAAATGTTCGCCAAGGGGGTGACCTGCAGCGACTGCCATGAGCCGCATTCGCTCAAGTTGCGTGCGCCCGGCAACGCGGTATGCGCGCAGTGCCACCAGGCGGCGACATTCGACGACCCGAAGCACACGCATCACGCGGCGGGCACGCCCGGCGCGCAGTGCGCCGCCTGCCACATGCCGACCAGCACTTACATGGGGGTCGACCCGCGCCACGACCACAGCCTGCGCATCCCGCGTCCCGACCGCAGCCTGAGCATGGGCGTGCCGAACGCCTGCAACCGATGCCACCAGGACCGCGGCGCGCAATGGGCCGCGGACGAGCTCCGGCGCTGGTCGCCGCAGCCGGTGCCGGGGTACCAGGGATTCGCCGAGGCGCTGGACGCGGGGTCGCGCGCGGCGCCCGGCGCGCGCGAAGCGCTGATCGCGGCAGCGGAAGATCCGCGCCAGCCGGCCATCGCGCGCGCGAGCGCGATCGCTTTGCTGGTGCGCCACACCGACGCGCGCATCGCGGCGCTCCTGCGCAAGTCGCTGGAGGATGCGGACGCGCTCGTGCGCCGGGCCGCGGTCGGCGCGCTCGCCCTCGCGAGTCCCGAAGCGCGCGTGCAATTCCTGCCGAACATGCTCGCCGATCCGGCCCTGTCGGTGCGCTCGGCGGCGGCGTCGGCGCTGGCCGGCGTTCCCGCCGAGCGCCTGGGCGTGGAGCAGCGCGCCGCGCTCGCCAAGGCGATCGACGAATACCTCGCCATCCAGCGCTTCAACGCGGACCGCCCCGACGCGCAGGCCAACCTGGGCTCGCTGCATGCCGAGCGCGGCCAGCTGGCCGAAGCGGAGGCCGCGTACCGGCAGGCGCTCGCGCTGGATCCGGGGTTCGTCCCGGCGGCGGTCAACCTCGCCGACCTGTACCGCAGCCGCGGCGAGGAGCCGCTCGCCGAGGCGACCCTGCGCGCGGCGCTCAAGCGCGAACCGGCGAGCGCGCCGCTGCGCCATGCGCTCGGCCTGTCGCTCGTGCGCCAGAAGCGCCTTGGAGACGCGGTCGCGGAACTGCGCCAGGCGGCGCGGCTCGCCCCCGCGCAGGCGCGCTACGCCTACGTGTACGCGGTCGCGCTGCACAGCTCGGGCCGCAAGGCCGAAGGCATCCAGGCGCTTGCCGAGGCGCACCGGCGCGTTCCCGGCGACCCGGTGCTGCTGCAGGCGCTCGTGGCGATGGAGCGCGACCGGGGCGACCGGCTGGCCGCCGCGGGCTATGCGCGCAAACTGGTCGAGTTGATGCCCGAAGACGCGCAGGCGAAGGCGCTGCTGCAGTCCCTGCAGCGTTGACAGGATGCCCTGCGGGCTTCAGCATCGCCGGCGTGGAGATCTGAACATGGCAACGAGAGCGATCGCCGGATTCTGTGTTGCGCTGCTGGCGGCGGCCTGGTGCGCGCCCTGCGCTGCGCAAGGCGCCGTCTACGAATCGAAGGACAAGGCGGGCCCGGTGTTTTCCGACCGGCCGTCGCCGGGCGCGAAGCCGGTCGAACTGGCGCCGCCGAACGTCATCCAGACGCCGAAAGCGCCGGCGGCGCGACCCGCGCCCGCGGCACCCGCCACGCCCGCGCCGAATTATTCTTCGCTGACGATCACGTCGCTGGCCGACGAAGGTACGGTGCACACCAATACTGGGGAATTCGACATCGTCGTGCGCAGCGCGCCGGCCCTGCGCGCCAAGGCGGGCGACCGCTACCGCGTGACGCTCGACGGCAAACTGCTCGCGAAATCCTATGGGTCGCGCACGATCCGCATCAGCGAAGCCGACTGGCAGGCCGCAGCCGGGACCGACGCGAAGCATACCTTGCAGGTCGCCATCGTCGGGCCGGCGGGTGCGACGCTGATCCAGTCCGCGCCAATCTCGTTCTACGCCCACCGCGCGACGGTACGCAGGACGCATCGTTGACAGGGTGCGCGGCCTTGGGGCGATAATGCCCCCGAGGGAGGCCCTCCGGGCTTCTCCACTACCCCTCGAGGAGGACCGATCATGGCCAAGGACAAGAACGCGGTTTACCGGGTTACCGACGTCATCGGCACCAGCGCCGTTTCCTGGGAAGACGCCGCGCGCAGCGCGGTGAAGACGGCCTCGAAGTCGCTGCGCGACCTGCGCATCGCCGAGGTCACCAAGCTCGACGTCAAGATCGAGAACGGCAAGGTGGTGCAGTTCCGCACGCGCCTGTCGCTGTCGTTCAAATACGGCGCCTGAGCCGTATCCATGAACTGCGGCGCTTAGGCCGTAGCCGGCGCGGCGCAGCCTGAATGTTGCTGTTGCTGCGCCTGGTCCGCAAAATCCTGGGCTGGGCGGACTTCATCCTGCTCAGCGTCGTGGTGTACCTGCTCGCCTGGCTGCCCTGGCCGGGCAAGCACCCGGTGGCCCGCCTGTTTCCCGCCTGGTGCCGGGCGTTCGCGCGCGCGCTCGACGTGGAGATCCGCGTGCACCAGAAGCACCGCAAGCACCTGCCGCAACGCTACATCCTCATCGCCAACCACCCGTCGGCTTTCGAGGACATCGGCATCCCGGCGGTGTTCGACGTGGTGTCGCTCGCCAAGCTGCAGGTGCAGGACTGGTTCATCGCCGGCCGCATCGCCAGGGCGGCCGGCACGCTGTTCGTCGATCGCGACAATCCCGAATCGCGCAAGCAGGTCATCTTTGCCATGGTGGATGCGGTCAATGCGGGGCAGAACATCGCGCTCTACCCGGAAGGCGGCTGCAAGGGCCGGCGGCTGTTCAGCGAATTCAAGACGGGCGCTTTCGAGGTCTCGTTCCGTACCGGCGTGCCGATCCTGCCGGTCTTTCTGCACTACGAAGCGCAGGACGATTTCGAGTGGCAGCCGCCCTACGGCCTGGTGGACAAGATCCGCCACTTCATGACCACGGTGAACAACCGGGCCAACTACTATGTGTACGACCCGCTGGATCCGAAGGATTACGCCGACCGCTACGCGATGAAGGCGGCGGCGTATGCGCTGTACACGCGCTGGAACGCGCAGTACCTGGAGTAGGAAGCGTGGCGTTCACCGCGGTCGTCCGCGTCACCGGCAGCGCCGGGCGCTTCGAGGCGTTCCGCGAGCGCGTGCGCTGGCTGCTTGTGCGCGACCCCGATACTGAGCCCTATACCGAGCACCATTCCAACGCTGGCCTCGAATATCGCTTCGAGCTGGAGAAGGGCTTGCCGTTCCCGACCTTCATCGGCGCCAGTGCGGAATTCCCCGAGCTGCGCGTCGAAGCTGAATGGGACAAGGACGGCGCGAAGGGCGGCGTGGCGATCGAAAGCGGCCGGCCGGTCGAGAAGTGGACCGGCGACCGGAAGCCCGCTTGAGTCCGCGGCAACGATCATGAAGAAGCTCCTCGTCCTGGCGGCCGTCTGCGTGCTCGCCGCCGGCTGTGCCGAACTGGAGCAGGACATGCGCGAGATTCGCGACTACCTGCGCAAGCTGCGCGGTCGGGACCCCGCGCCGCCGCCGCCCGCGCCGCCGCCCGCGGCGGAAATACCCCCCGCGGCCGCCGCAGGACTGAACCTGAACGGCAACTGCGTCGGCAAGGAGGAGAGCGGCTATGCCGAGAACGTCCGCGTCAGCGTGGCGAACGGCGAGGTGCGCGCGCTCGATGCGCGCATCGACATCCCGAAACGCGGCAGCTGCCGCTACCAGCTCGCCGATTTCCGGCAGACCCGGCAGGCGCCGTTCGTCGAACTGCTGGCGCGCTCGAACGCGGCTTGCGCGGTGCGCATGTGGCAGCAGGGTGACCGCATCACGCTTGCGGCGACCGACTGTGAGGAGAAATGCACGCGCGGGGCGTTCGAGTACGCGTGGCCGGTCGAGCTCAACGCCGCCGGCGGCTGTTACTAGGGTAAGACCCCGCTTCTAGCCTTTGCGGTTGGCCGCGTCCCAGTGCTTTTCCAGGTTGGCGATCAGCGCTGGGCTGAAGTGGCAATGCGCCTGCTCGCGCGCGTAGACCGCCATGTAGCGCCGGAAGGCGTCCAGCGGTTCTTCGGCGATGCGCAGTGCGCGCCGGTTGCCCGCGGCGCTCACCACGCCCGAGCCGGTGACGTGCCGGACCAGGCGGTCCACTTCGGCGTCGACGGCGCCGGGTTCCACGACGTAATCGCAGATCAGGCGCCCTTCGGGGCTCGCGCAGTCGATGCGCCGTTCGGCGAGGATCGCCTGGCGCGCGACGCGGTTGCCGACGTGGCGCGCGAGGCGCAGGTTGGCCGCGCCCGGGATGATGCCTTCCTTGCGCGCGGGCAGGGTCATGTAGGCGTCGCTCGCCGCGATGACCTGGTCGATGGTCAACAGGATCTGGCAGTGGCCGCCGATGGCGAAGCCCTCGACCGCGGCGATCCACAGTTTCTCGATGGATTCCTCCTCGGGCGGCGCCTCCGGCAGCGCGAGGCCGCGGTACAGCTTGTTCACCAGGCCCAGGTCGCGCAGGATGTACCAGAGGTAGCGGATCCTGCCCTGGTAGAGGTGCGTGAGGTTGATGCCGGCGCCGAACAGGCGCCGGCCCGCGTATTTGCTGTGCGTGACGGTGTCCCCGCGGATCACGCAGATCTCGCTGTGCGGGTCGAGCAGCGCAAGGTCGATCGCGGTCTCCAGTCCGGCCAGCGTGGTCTCGTCCTCGGCGTTCAGGAAGCGCGGGTTGCACATCGTCACCACCGACGCCTTGCCGACGCGCTCGATCCTTGCCCCATCGAGCCGCATCGTTCCCGTGAACGACTTCAGGTGTTCGCGCGACTCCTCCCGCGGCAGCAGCATCGCGTGGCACAGGTGCGCGCCCGCCGCCGGGTCGGCGAGGATTTGGGACAGGAATATGCCCTGGTCGACCTCCAGCCCGTCCTTGTCGCCCTGGTTCATGCCGGATTCGCGCTCCAGGGCTTTCGCGTCAGGCACAAGGCCGGGATATTCCTTCGCGGCGCGCTGGCACAGTTCGTCGGCGCGCACATACATGGTGCGCCTGGCGGTCAGGGTGTCGTAGATCCCGCGCGCGTGCGCGCGCAGGAAGCGCGTGCGCGACTCGCGCGCGAGGGCGAGGATCTCGGCCGCCGCCGCCGCTTCCTCCGGGTTGCGCCTGGGCCGGGCCGGCAGGCGCGCGAGCAGCTCGCCCGAGCGCTGCCAGAAATGCCCGAAGCTCGCCTTATCGGCGGAAAGCTCCGTGGTGCGCGCCGGCGCCGTACGCGCCCAGCCCTTGACCGCCTGCTCGAGAACATTGTCTGTCACGGGGGCATCCTATCCGGCGCGCGGGGCTATCGGCTAGTGGCGGACTGCTAAAATCGCGGCCGGATGAAATTCTTCATCGTCGACGACGATCCCGATGTCCTTGCGCTCGTGTCGCGCCTGCTCACCGAGGCGGGCCACGAGGTCGTCGTGGGCGCCTCCAGCGCCCAGTCGCTGCGCGAGATCGTCGAGTCGCCGCCCGATTGCGTGATCACCGACGTGATGATGCCGGGCATGGACGGCTTCGAGCTGACGCGCGCGCTGCGCGGCAAGCCCGAGCTGAAATCGACCAAGATCCTGATCCTGTCGGCCAAGAGCTATGAGTTCGACCGGCGGCGCGCGAAGGAGATGGGGGCCGACGGCTACATCACCAAGCCGATCAACACCGAGACCTTCGTGCAGTCGATCTACGCGTCGGTGTCCGAGCGCGTCTCGCTGCACTACTGGGGCGTGCACGGGACCTTGCCCGCGCCCGGCCCCGCCTACACGCGCTACGGCGGCAACACGCCCTGCGTGAGCGTGGAGGTCAGCGGCGAGCCGCTCTACATCTTCGATTGCGGCTCGGGCATCAAGCAGCTCTCGGACCGCATCATGCGGGAGACCGTGGCCGCCGGCGAGCGTTTCTCCGGGCGCATCTTCATCTCGCACACGCACTGGGACCACATCAACACGGTGCCCTTCTTCGCGCCGCTGTACCTGCGCGGCAACCAGATCGAGATTTTCGGGCCCTACCAGGGCGACCTGACCATCGAGCGCGCCATCAGCGCGCAGATGGAAAGCGTCTATTTCCCGGTCACCGTGCGCGAGTTCGGCGCGCGCCTGCTGTTCCGCGACCTGCGCGAGGAGACGCTGCAGTTCGGCCGCGTGCGCATCGACACCATGCTGCTGCGCCACCCGGGCTACTGCCTCGGCTATAAGCTGACCTGCCGCGGGCGCATGATCTGCTACATCACCGACAACGAGCTCTACCTGCCGACCGACGCGCGCCACGACGCGCGCTACGTCGAGCGGCTGGCGGCGTTCGTGCGCGGCGCCGACGTGCTCATCACCGACACCACGTACCGCGACCACGAGTACCCGTCCAAGGTGGACTGGGGCCATTCCTGCGTCAGCCAGGTGGCCGATCTCGCGGCGCGCGCGGAAGTGAAGCGGCTGCACCTGTTCCACCACGACCCGGACCAGACCGACGCCGACATCGACCTGAAACTGGACGAAACGCGCAAGGAGCTGCTGCGCCTCGGCTCGCCGGTGGTCTGCGAGGCCCCCGCCGAGGGTTCAGAGCTGGTTCTTTAGTACACGCCCATGGCTAGTCCGGCCGCCATGGCCGCGCCCAACTCTTCGCAGTTCGCGAGAACTTCCGGAGTCAGGTCTTTCAATCCAATGATCGGGTCATGAATTTTGTTGAGGCGTAAGCCGGCGACAATTCGTTCCACTGAAGTCACCGCGCCGCTGCCGTCCTGCCCGGCGCCGACGAACAGCGCCCAGGGCCGGCCGTTGACCTTGCCCTCGCAGGCGTAGAACACCCGTTCCAGGAAGTCCTTCATCATCCCCGACATGTAGCCGAAATTCTCCGGCGTGCCGAGGATCAGGCCATCGGCGGCAAGCACGTCCTCCGGCCCGGCGTCGGCGCAGCGCTTCACGACCACCTTGATGTTCGCTTCGCTGCGCGCGCCGCGTTCGACCGCTTCGGCCATATGCGCGGTCTTCACGCCGCCGGTGTGATAGACGATGAGCAGCGTTTTCATGATCGTTACAGCGGTGCGTTCGCCGGAGCGGTGCGAGTCCATATCGCCGCCTGCCAGCGCCAGCCGATGACGACGGTGAGCGCGAGGCCGAGTCCCGCGTACAGCACGGTGGTCGCTGCGAAGCCCAGGCGGTCGATGATCGGCCCGGCGGCAAGCAGGCCTAGCGGCAGCCCCCAGACCGCGAGGATGCGCATGCCCATCACGCGACCGCGCATCGCCGCTTCGCTGGCGCGCAGCATCACCGCTGCGAGCGGAGTCAGGCTGTAGCTCTGCATGAAGCCGGCGAGGAAGACGAAGGCGAGCCCTGCCGCGAGGGTGGTTGTCTGGCCGAAGACGAGAATCGCCGCGAACCACGCCGCGCTGCCGATCAGCATGGCGCGCGCAGCTTTGAGCGGCAGGCGATTCGCGCCGACCAGGAGCGAGCCGGCGAGCGCGCCGGTCGCAAACGTCGCCGCCAGCCATCCCAGGCCCGCCTGCCCGACGCCGTACACCTCCTTCGCGACGTACGGCAGCAGGCCGAGGAAGAAGGGGAATGCGAGCAGGTTGACGAGGAAGGCGATGCTGAACGCGCCGAGCAGGTCGTCCTTGCGCCAGACGTAGGCGAATGCGCTCTTCAGGTCGGCCAGCGGGTGCGCGTCGCTCGCCCGGCGCGGCGACTCGGCGACGCCGAGCGAAAGCACGAATGCGCCGACGTACAGCAGGGCGACCAGGACGTAGGCGGGGCCCATGCCGACGAACGCGACGCCCGCCGTGCCCGCCAGCGCTCCTGCAATGCGTGCGGTGTCCGACGTCGTTCGCGAGATGCCGAGCGCGCCGAGCAGGGACTCGGGTCGCATCGTCTGCGCGACGAGCGCCTGGCGCATCACCATGTCGGAGGGCTTCAGCAGGCCGGCCACCGCAGCGACGGCGAAGACGTGCCAGGGCTCGAGCCGGCCGGCCAGCGTGAGCGCCGCCAGCACGGCCGCGAGCGCCGCGTACGCGCCGCGCGTCACGCAAAGCAGGGCGCGATGACCGACGCGATCGGCCGCGATGCCGAAGAACGGCGAGAACAGCGAGCCCAGCCAGGCGAGGGAGCCGAACACCACCAGCTGCTGCACCGAGCCGGTCGCAGTCAGCACGAACCAGCCGAGGATCAAAGCCTCCATTTCGAATGCCCAGGAGGTGGCGAGGTCCGCCGGCCATTGGAAGCGGAAGCTGCGCACGCCGAACGGCGCGAGCGCGGGGGCGCGCGCCTTCATGTAACGATACGCCGCGACGGATCCTGCTTGTAGAAATCCTTGAACAGGCCGTAAAGCTTCGGGAAATCCTTCATGAGCGCGTGCGGCGACTCGAAGAACGCCTCGCTCGCCACGGCGAAGTACTCGGCCTCGTGTTCCGCCGCGTAGGGATCGAGGAAAGTTTCCCGGCCCGCGTCCACTTCCTTGCGGAAGCGGTCGAACTCGGCGTCGAAGACCTCGATCCAGCGTTCGCGCGCCGCGCGCGTGGGCAGCGGCGGCACGCCGTCGGCTTCGCCGGACAGCATGTCGAGCTTGTGTGCGAACTCGTGGATCACCACGTTCGCGCCGCCCTCGGCGACGCTGCCCGAATCGTCGAGCGCTTCCCAGGACAGCACCACCGGCCCGCCCGGCCAGGATTCGCCGGCGAGCTCGTCGTTCCACTCGTGCACCACGCCGTCGTCGCCGGTCTCGCTGCGCTTGACGTGGAAGTCCGACGGATGCACGACGACGCCCACCCAGCCGTCGTACCAGTCCAGGCCGAGCTCGAGCACCGGCAGGCAGGCCTGCAGCGCGATCTCGACGCGGTCATCGTCCGAGAGTTCGAGCCCGCGTACCGGCGTGATCTGCTTTTCCGCGAGGAACAGCACCGCGAACTCGCGCAGCCGCTGCTCTTCGGCGGCCGACAGGCCGCGCAGGAACGGCAGGTGTTTCAGCGCGCGCCGCCAGAGCGCGTCGTCGATCCGGTGACGCGTGAGGATTCGCCTGCGCTTCCAGTCGCGGAGCCAGCCCATGGAGCATCCATTCAAGACGACCTCAGTACAATAGCAGCATGGTTTCCGTCGTCCAGCTCCGTCCGCAGGACGCGCCGATCGGGCGCGCAGGAGACGCGCTCATCGAGCGCGCGCTGGCGTTCGCGCGGCCGCTCTACGAAGGGCAGACGCTGTCCACCGGCGAGCCGATGTGGCCGCATGCGCTCGGGCTGTCGGCGGGGCTTGCGTCGATCGGCGTCGACCCGGCCGCGCAGGCCGCGGGCGTGCTGTTCGCGGCGCCGAAGCTGCTGACCGATCCGCAGGCGCTGCAGGCCGAGTTCGGCGAAGAGATCGCGTCGCTGGCCGCCGGCGCCGAGAAGCTCTACAAGCTGCGCGTGCTGACGCGCGCCTCGGCCGGCGAGCAGAACGAGATCCTGCGCAAGATGGTGCTCGGCATGGTCGAGGACATCCGCGTGGTGCTGATCCGGCTCGCGTCGCGCACGCAGACGCTGCGCTGGTTCGCGAAAAATCCCTCAGGCGAAAGGAAGGCCTACGCGCGCGAGTCGCTCGACATCTACTCGCCGCTGGCGAACCGGCTCGGCGTCTGGCAGCTCAAGTGGGAGCTCGAGGACCTGTCGTTCCGCTACCTGGAGCCCGAGCTCTACAAGAAGATCGCGCAGATGCTCGACCAGAAGCGGGTCGAGCGGGAGCACTATATCGAGAATTCCATTGCGCTATTGAAGCGCGAGCTGGAAAAACTCCAATTGAAGGCGGAGGTCACCGGCCGGCCCAAGCACATCTATTCCATCTGGAACAAGATGCGCCTGAAGCAGCTCGACTTCTCCGACGTGCACGACGTGCGCGCGCTGCGCGTGATCGTGCCCGGCGCGGCCGACTGCTACAGCGTGCTGGGCGTCGTGCACGACCTGTGGGAGCCGATCCCGAAGGAGTTCGACGACTACATTTCGCGGCCGAAGGACAACAACTACCAGTCGCTGCACACCGCGGTGATCGGGCCGGGCGGGCGCACGCTGGAAGTGCAGATCCGCACCGAGGAGATGCACCGCCAGGCCGAGTTCGGCGTCGCCGCGCACTGGCGCTACAAGGAATCGGCGAAGCCGTCGAAGACGGACGGCGCGTTCGACAACAAGATCGCCTGGCTGCGCGAGCTGCTCGCCTGGCGCGACGAGATCGCCGATGGTCCGGGCGGCGCGGGCTGGGCCGAAAAGACCAAGAAGGCGTCGCTGGACGACACCATCTACGTGCTCACCCCCCAGGGCAAGGTCATCGACCTGCCGGCGGGCGCGACGCCGGTGGATTTCGCCTATACGCTGCACACCGACCTCGGCCACCGCTGCCGCGGCGCGCGCGTGGACGGCCAGCTGGTGAAGCTGGACCATCCGCTCAAGAGCGGCCAGCGCGTCGAGATCGTGGCGGCGAAAACCGGCGGTCCCTCCCGCGACTGGTTGCAGCCGGAGCTCGGCTTCCTCAAGAGCCACCGCGCGCGCGGCAAGGTGCGCCAGTGGTTCAACGCGCGCGAGTTCGCCGAGACCGTCGCGCAGGGCCGCGCCATCGTCGAGAAGGAGCAGCGGCGCGAGGGCGCGACGCAGGCCAGCCTCGAGCAGCTCGCCCACAAGCTCGGCTTCGCCAAGCCCGACGAACTGTTCGCCGCGGTGGCGCGCGACGAGGTGGGCCTGCGCCAGTTGCAGGCGGCGTTGCGCGAGTTGACTGGTCTGGTTTCTTCCCCTGAAGAAAAAATTCAACCGGGAAAGAAATCCAGAGCAAAGTCTCCGCAAGACCGTGGCTTGCTCATCGTCGGCGTCGACCGCCTGATGACGCAGCTCGCCAAGTGCTGCAAGCCGGTGCCGCCCGACCCGGTGCGCGGTTTCGTCACGCGCGGCAAGGGCATCTCCGTGCACCGCGAGGACTGCGCGGGCCTCAAACGCCTCGCCGAGCGCGACCCCGGGCGCCTGATCGAGGCGCAGTGGGGCAGGAAAACGGGCGCGCCATCGGATGCGACCTATCCGGTGGACATCCTGGTGACGGCGGCCGACCGCCAGGGGCTGCTGCGCGACATCGGCGAAGCGCTCGCGCGCGAGCGCATCAACGTGACCGCGGTGCGCACGCAGACCCGCGACGAGCTCGCGCACATGCGTTTCAGCTTCGAAGTCGCCGACGCCGCGCATTTGAGGCGCGCCGTCGCGGCGGTGAAGCAGGTGAAGGCCGTTATCCGGGCCGGCCGGGCTTGAGTGCGGGCGCCGCCGGGTCCGTAGAGGCCGTGCAGGAAGGCCTAGACGGCGCGGAATCCCTGTAAAATCCGCGTCCTTTAGGCGCGTAGCTCAGCTGGTTAGAGCACCACCTTGACATGGTGGGGGTCGTTGGTTCGAGTCCAATCGCGCCTACCAACAATTGCCAGCCGTGCT
>Ga0315910_10001242_pt1 | contig 23706 bp, 19 predicted proteins | sample EdamamesoilMG_FD_204470 | JGI IMG/M metagenome (GOLD analysis project Ga0315910, IMG submission 204470) | Garden soil microbial communities collected in Santa Monica, California, United States - Edamame soil | ecosystem: Environmental > Terrestrial > Soil > Garden | place: USA: California... | reverse complement strand
ATACCTCGTTCCCAAGAGCAGCGCGCGTTGTTCCGCGAGCGCCAGCGCGCTGGGGCCGCGCGGCGGTACGCTCGGTAGCTTGAACCCCTCATCGACGGGGGCGGTCGCCCGAGGTACGAACACCGGTTTACTGCGCGGGCGCACGTCGTACCAAGACGTGCCGCCGAGCGCGAGGATACCGACGCGGTTGGCATCCGGCCGCACTTCGCTCACGCCAATCGACGGCTCGTCGAGTCGATTCCAAGTGCGACCTCCATCGGTCGTCGCGTACCAGCGCTCGGGCACGGCAAACGCGACGCCCGATCCATCCTCACCGAACTGGACGTCCGCGAAGAATTCTTCGGGGTAGTTGACGCGCTGCCAGCTGAGGCCGGCGTCCAGCGTCTGAATCAGCGCGCCGTCGAAGCGGACGCCCGCAATCGTGGTGCCCCGGGCCGAGACGCGTTCGAGCGGCTCGATCGGAGGATTCGAACGCAGGAAGGGCCCGAGCGGGTCCGCCGCTTCGTAGCCGGTTCCGCTCGAGCCGACGAACAACCAGTGTTTGTCGGGAAGGTGCAGGATCGAAATCAGCGCCTCGCCGGCGAGCTGCGACGCTGCCTGCAGGCGGCGCGCTTTGCTCTGGTAGAACCAGCGTTCGCCATTCGCGCCGGCGAACAACGTGTCGCCCGACGGAAGCACACGCCGCGTGACCAAGTCGGCGGCTTGCTCGGGGTGATAGTGCCACCTCGCGGGACTCTCGAAGCGCTGGACCGTCTCGGTCTCGCTGATGAGGGGTGAACGCTGGTGCGGCGGCCGCTGCTGGGCGGCGCACGCTACCGCCAGAGCGACACTGAACGCGAGCGCGACGGTTGAACTCGTGGCCGAAGGCATCGGCCCGAGTGTATCTCATCCCTCACTTGCGCGGGGGTCGAGACTCGGCGGCGCGCCCAGGGTCGTGGGCGCCGTTCGCGCGCCGAAGCTGCAACAGAGCCAATTCTGGACGGACCCCCAGGCGGAACGGCACTCCCGTGGTGCCGAGCCCGGCACTGACGAACAGGCGAGACGACGCGTTTTCGACCAAGCCGCGCCCGCGCTGACCTGTCAAAGTCGCTACGTTCACCTTGTCACCGAACCACGGCACGCCTATCTGCCCGCCGTGGGTGTGGCCGCTGAGCACGAGCTCGACGCGCCAACCGCTAGTGTATTCGAACACCTCCGGGTAGTGGGCGAGCAGCACCGTACAGCCATCCAGAGGCCGGTCCGCCAGCGTGGCCTCGAGCGAACCACCGGGGTCGACCCCCGCCACCACCAAGCGTGCACCATCGCGCAGCCACGAATGCCAGCGATTGCGCAGCACCAGCGCCCCCGCGCGCTCGAGGCCAGTCTGGAACGCACACGCGTCGTAGAGGTCGTGGTTCCCCAGGCAAACATAGACGCCATCCGGGGCCCGCAACTCACGCACCACCTCGCACACGTCGGCGTAAAACGCGCTGCCCTTGGTGACGAGGTCACCGGTGATGGCAATCAGGTCCGGCTCGTACCGATTCGTGAGCGCCGCCCAGTTCTTGGCGACCTGCTTCGAATCGGTGCTGCCAACGTGCAGATCGCTGAGATGCGCGATCGTGTAGCCTTCGAGCGCGCCTGGTAGGTCAGCGAGAGCTATGGTCGTTTCGGTCACGCGCACCCAACGGCGACACACCACGACCGCCCAGAGCGAGAGCGAGAGCGCGGCAGCATAGGACGACAGCACCAAAGCGCGCCGACCGAAGGGTCCGAGCAGTTCGCTGCCGAAGGCGAGCGGCAGGACACAGAGCGCGATCAGCGGCGTCGCGATGATCAGCGAGCTCGTGTAAACCATGAGCGCCTCGCGCAGCACGCGACCGAAGGCTCCGACGTGCTTGTCGGGAAGGCATGTCTGAAGTGTCAGCGCGCCGGTGAGTGCACAGAGTGGTGTCACGAGCCATGGCCACCAGCTGCACTCGAACCAGTACACGCCCAGCCATCCGAGAACGGCATGGGCGATGGCGTTGCCGACCACCAGACTCAGTTGAACGACGTTCGCCCGGACAAAACGCCGCCAGCCAGCGCGCGGGACCTTTCCGCTCTCGGTCAACATCGGTTCGGCATGAATGCTCGGTTCGGGGCCGCGGCGAGATCAGCCAGTGGCTGCTCGTCCCGACCCCAACCCGGCGGGCGACCGAGTACGCAGTCGCTCGGCGCGACCCGACCCTATTCTCCGACCAGGGCGATCAGCTTTTGTTTCGTGGTGAGACCCACGTGCTGAGCCGACCGCTCACCGCCCTTGAACACCATGACGGTGGGCACGCCGCGGACGCCATACTTGCCGGCGATGGCCGGCGAATCGTCGATGTCGAGCTTGCCAACCTTGACCTTCCCATCCAGTTCATCCGCAATTTGGTCCACGATGGGCGCCAGTGCGCGGCAGGGCCCGCACCAGGTGGCCGTGAAATCGACCAGCACCGGCTGATCGGACTTGAGCACTTCGCTCTCGAAGTTGAGATCGTTGAATACATGAACCTTTTCGGATGCCATGGAGAACTCCCCGCCTAACGGCGTGGTGATGACTACTTAGGGAAAAGCGCGTTTGAAGCGTAAGGGCGAACATAATGCCTCTATTCGCCTTCGCAAACCCCATCCGGTCAGCGGCCCAGGTTCGCCGTCGTTGGAGGGCCCTTTTTCAGGGCTGACAGAACCCGTGCGGTGCGCGGTTGTGGTAGACGTCCGCTCCCCTGACCTCGGGCCGGACGGCCCCTGCTCCCGTGACGGATCCCGTGCGCCGAGATAGCGAAGAAGCCTTCGAACCGCGATCTGACCCGCGCCATGCGCACGGACTCGCGCTGGGCTGGTCGGACCAGGGGATGATCGACGCGTTCGAACCGATGGTGACGGACGAACGTCGCGCACGCCTGCTCGAGGTGCTGGAGGGTCGCCTCTCGGCCGTGACGGTCCTGATGGATGCCCCCCACGACCCTCACAACGGCGCCGCGGTGCTGCGCACGTGTGAGGCACTCGGTATTCAGCACGTGCACGTCATCCCCCGCGTCGAGGAGTTTCTCGCTGCCCGTGTCGTCACCAAAGGCAGCGATCAATGGCTCGACATTACCTACCACGAGACTCCCGCCCATGCGCTGATGGCGCTCAAGTCTCACGGCTACACGCTGGTCGGCAGTCACCCCGCAGGCGAGCTGCTACCCGCTCAGCTGCGCGACATGCCGCGGGTCGCGGTGGTGCTCGGCAACGAACACGCCGGCATCTGCGCTGAGCTCGAACGCGCCGTGGACGCCAGAGTGCGCGTGCCGATGCGCGGCTTCGTCGAGAGCCTGAACATGAGCGTGTCCGCGGCGGTACTCTTGGCAAACGCCACCAACGGCCGCCCCGGGGACCTCACCCCCGAAGCGCGGCGACGACTGTACGCGCGCTGGCTCTTGCTCACGGTGCCCCGTTCACAGGAGATCCTCGAGGCGCTCGAGCCGCGCTGAACCACTCCCGGTCGCAACGCCTGGCCCGTGGGCCAGCGACGCTAACGAGGGCTTCGCGGCATTAGGCGTTGTTAACGGCAAGAGGCGCGGCTAGCTTCGCGTCGCTCATGTCAGCCACTTTGATAGCCGAGGGTCTCAGCGTGGAGGGGGAAATCACGTGTGACGAAGAACTGACGGTGCACGGCACCCTGCGGGGCAAGCTCACCTGCAGCGACTTGGTGCGGGTGGGGAGCACCGGAATCATCGACGCGGACGTCGAGGCGAACAGCATCAGCATCGAAGGGCAAGTGACCGGCGACGTCGTGTCGAGCCAACGCGTCGATCTACAACCGGGTGGCAGGCTGGTAGGCGACGTGAAAGCGGCGCGCCTGACCATCGCAGACGGAGCCTCGTTCAAGGGCAACGTCGACATGGACGTTTAACGGGACCGAATCAATGAAAGCGGCGTCGACGATTGGAGCAAAAACGGTAGTGACCGGCAGCGTGCACGGTGACGGAGATCTCGAAGTGTACGGCCGTGTCGAGGGTGACATCACGGTCGAAGGCAACGTGCTCATCGCGTCCACCGCCGAGGTGAAAGGGGCCGTGACGGCGTCCGCGATTCGAGTCGCCGGAGCCGTAGAAGGCAACCTGCAAGCGAGCGAAACGGTAGCTATCGAACCTGACGCCCGCGTGCTCGGAGACCTGACGACGCCGCGCGTTTCCATCGCGGAGGGCGCGATGGTGAGAGGCATGGTGCGCACCGAAGCCGAGCACCGCGCAGCGGGCAAGAGCGTGCCACGCGCCGAAGAGTTGCGCCTGGGCGAGCCGGCACGGAGCGCCGCAGTGACCAGAACCGCGCCCGTCGTCGCCGCAGTGCCGGAGCGCATGAGTCGCCCGCAAGAACCCGAGCGCATGAGTCGCCCGCAAGAACCCGAGCGCGTGAGTCGCCCGCAAGAACCCGAGCGCGTGAGCCGCGCGCCGGACCCCGAGCGCATGAGCCGCCCGCAGCAAGACGTGACACCGCCTCCGCTCGTCTCGGTCGCCCCGCCTGCGGCGAAGAAGGAGAGCGAAGCTCGCGACAGAAGGCCACCCGAACCCCGCATGCCTGCCCTTGCCAAAGGGACCAAAGGTAAGAAGAAGGGCGACAAACGCCCCCACTGATCTAGTTGCTGACCTTCCCGCACGAGCGAGGTAACGTAGCTGGGGTGGGTAGGCAGCGGTACCTCGTCTCGTTGATCGGCATTTGTGTCGGGGCCACTCAGGCGGCCCCCGTGAGCGCGAACGAAGAATCCGAGACGCGCCAAATGACGCAGGAGGAAATCGAGGCCTGGCTCGACGCCTCGGCCGTCGACTCGACGCGCGACGTTGGGACGGTAGAAGCCTACCCCGATGCCCCACCACCCCCGCCCCGCAAACACGGTTTGGTCGTCGAGGGCGGCCTCGGCGGCGTGGGACACCTCGGCCCGTTGAAAAACGTCTCGCCGACGTCGCCAGAGTTCAGCTTCGCGATCGGCTACGAGGTGTTCGATCCCCTGCTCGTCTTCGCAGACGCCGGCATGTTCTTGTCGAGCACTCGCTATGCGAAGCCTCCCCCCAACGAGCGAACCTACGCGTACTACTCGTTCGGTGGTGGGCTGCGCTACACCTTCGAGTTCCTCGAAACATTCGGAGCCTACCTGCAGGGGAACGTCGGCATGGCCACGTCGACCGAAGACGTGCTGGTGATCTATGGCTATCGTGAGTCCGACGAACTGAGCCTGTACTTCGGCGGCCAGCTGGGCTTCGAGTGGCTCCAGAAGAACCCGCACTACGCCCTCGCCGCGCACGCCGGCGTGAAGAACTACACGGGCCTCGAGCGTGAGCGCAGCAGCGAGCCACCGCTCGTCGTGAACGGGGGCGTCGCCATCAAATACACGTTTTGACTCGAGCCTGGCGTTAGCAGGGTTCGAGCACCCGGGTGACGAAACACTTCAGATAGCGCCCCTCGGGATGCCCGACGAATACGGGGTGGTCGACGTCGTGGAAGGCTTCGTGGATCAACTGCACGCGCCGGTTGGCGCGCTCGGCAGCCTCGACCAACGTTTGCCAAAACTCCGCGGAGGAAACCTGGCTCGTGCAACTGGCAGCCACGTAGATACCACCCGGGGCGGTGACGCGCAGCCCCAGGACCGCCAGTTTGCGGTACGCCTTCAGCGCGACGCGCTGCTGGTCCCGACGCTTGGCGAAGCTGGGAGGGTCGCTGATGACCACGTCGAAGCGGCGACCTGCGTTGCGGGCTTGTTCGAGATACTCGAACACGTCTTTGACGACGAACTCGAAGCGTTCGGGGTCGTGGCCGTTCTGGGCGAAATTCTCGCGTGCGGCGCGGATGCTGGGCGCGGCGGAATCGACGCTGGTCACCTGACGCGCACCGCCCGCCAAAGCCGCGAGCGAGAACGCGCCGGTGTAGCAAAACAGGTTCAACACGGCGGCATCACGGCACAGTCCAGCGACGAAGATTCGGTTCTGGCGATGGTCGAGGAAGAGGCCGGTCTTCTGACCTTCGAGCAGGTCGACGCGCAGGCGCCAGGCCCCCTCGCTCACCGTGAGGTCGCTCGGAGGAGCTGAACCCGCCAGCACCTCGAGCTGCTCCGCGCGCGCCGCAGCGCGCCGGACGACGCCCAACACCTGCCCGAACTCGCTGAGCGCCCGAACCACCCAATCCACCAGGCATTCGACGGACGGCGAATAGGTGAGCAGCAGGCAGTAGCCAGCGTAGTAGTCGACGACGATCCCAGGCAAACCGTCCCCTTCCCCATACACGAGGCGGCAGGCATCCGTGGTTTCGAGCAGTGGTTGCCGAAGTGCCCAGGCCTCGGTGATGCGCTCGAGAACCCATGCTGCGTCTGGTTTGCGCTGCCTGGAAAAAATACGCAGAGCTACGGGCGACTCGTCATCCCAGAGGCCATAGCCAGCAAAGGCTCCAGCGCGCACGTGGATCCAAGTCCCCGACGGGGCGCGAAAGCCCTGCGGGACGTGTGTGCGGTACACCCAGCGATGCCCGGCGGCGAGGCGGCTGCCAAGACTCGCAGCCAGGGTCAGTGTCTCAGCAGAATTCTGCTCGCCTTTGACGCCGCGTTCACGGGTGCTGCGTTCGTGGGTGCCGCGGGCTCGAGCGTGCTTGTGCTTTGGAGTCACGACCCGGACTATTAGCGTGTCCCCCCGCGGAATGCTGCCTGTCCGCGTTCGAGACATGATTGTCGCGCCTCCTCGGTGCGAGCCGGCTCGACCCGGTCAAAACTGCCCGCCGGCGTGCGCGTCCGGCGAGCCCCAAGACGGGCACGCATCCTGCATTCACCGCTCGAATGATGCCCGTCGATAGCGTACCGACGCCGCCGCCCCAGCCGAGTGATTCGCTGGTTCCCCTCGCTCCCGAGCGAGGTGTGTCCGGTGCGGTGTTCGTGGCGATCCGGCACTTCGTCGTGGCGCGTTTCAAGTCCGGGACGCTCGAGACCCTGTGCAAGCGTCTCGAGGGCGAGGCTCGTAGTGCTCTGTTAACCGGGCGAGCCGATGCCTGGTATCCGAGTGAACTCTTGCTAGCGGTGCTGCGCGAGTGCTGCGAGAAACTAGGCGACGGCGATCTCGGGCGCTACCACGCGCTCGTGTATGACGCGACGCTGCATGCGATGCGCTACACCTTCCGCGAAGCCATGGCGCTCGGCGATACCACACGGATCGTGACCCAACTGCCCGACTTGTGGCAGCGCCTCGAGCGGGGCGACACACGCGTCGCTGCCGGCGCCAAGCATGGCGTCGTCGAGATCCGCGTACGCCGCCGCGCCGGTGTGCTCGACCCTTTGTACCTTCAGACCATTCTCGCGATGCTGCGTGCGCTTTTCTATGCCGCCACAGGCGCCGAACGATCCATCAGCATCAAGCGCCAGACCAAGGCTGCGATCCAGCTTTGGATTGGCGGGCTAGGCTGAAACGCCTGGCCCGCCCCTAACGCGGCGACGTTCAGCCGCCGCAACCGATCAGCTCGACGTTGTCGATCCAGACCTCGTAGCTCTGGTTCGGATCTTTTACCTGCCACTGCAGCCCGTAGATGTGGGTCGGCTTGATGCCGGGGAACTTGTCGCCCCAGCTCGGCTCTTGGGACATCTCGGCGAAGGGGAGCTCGTACTTGGTCCACTGATCCGTGAACATGTAGTCCTTCCCGAAGTCGTTGTAGCACTGCTTGCACTGGTTACCCTCGGGCGTGGTGTCCGCATCGGGCACCTTCAAGCGCACGGCTGCGATACCTGCGCCTGCCTTCTTTGCATAGAACGACACGCCCTTGCAGCACGACAAGTCCACCGGCGCCTTCGGATCGGTGATCGAGAAGCCGACGCCTGCATACAGGATGCCGCCGGGCCCTGTCTTGCCGCTCATCTTCGCAGCCCACTTGGACCCATCGGGTCCGCCTTCCGACATCTTGAATTCGCCGCTCGGCTCCACCACGGTGCCCGCCTTGTCGGCGTACGTGTACCAGTAGCCGCCGCGCTGATCGTCCTTGTACGCTTGGTGGTCACCATCTTCCCCGTCATCCAGCACCGTCTTGGTGGGGCATACGCCCGCGTTGATGTTGGGCGGGATAGGTCCGCCGCCGGTGGGCTGCCCTGCGGTCTCGTCCTGAATCTGGGTGGTATTTCCGGCTGGCGGTGGCGGAGGCGCGTTTGCATCCTGCTTGGGAACACAGCCGACGGCCATGACGTAGCCACCCAATAGGGTGAGTGCGATGAGACGTTTGTGCATGACGAGATCCTTTCGAGCTTTGCGCTTGGGCCTTACACGAGTCGCCGCGCCGACACTAGCCGTTGGCTGAGCCAAGGCAGCGGTTTGATGCCCGCTCGGGTTCCGGCGTCGAATGAACTTCATGCCAAGGCCGCAATTGGTCGCTAGGTCGGTGGATGTCCGCCATTGGCGCGATCCTTCAGCTTTTCGAGGAAACCGGCCAGCCGACGCCGCGATAGCCGCACGCGGGTCGCTCATGAGACCGAATCGGTCAGATGTGAGAAGCGGTCGCGTGAAGATACGCAGCCGACTCAGCTGTCGTCGGACTCGTCTGCCTCACGTTCGGGCTCCAACTCTTCGAGGTCGCGGACGGAGACGCTGAGCAAAATGCCAGAGGGGAAGTCTGCAATCAGCTTCCGTTTGTACGGGCGGTGCAGCAGGTCTCGTTCGCGGTCTTCCTTCACATTGCTCATCGATGAATCTTTCGTCGCCTATTGGTGATCGAGCAACTCATGCTCGTCGCCCGAAACTCAGCCCCAGTAGCGTGCCATCCAGCAACTCGACGACCGTCGTGTGCATCTCGTCACGCTCGTGCACGGCCTGCTCTACGAAACAAAAATCACCCGCGCTCCAGCCGAGCACGGCCGTCAAGCAGTCGCGCCAGTCCACGCCGATGTCGTGACTGCACTCCGTGCGCATGGGCTCGCCAGCGCGAAATATCACCCGCACGCGTTCACCGTGTCGATGCAGCCAGAGCACACCTGTCTTACGCTCGTTTGCCAGCAATCTCAGCACGGCCGCCGGTGAAAAGTTCTCGAGCCGACCTTGGAAGTCACAGGCGACGGGCGCTGCACCTGGCCGCTCGACGACTCGACTGCGGCCGAGCACTCGATCCAGACGGCGCACGAGTTCTTCCGGGTCGAAGGGCTTCGGCAGGTAATCGTCGACGCCGTTCCTGAAGGCTGCCAAGCGCAGCTCCTTGTCGTCGGATTGACCCATGAACAGCACCGGTAAAGCGCGGTGGCGTTCATCGTCTCGAATGTGCCGAACCAGCTCCCAGCCGTCGACCAGCGGCATGCTGCTCGCGCAGATCAGGACGTCGGGCTGATTCCAGTCGAGCTCTTCAATTGCTTCCTGACCGTTGATGGCAGTGGCGACCTGGTGCCCAGCCGCCAACAATGCATCGGCGTTAGCTGTTAGTTGGGTAAGGTCGCTGTCAGCCAAGAGTACCAAAACCATGTGCGATACGGGCTCCACCAGTGGGTAAGTCGGAATCGACGCGGCGACCCGCTACTGGCTGGTTCGAGCGGCGGCTGCAATCGCCGTACCAACTCTGCAAGGTCCCCTCAACTTCGAGCACACACGGCCGTTGTGCGAGCTGATGCAACCACGAGTGCTGCTCATCGACGACGAACCTAGAGTCTTGGCTGCGGTGCAGGCGGCGCTCCGCGCCGAGTCTTTCGAAGTAGTCGGGACGACCTCGCCGGGACGAGCCTTCGAACTCTTATCCGAAGAACCCTTCAACGTATTGGTCTCCGATGAAGAAATGCCGGAAATGAAGGGTTCTGAGCTGTTGGCGCGGGCATACAAGGCTTATCCACACATCCCGCGGATCATGCTGTCGGGCAGAGCAGACGTGGAGGCTTTGGCTAGAGCCGTCAACGACGCGGAGATCTTCAGATTCCTCGCCAAACCCGTGCGCGCCGCCGACCTCGCCCAAAGCATCCACGACGCCTTGAAGCTGCAGCGCTTGGCCGACGTGCACCGCGAGGTGTGGAGCGCAGCGCAAGCGCAGCACGCCGCACTCACGACGCTGAGCCAAGCCGATCAGGAGCTCAGAGCAATGGAGGACGGCCCCGGCCGCGTGCGCTTCGCAGGCTTTCGTGTGGAAGCTCGCGTCCCTGAACGCGCGGCGAAGCTGAACGAAACCTATGCGGCGCGGCTGAGCGTGCGCGAGCGCGAGATCGTGCAGGCGATGGCCGGCGGCAAGCGTGTCAAAGACATCGCCGATCAGTTTGCCATCAGCACCCACACCGTACGCAATCACCTGAAAGCCGTGTACCGGAAGCTCAACGTGAGATCCCAGCTCGAGCTCTTGAGTCTCATCACGAGAAACGCGAGCGCCAGCCCAGCTTCAAGGTGAGACTGCAGTAGCGTGGCAGCTAGGGCCAATCGACCACAAAACGTGAACGTGCGTGCCCGAACAGGGTGCACCCGCTGCCGGCCGCTAACAGGCAACACCCAGGGGAGCTTCACCCTCCGACGATCTGCTGGATCGCAGGGAAGTCGCTGTCCTCTACGGCGCCGTTGACGACACAGCGGGCGAACCCCTTCGGATCCACCAGAATGTGGGTGGGCAGCTCCGGATCGGGATCGAGTTCGAGCGCACCGAACCACTCCTCGCGAGCAGCCCCTTCCTTGATCCAGTAAGTGCGCTTCAGACCCTCAGCAGGCTGCTTCGCCAAGAACTGGCTGAGCTGCCGCCCATCGTCGTCCAGCGAGACGAACACCAGGTCGAACCGTTTGCCGCCGGTGTTCAGTTTGTCTTCCCAAGCTTTGAGGCGTGGGATTTCTTCGCGACAAGGTACGCACCAGGCCGCCCAGAAGTTCAACCAGGTCCAGCGCCCCTTGCCGATCGGCAGTGCGCGGTCGAGTGGCGCTTCTCCCGCTGCCACCTCGGTGTCGATGTCCTCTTTCGAAAGCGACTTCTTCGTCTTCGCCAATTGATCGGCGCAGAGCGCCTGCGCTCGCGCGACCTTCTTGGGGCTGGCACTGGCGCTAGCGGACGCCGTTGCGACTTCCTCTGCCGGCGCCTTACTCGGTTCACTGACGATCGCCTGACTGCGAGCGTTGGGCGCCGTGGGCATGTTCTTGTCGTCCGACGGCTCACACGCGAGCAGCAAAAAAGCCAGGCCCAATCCAGTTGCTTTCATAACCGACAATCGACCCATGACACGAACGCGCTCCGGTTGATTGGTTCTTCGCCGCACTTTTCGTTCGGGCGCGAGTTCGGCCACGAACAGTAGTCCTCGGAGAGCTGCGCGAACTCGTTGCCGAGCCACAGGAGCCCAACCTTCTTGTCGAGCTCGGGATCGTTCGAGGCCTCTTTCAAGTGGAACATGACCGAGTTGGCTCGACGGTGAGAGAGCTGGCGGTTTGCCAGCGGCGTGCCGGTTTTCGACGCCCGGGCGACCACGAAGAAGTAGCGCGCACCTTTACGTTCGACCCAGAGTCGCTCGAGCAACTCCTTTGCCCCAGGGTCGAGCGCGTCAGAGCCGACGTCGAAGCGCAGCACACCTCCGCGCTCTTTCAGGGGAGTGAACAGAGCGTTGAAGTCTTCGTCGCTGATCGACGCGAAGGTCTTCACGTCGGCAGGTTTGCAGCCGCGACGCTCGTTGCCTTCGGCCAGGCCGCAAGCGTGCAGCACTCTTTCGAGCACCTGTTTGAACTGAGGCGTGCAGTAGCCAACCTCGGCCTGGGCCGCGACGGCCACCTTCGGTTGGTTCTCTGGCTCAGGGCGCAAAAGCCGCTCTTCGGCCGCAGACACCTTCGCGAGCACCGAAAAGCTAACGAAGAGCAGCAGCAACACGGCGAGAGCGATCCCGCAGAGCGGCGCGACCCATGATGACCCCTCTGATTCGGTCTGCATCAGAACACCTCCGGTGCGAACTTTTTCAGCGTGAATCTGAGTCCGATATCCGTATCTTCGTCACAAACGCGGCGATTGCCAAGGTACACCTGCGGTGTCGACACTGGCACCGCGTTTTCAGCAGCAAAGTGCAAATGGTTGTTCAAGCGCACCGTGGTTTCTTTGGCGTCGATGCACTTGAGGATGTCGTTGCCCCAGCGCTGTCGTATCACTTCGCGCAGCGTTGGCTCGCCCGCCTTTCCAGCGCGGAGCAGGTACGCCTGCTCGCTGTAGGCCCATTCCATCACCGCACGAGCTTCGGGGCCGGCGCACAACACGGCCTTGCTCACGGTGCAAGCGCCGGGGTGCAGGGGTCGATCCAACATCCAGTTGCAGGAGTCGTCGAGCGGGAACAGGGCGAGCTGCGCGTCGAGCTTGTCGAACAAGCCCTCGCTGACCATGCGTTCGTGGAACGCCTTGCAGGTGGGACACAGCGGGTCTTCGAACAAGATGGCGGGTTGGCGCGAAACGCTCGTCCGCATTTTCACCAGCGCGTCGTGCTTTTCGATGGGCTGCTTCAGCACGCCACATTCGGCAAGATACTTCGTGTGGTCCGGCATGCTGGCGGCGTAGACCACCGCAGGCAACAGCGTGACGCCCGCCAAGCACGACAGCCAAGCCAGAGGCAAAAGTGCATTGCTGTCGCTGGCCGCCACGCGCCGGCTGGCGATGAACGTCCAGATGCCGCCCACGGCAAGCAGGAACGACGCCGCGTAGATGCCCGCACACGTCTTGCAGATCGTACCGAGCTCGGTGAGACTGATCACGAGCATGCCGGCCGAAGTGAGGAGCGGAGTCAGACTGACGGCGGTGAAAAACGCGACGGCGCTCTTGGGGGCCCGAGCGCCCGCGAGCAACAGATACAGCGAAAAACCAGCGAAAAACGTGAACGCCCCCAGTGCGAACAGCGAAATCGGGATGCCGCCCCAGTACTTCTCCTTCAGCAGCGCCGCGTAGGGGCTGTACATCGCGGCGCGACAAGCCTCGGCTTCGGAGGTCGTGCCTGCACCCGGAATGAAGCTGCAGTGCATATCGTGCAGCTGCCGGTCGAGGTGCGACGCGTAGTCGGCGGTCGAGTTGTAGGCGAACACGAGGCCGAGCACGCACGCGAACAACGCGAGGAGAGTGGGGAGCCGAAGTGCAGTGCCGTGCATGGGCACGTGGTAGAATCAAGAGCTCCACAAAACAAGTCCCTACGCGGTTTCCGGGAGCGACCCGAGCGCCATTTGCCGAGAATGGCGCCCGAGCGTCCACCACTGCTGGATCTGCGCTTCGCATCAGCAGCGCAAAGCCGACACAAATCGGCTCGAAGCCATGCCCTAGGGTTTCGCGGTGCCTTTGAGCTCAGCGAGCTTTTGTTCTGCCCGGGCTCTCGCGGGGTGTTTGCTGGGAGCGTCATCGAGAAACCGCTCGAACATCTGCTTGGCTTCGCCGGGCTTCTGCAGGTAGTCCGCGTACAGTACGCCGAGGTTGAAGGTGGGCGCGGGCGCTTGGCCGTGCTGCTTCAGCAAGCCCAAGAGCACCTGCTCTGCCTCTTGATAGGGCCCGGGCTTGTCGCGTGAACCCTGACCGCGGAGCGCGGCAGCGAGGCCCACACCCGCGTCCAGATCGCTCGGCTTCTTCTCGAGCACGGCGCGAAACTCTCGCTCGGCCTTGTCGTACACACCTGCTTGAAGCAGCACCGTCCCCATGTTGAGGCGAGCCGTCGTGTCGTTCGGATCGAGCTCACTCGCGCGCGCGAAGTGTCGAAAAGCGATGGCATCGTCGCCCTGCTTCAACGCCACGAGCCCCGCCGTGCGTTCCGCGACCGCGCTCGCCTCTTTCGCCTTGAGTGACTCTTGACTCAAGAGTTCGGCGGTATCGATCTCGCCTTTCTCCAGGTAAGCCAGCGCCAGTTCGGACAAAGCGTTAGGATCACCAGCTCTGCGGACGAGCACCTCTTGCGCATGCTGGATCGCCTCGTCAGTGCGCCCGCTTTCTCTGAGGGCACTCATGAGCGCGACGCGCGCCACGACGGCGTCCGGGTGCTGCTTCACGAAACTGCTGAGCGCCTCCACAGCACCGTTGGCATCTCCCAAACGCCGTCTGGCTTCGCTCAACGCAACGAGCACGTCTTCGGCGTTCGGCGCCAGCGCTGCCGCCCGCTCCAGGTGCTCTTCGGCGGTGTCGAGCTCGCCGGTCTCGGCCAAGAGTATCCCGAGATCATAGTGGGCCTCCCACAGCTTTGCGTCGGCCTTCACCGCCTGCTGGAGCAGACCGATCGCCTGCGGCACCCCCTCTTTGGATTTCGCGGCCTCGACGCCCTGGGCCATCTTGTTCACCGCTTGAGGGTCGGCCGGAGGGAGCTTGGGAGTCAGGACGACTTGCTGCTTGTTGCCGCAACCAAAAGCGCCGCAGCAGAGTACGACGAGGGCCACGCCGCATGCACGCAAAGCCTTCGAATTCATTCGGATTTATCCTTCACTGCAGCGTCTTCGGCGGCGCCCGGCTTGTCAGCAGCGGCAGCGCCTGGCTTGTCAGCAGCGGCAGCACCCGACTCGGCCTTCTCGGCGCGCCCGGAAGGCGCGTCGATCAGAAACACCTCGCTCTGCCCTTGCTGGCCACGGCGTGGGCCTTCGATCAAGGCCGGCATTGGCAGCGGTCCCTTCGATCGGAGCTCGAACCCGATTTCGCTGAGCGGCGGGTAGAGCTCGGAGTTGAGGCGTCCCAGTGCTTCGCGCATCTTGGCGGTCCAGCTGTTGAAAATTCCCAGCTCGACGGCCTTCAGCCAGCCGCTCTCGTAGGCCTCGAGACTGCTCTCTTCGATGGGAATCACGAACTCGTCGATGGCTTGCGAGTAAAGGTCCTTCTCGTCCGCACTCAGGTTTTCGGGAGGGGGTGAGTTCAACAGCGCCTGGGAAAACGCTTCGTAGGTGAATCCGATCTGATACAACGACGCGGTCGTCCACTCCGCGACGCCCATCTTGGAGGTGTCGAGAAACGTCTCGGCCGCCTGCTTCAGCAGATTGCTCTTGGTCTTCAGCCGTTGCTTCAGCTGCTTGACGTCGCCTTCGATCGTGACCTGTTCGAACTTCACGAGCACGGCTTCGCCTTGCATGTAGCGCGCCTTGGCTGCGAAGTACTTGCCGCTATCGCTCAGCTGCCCCTTGTGCAGCTTGTGCACATCCATGGCCTGTTTCAAGGCGCGAGCTTGCCCCGCCGCGTCCCCCTTGCGCACGACCGCCAACCGCACGAGCGCCTCGATCTCCGCGTTCGGATCGCGGGTTTCGTTGGCGTAGCGGGCGTAGACCTTCTCTGCATCCTTCCATTTTTCGGCCTTCTCGTGCGCCTTGCCCATCAGGAAGGTGACCTCGGCCATGCCCTTGTCGCGCGAGTAGTACTTCTTGTAGCTGTTACCGCTCTGAATGGCCTTGTCGTGCTCGCCCACCGTCGTTCGGAGTAGCACGGCATTGTAGGCCGCATCCTTGTGGTGCTCGTACTTCGGCCAGTTGTCGACGATCACCTGGTGGTAGTCGGCGGCTTCGCTGAACAGGCCCACTTCCTGATAGGTGTTGGCGGCAATCCAGATGCCCTGCGCCGCCTCGGGGCGCTGCTTGTGATCCTTCACGAGCAGCCCAGCCGCGAGCGCCAGCGTCTTCAAGTCGGCGCCGCGGCGCGCTTCGACCTCGGCGTTGACGGCCGCCTGCGCCGCTTGGGGTTCTTTCGGAAACTCGGTGGCCGCTCGCAGGTAGGCTTGCGCTGCTTTGTCGTGATCGCCCGACTCGCCGAACTGCTCACCCTGCTTGAACACCGCGGTGACGATCAACAGGTTGAGTTTCTGCTGCTGCGCCTGCGCCTGAAAGCTGGGCGCCGTCTTCAAACGGCGCGCCCAAGTCTCGATGTTCTCGTAGTCTTTGCTCTTGTTGAAGCTATCGAGGATCAACTCTCCAGCCCAGGTGGCGTACTTTCCACGCGGATACTTCTCGAGCAAGAGCCCCCACTGGCGCACCGCGGGGTCGTACACCTCGTAGTCGTAGTAGAGCTTCCCCTGACGGAACAACAGCTCGGGTATTTGCTCATCGCCGGGGTAGGTCGCGATGTAGAGCTCCATCGCTTCCGTCAGCTTCTTGTCGGTCGGCGTCTCTTCCGGCTTCTTGCCAGCTTTCTTGTCCGCCTCGAACTCGTTCGCGCGTGCGACTTCCAACGCCGAAAGCGAGTTGTAGAGCGCGTCGCGGGACAGCGCGCCCTTCGGATTGAGACGGACGGCCTTCAGGTAGTTGTCCGCCGCCTTGTTCGCGTCTTGAACGTGGTAGAAGTAGATCTCTGCCGCGTTGAAGTACATCTCGTAGGCGGATTGGGTGCTTCCGAAACGGCTGAGGTAGACCTCGTACAGCCGCGCTGCGGCCTGAAATTCAGCCAGGCTCTTGTCGGCCTGCGCCTTCGCGTGCAGACCAACGGCGTCTTGACGCGACTGCTTTTCGGTGGCTTTGAACGAGGCTGCCAGGACCGTGACCGGCTGCGCGCTCAGCCAAGCGCTCTTTGCGGGCGCCTTCGTGCCCGGTTTCGCTGGGGGCGGCTCGACGTACGTCTTGATGATCCACACGTAGTCCTTGGCAAGCTCGTTCCAAGCTTCCATGGTGGAATGTCCCTGGGCAATGCGCAGCGCATATATGTGGGCTTCGGGACTGGTGGGCTTCAGCTTCAACAGCAGCCGGTACGCCTCGATCCCTCGCTCATAGTGCGCCTGATCGTAGAACGCCTCGGCCAGCGCCTTCACGATCCGATCGGCGAACTTGTCACCGCCGGCTTGCACCAGAAACCGGTGCATGTCTTCGGCGCGATTCTGCTCGTCTTCGACGAAGACCGCGACCAGGTTCTTCAGTGCCTCTTGCTGGAGGTCCTGCAGCTCGCCCTTGTCTCGCTGTTTGTCGCCGCCCTCGGCGGTCGCTTTGAACACCGTGAGGAAGCGCTTGGCCGCCTCTTCTCGCTTACCCAAGCGCCACAGCGTCCACGCACTCTTGAACAAAGCGAGGTCATAGAGCTCGCTGTCCTTGTATTTGAGGACTTGCTCGTACTCGAGATACGCAACCTGGTAGTCGGGGGCGTCCTTGGTGAACTCGTACTCAGCACGCACCATATGGGCGTCCGGCACGAACCGACTCTTGGGAAACCAGGCGAGAATCTTGTTGAAGCGTCCGAGCGACTCGCCGAACTTGCCCTCTTCTTGAGCCAGAAAGCCGTCGACGTAGAGGGCGAGATCGTAGTCTCGATAGGTCTTGTGCTGCTTCAACACCGTCAAGAATCGACCGCGCGCCTGCGAGTAGTCGGGGTTCGGTGGCGCGCCGCGTGTGTCCGCCGGCTCCGCCTCCCATTGCCGAAACGCCTGCAGAAACTGGTCGCGACCGTCTTCCCATTCGAGCTCCCCGATGCGCATCAGCGCCTCGGGCATTTCAGGGGAGTCTTTGGGCGCTTCGGCGATGAACTTGCCGAGCAACAGCATCGCTTCGCGACGAAGCTGCCGGCTTTGCGCGATGTTGCGACTGATCCGGCGGTCGATCTTGCGCTCGAGCACTTGGCGCAGCGCCGCAGGGATCTGCAGGTTCACGCGCGTCGATCGCTTCTGGCTCGCCTTCTCGGCAGTCTGCTGTTTGACCGTCGGCCGCTCTGCTTTGCCGAGCTGCCGCTCCGCGCGAGGCTTTATCTTCGAACCCTCGCCAGCTCCGGCGCTCGGCACGTCGCTCGGCGTTTGTTCTGCGTTGACAGTCGGCGCTAGCAGCACTGCCGCAACGACGAGCAGCGACCAACGCCTGGCTGATAGGCGCTTGGGAAACAGGCGCTTGGGTGATTGTGAGCCCCGGAACGAAACCGCCACTGCCCGGGATTTTACCAGAGCAGCGGGCGCATCGGGGGCGACATAGTCGAATCTGGTCAGAGTCGACCCTCTGCCGAGCAGAGTCGCGTGTGGGCGCGGGCCGCAGAGCCGGCCGAGCCAGGGGCACTCTGCCTGATACACGGCCTCAGCGACGAGTGGACTCGAGCTCGCTCACGTCGAACGAGAACTGGTCGACGAGCTCAGGCTCGGCGTCATCAGCCAGCGGATCGGTCAACCCGATGCACCAGACGTCGATGCGGTCCCGCTTCGCGTGCACCCGAAGGCGTAGAAAGTGCTTGTACCCGGGGTGATCGAGGGCAGTGAACGCCTGAGTGTGCTCCAGACCCACACGCGTGAGCAACGCGAGGTAGAGTCCGAATACGAAGGCGCTCGCGAAGCTGCTGAGCAAAAGCGCTACCGTTGCTTCGACGACCAAATCATGAGGGCGCCCGAGCGCTGCGAGCGCGCCGGACGTGACGTGAAGCATGCCGAGCGGAATGCACGCCGTGAGCGCACCTGCCAGCGTCGCCAAACAAGACACCAGTGGGCGCCGTCCGCGCCTGACTCCCCCGATCAACGCGTAGATCGGCGCGGTGATGAGCAGTACCACGAGCGTGGCGCTGAACTGTGCCGGCAGCGAAGCTCCGTCGGTCAGCGCAATCAACGTCTGGGGGGTGAACATGAGCGCGTACACCAGGTGCGGGATGAAACCCGAGCGACCGCGGGCCACCTTCCACGGCACCCCCATCAAGAGCCGGGCGGATTGCCGTGGCCCCGGCCACTCGACGGCGCGCGGCGCCACGTGTCGCTGGTGAATCCGAGCGGGATGCAGGAACGCGCCTCCTCCGCCGGCGGTGACGAAATCGGTCGCTTGCTCGGACCAGCGCTCGTAGTGATGGATGTCGCCCGTCATGACTAGCGCGCGATCTTCGCCGGGACGCAGGTTCAACGCTCGCAGCATGAACATGCCGTTTCTGGCAGGTTCACCGAACTTCAAGGGAGGATCGGGGAGCACCACCCAGGGCACCATCTCGGGATGGCGCAGGCGCCAATCGCCAAAGAAGCGGCGCTGGCGGTAGTCGAGTCGCCGTAGCTGGCGATCGACCGCGAACAGGTGAATCTTCGGGGTCAGCGGTAGCACGAAGTAACTTGCGCTCTGCATCGGCTGATAGCCGATCAGGTTCAAGGTCTTCGGCTTCCCGATGTGCCCACCTTTCATGAATTCTCGGGCCCAATCCGCGTACTTCTCGACGGCGCGTTGCTCGATCTTGACCATCGACGGCGGCGCCTCGTCGTCGGTGCGCTCCGGGCGCACCCGAAACATACGGGCAAAGCCGTCGAGGCCGTCGTACCAATCGTGATTTCCGGGAATGCCCAAGAGCGCACGCGGCTGCCCATCGTCGGCGCGATCGAGCACACGGTTGAAGGGCACCATGACGCGATTGTTGATCTGCTCGCTCGTTGCCACGGGGTAAGCGGTGTCTCCGCCGAAGAACAAGATCTCGCCGCGGGGCGCCACGAGCGGGACCCCGGTGTCCGGGTCTGGCAGCGCGTAGACGCGAGCAATCAGGCCCGCCACGCGTTCGCTGACTTCGACATCGTCCCCGGTATCGGCGACGAAATCTAGCCACAGATCCCGGCCGAGGCACTCGGTGAGCGTCGCGCCAGCACTGCTCGCCCCCAGACGAGAGGCAATGCGGGCGACCAGATCGCTGGGCGCGTCAGGACTCATCCAATCGCGCGTGTCGACGTCTTCGGTCGCGATCGCGCTCGCCAAGAAGTGCCTGAGGTGCCCCCAAAACGAGGTGATGCCGAACCAAACTACTCCCCTGGGTTTCGTCCTGCCACGCCTGAACCGGGCGCGCGGGACATCTCCCGCCACCCGCTCGGGCCTGCAAACGTCGCTTCGGTCACTCACTGGACGACTCGAGGCCTACCGTATCCTACGTTCCCACGGATTCGCATCACTCCCGCACTTCACGCCCCCCGAGACCACACTCACAGCTCGGTCACCGGTTCGGTCCCCGTTCTCACCTGTCAGCAGTCACCTCTGTGTCCGCTCCGTCGGCGCTTGGGCTTGCGCTCAGGCTCGCGCTCGTTTGAAAACAGGTGCTGGCGCCCATGACACGTCCGCTCGAGACCCCACTCCATGCCGCTGCGCACGAAAGCCGGCGGCATTGGGGACGGCGCGTTCGGGTGTGGCTCTTCGGAGGCTTCGCGTGGGGCGTCAGCGTTTGGCTCCTCGAAGGCGTGCTCAGCCTGACGAGCCAACCCGCAGGCGCCGGCGAGTGGCTTGCGGCGGGCCGCACCACGCTGTTCTTCTATGAACTCGGCGGCATCACCAGCGCGGGCGTGCTGGGTCTGGTGTGGGCGGGGCTCTCCCGCGAGCGCACGCTGAAGAACTGGCTCGACCTCCTGCGTCTACGCTGGCGCGAGCTTGGACTCGCCCCCACTCGAGTTCGACGCCAAGCGATCGCGAGCATGTACGCAGGCGTCAGCGTGACGTTGGCGTGCCTGTGGCTCGTGTTTCATGCCGCCAGAGACGTTAGTCTGCGGATCGGAGACCGCGACAACCTCGGGCTCTGCATCGTCGGAATCCAAGTCGCCGCGCTCGTCGTCGGGCTGGCAGCGTACCGCGCCGCGAAGCGCGGCTTCGGCCGCGCCGAGAGCTGGCTCGCGAGGCGCTTTCAGGGCTCCCACAGCCTCGCGGGGCACGCCTTCGTCGTGCTCGGGCTGTGTCTGGGACTGCTTGCGCTCGTGATCGCGAGCTTTTGGCAGCCGTTCGCAGAGCTTTTGCGACGCTATGCGCTACCCGGAGCGCTCGGGCTCGCGGTAGCTGCCGGCAGCGTCCAGCTCGCTCCCCGCCTGGGAACGTGGGCGGGGCGCCTGGTGGGTGCTGCGGCCCTACTGATGCTCGCGGCGAGCGGGGTGACCGGAGCGCTCATGCGTGAAACCAGCAGCGCCCAGCAGATCTGGGCAGCGGCACCGTGCGCGCGGCTCGCCCTGGGATGGGCAGAGCTTTGGTTCGACTGGGACCGCGACGCACATTTGACAGGGTTTGGGGACAACGACTGTGCTCCACTCGACGCATCGATACACCCTGGCGCCCTCGATCTGCCGGGCAATCGCAGAGATGAAGATTGCGACGGCGCAGATGCTCGCTTCGAAACAGCCCGTGCGCCCGAGCCGGTCGTGAGCGCAGGCGCGAGCCGCCCCAACCTCTACCTGATCACCATCGACGCTTTGGCGACTTGGGCGCTCGAGAGCTACGGAGGTGCGCCCGGTACTGCGCCCAGGCTCGCGGGTTTTGCCAAGCAATCTGTGGTGTTCGAGAACTTCTTCGTGCAAGGGCCGTCGACGCGCCTGTCGTTCCCCGCGCTCTTTACCTCGCGTTTCGACACCCAGATCGTGCAGGTCCTCCGGGGACGATTCCCCTTCGAACTCGCAGCGTCGAATCGAATGCTCGCGGAGGTGTTGGCTGACGCTGGCTACGACACGTTCGCGGTGATCCCGAGTCCTTACTTCTCCCCTCAGAATTGGCGCGGGCTGCTGCAGGGGTTCCAGAACGTCGCGACACGACCGGCCGAGGCCTACGCGAGCGGCGCGCCCCACACGGCCAGCGCCGTAACTGCTGCGGCGCTCGAGTTCTTGCGACTCCCGCGGCAAAAGCCGGTGTTCCTCTGGGCGCACTATTTCGACGCTCACCCCCCACACGTGTGGCCCGAGGGGGCAGCCTCAGGCGACGGTAGCGAGGCCGCTACATACGCTGCAGAAGTGACCCACCTCGACCGGCACGCCGGGGAGCTGATCGATCACATCGTGGCGCACGACCCGCACCACGTCATCGTCGTCACCAGCGATCACGGCATGGCGTTCGACGAGCCTCGCCACCAACGAGACCACTATGGCTACGACCTGAGCACGCTGGTGTTGCACGTGCCGTTCATGGTGCGCGCACGATCGCTTGCGCCAACCCGCGTCGCCAGCCTGGCCGACGCGCTCGACCTCGCACCGACGCTAACCCAGCTCGCCGGGGTCGCGGCGCCCGAGAGCTTCATGGGGCGCAGCCTGGTGCCGCTGTTGTCCGGCACGGCGAGCGACCTGCCAGAGGTTCTTTTCGCGCAGTTCTACCTGGGCGAAGAGGCGTTGCGCGGCAGGGATCCGCTCGTGATGGTTGCTGCGCGCACTACTGAGCACAACCTCGTGTTCGATCGTCGTACGGGAACGCTGGCGGCCTTTCGCTGGCGAGAGGATCCCGAAGAACGTCACGACCGGTGGCCCGACGTGCTCGCGGCTCCACCAGACGGTCGGGCAAACGGACCACGCGAGCTCCACGCGAGCTCACCTCGCCCAGCGGATAGCGACGAAATTGCAAAACTGCGAGCGCTGAAGCGCGCACTCGATGCGCACCTGTACGAGGTAGTCGCACCATCGACTCACTCATATCGGTCTCATAATGAGACTAGCTCGAAGTAGCAGCCTTTCGCCCAGGACGCGAACTCAGAGCACATGCATCCCAACGCCGGCACCAAGGTTGGCGGGACAACCTCGTTTCAGTGTGCCGGCCAGGTCGGGGCGACCCCAGGCTCCCGCGTTCAACGAGACCAGAACCACGATCCGCTACTTTAGCCCGCTGAGACCTCGCAAGGGTTTCGAGACTGCGGGGTGGCTCTTACAACATTGACAGAGGCCGCCTTCACCTCTCGAATCGCTCCCAGGCCGTCCACAGCGAGCTGTGAGCTGTCACAAACGAGTGTGTGGGCTGTCAGATGAGCAGTGTTGCGTTCCGACGCGGTTTGCTGAAAGTTCCCGGCACTCGCGCGAGGTACGAAAATTTCATGGCTTAGTAACGTGTGACACGGGCGCCCGCGTCTTGTATCACCCCCCTGGCCGCCACGCCGGCCCCGCCACATCTGACCTGTCGCTGGTCACTTTGCAGTCCCTGAAACGCACCGAACATCGTGAGGTCCTCGCTCGCCACCTACGGTCGCCTGCGACACGGACGCCGGACACCTTCCAGACAAGCCTACCTGTGAGCCTTATCTCCAAAGAAAACAGGCGAACTACCCCACAAAGCTCATGCTCACTGTTCTACGCAACCACTCGACCCGCACCCGCTCGGTCCAGCACGACGCGAGCTGGAAAACGGAGTGCTCCCAAGTGGTCCAGCGCCCCCGGCACCCTGGCGCCAGCGAGAGACACCCGCGGGAACGATCTTACCCGGGCGCCTTCGACCACAACGCTTTCAACGCTTTCGGTAACACACGGCACCTCTCGTGGCAGCGCTCACGCCACCTCTGGGGCACAGACTGCACCAGTTGCACGGGCCGCATACCGCACGTCCGTCTCCTCCATCGACCCGCCCCGCGCGGTCCTGAAAGCCTCATGCCGACTAGGTCTCCTAGGTACGTTAGAGCACTTAGGTACAGTAGAAGCGTGAATGCCCAGGCTAGACGCAACAGGCCAACCGAGGCCTGGATGCCCAGACGAAATCGCCCCGGCGAAGCCTGAAACCGAGCGAACTGGGCCAGCGAAGGCTAGTGAAGCTAATAAACAGACCGCGTGAAGAACCTACGTGAAGAGCCGTTGAAGAAGCAGGTCCATTCAGACCACGTCCCGGTACATGTGCAGGGCGCTGGCTGCGAGCCACCCACCGACAGCAGCGGCGGGACACATCCGACGCAGAGAACGAGCCAAGTCGAGGGCTACGCTTCACGGGCCAAGGCTTGCTCGGCAAGCGCACCCCTCACGGGCAACGGCTATGCACGGGTAAAACGTGACTCGTGGCAAAGGCAGCCGGGGCAAGTCATGCGCTAGGTGAGCTCCCTGCCACGTGCGAGGCATAGACGGCGCGGACGGGTCAGGAGTGCTCAGGCACGGATCGCTGGAAGATGCGCTGGAATAAGCAACGCTGCGCTGGAATACGGCTCCAAGAACAGGCGCGAGTACAGTCG
>Ga0315910_10001241_pt1 | contig 23707 bp, 16 predicted proteins | sample EdamamesoilMG_FD_204470 | JGI IMG/M metagenome (GOLD analysis project Ga0315910, IMG submission 204470) | Garden soil microbial communities collected in Santa Monica, California, United States - Edamame soil | ecosystem: Environmental > Terrestrial > Soil > Garden | place: USA: California... | reverse complement strand
TCCACGTCGGGTGCAACTTCGACCACGGGCGGCGCACATGGGCTCAGGATCAACGGATCCTCTGCCGGGCGGGTCACCAGGGAGGTCCATCCCCGGGACTGTTCGGTGCGTAGCGCCGGACCTTCTTCGATCACCGCAGTCGCTATCGCGGTGGGTAGTGAAGGTGGAGTGATTGCGGCGTCATGCAGCGGGAGCGGAGGCGTCAAGGTGCGCTTGTGCGCGGTGACCGCGTCGCGCGCCGCAGCTACTGGCTCGGGTACGATGACCCGCTCACTCAGTGCTCCTTGAAATATCTGGGTCGGGCAATCGTCGAGCCCTTCATCAAACACGTCCGGCTCCGTGTATCGTGCGGGGTCCTCCGTGACGTGAGGCGCGGGCGTTTGCTGCACGAATTGGCTGGCGATCAAGGTAGCCCAAGGACCGAGGTCCACGCCGACTTCGGCTCGGGCGGGACTGATGGCTTGCAGTGAATGTTCCACGCGGCCAAGCGCACCCGGGTTGTGCAGGAAGTCCGCCCACGGCGCCGCCTCGACAGACGTCCATGCCGCTCTTGCTGCAGCTTGAACTTCCGGTGGGCACACTGCTGCGGCGGGTCGGGTCAACTCCACGCAGGGCGCCGACGTTGGGCTTTCTTCAAATGGGCCGAGGGCAGCGCTCGAGGGCGACGCCGAAACGGTATGTACTTCTTCCACGACTGCGCGTGCTCGCAGTTGGGCCTGCGAGCGAGCCGTCTCGCGCACTAGACGGCTGAGGCTGCGACGAGCGGCCCGCCGATTTACGGGCACGAGCGCCGCTTCGAGTTCGAGCACGAGCGTGTGCAGACCTTTGCTCTCGGCGCGGTCTGCCACACGACGCAGGTTGGGACATGGCGTCCGCACAAAGCGCAGCAGTTGCCCCAAGAGCAGCCGCAAGGACTGTTCCGCCTCGACGAGAGAACACGGCACCGCGTCCAACGCAACAGCGCCGTCCGAGGTGAGGCTGACTGAGTCGAAGTGCACGGCACGCGGTGCCTCGAGCACTTGATCCGCTGCCCCGAGCACCAAGTAGCCGCAGGATTCGCCCACAAGGGCAGCTTCCCCATGGCGCACCGCGGTTACGACGTCCCGAACCAATACACTCATTTTTCCCCCGGCTTGGTGGCAGCAGGTCTCACGAGCACGCCGGCTTGCGCCAGATACTCTTTGGCTTGCCCCACGGTGAAGGTTCCATCGTGAAAGATCGACGCGGCGAGCGCTGCATCGGCTCCGCCGTCCACCAGCCCCTCACGCAAATGCTCCAGATTGCCCACGCCACCCGATGCGATCACCGGGATTGTGACTTGGCTCGTGACCGCCCGCAAAAGCTCCAAGTCGTACCCACGCTGGGTTCCGTCCCGGTCCATACTCGTGAGCAAGATCTCCCCTGCTCCTTCTTGCGCGCCGCGACGTGCCCACTCGACGGCGTCGATGCCAGTCCCGCGCCGCCCACCGTGGGTGAAGACCTCCCATTTGTTCGGCCCGCTCATGCGCGCATCGATCGCCAGCACAAACACCTGGTTGCCCCAAGCCGCGGTCACTTCGCTGATGATCCCGGGGCTTCGCACCGCGGCACTGTTGACGCTCACCTTGTCGGCACCGGCGTCCAAGAGCGCACGTACATCGTCTGCCGACCCCACGCCTCCGCCCACCGTGAGCGGAGCAAAAATCACGTCCGCGGTGCGCGCTACGATGTCCAAGAGCGCGCCTCGCCCTTCGTGGGAGGCGGTGATGTCCAAGAACGTGATCTCGTCTGCACCCGCAGCGTCGTAGCGTTGGGCGCACTCGACCGGGTCTCCTGCATCGCGGATGTTCACGAAGTTCACACCCTTGACCACGCGCCCGTCCCGCACATCGAGACACGGAATTAAACGTTTCGCCAACACACTCAGATTCTCCTTAGGCGGGGGTTCCTTGGGGCCGTGGCCCTGCTCGTCCTTAAATCACGCGGCACAATTCGGCCAACTTGCCTGCAGTTGCTCGTTGCGCACATTATCCTACCTCAAAGCTCTCGGCTCGACCAAGTCTGGTCGCGGTGAGAGCGGCCCGCGCAGGCGCGCGCAACCTTGGACTTTCTTCGGGCAATTGGGTACTCGAATGGAGCATGGCCAATTGCCCAACTTGTGGCGCCGAGTGCGCCCCCCAAGCCGCGGTGTGCCCGCAGTGTGGAACCAAACTCAAGGACACCCCACATCTGGGCGCTCGGACCATGTTGGGCATGGCATCACCCTTTGCACAACCAGCTGGATCCCCGGGCGTGGAGCCCCTGGCCAACACCGGGACGCAACCCCGCCCTACGCCACCGCCCGTCCCAACACCAGTCGTGCCTCAAGTTGCCGCGCGACCACTGGCAGGGACCATGATTGGTATGCCCAGTCCAGTCTTGCCGGACGCGGTCGCTGCGCAGCCTCCATCTCCAATATCCGCCGCGCCCGCACCAAAAACAGCCCTTACGGGCACAATGGTGGGGATCGCTAGCCCGGTCGCAACGAGCAACCCCCTACCGCCGGTAGCTCCGCAGCCTTCTCACCATTCACCCACACCCTTTTCGTCGACCCAGCTGGGCTACCCCGTGAGTCAGGACGTGCGCAGTGCGATGGAAGGACCAAGCGCTCCCGCGTTCGCACTCAACCAGACAGCAAGCGCCGGCTCGCTCACGGACTTTGCCGGTGCTTCCGCGCCCACACGGGTCGATCCAGGCGCCCCTAGTGGAGTCGCAAAACGGTTTGATGGCACACTGCTTGGCGTTGCCCAACCGGGCATTGCTCCCACACCGAGCACGCCACCCGAGGCGCCCCCCAATGCGGACGGTGCGTTTGAACCGTCTGATTTTCCCACGGTTCCGGACTCGCCCAAGTCGGGCGTCGTTCCCAGTCGTATCCCACCGGCCGTGCCTCCCAGGCCTTTGTGGCAGACGGTCGCGTTCATCGGCGGCGGGTTGGTCGCGGCCGCTGGTTTGGGCGGTCTCGTCGCCAAGATGAGCAAAGCCGATGTTCAAGTGAGCGTCACACGATTCTCCGTCGATGACGCGGGCCACGATCAACTCGAGCTCAAGTGTCCGCAGTGCCCCAGCGGGACGACCCTGCGCATCCAGCAAGCCACGTGCAAGTTCGAGGGCAGCAAATGTACGCTCATTGTGAGCGAGCCGCTCAGCTTAGGTCAAAATGAATTCGACTTGAGCTTGGTGGCAGCCGACGGCGACTTGCTCTCGGCAGATCCCTTACTCGTTCCCGTCGCGTTCCGCATGTCATCCAATTGGAAAGGGCGCCAAGCGTCACCGCCGTTCGGCGAGATCCTGGTGGAAGCTCCCGTCGGAAGTACGATCAAAGTCGACGGCAAGCCCGTGACTGACCAGGCCGGCAAGGCGACGTACCGTGTGGTGCTCGACGCAGAAACCTTGGGTGAGGCGCGCGACCCTCAAAAGGTCGCTTTCGACGTTCCGATCGAAGTAACAACCGGGGACAAGATCAGATCCACGCGCGCGTCGCTGCGCGGTGTCATTGCACCGTTGCAACTCACCAGCGCGGGGCCACTGCACGAGCTCTCGGGCAAGACCGTCACCATCAGTGGGCTCTCATCACCGGGCGCCCAAGTTCGGTTCGGGTCGGTGACGAGCATCGCCAACGAGCGGGGTGAATTTACCCTGCAACTCACCCACCCACAGGAAACCAGTGGATTCGTCGAGGCGGGCACGGATGACCAACTCTCCCGCCGCTCGCCCCTCAAATTGAGCCGAAGTGCCAGCTTGCCCCCACCCGTGATCACTACGTTCGAAAAAATCACCGGCCCCTCGTTCGTCCAACTCGACGCCACTGTGCTCGAGTCACGCGTCGCGGTGGGCGTCACCCGCACCCTGCTCGAGATCCAGAAAGGCTGTCAGAACCCGCCGTGCCTGCTCAGCACCACCTACGCGGAGCCCAAACACCTATTGCCCAATCGAACGGTGACCGTCTCCGGCTGGGCTACCCCGGGAGATCCGGTGAGCGTGAAAGTCGTGAAATTCGGGGGACTTTAGCTTGTTGGGGGGCGGCGGCCCCCCACGTCGCCGGAAGTAAATTCCGGCTCCTTCCCCCACTTCCGCCGGAAAATCCGGCGCTCGCGAAATGCTCGCGGCGGTTTTCCGCGGCTCGTGGCTCCGCCACATCGCGCGGGCTTGCTCGGTAGGTGCAACCGAGCTGCCGCCCCCCACGTCGCCGGCTGCAGTTCATTCCAGCTGCAGTCCGGCGCTCGCGCAATGCTCGCGGCGGTTTTCCGCGGCTCGTGGCTCCGCCACATCGCGCGGGCTTGCTCGGTAGGTGCAACCGAGCTGCCGCCCCCTCCGCCGCGGGAAGCACATTTCAGCCGCAGCCACTCTTCCCCCCCCCACGCCCCACCTGCGCTCCGGCGTCCCTGCAACCCGTGGAGCCCCGCGCGGGCTCTTGCGGAAGCGACGGCGTGCGCTAGGTTAGCCGCGTCCCCATGATCTCCATCACCACACTCGCCGCAGAAAAAGTCTCAGAAATCGCCTCCGCTGAGGGTCTCATAGGCCAGGGTTTGCGTCTGCGCGTGATTGGCGGCGGCTGCGCTGGTTTTCAATACGATCTGTATTTTGAGGACAGCCCCACGGACATGGATGAGTCGTTTGAGTCCAACGGTGTCAAGATGTACATCGATCCGCTCAGCTATCAGTATCTGGACGGCACCGAGATCGACTATGTCGAAGGAGTTCACGGTTCCGGGTTCAAGTTTGGCAACCCCAACGTGACAGGTACTTGCGGCTGCGGTAGCTCATTTTCGGCTTGAGCGCGCGCTCGGTCGAGCACAACAGTGATCGGGTGACCGTAGTTTGATCGCGCCGGGAGTTGGCGTGATTCAGCTGGCGCGAGTATGCTGGTGGGCGAAGGAGTGACTCAGGCGGTCGCTCGAGGACAGCACAGCTGACTCGGGAGGAAAGTCCGGGCTCCATAGAGCAGGATGCCGGGTAACGCCCGGTGAAGGTGACTTCGAGGAGAGTGCCACAGAAAGCAAACTGCCTATTGTTCAAATAGGTGAGGGTGAAAGGGTGGGGTAAGAGCCCACCGCGGCCCGGGTAACCGTGCCGGCATGGCAAACCCCATCCGGAGCAAGATCAAGCAGGGGACTTAGGTGGCTCGCCATTATCCCCGGGTCGATCGCACGAGCAGCGGGGTAACCCGTTGCCCAGATGAATGACCGTCAGTTTGGCTCAAGTGATTGACCAAACCTACAGAACCCGGCTTATGAGGCCTCCTTCCGCGCCAGTTTCGCGACTGGCGCGTTTCTTTTTTTGTGGGGCCGCGCTCACCAATTCATCACTGCGCAGCAAACACGAACGGCACATTGACGGTCGTTGCGCCACCGGAGGCCGGAAAGCGCCATGCGCGCACGCGTCCGGTGATGCAACTGGCCAAGCCCGGGTAACCGCGTGGATCGCCGCTGCTGGTCGCGCTCGTAACGCTGCCACTGGGAGCGACACCAATTGATACCGTCACGCGAGCAGTCGATGGAGCGTCTTTAGCCCGCGACATGAGCGCGGGCTGCCAACAGCCACGCTTGACCCCGGACTGGTACGTCGACACCGTGCTTTGGATCTGTGATGACTCGAGCTGTTGCCCCGAAGGAACACCGGTGGTCGCCGACGGCCCGGAACTCGGGCCACCCAGCCCATCGAGCCCGGCAAGCCCTTTGAGGCCCTTGGAAATTTCGGTGGGCGCCGGGCTAGCCTCACTCTTCGTCCCGCTCAAGGTCGCCTTCTTGCCCGTGTTTAGGCGGCCGGCTCCGCTGGTCGTGCCGTCGTTCAGCTCCGGGGGCGCAGGGATATCGGTTGCGGCGGGCGCAGTCTCGGGCTTGGGAACAGCCGCTTGAGCTTGAACCTCCACCACCTCTTTGATCACTTTGGTTTCTTGTCCACCAAACAGCACAAAGCCGAGCGAAACACCCAACACCAGTGCCGCCGTCACCGCAAACGGCACCACCCACGGCTGTTTCTTCCGCCGCTTGAGTTCGGCCACGAGCGACTCGTACGTCGGTCGGGCGCTGAACCGCCCGTGCCCCAAGCTGCCGCCGACGCTCGAGTTGGGCATGGCGATCTCGGGGATGGGTGCCTCGGCCATCAACGCCGGGACGGCCGTATCGAGCTCGATGCGTTTGAGCTCCTTGTCTGCCTCGGCTGGGCCGGCACTCTCCCTGATCTCGGGTGCACGGGACGATTCAATGTCCAAACCAAACGACGCTGCCAGGTGTTGTGCGGCGGTGAGTGGGACACCAGGCGCTCGGGCCACAGGCGGGCGTGCTGCGACTGCCACGGGCTGCGCAGGCGCGAGCTGCACGGGTGCAGGCTGTGGACTGACCGACTTGGGTGAATTGAGCAACACCACCTCCTCCGGGGCGGCCGCCTTGGGCGCTGCAGGGGCCGCACTAGCTACAGGAGCGGTCGGTTTTGGGACCACCCCGAGCTGCGCGTGAGCTTGCCGTTTCGCTTGCGGTGGCATCGACGGCGGAGGGAGCAAATCGGGAGATTCCTTCAGCAGTGCGCTCAGCTCGGACACCGCAGGCAGCACCTTCCAGCCATCCATCCCCTCGCGCCACACGTACGTCTCAGCCGACATATCACCGCTGCGGATCTTCGACAGCACTTCACTACGACTCATAGGCCCCACGGGCTTACCCTTGATACCCGCGTGCCACTCTTGCACTTCCTGTTGAGGCAACAGACTGGGCGGGGCAAACGCCACCGCTTCAGGTTTGATGGTCGCCGCGCGCCGAACAGCGGAGGGCGCGGGGGCTTTGTGGGTCGGTTCAGCGACAATGGGGATCAGCGTGCCGCATTTGCGACATTTCATCTTCGCCAAGCGGCCCGTGAGCTTGTCATCGGCGATCTGGTACTTGGCTGAACAGCTCGGACAGTTGAATTTCATGAAACTGATCGGAGGAAATAACCGGCCGGTTCATTACGCCGGGTGAGGGAGCATAGGTCCGAACCGAAGGGATTTGAGCGACCATCCCATTTTTTGTCGGTCGGGGCGGAATGATGCTTCGGGTTACAGCAGGCTCATCAGCTGGCTCTTGACCGTTTCCCGAGTCGCATCATCCGGCGCGATTACTGCCGCCTTATGCCACATCTCCGCAGCTTTGTTCCGAAAACCAGCCTTTTGGTACAAAATGGCCAGATTTTTCACTGCGGGGAAATGTTTTGAGTTAATTTCTACAGCCTTCTCCAACGCAGCGATGGCGTCGAACACCAACCCCTGACGACCGTACAGCAGGCCAAGATGGAAGTGCAGGCGGTACGCCAACGGATCGATATTGACGCCATTTTTCAGCAGTCGCACCGCCTCATCCAGATTGCCCGCCTTGTAAGCGGCTACCCCGTCGAGCAGAGCCTTTTCCGCTTCCTTGTGCATCGCTTCGGTGTCGGCCTTTTCACGTTTCTCGGTGCCTCGTAGCGCGGAGCCCACGGCGGCGATCACGTCAGCGATGCGAAACGGCTTCTCGATGAAGGCCTCCACGCCGCAACTTTGCTTGAGGTCTTCTGCATAGTGCCAGCCGCGGTAGACCGCGCTGACCATCACTATCGGGATGTGCCCGTAGCGCTTGCTGCCCTTGATGCGGCGCGCGATGTCGAACCCATGCACCTCGGGGAGCATGGCATCGAGCACCATCAGATCCGGCGCGTGTTCCTTGACCATGCGCAGGGCCATGTGGCCGCTGTCTGCCTGCAACACTCGGTAGCCTTTACCCGACAACAACTTGTCGAGCATCCTGCGGATTTCCGCTTCGTCATCCACGACCAAGATGGTGGCCGACGTGGCAGGGTTGACCGGCTTTTGTTCGGGCAAGTCCGTAACCACGCTCAGCTCTGAGTTGAGATCGCCGAAATCTTCGTAGGCGACTTCCGCCGTGCTCGCCGTACCAGTCACCCCCGGCGTTTCCTGGGATGAGGCCAAATCATCCTCAAGTGCCGCCGGCTCAGCCTGCAGCACGGCGTCGTCCAAGCCTTCGTCCGCTGCGTCTTCCGGTAACTCGCCGGGGCCCCCAGCATCGGTGTCGTGGTCCTGTGGCGCGCCCTCGGCCCGCGCTGCAATTTTGGCAGGGTCAATTCCAAACTTCTTGAGCGTCTCGGCGGGACAGGCCGGTCCGACGTAATAGTCCTCGCCACGCGCTTTTCGACTATACGCTTCGCTGATGGTGAAGGCGAGCGGGCTCTCCAGCGCAACGTAGGGGTAAACCTTCTTGCCCGTAACGAACTCTAACTCATCAATCACTTTCTTTTCGCGCGGGTTGGCCATCGCCACGAACAAGCGTTCTCCACGGGAGAGCACGGGCAGGATCAAATGGCGTTCTGCAATTTCGCGAGGCAGCAGATCCAAATCCGACAATTTGACGCACACCTGGTCCAAATCCAGACCGGGGATCCCGTGTTGCTCACTCAACGCACGCAGCGCAGCGATGCCAGATATCGCGCCTTCTTGCAGCAGTCGCGACGCAAGGCGACCGCCCCCTTGACTTTCCAAGGCTTGATCGAGCCGCTGAGGGGTGACTGCCTTCTGTTTGAGCAGTATGCGGCCGAGCTGTTTCTTTTCTGACATGGTGCAAAACGGGGGTGAGCCAGCCGGACCATGGGACGATGCGCTGTGCCATCATAGCCCGGGCTAGATAGTAATTTGAACGACCCAAGCCCGCTTGTCACCTGTTGTCGACCCGAGGGTAAAATTTTCCCACTTGGCGACATCAGCCGACAGGTCGGTCGTCAATCCGACCGCCAAGCCCGCAATTTTTCAGCCATGAACTCCGGATAGCGATCCTCCAGAATTGCGGTCCGGGCCTGCTCCATCAGTCGAGCGTAAAAACGCAGGTTATGAATGCTCATGTAAGCGTGAAAGAGCATTTCCTCGGCAACATAAAGATGGCGCAGCATGGCCCGACTTACATTGCCGGCACAGGTACGACAGTCGCAGCCCTCCTCCAAGACTCGGTAGTCCTGTTTGTACGCCGCGTTCTTGATCACCAACTTGCCGTGACTCACAAAGGCCTGACCATTGCGCGCGTTGCGCGTAGGCATGACACAGTCAAACAAATCAATCCCCTGCGCTATGGCCCGCACCAGGTCAGTCGGCGTCCCCACGCCCATCAGGTAGTGAATACGCCCCGGGTCCATCAGCGGGGCAATTTGAGCAATCGCCTCATGCATCTTTTCTGGAGGCTCGCCCACGCTGAACCCTCCCAAGGCCAAGCCGTCGAAGTCCAGAGCAGACAACTCGTGCAGATGCTTGAGCCGCAAATCGACCTCCGTCCCACCTTGGACGATCCCAAACACGGCCTGTCGATAGCCACTTGGTAGTGGTTCTTGACGTCGCGAAAGCAGGCAGCGCTCGGCCCAACGGGTCGTGCGCTCACACGCGGCCATGAGCACTGAGCGCTCGGACGCACCGGGCGCGCACACGTCGAGCTGCATCGCTACATCGGCTCCCAACTGACCCTGCACCTTCATCGCTGTTTCAGGTGAGAGCAGCAACTTTTGTCCATCCAAGTGAGAGCTGAACAAGAAGCCATCTTCGCTCACACGGGTCCGTTCGCCGAGTGAAAATGCCTGGAAGCCCCCCGAGTCCGTGGCGAGCGCCGCTGCCAAGCCAGAAAAGGCATGCAAGCCCCCTGCCTGCTCAACCACTTCTGGGGAAGGACGCAACCACAGATGATAGGTATTCATGATGGCCATCTGCGCGCCCGTCCCGAGCACGTCTTCTGGCTTGAGTCCCTTCACCGTCGCTTGCGTCGCGACGGGCATGAACGCAGGGGTAGCGACCGTGCGCTGACCGGTGGTGAACTCCCCAGCGCGCGCATGACCGGACTTTCGGACCAACCGATACTTGACTGACGCGCCGTGTTCACTCACCGCTCACTCCTCGCTGAGGGATCCACATGGCATCCCCGTAGGAAAGGAACCGATACTCCTGCAAAATAGCAGCTTGATAGGCCTTCACCGTCTGCTCGTAGCCCGCAAAGGCCGAGACCAACGCCAGCAAGGTGCTCTTGGGTTGGTGAAAGTTGGTCAAGAGCGCGTCCACGACCGAAAACGCGTAACCTGGTTGAATCAAGAGTTCGGTAGCAGCCTTGGTCGGCGTCAACTGGCCAGGCTGGGAATTGTGTTTTGCCGATTCGAGCGCGCGCACCACGGTGGTGCCCACCGCCACCACGCGTCCACCCCTGTGTCGAGTTTGCGCCACGGCATGAGCGACCTCGGGCGAAACGACAATCTGCTCGCTGTGCATCACGTGCTCGTTGAGATCGTTCACAGTCACCGGCCGAAACGTACCGAGCCCCACGTGCAGCGTCACCCGCGCGATGGCCACACCCTGCGCTTCGACTGATTTGAGCATGGCGGGCGTGAGGTGCAGCCCTGCGGTGGGTGCCGCAGCCGAGCCCAGGTGCTGAGCAAAGACGGTTTGGTAGCGGGTCTCGTCGGCCGCCTCGGCCTCGCGCGCCAGGTAAGGCGGGATGGGCATGGAGCCATGTAATTCCAGCGCGGCCTCCAGATCGCCGTCCACGCGAATTGATAGTGCACCTCGCTCGCCGCGTTCGACGACGTGTAAGTCAAGATCCGGGGCACACAACTTGTCCCCTGCCCGAAGTGGTCGCGTCGCATGCCCTAGCGCTGCCCAAACGTCGTCAGCAAGCGGATGAAGGAACAGCAGCTCTACCCGCCCTCCTCCACCATGGGCGGTGAGTGGCCGCTGGCACGCGAGCCGCGCCTTGCGCACTTTCGTGTCATTGAGGACTAACAAATCGCCGTCACGCAGCTGCCCCACGAAGTCACGCACCCGCGCGTGCTGCACCTCATCCTGACGCAGAATGAGCATGCGTCCACCATCGCGATCGGCGGGCGGATGCGTGGCAATGAGCTGCTCGGGCAGCGTGTAATCGAGCAACGACGTCTTCACTTGGATTCGTAGGTCACGCCGAGGCGCGTCATCTTTCGCCACAAAGTCGTGGCGCTGATCCCAAGAGATTCAGCGGCCCGCTCGCGGTTGCCCGCCGTAGCTTGCAACGCATCCAAGAGCGCTTGGCGCTCTGCTGCATCGACGATGCCCGCCAAGGTCCGACTGGGGGGGTCCGCGGCGTGTCCTAAGTCAGGCAGCAGATCATCCAAACGGATCACTCCGCCGGACGCCAAAGCCACCGCCTGTTCGACCATGTTCTCCAGCTCGCGCACATTACCGGGGAAGGAGTGCGCCTGAACCCGTTCAATGACGCCCTCGGCCAGCACGGTGCGGCGCCCCAACTTTTGGTTGTACTTGTTCAGGAAGAACTCGAAGAGCAGCGGAATGTCTTCCTTCCGTTCCCGCAGCGGTGGCAAACGAAACCGCGCTACGTTCAAACGGTAATACAGGTCCTCACGAAATCGCTTCTCCTCGACAGCCTCTGCGAGGTCAACGTTGGTCGCGGCGATGGCACGAATGTTCACCTTGATGGGCCGGTTGTCACCCACCCGGCGCACCTCACCCTCTTGGATGGTGCGCAGCAATTTGGCCTGAAATGCCAGGGTGGTCTCCGCAATTTCGTCGAAGAAAAACGTGCCCCCATCCGCTTCTTCAAGCAAGCCTTTGCGGGCCGTCGTAGCGCCTGTGAACGCCCCCCGCGCGTGGCCAAAGAGCTCACTCTCCAAGAGTGTCTCGGTGATGGCCGCGCAGTTGATAGGAATGAACGGCTTGTCCGCTCGCGAGCTGTTGGCGTGCACGGCCCGCGCGATGAGCTCTTTGCCCGTGCCGCTCTCACCGGTGATCAGCACGGTTACGTCAGTGGGCGCGATGCGCACGACCCGGGACAACAAATTGCGGATCGCTTCCGAGCGACCGACGATATTGTCGAAACCATAGCGTTCGCGAAACTCGCGGGCAAACGCTTCCACCTGGCCGCGCAGCTTCCGACTCTCCAAAGCCTTCTGTACCTTGAGCAACAATTCAGGCTCAGAGAAGGGTTTCTGGAGGTAGTCAAATGCTCCCAAGCGCATCGCTTCGACAGCAGACTCGATCGTCCCGTACGCGGTCATCACGATCACCTCACTGCTGGGTTGAGCCTCCTTGATCGCCCGGAGCACCTCCAGACCATCCGGTGTGCCCAGACGCAAGTCGGTGATGACGACATCGTAACCCTCGGCAGCACCCATTTCTACGGCCTGACGGCCGTCCGCCGCTTCGTCCACCTCATGACCCGCACCGCGCAGCAACATCGATAAGGTGGTGCGCATGTTGCGCTGGTCATCCACCACCAAAATGCGCACGCCGGGTGAGGGCTCTATCTCGCTCACGGTAGTTCGGGCCGCTGTCACGCGCAGCTTCTAGCATGTGACGTCGCGAAGCGCGCACCCTTGTCGGCCCGCGGTTCCATTTATTGATGGGGCGCAACCAGCGATTGTCGGCTAGCTCACCGGCACGACATAACCAGCGTCGACACGAACGGGCACCAATGCTAACCGGGGCGCCATGGCGGAACCACTCAACAACCAAATGAAGGCCCCCGACAAACGCTCAGCTCTGATCAGTGACGCCGAGAGGGTGCTCGACGAGGAAGTAGCAGACAAGTCAGGCTTGACCGGCATCGCAATCAAGACTGCATTCAAGGTCGTCAAGGGCGTCCGACCGGGGTTCATTCGCGACGTGATCGACCATTTGCTCGACGACTTTCTCAAGCAACTGGATCCGGTCTATCAGCGCTCGGTTGCTCAAGGGCTCTCGCCCGGCGGCCTGATGGTCAAAGAGAGCGCCGCGGTCGCCGGCGCGCTGCTCAGCATCACCGACGCCAAGGCCAGTCGCTCCAGCAGCGACCTGGTGCGCAAGACCTATGAAAAGCTGCGTCCGATGGCTCAGAAGAACGTGGAAGCGGCTGCCCCCCGCCTCGCCAAACTGCTCGACAAACACGCCGCAACTGGTTAAACCAGTGGCATTGGCAAAAATCCCTGCATTTCGCCTGGCAACCAGAACGATGATGCAGTAAGTCACCGCCCCCATTGGGTCCGTGGCGGTCTCCGCCTGCGACCCGGCCCGGCCCAGCTTGCGCTCGTCTGGCCCCTCCTGACTCCAACGCGGCTTGGCCGCTCTTTCACAACGGAAAAGAAAACATGGCAACTCCCCAAGATGCACGCGCTCGTCGTCGAGAGAAGCGCCGCCGCGCTAAGAAAAACGAAGAATGGCTGCTCAAGCGTGCTGAAGAAAACGCCACCGCGGACCAGCCCAAGCTCCCGCCCAAAACGGCCACCTGAGTTTCTCCGTTGAGCCTGCGGCTCGGTAGTTGCTCTGTGAGCTTGCGGCTCAGTACCCGCCGCTCGCCGCTCAGCAGCCGTCCGCAGCCAAACGCAATTGGTCCGGTCCTTTGTCGTGAATCACACGCAAGCCGGAGTCAAATCCAGGCGAGTGTCCAGCCGGACGCTCGCCCCTTGTTTTTTGTATGCGTTAGTCTGACCCCTCGACAGCGGCCCAGCGCGGACTCACGATGTTGAAGGTGAGTTTCGACCGACCAGTGCCCCTAGCCTCCAACGGCCATCCCACCCAGGATCCGGACAGCGAGGGCGAAATCGTCCTGAAGGAGCGACCCGTCACCTCGGAGCCGCGGCGCTTCGTCGTGGTCTTCCACAACGACGACTACACGACTCAAGAGTTCGTGGTGCAAGTGCTCATGCAGATCTTCCACAAGGACTCGGCCGCCGCCACACAGATCATGCTGCAAGTCCATCATCGTGGCTGGGGCGTCGCCGGAATCTACACTCGTGACGTTGCAGAAACGAAAGTGGAGCAAGTGAACGCATACGCTCGAAAGCGCGGACACCCTCTGAAGGTCACTGCCGAACCGGAAGGCTATGGTGAGCAAACATGAAACTCAGCACTGGACTAGAAATTGCGGTCTCATTTGCGGCGCACGAAGCACACAATCGACGTCATGAGTTCATGACGCTGGAGCACCTGTTGCTCGCGCTCACCCATGATGAGCAGACCGCCCGCGTGCTGCGCAAAGCAGGGGCCAACCTAGAGAAGCTGCGCAAAGGCTTGCAGAAGGCCGTAGCCGAAGGCCAAGAGACGCTCCCCGACAACATCGAGGTCCACCCGGTACCCACCATCGGTTTCCAACGCGTGCTGCAGCGCGCAGCACATCACGTGGGTTCATCTGGGAAAGAAGAGCTGCGCGGGGAAAACGTGCTCGTGGCCATGTTCTCGGAGCGCGATAGCCAAGCCGTCCACCTCTTGCACGAATGCGGGACCAGCCGCCTGGATGTGGTGAGTTATGTCTCCCACGGCACGGCCAAAGGGGAGCCGGATTCCGGGGAGGAGCGCGAGGAGGAGACGGAGGGCGAGGAGGAGCAGAAGGACGACCCGCTGGAGAAATTCGCTACGCATCTCAATGAAAAGGCCCGGTTGGGTGAGCTGGAGCCTTTGGTGGGGCGCGAGAGGGAAGTGCAACGCTGCGTGCAAATTCTAGCGCGCCGTCGCAAGAACAACCCGCTTTTGGTGGGTGATGCGGGCGTGGGCAAGACGGCCATCGTGGAGGGCTTGGCTGGCTTGGTCGTGGAAGGCAAGGTCCCCGACATACTCAAGGACGCCGAGATCTACGCGCTCGACATGGGCGCGCTGGTAGCCGGGACCAAGTTTCGCGGTGACTTTGAAAACCGCATGAAGGCGGTCATCAAGCGTGTGGAGTCCATCCCCGGCGCGGTGCTGTTCGTGGATGAAATGCACACCATCATGGGTGCCGGCGCCACCAGTGGCGGCACCATGGACGCGGCCAACTTGCTCAAGCCAGCCCTTTCGAGCAACAAATTGCGGCTGATTGGAGCCACTACGTTCGAAGAGTTTCGCTCTCACGTAGAAAAAGATCGCGCGTTTGCGCGTCGCTTCCAGAAGGTCGAGGTCCTCGAGCCGAGTTCCGAGGAGTGTTATCTCATCCTCAAAGGGCTAACACCGCGCTATGAGGAGTTTCATCGCGTCAAGTATCAAGATGAGTCCGTGCGGGCCGCCGTGACCTTGGCCGAACGCTACTTGCACGATCGCAAGATGCCCGACAAGGCCATCGACTTGCTGGACGAGGCAGGGGCCGACGCAAAACTCGCTGGCCGCCGGCTGGTGTTGCCCGAGCACATCGAGACCGTCGTGGCACGCATGGCGCAGATCCCGCCCAAGCAAGTGTCCAGCAGCGACAAGACGTCCTTGCAAAACCTTGAGGCCGATCTCAAGAAGGTCGTCTTCGGCCAGGAGCGCGCCATTGAAGAGCTCGCCACGGCCATTCGCCTGTCCCGTGCGGGCCTACGTCCGCCCGAAAAACCCATCGGCTCTTACCTGTTCACCGGTCCCACGGGCGTCGGCAAAACAGAGGTCACCAAACAGCTCGCCAAGACGCTGGGCATCGAACTCATCCGTTTTGACATGAGTGAATACATGGAGCGGCACACGGTGTCGCGCTTGGTCGGCGCCCCGCCCGGCTACATCGGCTATGACCGGGGCGGCTTGTTGACGGAAGCCATCGCCAAGACGCCCCATGCCGTCTTGCTGCTCGATGAGATTGAAAAGGCCCACCCCGACGTATTCAACGTGCTGCTCCAGATCATGGACCACGGTACGCTCACGGACAACAACGGCAAAAAGACCGACTTCCGCCACGTCATCGTGATCATGACCAGTAACGTTGGCGCAGCTGAATTGAGCCGCAAGCCCGTTGGTTTTGGTCTGCGCACCTCCGAGGGCAACGACAACATCGCCTTCAAGAGCACGTTCAGTCCCGAATTTCGCAACCGCCTCGACGCGCGCATCGGCTTCAACCCCCTGGGGCGTGAAGTCATGGAGCTCGTCGTCGACAAGAATATGCGTGAACTCGAAGCGCAACTCGCCGAACGCAATGTCACGGTCTCGCTGACGCAAGCGGCACGCGCGTACTTCGCCGACAAGGGCTACGACCCGGAGAACGGCGCGCGGCCCTTGGCGCGGTTGCTCCAAGATGAGCTCAAGCGACCGCTCAGCAGCGAAGTGCTGTTCGGCGAGTTGGAGCAAGGCGGCCACGCCATCATCGACGTCAAGGACGGCCAATTGACGTTCTTTTACCAGAAGCCCAGCCCCGGAGCGCTCCCGCCTGTGGGCGGCACCTCCAAGAACGACCTCAATTGATGGGGGTCAGCTGCGACGACGAGGCGCAGCTGACCGGCGGTGTCTCGTCGCCCCCTAGCCCACCCGGTGCGCTCGGCAGGGGTAGCGTGCTCGCGCGGTCAGCGGCGCCCACGGCCAGCCCGGTCAGGATCACGAGCCGATTGACAAACGGCCGACTCGAGCTTCCAAGACGACACCATGCGCTATGAAGTTTGGATCGATCGCGGCGGCACCTTCACGGATTGTGTCTTGTTCGACCGACACACGCAGACGCGCACCATCACCAAGGTTCTCTCATCGGACGATGCCCCCCTCGTCGCCCTGCGCCAACTGCTCGCGCTCGCCCCAACCACCGCCATCCCGCCCTGTGATATTTATATGGGGACGACGCTCGCCACCAACGCGCTCTTGGAGCGTAAAGGTTCCCCCACTGCGCTGGTCATCACACGCGGTTTCGGCGATGTGCTGGCGATTGGAGACCAAACGCGCCCGGACCTGTTCGCGCTGAGCATCCCACCCCGCCCCCAACTCCAAGCTTGGACGTTTGAGATCGACGCGCGCTTGGACGCGCAGGGGAATGTCCTGGCTGAGCCCAGCCAGGAAGACTTGGCCGACCTTTCGCAACAACTGCTGGCCGCGGGCGCCAGCAGTGTGGCGCTGGTGTGCATGCACGCCACAGCCCATCCCGGCTTTGAGCAGCGCCTGGCACAGCGCTTACTCCAGCATTTCGTGGGCCAGCGGCCGCGCATTTACTGCTCGTCAGATTCCTTGGCCGAACAAGGACTCTTGGCGCGCGCAGGCGCGTGCGTGATGGACGCCTACGTCAGCCCAACTTTGGACGCGTACCTCGGGCATTTGCAGGAACAACTCCCGGGCTCACGCCTACAACTCATGCAGTCCGCAGGCGGGCTGAGTCCGCCGGAGCACTTTCGAGGACCCCAGGCAATCCTGAGTGGCCCCGCAGGTGGGATCGTCGCGGCGGAAAAGATCGCCCAAACACTTGGTCTGACCCAATTGGTGAGCGTGGACATGGGCGGCACCTCCACCGACGTGAGTCTTTTTTTGGGCAGCTGTGAGTTGCGTCGCGACACGGTGATCGGGGGCATCAAGCTCCGCAGCCCCGTGCTCGACATTCACACCATCGCTTCCGGCGGTGGCTCCATTTGCGGGTTTGATGGCTACCGCTTGGTCGTCGGCCCAGAGAGCGTGGGCGCCGTTCCCGGTCCGTTGTGCTATCCACAAGACCAGGCTGCACCCGCTGCCCTTGACGTCGCCATCACGGACGTCAATCTGGTGCTCGGACGCTTGGGCGCTGATTTTTTCCCTTTCCCGCTGCGTGCGGAGGCGTCCCGACAAGGTCTTGAGCGCGTCGCAGACAACATCTTTGACCGCACCGGACAGCGCCCCACCGTACCGCGGCTGGCGCTTGATTTTGCCGCTGTGGTGGCGGTGCAAATGGCCGAGGCCATTCGCTCGATCGCGTTGTCACGGGGCGTCGACGTCCACACGCTGGACCTGCTTCTGCTCGGCGGCGCGTCGGGCCAACATGCCTGCGACGTAGCCAGGTATTTGGGCATTCGTCGCATTTTTGTCCATCGTCTTTGCGGTGTGCTGTCGGCGTACGGCATCGGCCACGCCGACACCCTATGGCAACAAGAACAGGACGGGGGGCGCCTCGTCCTGGACGCCGACCATTATCCTCAGCTCTGCGAGCAGTTTGCAGCAATGGAAGCCCGAGGAGAGCATTCACAGCGCCCGCCTTGGGATGGCGCTCAACTCCACGTAGAGCGCTGGGTGGAGCTGCGCTACACGGGCACAGAGTCCACCATCGCGGTGCACTTGCTCAGCTGGGAGCAGACGCTGCGCCAGTTTCACGCCGAGCACGCCGCGCGCTTTGGCTATGCGCGACACGAACATCAAGTGGAGGTGGTCCTTGTGCGCTCCCAACTGCGCTGGAGGCGGCCGCCCCAGCACGAGCTCAAGACCGAGCCGGACGCCAGTGCGCGCCCAGCCAGCTGGGTGAGGCTCCAGCCCGTGCACCTCAGCGACGGAACCCTGCGCGACGTGCCCCTTTATCACACCCACCTGCTGCGCAGCGGACAATGCATCGAAGGCCCCGCGCTTTTGCTCGATGCAGCGGGTACCCTGCTCGTTGACGCGGGATTTCGCGCTCAGCTGCAGGGCGAGATGATCCAGCTCGTGGACCACACTCCACAAGCGAACCAGTCGTACGACGCCGCGGCACGCGCCGCCATCTTGGGGCACCGTTTTACGGCCATCGCCACGCAAATGGGCGAGGCGCTGCGCCGCAGCGCGTCGAGCACCAACATGCGCGATCGGCTCGACTATTCTTGCGCGTTGTTCGATCCAGAGGCCAACCTCATTGCCAATGCTCCCCACATTCCGGTGCACTTGGGGGCCATGAGCGCCACCGTGCGCGCTATGAAGCGCTTGCACCCCAAGATGCAGCCAGGTGATAGCTATGTGAGCAACGACCCCGCGCTCGGAGGGTCCCACCTGCCCGACATCACGGTAGTTACCCCCATCTTCGATACCGAACAAAGACTACTTGGTTTTACTGCGAGCCGAGGCCACCACGCGGACGTGGGCGGGATCTCGCCTGGGTCCATGCCGGCACATTCCCGTACTCTGGCCGACGAGGGCGTCGTATTTTCCGGGCAACTGCTGGTACGAGCTGGTCAATTCTTGGACCAGTCCGTCCTTTCAATACTGACCTTCGGTGCTCACCCCGCGCGCAACCCCGGAGAAAATCTGGCGGATCTCAAAGCACAGCTATCGGCCAACCTGCTCGGAGCCCGCCTATTGCAAGAGCTCGGAAGCGAGCTGTCGCGCGATGGGCTATTGCGTGGGATGGGGGAACTTTGTGCGCTTGCCCAGCGCTGGGTCGAGGACAGCATCGCCAAGCTGCCCCGCGGCACACGGCGCCTCTGTGACACCATGGACGACGGCACCGTCATCTGCGCCTCGATCCACGTCGGCGACCGGCGTCTCGACATCGATTTTTCCGGAACGAGCGCAGAACAGCCCAGCAACATCAACGCGCCGTACGCCGTGACCCTGGCCAGCGTCCTTTATGTGCTTCGCACGCTGATTGGAAGGCCGCTCCCCCTCAACGACGGTTGCCTCGCCCCCATTGCGCTCCATCTCCCCGAGCGCAGCGTCGTCAGCCCCAGCGCACACGCGGCGGTCGCCGCGGGAAACGTCGAAACCTCTCAGCGCATCGTGGACGTGCTGCTTGGAGCGTTGGGATTGTGCGCGGCGTCGCAGGGCACCATGAATAATCTAAGCTTCGGAAACGATACGTTCGGCTACTACGAAACCATCGCCGGTGGGGTGGGCGCCAGCCGCAGCGGACACGGAGCCAGTGCCACGCACTCACACATGACCAACACCAAGATCACCGACCCAGAGCTCATGGAGGCTCGTTTTCCCGTGCGACTCCGTGAGTTTTCCGTGCGCCGCGGCAGTGGTGGCACAGGCGCGTTCAACGGCGGCGACGGGATCGTTCGCGTCATCGAAGCCCTCGAGCCACTTCGCTATTCGCTTCTCGCAGATCGCCGCGCCTCAGTTCCATTTGGCCTGCATGGCGGAGGGGCCGGCGCAGCTGGCCGCAATTTCTTGGACCGGGTCCCCCTGCCCGGGCGCGTCGCCGGCAACCTGGAGCCGGGCAGCGAGTTGCGCATCGAAACCCCCGGTGGCGGCGGCTACGGCGTCCCCGGCGACGGCACAGCTTGAGCATCAGCCGCAGCTAGCAACCTCGACTTGATCTGAAGTGCCAGGCCACAACTCTTGGCCAGGCGTGCGCGTGCCGCTTGAGTCTTTTGTGTAAGTTCTGGGGCCCGCGTGCCGGCCGCGCGCAATTCGCCATCGGCGACCCCGTCGAGCCGGGCCAGTAACGCATCCTCTTGGATGTCCCAGAGGCCCACGCGCGCGGCATGGGTCACCCGCTGCACGCGTTCTGCAGCCGATTCGTATTCCTCCGACAATGGCTTGGGCAGTCCCTCCTTGGGGTCCTCGTCGATCACAACCAATGCATACCGGGCGCGTTGATGCACCTCGATAGCGATGGGGATGTCGACCCGGGTGACCGCGTCCAGGCTGCGGTCGTAGGCCAGCAACTTAGTGTCCGTACCTGCTTCCTTCACCTCGCGGGTCCACTCATCGGAGAGGATCAACAGACCACGGTACAGCAAACGCATGTTGAAGGGTGAGCTGGGTTGAGAGCACTTCTTGTACTCGTTGCACAACTCGCCCGGCGCGCACTCCGTGCTCTCACGACAAGACCGTCCGGCCGTCGGAGACGATGCGCTCTCATCGCGCAGTAGACACGACGTAAACCCATCCCGCAGCGACTCGGCCGCCGCTTTGCGCAGCGTGGTTCGATCTCGAGCCTCATCCAAGCGCACGCGCAAATACACTGTGGGTGAGCTCAGTACTTTCTGAAAATCCGTGCCCGACGCGATGGATTCCTTGCCGGGCTTGGACAACTCCACCACGTACTTCTCCACAGTGTCGCGCAGCGGAATCAACTTGGGTGAGAGCAGCTGCGCCGTTGCACGCTGCTTGTTGAAGATGGCATTGCGCTGCTCTTCCAACTCAGCCTGAGCGCGCCGAAAGTAGATGAAGCCGCTCACCAGCAAAAAAGCCAATCCCCACAAGAAGACCTTGGGGGGGATCCCCCCGCCCACCCGAGCGCGTCCGGTCACCAACTGTCGACGACGATCGACCGCTGATTCCTTGAGCGAAGGTAAGCCTCGGTTGCGAAATTTTTGCTTCATTCTCTTCAACTGAAAACGCCGAGAGAGCATAACTCCCTCGGCGTTTCTGTGTGCGTGTGTTGTCTCGGTTACTTGGCCATCTTGCCAACCATGAAGCTCACCGCGGGGTATCCCGCCTGAGCCGCAGTGTTGAACACGCTCTTGACGACGAGTGCCGGCACGCGACGATCCACTTGCAGGATCACGTTGCCGGGATGCTTCTCCCCAGGATGCAACTGCGTCCATAGGTCGCGCTTGTTCTTGAGGATCTCGGCGAGCTCCTCAATACGCTGCAAGCGGTTGGCATCCATGATAGCGCGCGTGGAGCCGGCGGGCGTACCGTCCACCAAGATTTGCGTGCCCGAAACTGCCACCATGGGAGCTTCGATCATGTCCTCGGCATTTTGTGCGTTGGGCAACTTGACGTTCTTGTCGATGGGGAGCTCACCCGATGCGGAGAAGCTCGCCAAAAGGAAGAGCACCAAACAGAGCAAGAAGTCGATGAACGGAACCAGAGGCAAGTCTTGGTTCACGGAGCGGCTGCCGCCACCCATGACCTTCTTGCGCACGAAGTTCAGCGGAATGTGATGCAGCATCCGACGCCCGGGCGTGCTGATCGGCTGATGAAAGCGACTTAGGGGCTTGTCTCCAGACATGGTCTATTTACCTCAATCGCCTTACTTGGCTGCAAAAGTCACTTGAAATGCTGCAAAATCTTCGAGCTTGCCGCCGCCGACATCAAACTTGCGCTTCGCCGCGTAGATGGCGTCGAGCACGGCGATCACGTGAGCGAACTCCGTGGAGTTGTCCGTGTGCAGGATGGCGCGATCAAACTTTTTGTCGTTGGTCGCTTTGTGGGCGCCGTTGGCTGACCACTCTTTTTGGATCTTCTCGGCCAAATCAGGATAGGTGATGTCCGACCCCACTTCGACGGGCTTGCGCTCGACGTCGATGGTGTTCAGCACCGTGGTCCCTTCTTGCCATTTGAGCTGGAAACGCCGCTCGCCCGTCATCTCGACGTGGAGCTCCTTCTCCTTCTCGATTTTGTCCTCGGGTTCGTCCTTGGGCTTGCCGGGAACGTTGGCATCAGCCTGGATGCGCGCCATGTGATTCCACACCGCGGTCACCAGAAGGAACATCACCAAACAGAGCAAAAAGTCGATGAACGGAATCAGGGGAATTTCATGGTTGGTCGAGCGTTTTCCGCCGTGACCTCCACCAGTATCAATACCAGCCATTGTAAAACCTCGAAATGTAGAGGGACGTGAGTGAGTGGGTCAAAGAGCAGCTTGGATAATGAGTTGGACAATGGGCCCGAGTGGGAGTTCCCAAAACGCAGGAACTTTCACCCGAGCCCAATGCGATTCAACAATCAGGCAGCTTGCTCAATACCCTCGAGGTTGACCTTCTGACGGTTGGCAACAACCAAGTTCAGAACGCGAACGCTCGCTTCGTTGATGTCGTCTTCAATGCCCTGGGTCTTGCCGTTGAGGAACGCGAAGCCCATGAGACAGATGATGGCTGAAAGCAGACCCCAAGCGGTGCAGTTCATCGCTTCGGAGATACCTTCAGCGAGGATGCGTGCCTTCTGGCTGGGGTCGATGGACTCGCCACCCACCGCGCCGAACGCCTTGATCAGACCAACGATGGTACCGAACAGACCGCACAACATGGCCAAGTTCGCGAACATGGCCAAAAAGCCCGTGCGCTTGTTGATCTTGGGCATCTCGATGAGAGCTGCCTCGTCCATGGCGGCTTGAACCTCTTCATCAGGGCGGTTCACTTTGACCAGCCCAGCCTGAACAATACGCGCCAAAGGTGAATTTGCGGCGGAGCACATTTTCACTGCCTTCGCGATGTCGCCGGCCAAGATGCACTTCTGCATGGTTGCCAAGAACACATCCTTGTTCATGGAACCACCGACGAGATACATGGTGCGCTCAACGATTACAGAGATTCCGCAGATGAGCCAGAACGTGATGAGGTGCATCGCCCATCCGCCCTCTTGGTAATGGTGCCAAGCGTCTGACATTTGTCTCTAATCCTCTTGATTGGGTCTACTGGGTGCGGTTTGGGGGGCTGGAACGGGGTTGATTGAGTTGTTCCGCTCCCCACTGCCGGACCCTAGGAGGCGCTTTTTGCCCCCGAGGAACGCCGGCAAGTTGCCGCAATTGTTGATGATTTCGCCCTAAACTCCGAGTCCGGTGGCTCAGGACCGTGCAATCTTGCTGGAATTCACCCCGTGTCGTCAAGTGGGGACGCGCGAAAGACATGCACTTTGTTTTTGGCCAAAATTTTCCAACAACGACACCCGCGTACTTGTGGTGATTTCTCGGCCTACTTCCGCCCCCCGACCCACCCTCACCCAACCCGCGGACCGCACTGTGGCGCCCCAGGGGTGAACCTGAGCTGCCCATCACGACATCGAGCGCCACGACCTTCAATAATGGCTCGAACTCCAAGAAACGCTGCATCGAACTCCAACGAACCCCGCGAAGAAAAAGTGATCCAACCTCTCCTTGCGGAGTGAAGATTCCGCTCGTTATAGTCCCAAGTCGTCTGGCCAAGATGGGTGACATGAGGTGGTCCGCCACAGTGGTGGCCGAATCACCCAGATCGACCAGCCATATCCCAAGGCAGTCCGCCGCGGGGGCTTCAAAAATTTGGGGCTTAAAAATTTCTAGAAAGGGATAGGGGAATGCATCTTCTGCTGAATGCAGGTGGAACAAGTCAGCTCAACCAGCTCATTTCCGCGTTCAAGCACAATCCAACGTTCATGGTGTTGAACTTGTGCTGC
>Ga0315910_10001240_pt1 | contig 23729 bp, 21 predicted proteins | sample EdamamesoilMG_FD_204470 | JGI IMG/M metagenome (GOLD analysis project Ga0315910, IMG submission 204470) | Garden soil microbial communities collected in Santa Monica, California, United States - Edamame soil | ecosystem: Environmental > Terrestrial > Soil > Garden | place: USA: California... | reverse complement strand
AGGCTCGGCATCAACGCGGGGGCATGGGTGCTCGTCAGCTCGAGCGAACGCACCAGCACGAAATCTCCGCCGAGCACGCTGACGGCGTTGCCCCACAGCCGCCGGGCGGTGACTGCACCCCGGCGCTCCATGCCCTCGTCGACCACGTCGTCGTGCAGCAGGGTCGCCGAGTGCAACAGCTCGGCCACGAGCGCCAGCTGCCGGGCCGCTGGCGAGATCCCGCCAAAACAGGCAGCGCTCAAGAGCAGCGCCATGGGGCGAACGCGTTTGCCCCCCAAGCGGATCAGGTGCTGTGCGGCGTCGCGGCCTGGCGAGAGTCCCGACTCGAGCGCTTGATCGAGCCCCCGCTCGATGGCCTGGAGGTCATCACTGAGGAGATCGCGAACGTCGCTCAGTCGTTCGGCGAAGCGCTCGTCCGCCTGTCGCGCGAGGGCTGCTTGGCCGAGGGTTTCAATCGCTGATTCGACGGTAAACGACACAGATTCGCCTGGTTTCGGGAGTTTCAAATTCTTGTGAAACTATGCTGGACGGAGGCCCTGTGGTCAATGCGCCTACCGCAACTGTTTGACTCAAGGCAGGCCGGGGCACTACAGCGATCCGCACGTTATGCCAAGCCCCCCGGCTCCCCCCAACGAACGCGCCAGCCAAATTGGCCGCCGGGCCGGCTATCTGCTCTTGGGCCTACTGGTTTCCGCGTTCACGGCCGTTTGTACTTTCGAGATCATAGGACAAGTGTGGTTTCCAAGGGTTGAGAGCGCTCAGAGCGACTGCCGGCTGGGCATCGAACGCCTTGTCCAGGCGCTCGGTCGCGCCCGTAGCGTCGCGGCAACCGTAAGAAATGGGAGCGAGGCCGGGGCGGCCGTGGCCGAATTTCGCCGGACGCTGGACCCCGAATGGCACGAACGGCCGAGCCTCGCGAACGCCTGCAAGGGCGACGCCGAGGGTCGCCTTGCCCTGAAACAGATTGATCAGCTTCGGTATGCGGAGGAACACGCCGTGAGGTATGAAGCCCGGAACCTTTCGCGCCTTCGACGAGAAGTCGAGAGGACGCTGCAGGAGCTCGGACTCAAAGCCGCTGATTCTCACCCGCTCTCGCCGAGCACGCCATCACCATGAACGACACTGATTCGAACGCCGACTCGACTCCTCCCCCCACCTTCGACATCCTTCCGCTCGGCGAAAGCGTACGACGCGCGCTCGACGAGATCGGCTACACACATCCGACTCCCGTGCAGCGCGCGGTCTTCGAGCCCGCGACCAAGGGCAAAGACCTGGTCGTGCAGGCCCGCACCGGTACCGGCAAGACAGCTGCGTTCGGGCTTCCCATCGTCGACGCGCTGGTCAAACCCGATCTGAAGCAACCGCAAGCGTTGGTACTGTGCCCCACACGTGAGCTCGCGCTGCAGATCACGCGCGAGGTCGAGTCGCTCGCCAAGCACAAAAACCTCGGGCTCGTCGCCGTCTACGGCGGGGCGCCCATGGCGCGCCAGGTACAACAGCTGCGCGACGGTGGCCAGCTGGTGATCGGCACGCCGGGCCGCGTACTCGATCACTTGAGTCGCGGTACGTTGGACGCCTCGCGCATCCGCGCCTTCGTGCTCGACGAGAGCGACGAGATGCTCTCGATGGGTTTCTTGCCGCAGATCACCGAAATCTGGTCGTTCTTGCCCAAGGGGCACCAGACGCTGTTGTTCAGCGCGACGCTGCCGCCCGACGTGCAACGCATCGCCGAGACGCGACTGAAAGATCCGGAGTTCATCACGCTGAGCGGCGATCACATCGGCGCGCTCGAAATCCAGCATTTCGTGTACGTGTCGCACGGTGACAAGGTCGCCAATCTGCTCAAGGTGGTCGAGATCGAGAACCCCGAAAGCGCGATCGTGTTCTGCAATACGCGCGACGAGACCAAGAAGGTCGCGGCCGTCCTGAAGCAAGAGGGCTTCTCGGCGGACTGGTTGAACGCCGACCTGGCGCAGAACGACCGCGAGAAGGTGATGGCCCGCACGCGCGACGGTAAGTTGCGCTTTCTGGTTGCCACGGACGTGGCGGCCCGTGGCATCGACATTTCGCACCTCACGCACGTCATCAATCACGACTTCCCCGAGTCGGCGGAAGCTTACGTGCACCGTACCGGCCGCACCGGGCGCGCGGGCCGCACCGGCGTGGCGATCAGCTTGATCGCGCCCGACGACATCGGTCACCTGTACATGCTGCGGCTCACGTACAAGATTTTCCCGATCGAACGCTCGCTGCCGAGCGCACGCGAGGTGAAGAGCCGAGAAGAGGCCGACGTCGTCAATCTGTTCGTGCAAGCTTTCGCCACGAAGAAGCCGCACCCCGACGACCTGGCCTTGGCGCGCCGCCTGCTGACCCACGACGGCGCCGAAGTCGTGGTGGCGGGGCTGCTCCGCGATCACCTCGGAGCCCGCCCCGAGGCGGTCGAGGAAGCCAAAGCCATGCGCAGGACCGAAGCCCCGCGCCCAGTGCCAGCCGCCAAGGCCGTGAGCAACAACGGCGCGGCCAAGCCCCAGCGGGAGACGACTGACACCCGCAATCCAGCGCCCCCGAAGGACGCCGCGAAGAAGCCAAGCTCGCCGCGCGAGGCAACCCCGCGCGAGGCTGCTCCGCGCGAGGCTGCTCCACGCGAGGCTGCTCCACGCGAGGCTGCTCCACGCGAGGCTGCTCCACGCGAGGCTGCTCCACGCGACGCTGCTCCGCGCGAGGCTGCTCCGCGCGAGGCTGCTCCGCGCGAGGCTGCTCCGCGCGAGGCCCGGTCGCGTGACGCACGCCCCCGAGACGCCGAGCGCCCCGCGCGCGAGCGTGGGGACGGGGAAGGACGCCGGCGCCAGGGCGGACGCACGAGCGGGCGCCAGGAGCCGTCGGACGCGACCCTCGAGCGTAACCCCGAGGCGCGCGCGGCCGGTGACGATCGACCGCGCCGAAGCCGCGCTGAACCTTCGAGCGAGGGTAAGGCCACGAGCGACAAGGACGCGCGCGAGGAGCTCGACGCACGTGGCGAGCGTGACAGCAGCAACGCGCGCGGCGACAGCGGTGCGCGCGACGACAGCGACGAGCGTGGCGAGGGCGACTCAGCCGGGGAGATCTTCGTGAACATCGGTCGCAAAGACGGGGCCAAGCCCAGCGACTTTCAGGGGATCCTCGAAGACCAAGGTTTCGAGCTCGACGAGATCGACTATGTGCGGGTCCGCCAGCGGCACACCTTCGTCGGTGTCTCCGAAGAGCTGGTGCGCCGTGCCTTGAATGCCCTCGACGGCGCCGAGATCGCCGGGCGAAAAGCCATGGCCGAACGCGCGAGACCGCGCGGAAACTAAGCCACGCGGGGGGCGCGCCGATGGGCCCGCACCACGCAGCGCAGGCACGGTGCTAGCACTGAAATGGGGCAGGTGCGTAGCACCGAAGTAAACCTGCGCACCCAGATTTCCGCCGAAAAAACTCGAGAAATCGAGCGACAAAACGATTGCGCGAGTCAGTGCCAAACGCTACCACAGAGAGCAACGTGCCCGGACAAGCACCCAGCGTTCAGCGCATGATGAGTGACATTCAGTGGGCGTTGGCACACGATCTGCCCGCGAGCGAGCTGGTTCCCATGCTCAACAAGCTCCTCCGTCATGCCGAGCCCGATTCGCGCGCGGCGCTGTTCGGCAAACGAAAGTTGGCCGAGCTCATCGTCCAAGACCAACCCTGGCGGTCGGCGCTCTTGGCACGCGAGTTGCTCAAAGCCGAAGCTGCTGCCGGGGGCGAGCCCGATGAGCGGACCTGGGCCCTGTTGGGGTTGGCACAAACGCTGCTTGGCAACTACCGAGCAGCCGTCGCCGCTTACCGCCAGGCCATGCTGCTGGCGCCACACTTCCCCATGTGCGCCCACAATCTTGGGCACCTGCTCGACGTAGCGCTGAACCGACCCAACGACGCCCTCAAGTACCTCGAGCAGGCCTACGCGGCCTTCCCGAACGAGCCCGAGATTGGGAGCTCCTACGCCCACGCGTTGGTGCGCGCGGGCCAGCACAGCCGCGCCAAGACGGTGCTGTCCGACGCGCTCGATGGCGACGCCTGCGCGGCAGAGCGCCTGCTCGCCGAGTGGCTGCGTTCTGACCCACCGGGGTCAGCGGTGCGCCTGGCGTGCTCCGAACAGCGCTAAGCTTGCGAACGTCGCGCGATTCGGACGCTGGACCAGTCCAATGCGACGACAAGCCCATTGGCGTCTCGCCGCTTCGACACTAACGATACGCCTCATGCGTCGTTTCCGATCGCTTTGCGCGCTCACACTTCTCACCACATTCTTCAGCCCCATGTTCGCGGTGGCGCAACCCGCACCAGCGCCGGCACCTCCGCCCCGGCCCGCGGCTCCCGCAGCGGTGCCACCTGCGGCCGCAGCGCCCGCGCCGGCACAGGGCGTGCCCACCGGCCCCGGCGAAGTCACCGACCTTCAAGTGCGCCTTCCGGACCTCGAGGTCACGGACCCGATGCTGGAAGATCCTCCCGCTGCGCCGAATCAGCTCAGCGACTGGCGCGAGGCGCTGAAGATGATTCGATCCAACTCGTCGCTGTTGCGCACTGCACGCTCGCAGGTCGACGTCGCGCGCGGGCAGGCCCGCCAGGCACTGGCACCTGCCCTGCCGTCGTTGACCGGCAACGGCCAGATCAACCATCACCTGCTCCGCGGTGAAGGTGTCAACTTCTACAGCACCCCACCCGGTGCCACGACGTCCTTGCCCGATCCCGCGACGACCTGGAACGCCGGCTTGAACTTGCGGGTCCCGCTGCTCGCCTCGCAAGCCTGGTACGACCGCGGGACCGCGAAGCGAGTCATCAACGCGCGCGAGCTGGAAGCTCACGACGTCGAGCGCATCACCGTGGGCGAGGTGGCCAACGCCATCATCCAAGTGGTGACGGCCGAGCGCGCTGCCGAGGTCAGCCGCGTCAGCCTGCGCTTCGCGCTCTCGAATCTCGAGCTGAACCGCCGGCGGGCCAGGCTCGGCTCCGCGAGCTCGGTCGACGTCTTGCGCATGGAGCAAGAGGTCGAGCGCGCGCGGCAACAGGTGATCACCGCCGACGAGGCGATCCGTCGGTCCCGTGAAAATTTGGGGCTGGCCCTGGGCACGAGCGACACCTGGGGAGTCGCGCCCGACATCAGCTTGGATGCCATGGCCCTCGACGCGCGGAACTCGTGCGAGCAAGAAAAGTCGGTCGACACCCGGCTCGACGTGCGCGCGGCCGAGGCGAACGCCGAGATCGCACGCCGCAACGTGAAGAGCGTCGACTATACCTACGTGCCGACCATCGACGGTGTCTCGTCAGCCACGTATTGGTCCGATGCCGAGCGAACGGCAAACGGCGAACACGTGACGTGGACCATCGGCGCCGTGCTCAGCTGGAACATCTACGATGGCGGCTTTCGCTACGGCACCAAGCAGGTCAACGAAGCACAGCTCACGATAGCTCAGGAGTCGGTCACCGATCGCAAACGCTCGGCGCGCGTCGAGGTCGAGCGCGCCCTGCGCAGCATCCGAGTGGCAGAAGCCAACCTCGTGGTCAGCACCCGCGCCGCAGAAATCGCGCGGCAGTCAGCCAGGTTTGCGCAGATCACGTTCTTGAACGGGACCGGAACCAGCTTCGATATGGTCGACACGGCGCGCACCCAACGCGAAGCAGAGCTCGACGTTACCCTCAAGGAATTCGAGCTGCTGCGTGCGAAAATTACCGCGTTCCTCTCCCTCGCTTCGTGCCAGGTCTAGCGCGCGCCTGAGACCGTGTTGCGCCCCTGGGGCACAGCGCGCCAAGCGCAGCTCGGGAACAAACCACATCGGTTCTTGGTTCGGACCGTACCGGTTGGCATTTGGGGCCCGTGCCGGTAGATTCGCGGGGCATTCATGGAGCGACGTGACCTTCTGTTCAACGCGCTGATTGCCGTCACGGCGATCTTTTTCGCGTACCTGATCTATTTCATCTTCCTACAGACGCCGCCCGCCCAAATCGAAGCTGGCGGCATCGCCCAGAAGATTTTCTATTTTCACGTGCCCGCGGCTTACGCCATGTATCTGAGCGGCGCCGTGTGTTTCGTGGCGAGCGCAGCCTACCTGGTGACGCCGAACGACAAGCGTGACGCCTGGGCGAGAGCCGGCGCTGAAGTCGCGGTGGCCTTCGGAGCGGTGATGCTGATCAGTGGACCGCTCTGGGCGAAGAAAGCCTGGGGCGTGTACTGGGCCTGGGAACCGCGGCTCGTGACTACGCTGCTCAGCGTGCTCATCTACATCGCGGTCGTCGTTTTGCGCGCGTTCGCGGGCGAGGGCGAGGCCGAACGCAAATTTGCCGCAGCGCTCGGGGTGCTCGGAACCGTCAACCTGCCCATCATTCACTACTCGGTGCAGAAATGGGGCGGCGTGCACCCGGCGGTGATTGGCAAGGGCGGTGGTGGCCTGAAGCACCCAGACATGCGCACGGCGCTGTTCATGGGCTTCGCCGCCATGACCCTGCTCGCGATCTTGCTCTTGCTCAGTCGCGCCCAACTTGCCATCGCGAAAGCGCGCCTCGGCCGCGCCGAAGAGCACGCCGCCAGTCTGGGCCTGCTCGATGAAGCTTGAATCCTTGGAGTCTCGATGACCACGCACTCGATTTCCCTGCAAACACCTACCAAGACCCCTAGCGAATTCGTCCCGGTCGAAGGCGGCTCCGACAGCACGAGCGCCGAGTCGCTGTTGGTCATCGCCTACATTGCCATGTGGTTCCTGTTCTTCGGGTTCCTGGCCATGACGTACCGGCGCCAGAAGTCACTGACCGACAAGGTCAACCAGCTCGAACAAGCATTGAAGCGAGCCGACTCCCGAGGAGAAGGCAGCGCCAACTGAAACGATTTGGCGGCCATGACGTTCGAACACATCATCTACATCCCGGGCGTGCTATTGATCGGGTTGAGTTTTGGCTACGTGTTGGGGGCGAAAGCCGTCCGCGCCGAAGTGGCTCGCATGAAAAAGCGGGCGAAGGAGTAGCAGATGCTGGGGTTCAGTTTGACCGAGGAGCAACAAGCGCTCGTCGAGATGGCGAAGCGCTTCACCAAAGAGCGCATCACGCCGGTCGCGGCCGAATGCGACCGTGAGGCCCGTTTCCCCAAAGAGGTCTTCGCAGCGGGGCACGAGCTCGGGCTCATCAATCCGACGGTACCCGCCGAGTACGGCGGCGCCGGCCTGGGCGAGCTCGACAACGCGCTGATCGCCGAGCAGCTGGCCTACGGTTGCACGGGCATCCAGACCAGCATGCTCGCCAATACGCTCGCGCTCACCCCGATCAAGCTCGCCGGCTCTCCAGAACAGAAGGCGAAGTATCTGGGCATGCTCACCGCCGATCCGGTGTTTGCCAGCTACTGCACGACCGAACCCACCGGTGGCAGCGACGTCGCGGGCCTCCGCACGCGCTTCGAAAAGCACGGCGATGACTTCGTGCTGAGCGGCGAAAAGTGCTGGATCACCAACGCCTCGTTCGCGAGTTTCTACGTGGTCTTCGCCACCAGCAATCCCGACCTGCGCCACAAGGGCATCGCCGCCTTCATCGTCGATCGCGAATCCGCGGGCCTCCGGGTCGGCAAGCACGAAGACAAGCTTGGCCAGCGCGCGAGCGACACCGCGGCCGTGCATTTCGAGAACGTCAAGGTTCCCAAGGCAAACTTGCTCGCGCCCGAAGGTCACGGCTTCAAGCTCGCCATGGAGACTTTCAACCAGACGCGGCCCGACATCGGTGCCATGGCCACCGGGCTGATGCAGCGCTGCCTCGACGAAAGCGTCGCCTACGCGAAGGAGCGTGTCACGTTCGGGCAGCCCATCATCGAGCACCAGATGGTGCAAGCGATGCTCGCCGACATGGCCATCGGGACCGAAGCCACGCGCTTGCTCACCCTGAAGGGCGCCTGGAACCTCGACAACGGCGTGCGCGATCCGATCGTTTCGAGCTACGCCAAAGCGTTCGGCGCCGACCGCGCCATGCAGACCGCCCTGGACGCAGTCCAGGTCTTCGGCGGCAACGGCTACGTGAAGGACTACCCGGTCGAAAAGCTGATGCGCGACGCAAAGGTGCTGCAGATCTACGAGGGCACCAGCCAAATCCAGCGCATCGTCATCGCCCGCTCCCTCGCCCGCTAACCCCCGCGCCCCAGCAGTACTCCCGTCGCTCCCTGCCAACTGTCAGGCCTCTCCAGGGCACTGGGTCGGCCGTGTCGACTGTTAGCGTTTCATTTTTAACGCCAAGACGCCAAGCGCTCCAAGCACGCCAAGGAATCTCAAGATTTTTTACCCGGGTACGGGTCGCGTCAGTGCTTCGCCGCAACGCCCTCGCCCGTTGCTAGAGACCTCGTACCTGGTGGGGCGCGAGCCTACGAGGGCACCAGCCGAATCCAACACCTCGCATCGCCCGCTCCCTCGCCCGCTAGATGGCAAGGCCGACCCGCGCGTTGCAGCCTGTGGTTACAGAGTCTAGGCATCGCGTCATAGCCGGGAGCGGGTCCTACTTCGGTCGGTGACAGCAGTCTCTTGCAAGCCTTTGGCTGGAGTGAGCTGTATCGGATCGGGGTTACCATGGCTACTCGGACAAAACGCGTCTGGGGCATGCTGAACTAAGAGGAGCGTCATGGGTCTGTTTCAGGATCGCTTACGCGCAAAATCAGAGGAGCGTCCGGAGACGCCCAGGAAGCTTTTCGACCTACTGCGGGGAAAGACGAAAATCCCATTCCTGTGGGGTCATCAGGAACGGATCCTCGACGAATACTGGGCGCGGGGAAGTACTGAGAAAGACCTTGCGCTCGAGTTACCGACAGGCTCCGGCAAGACCCTCATCGGACTCCTCATCGGCGAGTTCCATCGCAGAACCAAGAATTCACGTGTGGTCTACGTTTGCCCGACACGTCAGCTCGCGCACCAGACCCAGGAGCGTGCTGCGCTCTACGGGATTCCAACGGCGTGGTTCGGCAAGAAGGATGAGTACGATCAGAACGACCTCAATGCCTACCAACGCGCGAAGACCATCGCGATCACGACCTACTCCGGAATCTTTAATATCTCTCCGGGGCTTACGGAGCCGCAGGTTGTTATTTGTGATGACGCACACGCCGGCGAATCATTTGTAGCGGACTACTGGAGCCTGAAAATCGACCACGAGGAGCATGATGAGCTTTTCGAGGCTCTCTTCGCGTTCTTCGGCGCCTGGATCAACCCGAGCCTGAGACACTTAAAGGGCAACGCTTCGGTACAAGACGTGGATCTCGTCCCGCTTCCAGCGTATGCCCCGAAGCTACACGAGCTAGGACAGATTCTCGATCGCACATGCGGGCCGAAGAATGCCCCCAAGTCGGTCCGGTACGCTTGGCGGGTGCTCAAGAGCAACCTCGCCGCGTGCAATGTCTACGTTTCTCCGACGTCGTTTCTCTTCCGGCCACTGATCCCACCGACCGATACTCACCCAACCTTCGCTAACGCAGATCATCGTCTCTATATGTCAGCCACACTTGGCGCGGACGGTGATCTCGAACGTATGTTCGGCCTTCGGAAGATCAAAAGGATCGAGGCGTCGGATGTCCCGGAGGGGAACACTGGTAGACGCCTGATCTTGTTTCCCCATCTGATGACCAGGGACGCTGCACAGCACTGCCGAGCGCGGGCGGTGACTGAATCACGATCGCTCGTTATCGTTTCCGGTACGAGGAAGGAGGCCTCGCACCATTCGAGGAAGCTTAAAGCGGCGGGCGTCGTCACACTCAACGCCGACGATGTCGAGGAGTCCCTCGATGCCTTCACAAATGCGCCTGTGCCGACAGCACTGGTGCTCACAAATCGCTACGATGGAATTGATCTGCCGGGAGATAGCTGCAGGCGCATGGTCCTCGTAAACTCTCCCGCCGTATTGAATTTACAGGAATCGTTCATGAGGAATCGGCTCAACGCTTATTCCGTCGTGCGAAACCGGGTACGGGTCCGACTGACGCAAGCGATGGGGAGGTGCACGCGCGACAAGAATGACTTCGCTCTAGTCCTTTGTGAGGGGAAGGACTTAGCGGGGTGGATCGCCTTAGGTACTAATAGCAAGGGGCTCCACCCGGAGCTCCAAGCAGAACTTGAGCTAGGACAGGACGTTTCGAACGGCCTGAATCTTGAGCAAGCCCAAAAACTCTTAGAAGATTTCTTCGAGCATGGCGACGGGTGGAATGACGACGCCGAGGTCGCACTTCGGGACCTGACGAAACAACTAGAGCGAGTGCTGGGAGAAGAAACCTCCGCACTCGCCGCTACAGCAGAGCACGAGGCGATGTTTGTCTACCAACTTTGGCGAGCAGACCACGCGCAGGCTCACCACACAGCAGTCAAAGTTACAGATCAGCTCAGCGACCCGAAATTGAAGCCTTATCGCGCATTTTGGGAGTATCAGGCCGCGCTGGCGGCGGACCTGGCGTACCGATCGTCGAATGAGGAATCACGAAAGCTCCAGTTTCAGCGGCACGTTGGGCTCGCGTCGAATCTCGCAAATGGCGTGCGGTGGCTCGCGTCGCTCGCATTTATTAGACCAGAGGCAGCGCCAACTCTCGGCGCCCCAATGGGTGTCGACGAGGTAATAGATCTGTTGAACGATTGGACGTTCCGAGGAAAGAAGTTCGGGAAGCACCTCGAAAAGACGCGAAAAGAAGTCACGGCTACCGGTGCTGACCAGTTCCAGGCCGGCCTCACGACGCTAGGACGCATGCTTGGCTTCAAAACCAAGACCTACAAGAAGGAGCAGGGAGCACCAGACTCCGTATGGTGGACAGAAGATGGTCAGCGCTACGTGTTCGAGGCGAAGTCCGACGAGAAACCTGAGTACCCCATAAGCTATGACACTGTTCGTCAGGCGAACGCTCACCCGACGTGGCTCGCGTCACACGACAAAGACTTGCCGCCGCCCCGTGCCACCACAATTGTAGTCGTATCGCCCCGCACTATGCTCGATGACACCGGTCGCGCCTTGGCGTCGGGCATGGCCTATCTGTCGCTCAAAGATGTGAGACGGCTCTTCGACGACGCCGCCGCGTGTCTTGACAAGACGCGAACGAGCTGCGTAGGCATTTCGGAGGACTTGATGCGCGAAACCATCATTGATGAATATGCGAAGGCTAAACTGAACGGTGATGCTCTCTTACAAAGAATTGTAGGGCAGCAGCTCGATTCTCTCCCATCATAGGCATTGAAAGGCCAACGCATTTACTAAATGCGCCTACGCACGCCAGGTGAGCTACATTTTCCCGTCACAGTTGGCGTTCATCTGGGACGCTTTGATGAAGGACCTGTGAGGGCCGACCGCACAAGCCCACGAGTACGGATCGCGCAGCCCGTCGGGTGCAACGCTAGCTCATAAAAAAAACTTGGCGTATTTGGCGCTCTTGGCGTCTTGGCGGTGAAAAAATACGTCTCGGCAGCGCCGGCGACCAGGGATCTTGCCCGAAGTGGGCTGGTCGGAGGACGTTGCGCGGGTGTGATTAGCGGACGCCGATGAAGACGCCTTGTTCGTTGGCTTGCTGGACGCGGCGGCGGAGCATTTGTTCCTTCTCTTGCAGGGCAAGCGAGCGCCCTCCGTCGCGCTGGCGGTGTTTGAGGAACGCCAGATCGATCAGATCGAGCTGCTTCTGTCGGCTCTTCGAGTAGCCGCCGGGGCTGCTCATGAGCGAGAAGAAATTCACGAACGGCACCAGCATCCAGTAGCTGGTGGTTCGCTTGAGCTCTTTGGGGTGGAGCAACCTGCCCGCTTCGTCCACTAGACCGCGCAACACGATCGAGCGATCGCGGATCGCGAGCAACACGATGACGAAGAAGAAGATGGCTTGGAAGGTCCAGAACACCAAGAACTTCAGGAGCAATCCGACGCCGTCGCCCAAAGCAAATGTAACCAAGAAATTGTGGAGAGAGTGCAGCCCCACCGCGGCCACCCAGCCCCCCATGGGAGCGATCAGCTTGACCAGCGCGCTCTTGCTCTCGGCCGCCACTCCCACCCCGACTCCAGTCATGGCGGTGAACGAGGCATGCCCGAGGCCCGCGAGCACCGTGCGGATGAAGAACAGGCCCGTGAATCCCGCAGCGCCTTGCTGCGCGCCCGCGCTGGCGACGTAGAGCGCATCTTCGGTGAGCGTGAAGCCGAGACCGATCACGCCCCCGTAAATGGCGCCGTCGAGGGGCCCGTCGAGCTCACGCAGCCAGGCTGCCGACAGCCCCCACAGCATGATGAGCCCGAAGCCCTTGGTGGACTCCTCGACGAGCGGAGCCACGAAGGACGCGGTCGATGCCGTGAGCAGGGCGTCGCCGGGTTTGGCGTTCAAGGCCCAGCTGAGCGCGCCTTCGCCGATGGCGTTGCCCACGAGCGCGGTCCCCGTAGCGCCGACCGCGCCCCAGAAGAACATCACGGTCAGCAGCCAGAAGGGCTCGGGCTCGTAGCGGTCGGTGCCCTTGATGATGAGGAAGTAAAACAAAACTACCGGCGATATCACCAGCAGCGCCAACAAGAACAGCACGGGCAGTACCTTACCGCAAAACCGCCCCGCTGGGACCGACAGTCGGGCTGGGACTAAAATTCGAGCGATGTGTCGACGCTGGCCACCCAGAAGCTGCCGCCGGTCGACAGGTCGTCACCGTTAAGCTTCGTCTGTTCACGCTGCTCGAGGAGCCCCCACTGCAGGGCCAAGTCGAGGCGAAGTCCCCCGGCGAGCACCGGGTCGAGCCCTTGCACCTTCATGCCCGCACCCGCGCTCAGCAGGTGTCGCGTTGCATCCAAGTAGGACGTGGTCCCGGTCTGAGGCGGCACCGGGGTGGCTTCATACGCGTAGCCCGCACGCAGCGGTAGCTCGAACAGCGCACCGAGCGGGAACGCGTATTCCGCGCCGATCCGCGGCACTAGCCGGTCCTTGAAGCGGGGATCTTCCGGGGCCGACACGTTCGCCTCCGGTAGGTTGATCATCACACCCTCGGGTGGGTCAGCATCGAACTCGGTCGCGGTGGAGCTCACCGGGCTTTGGTAGCTCGACCAGTCGTACCAAGTGAGGTCGAGCTCGACGCGCAGGCGCTTCCGCGTCCAGGCGCCCGCCAGGTTGAGCTGCCTCGGAATGAACATCTTCACCGAGCGCACCACCACGTCGTAGCGGAACGGGACTCGCAGGGCCGGCTCTCCGTTCACCTTCCCCTCGAGCACGCTGTCCAAGCTCGCGGCAACCACCGTGTCGAGGCTGGCTTCTTCGCGGTAGCTAAGGCCGAGGTTGACGTCGTCGAGTGCGAGGCTCGTCGACACTTGAGGGTAGCGGGTCGAGACCAGGGTGGCATCGATCTCGTGCTCGAGCTCCGACGCATATTTGCTCCCGAACCCGGGCGCGACGGTGGTACCTCGGATCTGGAAGCCGCCGCGCGTGGTCGCGAGGCTGGCGGTGCCGACGCCGATGGCCCAACCCTCGATGGGCATGACCGCCAGGTTGATGCTCGTGTACAAGAGCTGCATCCGCGCTTCGTAGAAGACCCAATACGGATCGCTCTCGCGGATGGTCTCCGAGCGGCTCAGAAAGCCCTGGGGCAGCTGAGCAGCCATGCCGAAGGCCACGGGCACGCCCGCGATGCGGCCCGGGGCCACCAGCCCGAACATCCAGGCCTCGACAGGGGAAACGTGGCTCGGCTTGGAGTTGCTCTCGAGCGAGAAACTCGCGTACGTGTAACCGACGCTGAGTTCGAGGCGCTCGAAGCGCGCGAGCTGAGAGGGGTTATAGTAGTTGGCGGAGTAGTCCTCGGCTTGCGCGGCGCTGGCTCCCCCGAGCGCCTTGGACCGCGCACCGAGCCCGAGCGCATCGACGGGGGTTGCGCCGGCGGAGCTCGACCAAGCGAGCGCGAGCCCGAGCGTGATGCCCAGAGTCGGCCGCCGTGACAGTCGCGGCTTCAAAACGCCACCCCCGCGGCGAACGCGAACAACTGCACCTGTCCGCTGGTCGTGATCTTGCCGAACTCGGGCGCCTGCTCGGCCGCCGCGGCGCGCTTCGTATGCGTGCGTTCGCTGAGCCAGTGCTGCTGAAATGCGACTTCGAACGACAGCGGGACACCGCCCGCGTCGACGCGGAGCCCGTAGCCTGCGCTCGCAACTAGCCGTGCGTTGTCCCAGGTATTGGAGCTCTCGCGCTGCTCGGGGATCGGGCTAGGCTCGTACGCCACGCCCGAACGCAGCTCGGCCTCGGCCCCCTCAGCGAGCGCAATGCGCAGAGCGAGCGCGGCCTTGGGACTCCAGGTATCGGAGAAGCCCGGATCGGGAGGCGCCGCGGTCCCGCACACGGGCTCTTCGGGCGGACACACGAAGGTCGGCGCCAGAAACCCGGGGAACGCCGACCAACGGCGGTAACGGACCCCGATCACGAAGCTCCACGCGTCAGGGACCCACTGCACTTCGGCGTCGATTTGCTCGGGGTCGTACTGCGCCATGCCTGCGATGTTGAGCTCCGGGAGCTCGAGCAGGTCCAGCTCGGACACCCGGATCTTCACGTCGACCTGGCTCTGGTGCTCGTCGCGCCACACGAGCCCCACGTGCCAATCGTCGACGGGCTCGGCGCTCACGCCCACGACGGGTGCCAAGCTGGTCACGAGCTCGTCGTGCACCACGGTCGTCGTGGTCCCGTCCTCGGAGCCAGCGACTGAAACCGAGCCCACGAGGCTCGCGAGCCACTGCACCCCTGCCCCCACCCGAAGCCGCGGGTGCACGAGCACGCCCAGCCCGGTGGCCAGGCTCAAACACTGCGCCCGCGGATTGAGTAGCGGAAACTGCGGAGTGTCGGCGTAGAGGATCTCAGCGCGCGTCACCAGCTCGCGGGGACTGTAAGCACTGAACCCGAGCGCCAACCGATTCGCGAGCACCCCGCCGAAGGGCAACGGCAGCGTCACGCCAAGCGTCGTCGCGCTCACCGCGTTCTGGCTCGCGCCCTCGCTGCTGCCCGAGTAGTTGGTCTCGAACACCACGCTCTGGTAGCCGAGGCTCAGGTGCTGGGTCGACCGGCCGCCGAGCAGCGCGGGATTCGCGGCGCTCTGGTGATCGTGCTCGCCGTGGGCGACACCGGTCATGGCCATCCCTTGCGGCCTCGAGCCGACGCCGAACAGATCCGCGGGCGAGGCGTGGAGCGGCACCGCCCAGCTGGTGAGGGCTAGGCCGAGCGCACTGCCGAGCCCCGCCCGGAGCGTGACAGCTGCATGACCCGCTCGCGTCACCTGCCCTCCACCTTGTCAACACTCAGCAAGCTCAGGAACCTCACGAGAACTGGACGGGTCACTCCGGCTCCCAGACAATACACAGCAATCGGCCCCTTGCAGCCCCCAATGACTCGGTTCTATAGCGAGCTCAGAAACCTCCGTCTGCGACAGCGAGCGTGACGCCTTCGATCCCCCACACCCATTGGCGCCCCAGCGTCGCCGCTGCGTTCATCGCACTTTGCCTCGGTTCGAGCAGTACCCCGGCTCGCCCGGAACGCCCGGAACCGAACGGCAGCTTCGTGGTGACGGCCAAGACCGGCGCCGGGCGGCTGCGCGTGGGCGCCGTCCCTGGCGACCTCGGGCTGCGCAACAGCCGGGTGACCGCGATCGTCCGCAAAGTCGACGGCTACCTGGTTGACTTCTGGACCAACCAGCGCGTGCTGCCCACGGCGCCGCAACTCAGGGACACCACGAACGCTGACGGCTTGTGGCAGGTCACCCCTTTCTACAGCGATGGCAGCAAGCCGCGCGCAGTCCGCTACGACGACGTGAGGGCGGTCGGAGACACCATCGTCGCCAGCGCCAGCCTGAGCGTCGCGGGAGCTAGACTGCGGATCGAGACGAGCTACCAGCTGACGCCGGACGAACCCGAGGTCGTGCTCACGACGCGCATCAGCCACGTCGAGGGCGGCTCCGCCAACCTCAAGTTCCAAGAGGGGCTGAAGTGGGGTAACGCCGACTACTTCGTCGAGGGCGTCGCCGAACCGCTCACCAATTTCGAAGGGCGGGCGCGTTCGATCGGCCGCCAGGGCTTGTGCGGCGATCTGAAGTGGATACGCCTGGACAGCGACCCGTTCCACCTCGAATTCAAGCAGACCCACCCTGGTCTGGCGCCGCAGATCCTGGCGACGTACGAGCTCCGAGCCGTCAAGCCCGACGCAACCCCGACCTTCACGCGCAAGCTCCGCTACGAACCGCTGAGCCTGCCTGCACCAAGTACCGCGCCCACGGGTGTGCTGCGGGCGTCCGTCGTCGACGAGCTCGGCCGCGCTCTGGCCGCAAAGCTCTCCTTCGAGGGCATCCAGGGCACCAAAACCCCGAACTTCGGCAACGACGGCAACGAGGCCGGGGTGAACCGGTTCGTGTGGAGTGGCTCTGGCCACTTCGAGCGCACGCTGCCCGTCGGCAGCTACCGCGTGCTGGCGACCGCCGGTCCCGAACGTGACGCCCAACGCTGGAACGTCTCGATCAGCGCCGGGCAAACCACGCAGGTCAGCGGCAAGCTGCCGAGGCTGATCGAAACCCCGGGTTGGATCAGCGGTGACCTGCACCTGCACCAGGTTCCGAGTGTCGACGCGGACATCGCGCTGTCGACGCGCCTGATCGCGGTGGCCGCCGAAGGCATCGAGCTGGCGGTGGCCACGGACCACTATGCCGTCACCGACTTCGGGCCCAGCGTGGCCCAGCTCGTCGCAACCGGTGAGCTAGCGCAGCCGCTCGCCACGATCGTGGGCAGCGAGGTGAGCACCGTCGGTAACCGCTTCGGGCACTTCAATTTGTTCCCGATGCAGATGGGCGATTTCGTCGACTACACCGACACCACGCCGAAAGCCATGTTCGCCGAGATGCGCCAGGTTGCGCCCGCAGGTGTGCTGCAAGTCAACCATCCGCGCTGGCCCGATCTTGGCTACTTTCAGGTGTATCAGATGGACCCCAAGACACACCGGGTGCCGGTGGCCCTGAGGGACAAGTACGTCGAAGATTTCGACGCGCTCGAAGTCTTCAACGGGCTCGACGCCTACAGCCACCCGCGAGTGCGCCTGGTGCTCCGGGACTGGATCGCTCATTTGGGACGCGGCTTTCGTTACACCGCTACCGGCAACAGCGATTCGCACAAGCTCGCCTTCGAAGACCCGGGGCTTCCGCGCAACTTGATCTTCCATGGGGGCAGCAGCCACGACGACCAAGACGTGTACGCCAGCGAGGCCAACATCATCGCTGGGATCAAGCACGGGCGCGTGCTCGTCACCAACGGTCCGTACATCGACGTCAAGGTCGGAGACAAGGGTCCCGGAGACACCGTGAAGAGCGACGGGAAACCCGTGCTCGTCGAGGTCCGGGTCCGTGCCGTGCCCTGGGTCGACGTGAGCCAGGTCGAGGTATTGATGGGCGCCAAGGCGGATCGGATCCGGGCCATCCCGGTCCCGCAGACGGGTGCACTGATTCGTTACCAAGAGACCGTCAAAGTCCCGGGCTACGCGAAGACGTTCGTGATAGTCGTGGTCAGCGGGAAGCAGCCGCTCGAAAACGTCTACGCAACCGGCGTACGGCCGTTGGCCTTCACGAACCCAATCTGGATCGAACCCTAGGCAGCTTTCCCGAGCTTCGTCAAAGTGCCAACTCGTGACGCATGCGCCCAAAATTCGCAAGATCGAGCGATGGCTGATTGCGGGCCTCCTGGCTAGGAGGTAGCGTTCCTGCGTGTTTGGTATCTCCTTTTCAGAGCTTGCGGTCATCGCCGTCATCGCGCTGGTGGTCGTGGGTCCTCAAAAGCTACCCGGGATGCTGAGGACTATGGGACTGTGGGTGCGTAAGATCCGAAAACTTACCACCGAAGTTCGAGCCCAGACCGGTATCGACGAAATCTTGCGCGAAGAAGGCATCGACGGAGTCCACGAGCTCCGCAGCCTCTTGCGAGGCGAAATTGCAGCAGCCAAGAGCCGGCGCCAGTCACCCGCCGATGACCCGTACCTCGAGACCCTCGAGTTCGACGCGCTGCGCGAGTACCCGATCGAAGGCCCCGACGCCTATCATGCGGTTCCGGACGACCTGCTCGACGACACCGCCAGCGAGAAGGCTGAGAATGCGTCCGAGGACTCCCTGGCTGCGTCCGAAGCTTCCGGGGTCGAACCGGCAGCGCCAGCGGACCCTGCGCCAGCGGCCGAGCCAGCAGCGGCCGAGCCAGCAGCAGCCGCGCTGAGCTCCGATGCGGCGCTGAGCGACGTGGCCGCGCTGAACTCGGCGAATGCACCTCGGGCATTCACTCCGATCCCTCCGGAAGCCTCGCTTCCAACGAACGGTAAACCCTCGTGACCGACAATACCAAGGCAGGCGCCGACGACGGCACGATGACCTTCTGGGAACACCTGGAAGAGCTGCGTTCGCGCGTGATCAAGATGATCCTGGCGTTCGCGGTGGGCGCCGCGGTCGCGTGGTGGTTCAAAGTCGATCTGCTGGAGTGGATCGCGACACCGTTCATCGAAGGCTGGAACGCGAAGAAGGGCATCGCGAAATTCCACTTTCCCCACCCCGCCGCGCTCTTCATCGCCTACATCAAGCTGGCCGTGCTGGGGGGCTTCGTGCTCTCGCTCCCGGTCATCCTGTACCAAGTCTGGGCCTTCGTGGCGCCAGGGCTGTACGCGAAGGAAAAGCGCTTCGCGATCCCGTTCGTCGTCTCCTCCTGCCTGCTCTTCGCTGGCGGGGGCTATTTCGGCTGGCGTGTCGCGTTCCCGATGGCGTTCGACTACCTGTTGAGCTTCGCCGACCTGCCCCCGGGCGGAAAGTTCGACATCGAACCCACCGTGATGATCGGCGAGTACATCGAGTTTTTGACACGCATGCTGGTGGCTTTCGGGGCCGTGTTCGAGATCCCCGTGGTGGTCTTCTTCTTGTCGATCATCGGCGTGGTGAACCACAAACACCTGATCAAGTTCTCGCGCTACTTCATCGTGATCGCGTTCGTGATTTCCGCAATCATCACGCCGCCCGATCCGATGAGTCAGCTGCTGCTCGCGATCCCGCTATGTCTGCTCTACGCTTTTTCGATCGGCATCTGCTACATCTTCGAAAAGCGTCGCGCCGAGCCCGAACCCGAGCCCGCGCTGAAGAAGAAGTAGCCGGCCCGCGGCGGGCTAGTTTTCGCGGGCGTAGGGTTCACCCCGCTGAATCGTCATGCTGCGGTAGAGCTGCTCGAACAGCACCAGCCTGACCAAGCGATGAGGCAAGGTGAGCGAGGACAGGCTCAGGTGTGCATCGCCGCGGCTCGAAAGCGCCTTGGGAATGCCTTCGGCGCCGCCGATCACGAAACACACCGTACCGTTCTTGCGCGTGCCCCAGTTTTCGAGCTTCGTCGCGAGCCCGGCGCTCGAGATGGCCTCGCCCCACACCTCCAGCATCACCAGAAAACACTCGGGGGGAACACGGCGGGCGAGCCCCTCCATGTCCTTCACCTCGATCTCCTCCAGCCCGCTGACGTAGCGCCCGAGCCGGGCTTTGTAGTCGTCGACGAGCTCCCGCAGGGCCCGCTCTTTGAGCTTGCCCTGGGCGAGCACCACCAGTTTCAAACGGACTCGGGCTGAGGCTTGGTCAGCGGAACGCGGCGCGCATCCATCCACAGCCCATCGAGATCGTACAGCGCTCGCGTCTCTTCGTTGAAGACGTGCACGACCACGTCGACGAAATCGATCAAGACCCAGTGACCGCGCGGTAGCCCCTCGATCGAAATCGCGTGACTGCCATCGCGGCTCAGCGCCTCGTCGACGGCGCGCGCGATCGTGCCAACGTGGCGATCGCTCTGCCCGGTCATCAGCACCAGGTAATCGGCATAATCGACCTTGCCGGTGACATCGATGATTTCTATCGCGCCCGCCTTCTTGTCGAGGCCAGCTCGGGCTGCTTCCAGCGCGAGTTCTTGGGAATGCCGCGACGGTGTGGGACCGCGCTGCAACAGATCTGCCCTCGCACGTCTCAGGTTATTTCGCAGTGTCGCCTTGAGTTTCAACGTCCAGACCTTGGTAGAAGGATCCACCCCGGGACAGGGGGGCTCTGCGTGAGCGAAGGGGTACGGTTGCCGCAGCTCCGATGCCTTCGAGGCTTCGAGCTGTCGTGGATCCGTGCCCACCGATGTGCGTCTTGATGCGCGTCCGTCCCCAAGGGATTCGGTCGAACCGACCCGGCCTCAAATCCGGTCCCCCTGGTGAGGGAGGAGACGCACAAACAGAAGCTCGCTCAACTGTCCTCAGATTAGCTCAGATCTGAGCGCCTCGGAAGGCAGCGGGCTGACAAATTGTGCAGGGGCGCGGGTTTCCAGCGCCACGCGAAATCGGATGAGCTGGCGAGGCCACGCGGCACCGAATCAGAACTTGGGCGGCGGGGGCGACAGGGGGTCAGGCGCGGGGCTACCCGGTGCCCCACCCTCGCCAGAGCCGTCGTCGACCCACTCGCCATCGGCTTCGATGCCTGCGAGCGGATCGGCCGAGGCGACGCCTGCTTTCCATGGCGCCACCTCGGGACGTTGGTATTCAGGCTCTGGCCCCGGCGGCACCTGGATTGCGCCACAAGCGCCGACGGCGGTGCCTGCAAGCACGGCGCTCGCGGCCAGCAAGGCGCTGCCGAAGAGACCCCACGAGCCCCGCGCGCGCAGCCAACGGCGAAAGCTCACGCTACCCATCGTTCCAGGTCCACGGCTTGCAAGGTCTTGGCGAGGTCGTAGCGGGGGCTGTAACCGAGCTCGCGGCGAGCCTTGGAGTCATCCACCATGCAGACGTAACGGATGAAGTCGAGCTCGGGTGCTGGAAATGAGCTCATCTTCCAACGGAACAGGCCGTCGAGCCCCATGCGGGCCAGCGACGCCGGTAGCGGCACCGAGGTGCGGTTCAACAGCTCGAGCATCTTCGACAGGCGGGCCCCCTGAGGTCCTGCGATGTTGTACACCCCGCGAACTCCGGGTGCCAGCGCGAGTTCGACTGCGTCGAGCACATCGTCTTGATGCACCACCTGGAGCATCGGATCGAATCCGAGTACCGTGGGGACGCGCCTCAGGCGCAGGTAATTGCTGGGGGCGTTTTGCACCACCCCCAAGATGTGCGTCGGCCTCAGAATGACGACCTCGGGGCCATCAGCACGCCACGCGTAGGACTGCGCGCACATGTCGAGCTCGACCAGATCGCGCATCTCACTGAAGCGCCCCGCGGCCATCAGCGGGGCTTCTTCGCGCAAAAACTGGGGATTGTCGGGGCGTGGCCCGTAGACATTGGCGCTCGAGAGCAACACCACTTTCTTGAGCCCGAACTGCTGGGCGTATTGCATCAGCTTCTGGAACCCGGCCACGTTCCAGGCGTGGTGTTCTTCGCTGCCTCGTCGCGGGTTGTGCATCACCCCGAGGTGCACCAAGGCCGCCTGCCCGCGCTGACGGAACACGTCTTTCACGCGTTGCCGGCGCAGATCGACCTCGTGATGGTCCACGTCTTTGGGCCTGCCGGGAAATGGGCGACGATCGAGCGCGAGTACCTTGCCGCGGCGGTGCAGTCGCCGCACCAAACGCCGGCCCAAATTGCCGCACGCGCCCGTGACCATGAAGCATTGGAGCTCGCCGTCCACAGCGGACGCAGGATCGCTGCTCGGTCGATCGCTGCTCGGTCGATCGCTGCTCGGTCGATCGCTGCTCGGTCGATCGCTGCTCGGTCGATCGCTGCTCGGAGTCCGTTCACCACTCACGGCCCGGGCTTAGCTGGCTTTGCCGGAGCGCGCCATCGAAGTTCGGCAACGCTTAGAAAAACAGGTGAGTGCGTGACGCGAGCGCCTCGTTCAACAGCGCGCTGATGGTCTGCTTGACGAGCCAGACCTTGTCGCCGATGACCCGGTCGTCCTCTTCGGGGTCGCCAACGAAGTGCAGCGGCTCGCCGAAGTGAAGGCGATACTTCATCGGCAGGGGCAGTTGGCCACCAGGCACGAGTAACTGCGGAATGAGCGGGAACACCGGCAGGTTCAGCGCCTTGGCAACCCCGCGCAGATTGCCCAGGCTCACGTATTGTTCTTCGGCCCCGACGACCGCGACCGGCACGATGGGCGTGTTCGTGCTGAGCGCCAGCCGCATGAAGCCGAGCCCGAACTCTTGGAGTTGGTAGCGCTCCGTGAACGGCTTCGAGATGCCGCGCAGCCCCTCGGGGAACGTGAGCAATACCTCGTCCATCTCGAGCAAGCGCTTGGCGTTCTCGGGGACACCGACCACCTGCCCGACCCGACTGTAGAACGTCGAGACGAAGGGCAGCGTACCGGTCCAGCGCTCGACCATCGCCCGAGTCACGCGAGGCGGCTGGGCGTCCAAGAACAGCGCTGTGCCGATGATCGCCGCGTCGATCGGGATCTGGCCGGAGTGGTTGGCAACGAGCAGCACTCGGCCTTCCGGCAGGTGCTCGAGCCCAACGCAGGTCGTCCGAAAGTAGGCCCGGTGGAAAAAGGCGCACACCATCGCCGCCGATCGCGCGGTGTCCGGATCGAGGCCGAAGGGATCTCCACCCATGCCCTCGTAGCGCTGGCGCAGCCAGCCTGCCCGCTCTTCGAAGTCCGCACCCAAGATCTTCAGGGAAAGCTCGTCGACACGCCGCCGCGCGCCCTGCAAGAGCCGCTGCGCTAGCGGCAAACCGTGGGAAGCGACATCGCTGAGGCGAGCTAGCGCGCGGGATGGATCCATGGGGCAACGGGGCGAGCAACCGCCTCGGCTCGATTCTAGCGTGGTCGCCCCAGGGCTTGGCCAAGATCTTTGCCCCGAACAGGGCGGCTTCTGCCACGATGCCGCCTGTGCTGCGTCCGCCCCCGCTCCGGCCGGGATCTTCGATTCGGGTGGTCGCGCCCTCGAGTCCGTTCGATCGCACGCTGGTGCGCGCGGGCATGGCGTGGCTCGGCCAGCGTTACCGCGTCCGCTTCGATCCGGGCCTGTTCAGCCGTACTGGGTTTCTGGCGGGAGACGACGCACGCAGGCTGAGCGAACTGAACACTGCCCTCGCCGACAGCGAAATCCAGGCCATCGTCGCGGCGCGGGGGGGGTACGGGATCGGACGCATCGCACCGAGCCTCGATCTCGGCCCGCTCGTGGAGCATCCCAAGTGGGTCGTGGGGTTCAGCGATCTGACCGCACTTCACGTGGAAGCTGCGCGCGTGGGTGTGATGAGCCTGCACGCCCACAACGTCGCGGGGCTCGGGCCAGGAGACGCGGCCGCCAGGCAGGCCTGGGTGAGCGCGCTCGAGCGGCCGGCTCCTACTACCTTCGAGCACCTCAGCATCTACCATGCGGGCGAGGCTGAAGGTCCCCTCGCTGGCGGCAACCTGACGGTGCTCTTCACGGCACACGCGGCCGGCCGCCTGCACCTGCCGCGCGGAGCCATCCTGGTGCTCGAGGACGTGAGTGAAACCTCGTACCGCATCGACCGCATGCTGACCGCGCTCTTGCAAGCGGGCGCTCTCGCACAGCTCGGCGGCGTGGTCTTGGGTGAGTTCACCGCCTGCTCGCCAGGCCCCTACGCCGTGCCGACCCACGAGGTCCTCTGCGAGCGCTTGGGGCTCCTCGGAGTACCTGTGCTCGCGGGGCTGCCCGTAGGTCACGGGCGCCACAATGCGCCACTCGTACTGGGGGCACCGGCCCGCCTCTCGGCCAGGGCCGGCACTCTCACGGTTGACGCAGGCCCGCGCGAGCCCTGACTTCGCGGGCGCGCGCTGTGAGCGCTT
>Ga0315910_10001239_pt1 | contig 23741 bp, 13 predicted proteins | sample EdamamesoilMG_FD_204470 | JGI IMG/M metagenome (GOLD analysis project Ga0315910, IMG submission 204470) | Garden soil microbial communities collected in Santa Monica, California, United States - Edamame soil | ecosystem: Environmental > Terrestrial > Soil > Garden | place: USA: California... | reverse complement strand
ACCGCCGCTGCCTGCTCGGGGACGAATGGCAGCCGGCGTTCGACCAGCATCGTCCCCGCTTTGGCCGGCTTGGTTGTTACGGTCGTGATTGGTTCGGCCACGTGCGCGCCGGCCCGGCCGCCGGTTTCACCGAGATACAGTTTCACCGTGCTGCGATACGCGCGGCGCAGACCCAGCGCGCCGAGCGTCGCGCAGCCAATCGTTCCAAGTAGGGCGGGCAACACGCGCTGCTCCGCCAGACTTAGCGCGCCATAAGGCAACCACAACGGCGGCACGAATTTTTCCACGGCGATGAGTTTGGCCAGCATCGCCTGGTTCTCGGCTTCGCGCGCAGTCCGGTAGCGTTGCATTTCCTCCGGCGTGGCGTTCTTTGGGCGTTCAAACTTTTTGCGCCCGCCCAGCGCATTGAAATAAAGATTAGGCAGCTGGAAGACGAGGATGAATGCCACCGTGATGCCCATGATGATCGCGCGTCGCCGGCGTGGGTTGCTCATCATTGTTGCCAGCCAGCCGCGCAGGCAATACGTCCACGCGGAGATCATGAAGACCATGCTCCACGCGAGCGGCAACAGCAGCAGCATGGCGGGGCCGCGCGAGTACGTAAGCCCCAGCGCCAGCCCGGTCATGGCCGGTAGCATCAGAATGATGCTGAAGGCGAAGTGTGATGCCACATAGTTGACGACAAACATCTGTCCCAGCGCCACCGGCAGGTGCATGAGCCGCTGCAGGTCGATCGTCTCGGAGCGCTGCAACTCGGCCATCAGACCGATCATCCAAAAAAGCAGGAACACCACCGTCACCCCCAGCCATATGCCCATGACAAGTTGTGGCTTCGCATCGCCCAATCCCAGCGCCGCGCCGAGCAGGCCGCCGACAAACGCCATGCCACCCACCGATACGGCCGCCACGGACACAAGGACTGCCAGCACGGCTCCGAAGCCGCCGGCGCGCTGCCACTGATTGCGCGTCAGCCGCCAGCGCAGCCAGAGGATCGTCTTGAGTTGCTCCCGGTTGATCATGCTTCCAGCCAGCTCAACTTCTGCCGTTCCTGGGAGTCATCACCGACGACGGCCAGAAACTTGTCTTCCAAAGAGCCATCGCGGCGCAATTCCTCCATCGTGCCCTGATGCACCATCTGGCCCTTGGCGATGATGCCGACGTCCGTGCAAAGTTTTTCCACGATCTCCAGCACGTGCGAAGTCAGGAACACCGTGGCGCCGCGTTTGACACATTGCCGGAGCGTGTCGCGCAACACCCGCGAAGCCACCGCGTCCACGCCTTCGAACGGTTCGTCGAGGAAGAGCAGTTCCGGATTCGGGATTAGCGCCGCGGCCAGTGCGAGTTTCTTCTTCATGCCGTGCGAATACTCCAGCGTGAGTTTCTTCTCCTCTTTCGCCAGGTCCATCATCGTGAGCAATTCCTCGGCGCGGGCTTTTATCGTCTCCGGTGGCAGCAGATACATGCGGCCGACGAACGTGAGATATTCGCGGGCAGTGAGATTGTCGAATAGTGCCAGGTTCTCCGGCACCACGCCGACCCGGCGTTTGACCGCCAGCGCGCGGTCCGCATCACGCACATCCTCACCCAGCACGCGGATGCTGCCGCTGCTGGGCGCGAGCAGGCCCGTGAGCATCTTGATCGTCGTGGATTTGCCGGCGCCGTTCGGCCCGAGAAAACCGTAGAAACATCCGGCGGGCACGCGCAGGTCGAGTTGGTTGACGGCGCGGAACGTGCCGAAATCGCGGGTGAGCTGGGTGGTTTCGAGGGCAACGCTCATGGTGTAGCTGGCCGCGAAGGCTAAAGTGCCACGTCAACCGGGGCAATCGTAAACGTGTCGCCTCACCGGCTTGCTTATCGTTGGCCTTTCAGCTGGCCAGAAGATTCGGGTGGGGATTGAAAATCAAGAACTCAGGAGCCGGGATGTCCCGATGCTCCTGAGTTCCGAATTGTATATGTTGTCCGGTCTTGATTGCGACCTGATGGTCAGTGATGCGAATCCACCGGCGCTTTCCCGTTCCGCCAACCGTTGAGGAACGTGGACGCCTCGGTCAGTTTTTTCTCGAGATGTTGCACCTGCCGGATGGCTTCCGACGCCGATTCGCGCGCGTCTTCCCGTTCAAGTTCGGCGCGGCTCAGCATCGACTTGAGCGGTTCAACGGCTGCGCGCGTGATGATTTCGGTCTCTGACTCCCATTGCTTGCGGGCGGCCACCTGCCGGGCCTCGGCTTGGGCCGTCAACGTCACGGTCAGATCCTGCTCACGCTGGCGGGCCTTGGCCTGGAAGGACTCTTCCTTCTGTTGCATCTCTTTGCGCAGACTGATCTCAAGTTCGCGCAAACCGGCCTCGGCCTCCGCCTCGCGGCGGCGGAGCAGCTCCTTCGTCTGGGCCTGGGCGTCAGCGCGGGCGGCGTCGAGCTTCGCCTGCCATTGCAGGTCCTGCTGCCGCACCTTGGCCATGAACAATTCCTCCTTCTGCTGCGCTTCCAGTCCCAGACGGCTTTCGGCGGCCCGGGCGCGGGATTCGGCCTGACGTTCCCATTCCTCCTCGCGCCCGCGCAGATCTGCCGCCCACTGGCTCTGCAATTCAGTTTCGCGTGCCGCGGCCTTGGCGGTCCATTCCTGTTCCCGTTGCTTGAGCCGCGCGTGGAACGTCAGTTCCTTTTGCTGCAATTCCTCGCGCAGGCGGGATTCGACTTCGCGGGCCTGGGCTTCGAGCTGGCGTTGCAATTCCGATTCGTTCCGGCGCAACTGTTCCTGGGCCTGGGCCTGCACTTCATCCACCCGCGTCTGCACCTGCGTCTGCAATTGCTGTTCGCGTTGCTTGAGCTTGCTCTGCGCGACTTCCTCTCGTTGCTGCGCTTCCTGTTTCCAACGAGCCTCGACTTCGCGGCTGCGGTTCTCCAGTTGCCGTTCCAGCTCGGCTTCCCGCAAGCGGGCATCCTGATCGGCTTTGGCTTTGGCTTCGCCCGCGCGGGCGTCGCTGGCAAGGGCCAGCTCTTGTTCGCGCTGTTTCAGGCGCCGTTCAAAATCCTCCTCGCGCTGGCGCAACCGGTTTTCAAAATCCAATTGTTGCCGTTCGGCGCGATGTTTCTCCTCCCGCGTCGCCTTCTCGAGCTGCCGCGCGGCATCTTCCTCGGATTGAGACAAACGAACCGAAAGCGAATCGGCCTGGTGTTTCAATTGCGACTCCGCGGCATCTCGCGCGTGCAACGCGTGCTTCAGATCGTGCGCGAGCTTGGCGTTCTTTTCCACCGCGGCCAGTTCGGCATCAGCCAGCTGGCGGCGCGCCTGGATGACCTGCGTTTTGCAATCCTCGGTCACTTCCATCAGCTTCTTCTGGTGCTCCTGCATCAAGGTCGTGCGCTCGGTCTCGGCGGTGGCGCGTTGGTCGTCGAGTTCCTGGCGCATCTGCGTGATGCGATCCGACCACGCATTCTGGCGCATGGCGACCTGGCGTTCGATTTCCGATCTCTGCAGATCCCGCAGTGCGTCCTTCTCGATCACGGTGCGGTTGAGCGAATCCGCCATGCCCGCGAGCTTGGCTGTCCATTGCTCTTCCGTCTGTCTGGCTTGCTGGTCGAATTCCGCCTGTTGCCACGCCAGTTGTTCTTCATGCGCCGCTCTCATGGAGCCCAGCTCCTCGCGGGCGGTGATCAATTCCGCGTCCTTTTCAAACAGTGCCTTGTCGGCTGAGGCTTTCACGTTGGCCAGCGACTTTTCGCGGAGCGCGATTTCACCGGTGGCTTCACTGGCGAGGCGTTCGGCGCGCAGAATCTTTTGCCGGCCCGCGCGTTTGTAGAGCCAGTGCAAACGGCGACCCAAGAAACCGAGCCGGTGCGGCGGGCGTTGTTGCTCCGGCACGAACAACGTCGAGAAACCGATCTCCACCATCAACGTGGGCAGGAAAGCGACGATGAAGGCGAGCACCGGATAGACCCAGATGCGCACCATGCTGATCTGGTCGGTGAGGATGTCGCCGCGCTCCTTGGCAGTCGCCGTGATGGACATGGGCCGTTCACCGAAGATGAGGCCGCGCACGATCTCCACCGTCGTCGCGATGCGGTGCACCTGGGTGTTGCGGATCGCCTGCTCCCGCGCTTCGTAAAACCCTTCGGCCTGCTTGCGGCTGGCATCGATCTCGGCGCGGATGCCGTCCACATTCTTCACCGCGGCGGCGACTTCCGCGTCCACCTGTTTTTCTTCCGCCTTCAAGCTGGCGAGCAATGCCGCGTGAGCGGCGGCCAGTTCGTCGCGCTTGGTATCGGTCTGCTCGCGCTTGGTGCTGGAGCGCTGGTCGAATTCTGCGCGCAACCTGCGGGCGTCGGTTTCCACCTGTGCCACGCGGTCGCGGCGCTTGTTGCTGACCGCGGTCAGTTCGTCTTCCTTGGCTTTGATCTGCGCATCCATCTCCGCCACCGTCGTCGGTTTGAGGATCGTGTTGGCTTCGCGTTCGGGTGGAACGCCGGGGTGAACGGGTTCCTTCAGCAACTGGCGCTTGAGGATGCTGGCGTTGTCGTATTCGGCCTTGTCCTTGTCGTAGGTGTTCTTCTTGTTGGTGTAAGCGGCCAGCTTCGTCTTGTAGTCGTTCTCGATGCGCGCCTCTTCGGCGTTCCATTTGGTGGCGCGGCCCAGTTCGACTTCCCGCTGCGCGCGCAGATCGGCGATCACCTTGGTCAATCCTGCGGCATCGGCGTCGAACTGCTTGATGATCGTGGCCTGCCGGGATTCCACCTCGGACAATTCCTTCTTCTGATAATCGGTCAGCGAGATCGCGTCCTGCCGGATCTCTTCGTTGCGCTTCACGGACGCTTCGAAATCCGACTTGGCCTTGGTTTCCTTTGCGGCCAGTTCGGCGAGCTTGCGTTCACGTTCTGTTTTCTTGCCTTCGATGGCTGCGAGTTCGCCGTTGAGGTGATTGATCTTGATTTCCTCGGCGGCGGCTTGCTCCAGGAACTGGCCGGCGGGCTTCATCGCCGTGCTCATTTCATAGACCGCCATGTCCTTGACCAGTTGGAAAGTCAGCACGCAGATCAGCGGCAGACCGACGAACAGCATGAAGGTCTTCTGCCACCCGTGGCGCGCCGCGGTCCAGATGGCCAGCGGCAGTTTGAGCAGTTCGACGGCGAGGATCGTAGCGCCGATCGGGCCGATGCCGAACAGCATCACCCCCATGCCCTGGGGCACGCAGACCAGTTGTTGATATTTCAAACCCGTGGCGAGGATGACGAATTCCACGACCGTTGCCATCAACAGCAACGGCAGCACGAGGTACGAGATGCGTTTGGTTTTGAGGCGTTGCCACGGGGAAAAGCCCGTGTCCTGGGGCGCTGACGATGGGGTGGGTGCGGGTGCAGACGTTGAGTTACTCATAAAATACAACTTTTGAGATCCGGCCGAGACTGGCGGCAATCTCGCTCAATGATACGACGAGCTCCTTTGACCGTTGGGTGATTTCCTAGCAAGCACCAACCGACATTTCGATCTGACGCTCCCCTCCCATCGGCAGGTCGGCTTAGGCAGCTTGTGTGCCAGCGCTTCGGTGTCGCAAGAAACCGTTCGCGTGAGTTTGATTTGTGCGGCGCGATGACAGACGAAGAAGTGAACGCGCGCCCCGGGGAGCCCAAAAGCTTGCCAACGCGCGGACACGCTTTGCGAAAATCTGGTCAGAAGTTTTTTGCGCCCCGGGGAGCGATGAAACATTTTGAATCACGGGGTGGTCACGCCGCGACCAGTCAGACGGAACTTGAGAAGTTGATCCGCTGCGTCCGGCTCGATCGGAGTCGGCGGCTTGAATGGACCGGATCGCCCGGTGACGTTCGCCACCGGGTGATGATTCATTTCCACCGGAAACCCGTACCTGGCCTGGCCCGCGAATGTGCTGGCGTCAGAAGAATACCGTGGTGGTGCCCGCCGCCGAGGTATTACCGGCGGTGTCGGTGGCGAACACCTCGATGAGGTTGGGGCCGAAGTCGGAGTAGATGATCCGCGGGCCGCCTGAACCAAAGACCCAGTCCTCCAGGCGACCGTTCACATAGATGTCGTAGCGGATGTTGGCTTGAGCGTCGAAGTTATCGGTGGATTGCAACCAGGACACCTGCGTCTCGGTGCTGCCGTCGCCAAAACCATACGCGCTCACGTTGGTCGGGACGGTCGGCGGGGTGGTGTCATTGGGATTGGCCCCGGGCGTGGTGAAAGAGACGGGCGCGCTCAAAGGTGATGGGTTGCCGCCAAAATCGATGGTGCGGATCTGGACGGTGTAGGGAGTGGCCGGTTGGAGCGGGCGGAGGACGGTGTTTGTGACGTTCCGCGGATAATCGCTCCGGTAGAGCAGACTGCCGTTGAGCCAGAGTTCGTAGGCGTAGTGATACGGGCCGTCGTCCTGCGCCCGGGTCCAGGAGAGGTTGGCGTAATTGGCGCCCACTTCACCGACCGAAACGGCCGGGGCCGTCCAGGGCGGCGTGGTGTCGGCCGGCAGCCGGACCGGGCCGAGATTGGCCTGCCCGGAGACGTTGCCCGCTGCGTCCTTCGCGTAGATGAAGAACCAGTATTCATTGCCCGGCGCCAGGGCGGTAAAGGTGTGGCTCGTGGCCGTCTTCGGCAGAACGACTGGCGCAATGCCGTACGCGCCCGAAAGATGGTAACTGAAATTCCCCGAGTTGTCCGAAGACGGACTCCAGGCCACGGTGACCGTGTAGGCTGTCTTGGCCACGACGCGGAAACTCCCGGGGGTCGTGGGTTTTGTCCTGTCCTTGCCGGCGGCCGACGCCGTGGCTGGGGCTAAAATCATTGCGAGCGTCAGGGCGATCGCGCCGACTCGCGCGAAAAGGCATGTATTACCGGTCGTTCTCATACAATCATTCCTTTCTCTTGGTCATGAGCCTCCAGTTGAATTGCTGGAGCTGGCCGATCACGTAGGCGAACACCAGACCAGGAGCGGCGGGTTCGCCGGGCCACTTTGATACGAGGTACGGAGAGTCGCGAGGTTCCCGATCCGCATCCGCTATCTTACATCGTCGCTCTTCGTAGATAAGTTTCCGTGTTCCGCATTGCCGCGTGCTCCTCCATCCGCTAAAAAAACGCACGATCATCGCCGTGTTTGAACATCTCAACAGTCCGCTGGGTCGCCTGCTGCTGCAATTCCTGGTCATCATCCTGGCCACCCGGGCGGTCGGTTCGCTCTTTACCCGGTTCGGGCAACCGGCCGTCATTGGGGAGATCACCGCCGGCATCCTGCTCGGTCCCTCATTGCTGGGCTGGCTCTGGCCGGAAGCGTCCGGATTCATCTTTCCCAGGGAATCGCTCGGCGTGTTGCAGTTGATCAGCCAGATCGGAGTGTGCGTGTTCATGTTCGTCGTCGGAGTGGAACTCGACCCGGCGCACCTGCGCAGACAGGCCCGTTCCGCGGTGATCATCAGCAACGTCGGCATCATCGTCCCGTTTGTGCTGGGCGTGGGCGCTTCGTTCTGGCTGCAACGGACCTTCGCGGCCCCGCCCGCCAACTTCCTCGCCTTTGCGCTGTTCATGGGCACGGCCATGAGCATCACGGCGTTTCCGGTATTGGTGCGCATCCTGAAAGATCGTGGCTTGATGAAATCCGCGTTGGGCAGCCTCGCGATCGCGTGTGCCGCCGTGGGCGACGCCACTGCGTGGGCGATGCTCGCCGTGGTGGTGGCCATCGCTCGCGCCAGCAGTCTGGCGCCGACGTTGATCAACCTGGGTTTCATCGTGCTGTTCGTGGGCATCATGCTCCTGGTGGTGCGGCCGCGCCTGCCGCGCTGGCTTGGCGCGCAGGATGGTGAAGCGGCGCCCGATCGCAGCGGGATCGCGGCGGCGCTGATCTTCATGACCGTGTCTGCCTTGCTGACGGAAGTCCTGGGCATCCACGCGTTGTTCGGCGCCTTCCTGGCGGGCGTGGTGATGCCGCCGGCCAAGGCGTTCCGCGACGGACTGACCCTGCAACTGGAGAATTTCAGCAGCGCCTTTTTGCTGCCGCTGTTTTTCGCGTTCAGCGGCTTGCGGACGCAACTGGGTCTGTTGGATAACGTGACCAGCTGGCTGGTCTGCGCGGGCATCATCGGTATCGCGATGCTGGGCAAGCTGGGCGGCAGCATGCTGGCGGCGCGCTTCCTGGGCATGAACTGGACGGATTCTTTTGCGCTGGGTGCGTTGATGAACACGCGCGGCTTGGTCGAGCTGATCGCACTCAACATCGGTTACGACCTCGGCATTCTGCCGCCGCAGATCTTTGCGATGATGGTCTTGATGGCTCTGGCCACCACCTTCATGGCCGGCCCGCTCTTGAATCTGGTCCACAACCGGCGCCACGCCAGCCCTGGCTGAGGGTTGCTTGCCTGACATCTGGTCTTCTTGTACTGCTGGCTTTGTTCGGCCGGTTTTTGTTCAGGTCGAACTCATCGGGGATTCGCCAAACAAACCCATCGGCACAAAGTGGAACACCCATGACGTAAGATTCCGGACAGGGAATGTCACCGAAAGGCGATTGCCATGACCAGCACGGTCGGTTAAGAATCTCCCATCTACCTAAACCCTTCGTGCCGACTACAATGAGGCAATTCCCGCTCGCGGTCGGCTGTGCTCGTTCGGGCAGCAACAGAAGGATTGTGCCCTAGGCAGGAATCATCCCCTCGCAACCGCTAACCATGAAATCCAAACGCATCCTCATCGCTTCGCTTCTTGGCTGCTCGCTGCCGATGTTCGCCGTTGACCCGGCCACTCCGCCTGCCGCTGACGATGCGGCGGAATTGGCCAAAAAACTTTCCAATCCGGTTGCCGCGCTCATCAGCGTGCCGTTCCAGAGCAACTTCGAGTTTGGCGGCGGCCCGGACGATGACGGTTTCCGCTACTTGCTGAACATCCAACCCGTCATCCCCTTTTCGTTGAACACGAACTGGAATCTGATCTCGCGCACCATTTTGCCGGTCATCTCCCAGCATGACATGGTGGGCACCAGCAGCCAGTCGGGATTGGGAGACATCACGCAGAGTTTCTTCTTCTCGCCCAAAGAGCCGGCGGGCGGTGGTTGGATCTGGGGCGCGGGGCCGGTGTTTCTGATTCCGACCGCCACCGACGATCTGCTCGGCACGGAGAAGTTCGGGCTCGGCCCGACGGCAGTGTTGCTGAAGCAGGAGCACGGGTGGACCTATGGCGTGCTGGTCAATCATATCTGGTCGGTGGCCGGTGATGACGACCGGCAGGATGTCAGTTCCACGTTCCTCCAGCCTTTTCTGACTTACACGACCGCCAAACACACCACCTTCGTATTGAACACCGAGTCCAGCTACGATTGGGAGAACGAGCAATGGACCGTGCCGATCAACCTGATGGTGGCGCAACTGGTGAAGATCGGAAAGATGCCGGTCCAGTTCCAATTGGGCGGCAAGTATTACGCCGAAGGTCCTAGCGGTGCGCCGGATTGGGGCATCCGTTTCGCAGTCACACTGCTCTTCCCCAAGTAATTCCCTATGAATCTTAAGACTGTTTCATTCCTGACCGCGGCCATGGCACTGACATCGCCGCTGCGGGCCGAAGAAGGCGGGGCCGGTCATTACATGCCCGGCACCACGGCGTCATTCATCGACGCGCTGCCGGGGCATCCCGCCTTTGCCATTGAAAGTGTTTTCACTTTCTACCAGGCCGATGTCTCCGCCAGCCGCCAGTTGCCCGTCGGTGGATTGCGCACCTTCGGCCTCGATGCCACGGCCTATGCCAATTCCCTCGTCGCATTCTATCAGACGCCATTGGAACTCTTCGGCGGTCTGTATGCGGCCGGCACGGCGATTCCGATCGTCTGGATGGAAGCCGAGGCGCAGGTCGCGGGGCCGCTCGGCACCGTCAACCAGCGCGACACCGCCAGCGGTCTGGGCGACATCACGATCATTCCTTTCATGCTGGGGTGGACGAACGGGCCCGACCTGAAATACGACGTGCGCTTCAACGTTTACTTGCCCACCGGCGATTATGATGTGGGGGCGCTTGCCAACGTGGGGAAAAATTATTGGACGTTCGAGCCGATGGTGTCGGTGAGTTACCTGAGCACCAAGATCGGGCTGGAGATCAGCGCGTTTGCCGGCGTGGATTTCAATACCGAGAACGAGGACACGGATTACCAGACCGGGACGCAGTTTCACCTCGATGCCACCATCGCCCAGCATCTGCCCCTGTTCGGCGGCGTGGCTGGGGTGGGAGCGAACGGATTTTATTACCAGCAGATCACGGGCGACAGCGGTTCGGGGGCGACACTCGGTGACTTTGAGGGCCGCACCGTGGGTGTTGGGCCCGTGCTGTCCTACCTCCGGCAATTCGGCAAGACGACCCTGGCGGCCGAGGTGAAATGGCTGCCGGAACTCGACACCGAGCACCGGCTCCAGGGCGACTACGTGTGGTTCAAACTGGCATTTCTGTTCTGATCCGATGAAAGCTCAAAGCGGTTCAAAACATTCTGCGGCGCCTCATCCGCGAGGGGCGCAAAGCTGATGCGACGCGGACAAAACCAAACTGACAAACCTATGAAGCAAGGACTACAACATTGTCGTCTGCCACGGCGACTCGGCATCGCTGGGCTGGCACTCACGTTGGCTGTGCTCGGAGTTGTAACGGCACCCGCCCAAAACAAGAAACCCAACATCCTCGTCATCTTTGGGGACGACATCGGTATCGCCAACGTCAGCGCTTATAGCGACGGCGTGATGGGCTATGAAACTCCAAACATTGACCGGCTGGCCAAGGAAGGTGTGCGCTTCCTGCATTATTACGGCGAACAAAGCTGCACCGCCGGACGCTCAGCGTTTCTCACCGGCCAGCACATCATCCGCACCGGTTTGAGCAAGGTCGGCTTTCCGGGCGCGCCCATGGGCATGAGCCAGCTTGATCCTTCTATCGGTGGCCTGCTCAAGAATCTCGGTTACGCGTCCGGCCAGTTCGGCAAGAATCACGTCGGCGACCGCAACGACACGCTGCCGACTGTGAACGGCTTCGATGAATTCTTCGGGAATCTCTATCACCTCAACGCCGAGGAAGAACCCGAGTTGCCTGACTATCCCAAAGACCCGGCGTTCAAGGCCAAGTGGGGGCCGCGCGGAGTGCTCAGATGCAAAGCGACCGATAAAGATGACCCAACGGTTGACCCGCGCTTTGGCAAAGTCGGCAAGCAGACCATTCAAGACACCGGCCCGCTGACCAAGAAGCGCATGGAGACGGTGGATGATGAAACCTCCGACGCCGCGATTGATTTCATGAAGCGCCAGAAGGCCGCGGGCAAGCCGTTCTTCTGCTGGTTCAATGCCACCCGGATGCATCTGCGCACGCACGTCCGCGCCGAACATCGCGGTCGCTACCAGCATGGCGACAGCGAATACATCGACGGCATGATCGAGCACGACGACACCATCGGCAAGATCCTCAAGACGCTCGATGAGCTCGGGATCGCCAACGACACCATCGTGGTTTACACCTCGGACAACGGCCCGCACATGAACACCTGGCCGGATGGCGCGATGACGCCGTTCCGTAGCGAGAAGAATTCGAACTGGGAAGGGGCGTTCCGTGTGCCGTGTCTGGTGCGCTGGCCCGGCCACATCAAACCGGGCACCGTCACCGCCCAACTCATGAGCCACAACGACTGGATTCCGACGCTGTGCGCCATCGCGGGTGAGCCGGACATCATCGGCAAGCTCAAGCAGGGTTACACGGCCAATGGCATCAACTACAAGGTGCATCTCGACGGCTACGACCAGAGCAAATTCCTCACATCAGTGGAAGGCACGGTGGGCAAGAACAACGGCGTCAAGAGCGCCCGGAACACTTACTTCTATTCGAACGACGACGGCGGGCTCGTGGCCCTGCGTATCGGGGATTACAAGTGCAGCTTTGCCGAACAGCGCCTGGCCGGCACGATGGGCATCTGGGCTGAACCATTCACTGAATTGCGCCTGACCAAGCTGTACAACCTGATGCAGGATCCCTACGAACGGGCGGACATCACGTCGAACACCTACTGGGACTGGATCATGAACCACGTGCCCCAAGTGTATCAAGGGATGGAAGTAGTCCCGACGTTCCTGGCCACGTTCAAGGAATTCCCGCCACGGTCCGTCCCGCCGAGCTTTAACCCGGCCAACATGATGGAGGAGACGCTCCGGGAGATCAAAGCGAAGCAGAAGCTGGAACGCGCGTTCCCGATGCTCCGCGACGGAGCGGCAAAGTAGATTGTGAAGACCATGATCGCCGGGTGCCCGTCAAGGGTGCCTGGCGGTCGGCAGGCAAATGAATTGAAGAGGAGCAAATGGAGGGAGCAGAGATGACTAGTACATCATCGGGCTCCGTTATCTCCGTGACCTCTTGTTAAGACCAACAATATGAAGACCAAACTCACCAACCTTGCTCTCGGCTTGTTGTTGGCTGTTTCACCGTCCATGTTTGCGCGGCAATTCTCTGCTGTGGAACTGGCCGACCGCGCCATCCACCGTCGCGCGGTCGAGGCTGTCATCTGGGGCATGCCGGCGGTCAATTACGAACGGATGCTGCAAGCGGCGACGGACAACGGCGCGAAGCTGAACCAGGTCGTGTATTGGTCGCGGCCGGTGAACTGGAAGAACCAGACGCTCACACCGAATCCCGACACGATTTACCTCAACCCGTTCTACGACACATCGAAGGGGCCGGTGGTCGTAGAGATTCCACCGGCGGATGCGGACCATGTGATTGTCGGCAGTTTCGACGTCGCGTGGCAGAACGCGCTGGCGGACGTCGGCCCCGCTGGTGCAGACAAAGGCAAGGGCGCTAAATATCTCATCTTGCCGCCGGGCCATGCAGAGAAAGCGCCGGACGGTTACATCGTATTGCCGTCTGAGACGTACCGGGGCTTTGTGATTCTGCGGTCGAACTTCAAGAGCCGCAGCGATGCCGACATCAAGTCTGCCGTCGAGCACGGCAAACGGGTGAAGGTTTATCTGCTGGGCGGCAACCCGGACTCTACGGTGTTTGTGGACGCCTATGACAAGTCGTTCGATGCCACGATCCCGTATGATGCGTCGTTCTTCACGTTGCTGGATCGGTTCGTGCAGACCGAGCCATGGCTCACGCGCGACAAGGCGATGATCGACACACTGAAGACCATCGGCATCGAGAAAGGAAGGCCGTTCAGGCCGGATGCGAAAACCAAATCCATCCTCGATAAGGCAATTCGGGAAGCGCACGAAGTAATTGCACTGAAATATGAGCATGGCTTCACGCCGCCGTTCTACGATGGCACGCGCTGGGGAGTGCCGGTCCCGCCGGAGACGAGAGATGGCTTGGGCAACATGTTCGCCGACCCGAACCAATACGGTTTGGACGGTCGCGCTGTGATGTATCACATGGCTTACTTCAGCCCCAAGCACTTTGGCGCGGGCCAATTTTATCTCATCAACATCAGCGACCGCGCGGGCAAACCGCTCGACGGGAAGAAGGCTTATCGCCTGACCGTGCCGCCGAATGCTCCGATCGAGCAGTATTGGTCGGCGACGGCGTATGACCGCGAGACGCACGCACTGATCCGTGGCGTGGCGCGCCCGAGCCTCGCCTCGAATGACACGACGGTGCAGAAGAATCCCGACGGCTCGGTGGACATCTACTTCGGTCCGAAGTCACCGGCCGGCAAGGAATCCAATTGGGTGCCGACGGGCGGGCGTCCGTTCGAACTGCTGTTCCGACTCTATGGCCCGAAGAAGGAATTGTTCGAGAAGACTTGGAAGCTGCTGGACGTGGAACAGGTGAAATAAATTAAGCAACGGCAACGAACGAAGATTAAATATGAAAACCAAACTCACAGAATTCGCGCTGGCCTGCGTGCTGGTGCTACTCACAGGCGGTGTCATTTTGCCGCGCGATGCCTTGGCGCAACCGAAAGTTCAGTTCGAGCGCATCCCTGACGCGAATCAGGGAAAGATGGGCGAAGTCCTGCCCATCCCGGAGCCGCGCTACAAGCCGATCACGGAACCGGACTGGCGGAAGGTGCAACCACCACCGCAGTTCAAAGTGCGTCCACCCAAAGGCGCGCCCAATGTAGTCATCATCCTGCAAGACCAGACGAGCTATGCCGATCCGTCAACGCTTGGCGGTCCGATCAACTTTCCGACGATGGATCGCCTTGCGAAGGAAGGGCTCACTTACATGAACTTCCACGTCAATAGTCTGTGTTCACCCAGCCGCACTGCGCTCCTCACCGGGCGAAATCAACACCAGAACAGTCAGTCAGCGGTCGTGGATGCTGCCACCTCTTTTCCCGGCGATACCGGAATGCGGCCCAAGCGGGTCGCGCCGCTCGCCGAGATTTTGAGGCAGTGGGGTTATTGCACTGCGATGTTTGGCAAGAGTCACGAAACGCCGCCGTGGGAAGCCAGTGTGAGCGGGCCGTTCGACCGCTGGCCAGTGCGCCAGGGTTTCGAGAAATTCTACGGTTTCATTGCGGGCGAGAATTCCCTGTTCAACCCGAACCTGGTTGACGGAACAACGTCACTCGGTGTACCGCGTGACCCGAACTATCACTTCAGCGTGGATATCACGGACAAAGCGATGGCGTGGGTGCGAGCGACGCGAGTGATGTCGCCTGACCGGCCCTTCCTGGTCTACTACGCGGCCGGCGGGGCGCATCCTCCGCACACACCTCCGAAAGAGTGGCTCGACAAATATAAAGGTAAGTTCGACCAAGGCTGGGACAAGTTGCGCGAAGAGATTCTGGAGCGGCAAATCAAGATGGGCCTGATGCCTCCCGGGACAAAGCTTGCGAAGAATCCTCCGGAGATAGCAGCGTGGGAAACGCTTTCGCCAGACGCCAAAAAAGTGCTCTCCCGGCAGATGGAGGTCTATGCGGGTTACGCCGAGCACACCGACTACGAGATCGGGCGGTTTTTGAAAGCCATCGAGGACTTGGGCGAACTGGACAATACGATCGTCATTTACATCGCGGGCGACAACGGCGGCACGGCGATTGGCGGCCTCAACGGCACCTTTAATGAATGGTCCAACCTCAACGACGCCCCCGAGGACATTCCTTATCTGATGACTCGCATGAACGAGTACGGCGGACCGAAGTCGTATCCGAACTATTCAGTGGCGTGGGCAATGGCGGGCTCCACTCCCGCGACTTGGTGCATCAATGCCTGTCAGGGCGGCGGGCAGAATCAAGGCATGGTTGTGCGCTGGCCCAAGGGATTCAAATCCAAGGGAGAAATCCGCCGGCAATACACCCATCTGATCGACGTGGCGCCCACCATCCTCGAAGCCGTCGGTATTCCCGAGCCGAAAATCGTCAACGGCGTCGAACAGGTTCCGATGGCCGGAGTGAGCATGCTGTATTCGTTCGATGATGCGAAAGCGAAAGACCGTCACGTGACGCAATACAATGAGTGCAGTGGCAATCGCAGCATCTATCACGATGGCTGGCTCGCTGCCGTAATGCACCGGGCGCCGTGGGAAAGCAAACCGCGGGTCGATGACTATGCTAAAGACAAGTGGGAGCTGTATCACGTTGCCGAGGACTTCGGGCAAGCCACGGATCTAGCCGCCCAAAATCCCAAGAAGCTCAAGGAACTTCAGGACCTCTTCCATCAGGAAGCGATCAAATACGGCGTCTATCCGATGGACGATCGCTCCTTTGCCCGTCTCAATGCGATTAACGCCGGCCGGCCCGAAATCATGGCAGGACGCACAGAAATGACACTCTATCCCGGTATGACTGGCATGGCCGAGAACTGCTTCATCGACACTCTGAGCCGTTCTCTGCTCATCACCGCGGATATCGAAATTCCCAAAGGCGGCGCCCAAGGCGTGATCCTTTCCCAAGCGGGAATGTTCGGGGGGTGGAGTCTTTACGTAAAGGACGGCAAACCCCGCTTCACGTACAACTGGTTGGCCCGTGAGAAATATGACATCGACGGCACCGAACGTTTGCCCGAAGGAAAGGTCACCCTGGTCTATGACTTCACCTACGATGGCGGCGGCTTGCATAAGGGCGGCAAAGGCACGCTCTCGATCAACGGCAAGCAAGTTGGCGAAGGTCGCATCGGCAAAACGATGGGAGCCGTCTATTCGCTGGCTGGCGACACCGCGGACGTTGGCGTGGATGGTTGGTCACCCGTCACCGATGCCTACGATCCTTGGAACAACGCCTTCACTGGCACGATCAACAAGGTGACGGTGAAGCACAAGGACAAGGAGTAATCGATTGTGAAAACCAAACACCAAATCATCAGTCTGCCGTTGCTTGGCATCTCTGCTGTTCAGCGGCGTTTTCCAGTCGTGAAGAACCTAAAATGATTTGCTCGTAATTAACAAACCAAACATGAAGACCAAACAAACAAAACACATCGCACTGACGGCATTGCTCGCCGCCAGCTTCATCAATAGTCAGTCCGGGGCGCAAGCAGCAGCGCCGGCGGAGGCCACGGAATTCACCAAGAAGGCCAACGCCGCCCTCTTGCAACAATTGCCTTTCTCCGATAAGCGGGACTTCGAGGATGCCCAACGCGGGTTCATCGAGGCATTGCCCGACGCTGGCAAAATCAAGAACGCCAAGGGTGAGGTCGTGTACGACGCAGGCCAATTCAAGCTCCCGCTCGACAAAGCTGCACCCGACACGGTGAACCCTAGCCTATGGCGCGTTTCGCAGTTAAATGGGATCGAGGGCCTGTTCAAGGTCGTGGACCGCATCTATCAGGTGCGCGGAGCGGATCTCTCGGTCATCACTTTCATCGAAGGCAAGTCCGGCATCATCGTGGTTGATCCATTGGTGTCACAGGAAACTGCCAAAGCGGCGCTCGACCTCTACCTGAAACATCGCCCGGGCAAAAAAGTTGTCGCAGTCATCTACACCCATAGCCATGTCGATCACTTCGGCGGTGTGCGCGGTGTCGTGGATGAAAAGGATGTGAACGCCGGCAAGGCGAAGATCGTCGCGCCCCACGGTTTCACCGAGGAAGCGGTGAGCGAGAATGTCATGGCCGGTAACGCCATGAGCCGCCGCGCCAGTTACATGTACGGGAACGTTGTCGCCAAAGGTGAGAAAGGCACGCTGGGTACCGGCTTGGGACCGAGCACTTCCAGCGGCATGGTGACATTGCTTGAGCCCACTGACCTGATCACCAAGACCGGTCAGAAGATGAAGATTGATGGGTTGGAATTTGAATTCCTCATGGCCCCGGGCAGTGAAGCCCCGGCCGAGATGATGTTCTTTATTCCTGAGCTAAAAGCCTTTTGTCCGGCAGAGGATTGCACGCACACGCTCCATAATTTCTACACGCTGCGCGGCGCGAAGACCCGCGACTCGCGCAAGTGGGTGACTTATCTCGACCAGGCATTGCAGATGTGGGGCGACAAATGGGAAGTGATGTACGCGCCGCACCATTGGCCGACATGGGACAATGCCCGCATCACGGATGCGGTTGAGAAGTATCGTGACACGTTCAAATACATCCATGACCAGTCGCTGCACCTGGCCAATCAGGGCTTCACGATGCTGGAGATCGCCGAGCAATTGAAACTCCCGCCGGAGCTGGAAAAGAACTGGGCGACGCGTGGTTATTACGGTTCGGTGAGCCACGATTCCAAAGCCGTTTACAACTACTACCTCGGATTTTTCGACGCCAACCCTGCAAACCTGCAACCGCTCGTCCCGGCCGAGGCGGCCGCAAAGTATGTCGAGTTCATGGGCGGTGCGGACGCGATTCTGGAGAAGGCGAAGAAGTCCTACGACGCCGGCGAATATCGTTGGGTCGCCGAAGTCGTGAAGCACGTCGTCTATGCTGATCCGAAGAATCAGGCAGCGCGTGACCTTCAAGCCAACGCGTTCGAACAACTTGGTTATCAGGCCGAGAGCGGTCCGTGGCGTAACTTCTATCTGGCGGGTGCGAAAGAGCTGCGTGACGGTGTGCAGAAAGCCGCCACGCCAAACACTGCTTCTCCGGACGTCACCAAGGCGATGTCGCTGGAGCAATTGTTCGACTTCCTTGCGATCCGGCTCAACGGCGAGCGCGCGGCGGGCAAGGCGATCACCATCAACTTCACCTTCACCGATACGAAGCAAAAATACGCGCTCACGCTGAAGAACGGCGTGCTCAACTATCGCGCCAAGCTGGCGGACAAAGCCGACGCCGCATACACGTTGAATCGGTCCGACCTGAACGAAATCGTGATCGGCGAAGCCAAGGGCGCTGACCTGATTAAATCAGGCAAGATCAAGGTCACGGGCGACAATGCGAAACTCCCGGAACTGCTGGGCTTACTGGACAAGTTCGAGTTCTGGTTCGACATCGTGACGCCATAAGCTCATTGGCTCGAGCTGGCACGTTCATTCAATCGAATGGGCGTGCCGGCACTTGAACCACAATAATCACTTCCAACGCGAGACCACGAAAAATTCAACGTATGCTCCAAAACGTTTTTCACGATCAGTGGTTGATGCTCGGCGTGGTAGCCGTGCTGCTCCTCGGTCTGGCGGAAGCCGGCTATCGCGTAGGCTTGCGCTTGCACGCAACCAAGGACGACGCCCGGCGAAGCCAAATTGGTGGAGTGCAAGGCGCGGTGCTGGGGTTGCTCGGCTTGCTGCTGGGCTTCACGTTTGCGATGGGCGTCAGTCGTTATGACGCCCGTCGCACTCTGGTGCTCAAGGAAGCCAACTCGATCGGCACTGCCTGGTTGCGCGCGGGATTGCTGCCTGAGAAACATCGCGCACCGGCCAAGGAACTCCTCTATCGTTATGCAGACGCGCGCCTGAAATACGCCGCCTTAGCACGCGATCCCGCCAAAGTGATCGAAGGCCTTCGTCTCAGCTCTGAACTCCAAAGCCAACTCTGGCAACAGGCCGAAGCTGCCGCGGCGGAAGCGCCGACGCCGCTCGCCGTGTCGTTCATCACCGCTCTCAATGAAGTAATTGATACCGATGCAGAACGCATCGCCGCTGCCCGCAATCAGATTCCGACCGGCGTCTGGGTGTTGTTGCTTGTTGTGGCTGGGTTTGGCTGCTTCACCACCAGCTACGGTTCAGGGGCGCAAGGCGCGCGTTCCATTTTCACCAACCTTTGTCTGCCGCTGCTGATCACTGTTGTCATCATGCTCATCTTTGATCTTACCCACAGCCAGCAAGGGTTCATCGGTATCAGCCAGCAACCTTTGATTGATCTGTTGAACAGTATTCAACCCAAAGCATCTCCATGAAAGCCAAACACCAAATCATCAGTATGCTGTTGCTCGGTGCGCTCGCTGTTTCAGAGGCGTTGGCACAGGATTACAAATTCAAAGGCGGTTATCCCACCAGCACTGCGACTAAAAAAGCGTTGGAGGATGCGGATTATCAACGCGCCATCACCGCGTATCGCTTCTGGTATCCGGCGGTTTCGGTGGAAGGCATTTTCAATGGAGGACGCGTTGCGGGAATCAAGGACAACGAGAATCTCCTGATCATGTCGTGTGGCCCGCGGCAGGTGGCGTTCACACCCAATTCCGATACACCGTACGGCGCGGGCACGCTCGATCTGACGGATGGTCCTTATGTGATCGAACTGCCACCCGGGCCGTTCATCGGCTTGGTGGATGATCATTATCAAGGCTGGGTGCTCGACATGGGAATTCCCGGCCCGGATGCGGGCAAAGGTGGCAAACACTTGATCCTGCCGCCAGGATACAAAGGAGAAATTCCCGAAGGATATTACGTTGGCAAATCGGCTTCGTACAAAGCGCTCATCGCCGTGCGTTCGCTGCCGCAAAACGGAGACGTCAAAGGCGCGTTGGATGCATTGCGCCGGATAAAGATTTACCCGCTCGCGACCGCTGCGAATCCGAAGCTGGCCACGTTCATCGATGTAAGCGACAAGCACACCGACAGCACCTGCCTGAAGTGGGAGGACAATATTCAGTACTGGGCCAAGCTGCATGAAATCATCAGCGCCGAACCGCTCGTGGAAAAATTCCTTCCAATGTACGGTCTGCTCTCCGCGCTGGGCATCGAGAAAGGCAAACCCTTCGCTCCCGACGCGCGAATGAAGCGCATCCTCGAACGCGCCGCGCGCGCTGGCCGCGACCAACTCCTCATCTCGGCCTTTGCCAGCAACCGGCCCGACCGCATCGCCTGGCCGGATCGCCAATGGGAATGGGCCGGATTGGTACCCGGTAGTGCACAGTTTGAAACGTCGGCGGGCATTGATCTCGAAGCGCGCGATCGCTGGTTCGCCCAAGCCATCGTGACCTCGCCAGCGATGTTCCGTCGCAGCGCGGGCGCGGGCTCGCTGTATTGGCTGGGCGTGCGCGACAAGAAAGGCGCATTCCTCGACGGCAGCAAGACCTACAAACTCTCTGTTCCCCAACCCGTGCCGGGAAAACTGTTTTGGTCCGTTACGGTGTATGACGTGGAGACCCGCTCCGAAGTGCAGACCGATCAGGACAAGGCCGCACTTCGTTCGCTGTTCGAGTTGAAGGATGTTTCCACCACCGCACCCACTGATTTGTATTTCGGTCCGAAAGCGCCGGCCGGCAAGGAAGGTCGTTGGATCAAAACCATTCCCGGTAAAGGCTGGTTCGTTTACTTCCGCATCTACGGTCCGGAAGCACCCGCCTTTGATGGCTCATGGAAGCCGGGAGATTTTGAAGTGGTGAAATGAACCGATACTTTCCAAGCTCGAAGACAACAATCCATGACCATACGTATCATCGCACTCGCTTTCGCGTTAGCCATCACGAACATCCACGCGTTAGCAAAGCAACCCAACATCGTTCACATCGTCGCCGATGATCTCGGCTGGAAGGACGTGGGTTTCAATGGCTGCACGGATATCAAGACACCTAACCTTGATGCGCTGGCGACGGGCGGCGCTAGGTTCACGCAGTTCTACGTCCAGCCCATGTGCACGCCCACGCGCGCGGCGTTGATGACGGGTCGCTACCCGTTCCGTTACGGGCTGCAGACGATCGTCATCCCTGGCCCGGCGGCTTATGGCCTGGACACCAACGAGTGGCTGATGCCGCAATGCCTCAAGGAAGCCGGCTATACCACGGCCATCATCGGCAAGTGGCATCTCGGACACGCGGACACCAAGTATTGGCCGAAGCAACGCGGCTTTGATTACCAATACGGCGCGATGATCGGCGAGGTGGACTATTACACCCACAGCGACGCCGGCGTGCTCGACTGGTTTCGCGATAACAAGCCGGTCAAGGAAAAGGGATACACCACCCAGCTCATCGGCAGCGACGCGGTGAAATACATCAACGCGCAGGACGCGAACAAGCCGTTTTATCTCTACCTCACCTTCAACGCGCCGCACACGCCGTATCAAGCGCCGAAGGAATATGTGGACCGCTATCCGAACATCGCCGATCCCACGCGCCGCACGTACGCCGGAATGATTTCCTGTCTCGATGATGAAATCGGCAAGGTTGTAGCCGCACTCGACAAAAAAGGCCTGCGCGAGAACACGCTTATCCTTTTCCACAGTGACAACGGCGGCACGAAGAACGCGATGTTCGCCGGGCAGATGGCGGATTTGTCCAAGACCAAAATCCCCTGTGACAACGGCGATTATCGCGATGGCAAAGGTTCGCTCTTTGAAGGCGGTTGCCGCGTGGTGGCTTGTGCGAACTGGCCGGGCAAAATCAAATCACAGAACGTGGATGGCATCATCCACGCCGTGGACATCTATCCCACGCTCGCTTCACTGGCTGGCGCATCCACTGCGAAGTGCAAGCCACTCGATGGTGTGAACGTCTGGGACACCATCGCCGAAGGCAAACCCTCGCCGCGCACTGAAGTTGTTTACAACGTCGAGCCATTTCGTGGTGCCGTGCGGCAAGGAGATTGGAAACTCATCTGGCGCTCGCTGATTCCCACCAGCGTTGACCTCTACAATCTCGCGGACGACCCCTCCGAGAAGAACAATGTCGCCGCGGCGCATCCTGACAAAGTGACGGCGATGCAGGAACGGCTCAACGTCCTCGGCAAGGAATCTGCCAAACCGTTGGCGCTGATTTACGTCACGGGCGTGGGGTTGAAACACGGCAAGCCGCTCATGGGTTCGGCCGACGGAAAGGGCCCTGTGATCGTCGAGGGTGATGGTCACGCGATCACCGATGAAAACTTTGGTGAACGTGAAATTCATCCGTGAGCTGAGACTTGGGCGATCATCAAATTCCGCAAGCAAATGAACCAACTGAACCGGAGCAAACGAGTGTGCAAAGAGATTTTGCCAACTGCTCTTCCTCGTTTCCTCCGGTTGAGATCAACCAAACCGGACACAATCTTTGAACGCTTTCGCCGCGCCCGGTCCGCTGGTGTGCGTGAAATCATTTAGAGCGGATAACAAACCAAACAGACAAACCTATGAAGCAAGCAACACGAAACCCTGGCTGGTCGCGGCGACTTGGAGTCGCTGCCCTGGCATTTACGGTCGCTGTGCTCGGAGTTGTATCAGCACACGCCCAAACCAAAAAACCCAACATCGTCATCATTTGGGGCGACGACATCGGCCAGTCCGACATCAGCGCCTATTCGATGGGCCTCATGGGCTTCAAGACGCCCAACATCGATCGCATCGCCAAAGAAGGGATGATCTTCACCGACTATTACGGTGAGCAGAGTTGCACGGCCGGTCGCGCCTCGTTCATCACGGGTCAGCACGGCATGCGGACGGGACTGACGAAGGTCGGCATGCCCGGCGCCAAGGCGGGCATGCAGAAGGAAGACCCGACCATCGCCAACCTGCTCAAAGCTCAAGGATACGCCACCGCCCAGATCGGCAAGAACCACCTCGGCGACCGCAACGAATACCTGCCGACCGTTCACGGCTTCGATGAGTTCTACGGCAACTTGTATCACCTCAACGCCGAGGAAGAACCGGAGCACGCGGACTATCCGAAAGACCCGGAGTTCAAGAAGAAGTTCGGCCCGCGCGGTGTGCTCGAGTGTAAGGCATCCGACAAGGACGATGAGACGGTTGATCCGCGCTTCGGGAAGATCGGCAAACAGACGATCAAGGACACCGGTCCGCTGACTAGGAAACGGATGGAGACGATCGACGACGATATCGCTCAGCGTTCCGCTGACTATATCAAGCGGCAAGCCAGCGCGAACAAGCCCTTCTTCCTCTGGGTGAACTTCACCCACATGCACGCCTTCACGCATCCGAAGCCAACGAGCATCGGTCAGGCGGGCCAGTGGCAAAGCGAATACCACGACGTGATGATTGATCACGACAAGAACGTCGGCGCGGTACTCCAGGCGCTCAAGGATGCCGGCATCGAGGGTGACACGTTCGTCATGTACTCGACCGACAACGGCCCGCACATGAACACCTGGCCGGACGGCGCGATGACGCCGTTCCGCTCGGAAAAGAACACCAACTGGGAAGGCGCGTTCCGCGTGCCCTGCCTGGTGCGCTGGCCCGGCACCATCCGGCCCGGCACCATCACCAACGAGATCATGAGCCACAACGACTGGATTCCGACGTTTTGCTCGATCGCCGGCGAACCCCAGATCGTCGAAAAGCTAACGGCGGGCTACACCGCCAACGGCATCAACTACAAGGTTCATCTCGACGGCTACGACCAGTCCAACTTCCTGCGCAATGTCAACGGGACTGTCGGCAACAACAACGGCACCAAGAGCGCGCGCAACAGCTACTTCTATTCCAACGACGACGGCCTGCTGGTCGCAATGCGGCAGGGCGACTGGAAGTACGTGTTCTCCGAGCAGCGCGTGC
>Ga0315910_10001238_pt1 | contig 23757 bp, 22 predicted proteins | sample EdamamesoilMG_FD_204470 | JGI IMG/M metagenome (GOLD analysis project Ga0315910, IMG submission 204470) | Garden soil microbial communities collected in Santa Monica, California, United States - Edamame soil | ecosystem: Environmental > Terrestrial > Soil > Garden | place: USA: California... | reverse complement strand
CACGATCCTCTCCCGCTGCCAGCGCTTCGACCTCCGGCGAATTCCTACCGCGCTGATCGTCAAACAGCTCGCGCACATCGCCAAGCAAGAGGGCGTGACAATTGACGATGCGGCCATGTTCGCCGTGGCACGAGGAGCAGACGGCGGCATGCGTGACGCTGAAAGCGCTCTCGATCAGCTCATCAGTTTTTGTGGCGACAAGATCGAGGAGGGCGACGTGCTCTCGATGTTTGGTCTCACGGCACAGGGCCAGATTCTTGAGCTTAGCCGCGCCGTGCTCGCGGGTGAGATTCACACAGCCCTGCACCAGCTAAATGACCTCGCACAGAAGGGCAAGGATCTCGGCCGGCTGCTCAGCGATCTGCTCAGTCATTTCCGCAACTTGCTGCTCTTCCAAGTCTCGAAGGGCGACCTGAAGATGCTGGAAGTTTCGGAGATCGAATCCAGTTCGCTCAAAGAGCAATCCGCCCTCGCACCGGCTGATTCGTTGGGTCGAATCCTTGAAGTGCTGGCCGACGCGGAAATCCGCCTGCGCGACGCCACCTCGAAAAAGATTCTGATGGAAGTGACGCTGCTTCGCGCCATCGAGGCGCGGAACGCTGTCAGCCTTGATGCTGTGTTGAGACAATTGAACGCCCTGCGCAGCGACAACGGCCCCAACGCAACCGCCGCTCCGGTCACCTCGCGACCCGCGCTAACTGCGGCAGCAAGCGCAGCGAGCGGGAGCCAGGTTGTCCAGGCAACCTCTGCCCCGCGGGCAGCCACGCCCAGCGCAACGGCTTTTGAACCTGCGGTTACCCAGGATGCGCCACCGGCTGCGACTGATCTGGAAGCATTGTGGGCGAAACTTGTCGAAGCCGCTGGCCGCGCCAGCCCGTTTGTCCGCACTTACTTGTTGGAAGCGCATCCAGTGTCATTTGCCAAAGGACTTTTCACCATCGGTTTTGATCCCGAATTCGATGACCACCGCGGGTTGGTGGACAACTCGCGCAATCACGAGTTGTTGCGCACCAAGCTGGCCGAGTTAGGCCACGCGAATTGCCAGTTCAAGTTCATCAAAGCCGAAGCGCCGGCGGGTCGCATACCAGTGAGCGCGCAACCAGTTGCTGCGCCTCCACCCGCCGCAAGCGTGCCGAATTCACCACCAGCTTCCGCGCCGGTGAAAGCGGCGCCAGCGATGCCGCCAGCAACGAAGGACAAATCGGTTTCCGTTCCGTTCAACCAAGAAGATTTCAAGAACGACCCCTTGATCCAAAAGGCGCTCGAGGTTTTCAAGGGCACGATTGTGCAAGTGCGCGCCTGAGATTTCATTTCAACCATCAACCCCTTTCATTCGTATGTTCGACCTAGGTCAGATCAAGAAACAAGCCGAGCGGATGCAGAAGCAAATGGCGCAGGTGCAAGCACAGCTTGCCACGCGCACCGTGGACGCCACCAGCGGCGGCGGTGCGGTCAAAGTCACTGCCAAGTGCGACGGCACGCTCGCCGCCATCAAGATCGATCCACAGGCGCTCAACCCCGGTGACGCGCAGCTGGTCGAGGACATGATCCTGACGGCGGCGAACCAGGCACTCGCCCAAGCCAAGGACATCGCGAACGCGGAAATGGGCAAGGTGACTTCTGGCCTGAGTCTGCCGGGATTTGGCTGACGCGAACATCCGCTTTCTGACCGCGATTAACTTGGTTTGCAGTCATGAGCGCCTCCGACGACTGGCCAGAATTCAAATCGCCGAAGTTCGAAGTGTTGCCAGGATTGCCCGGAACTGGGCCACTGCCTGAACAATTCACAGCCACTGGTAGAGGAACTCATTCCGAAGGCTTCGTGATTCGGTTTTACCCGGATACATCTGATTCCTGGGTTGGGAATTTTCAGTCTGGCGATTGCGGTTGCAACAGTGTGTTTGCCCATCCGGATGGTCGAACCGTGGTTGTGATTGCCGGCGGACAGGCCTATCAAGTCGATCCGGCAACCCGGACCTGCCTGAAGAACTTTGGCGGCACGATCGTAGAAATTCTCGAAAACTCAAGTCGCGGCATCGTCGTGATTGCAGGCCTGACCAACCTGTGGTTGTTGGACACCAACGGAGAGCGCTGGGTGAGCGGGCGGATATCGGTTGATGGCATCCGCCAGTTACGAATTGAGGGGGAATCCGTCGCAGGAGAAGCATATGATCCGACGTTCGATCGGTGGTATCCGTTCGTGGTATCGTTGAAAACCGGTCGCTCCCGAAGTCTCTTGAGAAGATTTTTTGGTTGGTGAACATGGTGCGCCCACCCGGCAAACAAAACAAAAGACTCTTTGCGCCGGCTCCGGCACACTACCCGGCATAGTGACACTGCCCACCTCCATCACTTCGCTCATCGCGGCGCTCAGCAAGCTACCGGGCGTGGGCCCGCGCTCGGCCGAGCGGATTGCACTTCACCTCGTCCAGACTGAAGCAGACTCAGTGAAGCATCTGGCCAGCGCCATGGTGACCGCTCGGGAGAAGATCCAGTTCTGCGATCCTTGTGGCGCGTTGACCGAATCCTCGCCCTGCTCCATCTGCACCGATACGCGGCGCGATGCTTCCGTGATCTGTATCGTCGAACGGGCGGTGGACATTCTGAGTATCGAAAAATCCGGCACATTCCGTGGCAAGTTTCACGTGCTCGGCGGAAAAATCTCCCCGCTCGATGGCGTTGAACCCGATGATTTACGGATCACCGATCTGGAACAGCGGCTCACCCGGGAGCCGATCCACGAAGTCATCATTGCCCTCGGCACCGACGTCGAGGGTGACGCCACGAGCCATTATCTCGCCAAACGACTTGCCCGCGTGGGACTCAAGGTTTCCCGTATCGCCTACGGTTTGCCGGCCGGTAGCGGGTTGGAGTTTGCCGACGAACTTACCCTGAGCCGCGCTCTCGAAGGCCGGCGGGAGATGCAATAGGTTGAACGTCCCGGCAGTCTGCGGGTCAGGACATGTAATGAAACGCCACAAGCTTCTCATCGGCGCTGGAGTCGTGGCCTCGGTGGTCGCGGCAATTGTGCTGTGGGGACAGTTCGAGTTTGCGCGGGAGAGTTATCAAGGCAGACACACGCGGGATTGGGCGCTGCAACTGGCCGCCACTGCCACCGATGGGAACGAATCAAACCGGGTCGAAGCCATCGCCGCCCTGCAAGCGCTCGGACCGGCCGCCATTCCACCTTTGCGCCGGATGTTGGCGGAACGCGAGAGTTTCTATGACCGGACCGTCGCCCGGATCGCCGCCCTGCTTCCCGTCAACCAACGCCGTACACTCGTCACGCAATTGCGACCCGGCCAGGCGCTGTCGCATCGGGCGGCCGCCGTCAACGCGTTGATGGTGCTTGGCACCAATGCCCTGAGCGCGATCCCTGATCTGGGCCAGGCCCTGTACGACCCGAGTGGTGGCGTACGACTGGATGCGGCCCGCGCCCTGGTAAGTTTCGGCGATGTTGCCATTCCGGCATTGATCGCCGCCGCGACCGGGACAAATCCGGTTGTCCGCCACATCGCTGTCTATGCGCTGGCGCAATCAGCCACGAACTTGCCCCTCACCCGGTCCACGTTGTTGACTGCCATGCTGGATGATGACGAGAACGTTCGCACAACGGCGATTTACTTTGCCGACCCCCTGGGACTGGACGCCCAGCCGTTGCTGCTCGAAAAACTACGCTCGCCGGATCCGGCCGAACAATTGGGAGCGGTGCGCGCGCTGGCCGGGGTCCGGCTGCCGTCACAATTGATCGCCACAAATCTCCTGAGCCTGGCGACGAATTCCAGCGGCGAACTTCGCCGCCAGACCATCGAGACCATGAGTGCTTTGCGAATGATGACAACAAACGCCGCCGCGGTCATGATCGCCGCGCTTGATGATCCCGATCCGGCGATCCGGATCACCGCCATGAGGGCGGTTGGTCAGCTCACCTGGAAAACCGGAGCCGCCATTCCGCGGCTCACGGAATTCACCCGCTCAGCCCATCAGCTAGAACGAAAAACATCCGTCTGGGCCCTGGCCCAGTTCGGCGCCCGCGCCAGCAACGCCATCCCTGCCCTGACCCTGTTGCTTGACGATCCCGACCCCGAAGTCCGCAAGGCTGCGACCGGTGCCCTCACGCAGATCGATCCGCCGCCAAACTGACAACCGATCAACTCACGTCTGGACAGGCGCGCTGGCAGCTTGAACACTTTCCCGCATGAGCTGGCTTTACCGGCATTGCATCCGACCGGCGTTGTTCACCCACGATGCGGAACGCATCCACGAGTTCACGCTGCGACAATTGAGTCGCGCAAGCACAAGTGAATTTGCCTGCGAAGTGCTGGCCTCGTTCCTCGCCGCGCCCGATCTGCCGGTGGATCTTTTTGGCCTGCGTTTTCCCAATCCCATCGGGCTGGCCGCCGGCATGGACAAGAATGCCCGGGCGGTCAGCGCATGGGCGGCCTTGGGATTTGGTTTCAGCGAACTCGGCGGCGTGACCTGGCACGCCCAACCTGGCAATCCAAAGCCCCGTGTGTTTCGCGCCGTCGCTGAAGACGCGATCGTCAATCGGATGGGTTTCAACAACGAAGGCGCGATGGCACTGGCCACGACGCTGCGGGACTGGCGCGTGCGCGGACGCTGGCCCCGTCATCCCGTGGGTATCAATCTCGGCAAATCCAAGATCACTCCACTCGGGAGTGCGCCGGATGATTACGCGAATTCCTTTCGCCTGTTGCGTGATCTTGCTGACTTCTTTGTCGTCAACGTAAGTTCACCCAACACTCCGAACCTCCGCCAGCTTCAGGACAAAGCAGCGTTGGAGGAAATCCTCGTTGCACTGCATGAGGCGCAGCGCCCGGGTGCGGCCAGACCGATCCTGGTCAAGGTCGCACCGGATCTATCATTTGACGCCCTGGATGAAATCGTTGAACTCGCCACCAAGCGGAAGCTCGCCGGTCTCGTAGCGACGAATACAACCATCACCCGTCCCGAAGCTACCGACCGACAAACCCGGATTGTTTATGCTGAAGCTGGAGGCTTGAGCGGAGGCCCACTACACACCCGCAGCACCCAGATCATCCGGCACCTGTTCAGGCAATCGCGAGGAAGGTTGCCGATCATCGGTGTCGGTGGAATTTTCTCGGCTGCGGACGCGTGGGAGAAAATTACTGCAGGGGCCTCGTTGGTGCAGATCTACACCGGACTGGTGTTCGAGGGGCCGGGCATCGCGAAAAACATCGGCAGCGGGCTGAAAACGCGCCTGGCGGAGCACGGCTTCAAGCAATTGTCCGAAGCCATCGGCATCGCCGCAGCTTAAGCATTGCTGATGGTGGTTGCCCCGCCGGCCGTGCGGGTAGCAAGGATTCTCCTAGGGGTTTCCTTGCTTGACCTTTGACGGCAAGGCGTTTATACCGGTGCGCGAGCTCACAAGATCCATCCTTCAACCCAGAAATCTTATGACTCTAACAAAACGGGATCTCGTAACCCGCATCAGTGAGGAAACGGGCCTCACCCAGCAACAAGTGCTGGAAATTGTTCAGAAGACACTGGATTACATCGCCAGCGCCCTGGCCAAGGGCGACAAGGTCGAGTTGCGAAACTTCGGCGTGTTCGAAGTCAAAGTTCGCAAGGCCCGGGTGGGCCGTAATCCAAACGCTCCTGAGACCGACGTGCCGATTCCAGAGCGTTCAGTGGTCAAATTCAAGGCCGGCAAGGAAATGCGCGCCGAGGTGCTCAAACTGCCGCCGGATAAGGCCGCCGCCTCGGACGCGCCCGACACCATCAGTTAAGCCATCTTCCTCTCCACGCAAAAAGCGTCGGCACGCTGATGTCGGCGTTTTTTCATTTTTCCTTTCGGCGGCCGCGGCGTAATCTGCCTGCCGTTTATGGAAAGATTGCCCGGCTTTCGTGATTTCTATCCTGAACCGCTCCCACACCCTGACGTCTGGAGTGCGGATGTGCGCCAACACATCTTCGATACCTGGCGCCTGACCGCCCGGCGGCATGGCTTCCGAGAATACGACGGCCCGCCGCTCGAACCGTTGGAACTTTATAAGCTCAAGAGCGGGGATGAACTTGTTGACCAGATGTTCAACTTTGTCGACAAGGGAGAACGCGCAGTTTCAATGCGGCCGGAAATGACTCCGACTTTCGCCCGGATGGTCGCTGCTTACGAACGAGCCTACAAAAAGCCAATCAAATGGTTCACATTGCCTCAGCTCTTCCGGTATGAGCGACCGGGAAAAGGCCGCTTGCGTGAACACTTTCAGTTTAATGCTGATATCGTCGGTGAAAATGATCGCGCCGCAGACGCGGAACTCATTGCCCTGCTCATCAATTCGCTACGTGCGCTCGGCCTGACGGCTGAGGATTTCGTCATCCGCTTGAGCAGCCGCAACGCGTGGCACGATTTCTATCACCAAAAATTCGGTGGCGCGGCCAATGAGTACGCATTCTATCAGGCTGTGGATAAACTGGAGCGCGACAAACCGGAAGATAGCGAGGCGAAGTTCAAGGCGGTGGGCTTCACTCGGGATGAAGTAAACCAGTTTATCGAAGCCGGCCAACCAACGACCGAACTTCAGAGCATCCTTGATAATCTCACCGCCCGCGGGCTCGCGGATTTTGTGAAGATTGATTACCGCGTCATCCGCGGGCTGGCGTATTACACCGGCCCAGTGTTTGAGGCGTTTGATCGCAAGGGCGAATTCCGCGCCATCGCCGGCGGCGGACGCTACGATAACCTGATCAAGCTCATCAGTGGTGGGAAGGTGGACCTGCCTGCGCTCGGTTTCGGCATGGGCGACGTGGTCCTGACTGAACTTCTCAAGGCACGGGGATTGTTGCCGAAGTTCGACGCCGGGGTGGACGTATTCTGCCTGATTGAAGACGAAGGGCAACGCCCGGCCTCTCTTCGGTTGGTTCAGGATCTGCGCCAAGCCGGTTGCGTGGTTGAATATGCTCTCACACCGACCAAACCAGACAAGCAGTTCAAACGCGCCCAAGAGTTGAAAGCCAGGTTCACAGCGCGAATCGAAGGCATGGATGCTGTCCGGTTAAGGAATCTTGCGACGCGCGAAGAAAAATCCGTTCCAGCGGCAGATGTGACAGCCCAGATCAGAGGTTGAATCATGCGTCACTCCTTGAAGGGCAAATGGGTTTTGATCACCGGCGCATCAAGCGGCTTCGGCGCGGCGGCAGCCACGGCGTTTGCCGCCGAGGGCGCGAAACTCCTGCTCGGAGCGCGACGGACCGACCGGCTGGAAAAAGTCGCCCAAGACGCGCGCGCCGCTGGTTCACCTGCAGTCCATCTTCATGCGCTGGACGTTTCCAAGACCGCCAGCGTCGAAGCTTTCATGGCGTGGGCAAGGGGAAAACTCGAAACGCTTCATGTGCTCATCAACAATGCCGGCGGTGCGCTCGGACTCGACACCGTCGCTGCCGGCAAGGACGAAGATTGGGAAGGCATGCTCCAATCCAACGTGCTGGGGTTGCTGCGAGTCACCCGCGCTGCCCTGCCCTTGATACCTCACGACGCCGGCGCGTCCATCCTGAACATCGGTTCCTACGCTGCCCGCGTCGCGTACGAAGGCGGATCGGCCTACTGCGCCGCAAAGGCAGGTGAACTTCAGATCTCCCGCACCCTGCGATTGGAACTCAACGGCACCGGCATCCGCGTCTGCTCGATCGATCCCGGGCTGGCCCAGACAGAGTTCGCCATGGTCAGGTTCAAGGGCGACACCGAACGCGCCCGCAAACTCTACGAAGGCACAAACCCCTTGGTGGCCGAAGATATCGCGGAAATCCTGGTCTGGGTCGCCACCCGCCCTCCCCACGTGAACATCGACGAAATGCTCATCAAGCCTGTCGACCAGGCAGCGATGCACAAAGTTTATCGGAGGAAATCCGGCGGGTAAGATTGCAGGTCACTGCCCCGCGTAGTAATCGTCCACCTTCTTGCCTACGTCGCGGTAGCCGATGTCGGTTTCGTAGATCAACTTGAACTGTTCGATGGCTTCCTCCCGTTTGCCCATCGTTTCCAGCACGCAGCCGAGTTGATAAATCAAATCCTTCTTCTCGTCGTCGAACACCTGCTTTTCCTTGATCGCGTTCTGAAGCGTCTTGGCTGCCAGGTCGTTCATCTTGCGTTTCGCAAAACACTGCGCCAGATAACCCATCGCGGGGACGCGCTTGTGTGGATTGTTCTGTGCCTTCTGAAATTCCTGGATCGCTTCGCCGATCTTGCCGGCTTGAAAATACAACACCCCTAATTCGAAGCGCATGGCGAGGTCGGTCGGAAACTTCTCAACGCGCCGCTGACAATCGGCCAGTTGTAACGCCTGCTTATCGGCATTTATTTGTGCCTTCCGTTCCTCGTAATCGGGCGCCGTCTGGTCGAGTTGCTCGGCAGCCTGATCCAGACGCTTTACCTGCAGGTCTGCAATCGCCTTGTCCAACGCCGGGTCGTTGCCGGTTTCGGCCGCCTTGAGGCGCTCGTACATCTTCAACGCGTCATCGAATCGTTTGCGCTGCGTGTAAAGCTCCGCCAGCTGGCGCACCGGCTTGAGGTTGCCCGGTTCGGTCTTAAGGCGCGATTCGTATTCGCGGATAAGCCGCTCGGTGTTATCCTCGGATTTCTGGGCGCGATTCTCCTGCTCGAGCGTCTTGGCCTCTTCCTCGTTCTTAAGGATGTCGCGGTACGAACCTTTGCCGTCAGCCAGATCGTCATAACCTCCTTCGGACATCGTACGACGCGCAGTGATGTTCTTGAGCGCCTGGAGCAATTCCGGATCGTAGGGTAATTGCTTCGCAAGTTCGGCCAGCACTTTCTCGCCCAGCGCCACCCGGCCGTCTTCGGCAAGCGCATTGGCGTAATCGATCGCCACATCACGATCCCGCGGGTTGTTCAGGAACAAGACCTCCAAGGACATCAGCTTGGTCTGCGGCAGCTCCAGGGTCTTGGCCGCCTCCACGATGATCTTGTGCGCGCCGGAGTTGGTGGGATCGTTGTTAAGGATCTGTTCCGCGGCCGAAAGGGCGTCGGCGGGATTCGTGCGTAGGGCGATCTGCGCCTTGGCGATCAACGGTGATGAGGTCGTGGTGGAGAAAACTTTCTTGAAGAAACCGGTCTTGGTGGTGTCGGCCTTGCGCTGTTGTGCCTTGCGCAGCGCGCGGCGGCAGTCAAAGAAAGACGGCTCCTTCACGAGCGCCTGGTTCAACAGATCGATCGCGTAGTCGTAATTCTGCCGCGTGACGGCTTCCTCACCCTTGGTGTAAAGCAACCGCACATCCCGCGGAATGGTCATCGCATTCTTCTCTGCCATGCGTTCAATCTGTGACAATTTAGACAAGGTTTACAAGAAATGGTTTCGCGCAAACGAGCAAGTTTGACTCACGCGGCTGCTCCCCTACGCTGGCGGCGTGCCGATTGAGATCCAATTCACCCGCGCCGGCATGCGCCTGCCGCAACTCGGCCTCTGGCTCGATGCCCGCAAACGGCAGCGCGGAGGCGAACGCGTTTTCGTAAGCCACGCGCATGCGGATCACATCGCGGCGCACGATCAGGTGCTAATGTCGGCCGCCACATCCTTGTTCATGCGCACACGGCTGCCGGGTAAACGCACCGAAACCATCCTGGAGTTCGGCCAGAAACTGGAGATGGGACATCAAGATATCCAATTCCATCTCACGATGCTGCCTGCAGGACACATCCTCGGCAGCAGCATGGCGTTCATCGAAGCCGAAGGCGAATCACTGCTCTACACCGGCGACTTCAAGCTGCGTGAAAGTCTGGCAGCGGAGAAATGTGTGGCGCCACACGCCGACGTATTGATTATGGAAACGACGTTTGGCCTGCCGCATTATCGTTTCCCGGCTGAAGCCAGCGTGCGCGCGGAGATCGTCAAATTCTGCACCGACGCACTGGCTGAAGGCGCAACGCCTATCCTGCACGGCTATTCACTGGGTAAAAGTCAGGAAATATTGCGCGGGCTCGAAGGCACCAACCTGCCGATCATGCTACAACGCGATGTGCGCAAGATGACCAGGCTTTACGAGAAGCTCGGGATGCAGTTTCCAGCGCATGAAGCCTTTGAGCCAGAATCGGCGCAGGGCAAGGTGATCATCTGTCCTCCCGGTTCTTTGACCACCATGCAGAAAGTCGCTTTGGGCAAGAGGCGATCCGCCGCCATCACCGGCTGGGCGATGGATTCGAGCTGTCGCTTTCGCTCTGGCACCGATACGGCATTCCCGCTAAGCGATCACGCGGACTACGACGAATTGCTCGAACTGGTAAGGCTAGTCCAGCCCCGAAAGGTGTTCACCGTTCACGGATTTGCCCGGGAGTTCGCCGCTGACTTACGCAAGCTCGGCGTGGACGCCGTCGCACCGGGCTGGCACGAGCAGCTCGCGCTGCTTTAGCACCCATCAGATCGTGAAGTCGTCGAGCTCCGGCTTGAACGACTCCAGCGGCGGCTTCAACATGCCCGCGGCGACCGTGGCATTCGTCCCCTGCTCCACCAGGACAAACGAACCGGTCGAACGATTTGTGCCATAACCGTCATACACCAGCGGTCGCGCCGTGCGCACCCGGATGACGCCAATGTCGTTCATCGCCAGTTCCGTCGCATCGAGATCGGAATCGAAGGTGTGGATGTCCAGTTTGCTTTCGATGCCGGTGACGATCGCCTGAACCGTCTGTGTGGAATGCTTGAGGAAGAATTTTCGATTCGGCAGCAACGGCTTTTGCGCCATCCAACAGACCCGCGCCTGCAGGTCCACGCTCACGCCCGGAAACAGTTCTGACCCGACGATCATATCGCCGCGGCTCACATCGATGTCATCTTCGAGCTGCAACGTCACACTTTGCGGACAAAACGCCTCGTCAAGTTTGCCATCGTAAGTCCAGATCTCCTTCACCGTGCTGCGCTGACCACCCGGCAGAATCATCACCTTTTGACCTACTTTCAGGATGCCGCCGGCGATCTGGCCGCTCAAACCGCGAAAATCGTGCAGGGCATGATCCGTCGGATTATTTGGACGGTTCACCCATTGCACGGGAAAGCGCAGCGCGCTCATGTTCCAGTCGCTGGCGATGTGAACTGTCTCGAGATGCCGGAGCAACGTTGGCCCTTCAAACCAAGGCATGGCTTTCGAGGGATCAACCACATTGTCGCCACTCAGCGCGCTCATCGGAATGAACTTCACGTCCTTGAACACATCGAGCTTGGGTAGAAAATCTTCCACCGCTTCGCGGATCTCGAGGAAGCGTTCCTCGCTCCAGTCCACAAGGTCCATCTTGTTCACCGCAATGACCAGATGCGGAATTCCAAGCATCGCGGCGATGAACGTGTGCCGGCGGGTCTGTTCGATCACGCCCTGCCGCGCGTCCACGAGAACGACGGAAAGGTTCGCCGTGCTGGCGCCAGTGACCATGTTGCGCGTGTACTGCACATGGCCCGGCGTGTCAGCGACGATGAACTTGCGGCGCGGCGTGGCAAAATAGCGATACGCGACATCGATCGTGATGCCCTGTTCGCGCTCGGCTCGTAAACCATCCGTGAGATTGGCGAGATTGATCTGCCCGCCACCCGTGATGTCAGCCGAACGCTCCAGCGCTTCAAGCTGATCCTCCATGATGCTCTTGGAATCATAGAGCAACCGACCGATGAGCGTGGACTTGCCGTCGTCCACCGAGCCGCAGGTGTTGAAGCGGAGGATTTCGATTGGATGTTGCGAGTGGGGCATGAAATCAGAAATAGCCGGCTTTCTTGCGATCTTCCATCGCGGCTTCGCTGGCCTTGTCATCAGCGCGGGTGCCGCGTTCAGTCACCCGTGCGGCCGCAACTTCGGCGATGATGTCATCCACGCTGTCAGCGCGGGATTCAATCATGCCGGTGCTGATCATGTCCGCGATGGTGCGGACGCGCACGACGAGCTTGGCGAACTGTTCGGTCGGTTTGGGGCGCGCGCCATTGTAAGGATCAGGTTTGCCATTTTCGGCGTGCGGCGGCGGCACGGGTAGCCATTGCCCGCCGCGTCGGAAACATTCGCGCTCGTGGCTAAAATAGATGCTGGGCACTTCGAGCTGCTCACGCTTGATGTATTCCCACACGTCCATCTCGGTCCAGTTCGAGAGCGGGAACACGCGCATGTTTTCACCGGGATTCAACCGCGCATTAAAGAGATTCCAAATTTCCGGCCGTTGATTCTTCGGGTCCCACTGGCCGAACGCATCGCGGAAACTGAAAAACCTTTCCTTGGCCCGCGCCTTTTCTTCATCCCGCCGCGCACCGCCGATGCAGCAATCAAACCGGAATTCTTCAATTGCACCGAGCAACACGGGAATCTGAAGCTGGTTGCGGCTGATCTGGCCCTTTACGAAGTGAGTCGTTCCCTTGGCAACCGCCTCCTCCACCGTGCGGATGACGAGCTTCGCGCCGAGCTGCTTTGCGCGGCGATCGCGGAACTCCAGCAGTTCCGGGAATTCATGACCGGTCTCCACGTTCAGAAACGGCATCGGGAGGTCTGATGGACGAAACGCCTTTTCCGCGAGCCGCAGCAGGCAGATGGAATCCTTGCCGCCCGAGAAAAGCAGCGCGGGGCGCTCGAATTCCGCCGCGACTTCCCGCATGACGTGAATCGCCTCGGTCTCGAGGTATTGGAGATGATCCAGATGATACGAACGCATCGGAGTGGAGACTGGCAAATTACTCAGACCTTGGCGACAGCTTTTGTGAACCAGTCGGTATGCAGGCCGCACTCACGCTTTTCGTTCGCCTTTGCGGGGTCGAAATAATCCCATTCATTAGGCAGATGATGCTGCGAGAGATAGTTTTCCATGTCCATGTCGGTCCAGTTCAACACCGGATTCACCTTGAGCGCGCCGAAATTCTTGTCCCAAGCGACGATGTCCATCACCGCGCGATCCTGATTCTGCACCTTGCGCAACGCCGTGATCCAGACCGTGGGCGCAAGTTCTTCCATGCCGCGTTGAAACGGTTCGAGCTTCATCAGCGCGCTGAAAAGTTTCAAGCGTTCCTCTTCTTCCGGACTTGGAATCGGCCCGTGAATCGCGTCACGATGCGCCGCACTCATGCGGGGAAGATACGGCTTGATGTTCAATCGCAGCAATTGGCGCAAATGCTCCGCGTGGATGTAAGTGGCCGGGCGATTGTAACCGTGATCCACCCACAGCACGGGCATGTCCGTCTGCGCCTGCGCACACAGGTGCAAAACCACTGCCTCATACGGGCGGAAGTTCGTCGAGACGATAGCTTTGCCGCCGGCCTGTGCGACGGCCCACTTCACGATGTCGAGCGCCGGTTTGTCCTGCAACTCGGCATTGGCTTTGGAGATTTGATCAGGAGTCATGCTTCGAAAATTCAATGTTTGGGAAAACTTCCGGTCGGAGGCGGCGTCGGGTCGGCCTTTTGCACCAGATCAACCAGTCGATGATGGTAGATCAGAATCAGAATTGCGCCCACGACCATGAAGGCCAGCGCGGGTAACCCCAGTGAGGCTGGACCGAAGCGCACTTCTGCGAGCTGCCCCGCCCAGCAGCCGATACCAAACGCCGCGATCACCATCGCCAGAAAGCGCAATTTCCAGGCTTCCACCTGACGATGGCGAATCCAATGGCCGATCATCACGCCGACGTCCGTCATCATCCCGGTGACATGCGTGGTGCGGATCATCAGGCCGCAGTAGCTGCTCGACATTGCGTTTTGCAGGCCACACGCCATGGAAACCGCCGGAAGCGCGAGCCGGTGTTTGCCCATGAACAGAAGTGTCGCCGCGCCCAACAAGCAACCTTCGGCAATCATCGCCACACCATAACGCCGGCCCGGAATCAGTTTCCAGGCGCCGATGATGACGCCATTCAACGCTGCACCCGTCAAAAAACCGAGCACGATGGTCAAGGACGAAACCGTGTCCGGCCAGTTGACACGGGCAACATCCATTCCGGAATGCGATACCGCGCCCGTCATATGGCTGACCGGCGTGTGAAAGAATCCAAGCGCAACCGAATTGATGAAGCCTGCCGCGGCGGCCAACGCGAACGCTCCCGGCAAAAGGAAGCGCACTTGCTTGAAAGCATTGTGCTTCTCGATGGGTTGCGGATGCGAGTAAGGCATAAAGCGCGATCAGGAAACTCAGTTGGTCGCGCTGACTTGCTCCTCGAGCAACACCCGGTCGCACCAGTCGCCGAATCGTTCACTGACCGTGCGTTCCTTGGCAAAGCGCGCGAGCACAGGTTGCAGTTCAGTTTCCAAATCGGCTTCTTTCAGCGTCTCCTTCCAAATCCGGTTCAGGCGGGTGCCCGAGGCGTTGCCACCGAGCCAGACCTGGTAGCGTCCCGGCGCCTTGCCGACGAAACCGATCTCCGCAATGTAAGGCCGGGCACACCCGTTCGGACAACCCGTCGAGCGGATCACGATCTCTTCCGAGCCAAGTCCAAGGTCACCGCAGAGTTTCTCGATGCGGTCAATGATCCCCGGCAAAGCGCGTTCGCTTTCCGCCAGCGCCAGTCCGCACGTGGGCAGCGCCGGACACGCCATCGAGTTCGCGTGCAACACGCTCGCCTGATTCTCCGTCTTCACGCCGTGTGACTTGAGGAGCGAATCAATGCCCGCTTTGTCGGCATCGCTGACGTTGGCGAGAATCACGTTTTGATTCGTGGTCAGGCGGAATTCGACATTGGGAAACCTCTCCGCGGCCTGACGGAGCGCCGTCTTCATGCGATTATCTTCGACGTCCTTCACACGCCCGGTCTCGACGAACAGACCAAGAAACCACGAGCCGTCCACGGCTTTCTGCCAGCCATGAACATCGCTCATTGTTGTGAACTTCACCGGGCGAGGTGGCGCCAGCTTCACGCCAGCGCGCTGCTCGACTTCGGCGCGCGTCCAATCCACGCCGCGCTCCTGAACTACATATTTCAGCCGCGCGTGCTTGCGCTCGGTACGATCGCCAAAGTCACGATGGACGGTGAGCACCGCCTTCGCGACGTCCACCAGGTTGTCCGGCGTGAAGAAACCGAGTTCACTCGCGAGTCGCGGATAGGTTTCTTTGTTGCCGTGCGAGCGTCCCAAGCCGCCACCGACCACCAGGTTGTAGCCGACAAGCTGATCGTTCTCCACGACGGCAATGAAGCCGAGGTCGTTGGTGTAGATGTCAACGTCGTTGACCGGCGGGATCGCGAAAGCCGTCTTGAACTTGCGCGGCAGATACGTTTTGCCGTAGAGCGGATCGACGAACGCCTGATTGAACGGATCGTCGATCTTGAGTTGGAAACCGTCGATCCAGATCGCGTGATAAGCGCGCGTCTGCGGCGAAAGCGCGTCGGCCACGCGCACACAATCGTGGAAGACCTGCTCCCGCGCTTTGGTGTAAGCCGGCGTCGGCGGCGCAAGCACATTACGATTCACATCGCCGCAAGCCGCGAGGGTGGACAACAACGATTCATTGATCCGCTTCACCAGCAAGCGCAGGTTCGCTTTGACGACACCGTGAAATTGGATGCTCTGCCGCGTGGTGATCCGCAGGGTGTTGTTTCCGTAAAGCCAGGCGAGGTCATCGAACACGCACCATTGCTTTGGTGTCATCACGCCGCCCGGGATGCGACCACGGATCATCATGATGAACTTCTTGCCGCCAGAACGGGCATCGCGATCGTCCTGCTGGTAGATGCCGTGAAATTTTAGGAACTGATTGTCATCACCAGAAAATGAATCCGCCGTGGGATTGGCCAGCGTGGCGGCAATGGTACCTGCCAGAGTAGGGATTGCATCCTTGATCTCCTCGTTGTGCGTCCGACCCGCTATACCTTCATTTGTCGTCATGTCAGTGGGGTATTGTATAACAGAATGGCGCGTCGTCGAGAGGAGTTTTCGATATACTCCACTTGTTCAGTGTGGATTAAATGCGCTGGAAATCTTATTTTCAGAACCCAAACGACTCGCTACAACACGTTCATGCTGAAGACTGGAATCCTGAATCCGCGCGTGCTCGACCTGCTCGCCCGCATCCGCCACACGAACACGCTGGTCATCGCTGACCGAGGTTTTCCCTTCTGGCCACAAATCGAAACCGTGGACCTCTCGCTGGTGGACGATGTGCCAACTGTTTTGCAGGCCATCGATGCGATCCGTGGAAACTTCGTCATCGGTAAAGCCTGGATGGCGAAGGAATTCCTGCGCGCCAACAACAAGAAGACTCAGATCAAATTTGCCTTCGCCCTGAAAGCTGTGCCGACGAAGTTCGAGCCGCACGCGGATTTTAAGCAGCGTGTCCCAAATGCCATCGGCCTCATCCGTACCGGCGACACCACCCAGTATGCGAACATGATTTTGGAATCGGCGTGAGTCTTCAAACATCCCGCAATGCCGCCGCGATGGGCAATCGCGCGGCGCGGATGGCAGGGAAAAGTCCCCCCAGCAATCCGATCATTGCCGCTAGAACAATTGCGTTGAAAAGCAATTCCGGCGTGACGGCAAAAGCGAAGGCGATCTGACTCCACGTCTGGAAATTCATCGTCGCGGCGCCGTAACCATCGAACGCCAGATACGCAACCAATCCGCCGAAGATTCCGCCGGCCAGCGCCAGCGCCAGGGACTCCAGCAGCACCGAAAACACAATTGGCGAGGCCCCGAACCCCAAAGCTCGCAATGTCGCAATCTCCCGTCCACGAGAAGCCACAGCGTTGTACATCGTATTCAGCGCTCCCAGCAAAGCACCCAGCGCCATCATCAACGCGATGGCCGTCCCCAGCACAGAAATGAACTGTGTGGTCACCTCGGATTGCTCGGCATTGAATTCATCCTGGCGCAACACACTCACCTTCACCTGTGGGTTGGAAGTCAGGGCATCCTTGAATTCGGTGAATTTATCGGCCGATGCCAGCTTCGCATAGACGGATTGATAGGAATCTCCGCGCTGGTAGGCGTTCTGTAGCACGGGCGCATCCGTCCACATTTCAGATTCTCCGGCGCCGCCGCCGGACGAAAAGATTCCCACGACATTCCATTCGGTCCGGCCCAGCTTGACAGTCTGGCCAACATCCAGCCCGGCAAACTCGCGCGCTGCGTTCACGCCGGCAATGACCTCGTTCTTCCCGCGTTCAAACATCCGCCCTTGGAGGAGCTTGAAGTTGTCGCGGATCGTGGTCCCCGCCGGTTCTATCCCCCGGAACGGCACGTTCGCATCAGTGCCGGTAGAGCGTTTGGGAATATTGATGATCGCGAACAGTTCCGCCGACGCGAGCGCGTTGCCATTCTCGCGGTCCACGCCGGGGGCATCCTTGATGATCCGCGCTTCGTCGCGACCCAGGCCGCTGGACAATTCGTTGGCCGCGCCATCGCGCAACACCACTGCGATATCCTTGCGCCCCGCCGATGTAACAGCACTGCGAAAGCCGGCGGCAATGGAAAGCACGCCGACAAACACGAGCACCACGCCGGCGATGCCGAAAGCCGCTGCAATCGACGCGCCTTTACGCTGTGGAATGGTGCGCAATCCGAACCAGGTGACGGACACAATTTGCGAAAGCCAGTTGATCATAGATTTCGATTTGGTTTATCCCTCGCGCCGCAAAGCCTCGGCCAACCGCAGGCGCATCGCCTGGAGCGCTGGCAAGATTCCGGCCACAAATCCAAGGCCAAGGGCGAACACCACACCGAGCACGAGATCGCCCTTCGGGATGTAGAACAGCGGAAAGTAAGTCTGGATGAAACTTGCCTGCCCCATTCCCGTCACCATGAACCAGCCCAAGAACAAACCAGTAAGCCCGCCAAGCATCGCAATCACGAGCGATTCCCCGAGCACGACGCCGAGCACAAGTTCGTTGGAAAATCCCACGGCCTTGAGCACGCCCAGTTCCTGAGTCCGCTCGCGCACCGATTGCGCCATCGTGTTGCCGGCTACGAGGAGGATGGTGAAAAAGACTGCCGCCACGATCAGTGAGACGATGGTGCCGATATCACCGATCTGTTGCGCGAAACCCTGGAACATCGCCCCTTCCGTCTCTGCTTTGGTTTCCGTGGCCGAATTGGCGAACTCCACATCGATCGCCTTGGCGATTTCGACGGCGTTGCTGGGGTTGTCCACCCGCACCTGATACCAGCCGACTTGTCCAGCGCCATAGGTTCGCGCTTCGTCGAAGTAATCATAGCGGAAGAAAATGTTCCCGGTGTCGGTGGCCTTTTTGCCCGCATCGGCAATACCGACGATATCAAACTCCCAGGCGCCACCACTCTTGTTGGGCCAGATCGGCGAATTGAGGGGCACCCGATCACCGACCTTCCAGTTGAACCGGTTCGCCAGCGTGCGCCCGACGACCGCGCCCGTGCGCGTCCTGAGCCATGCCTGCTTCTGATCTTCCGGCAGACTGAGTTCCGGATTCATGGCGAGGAAGGCTTCCGGCTCCACCGGAAACGAACCGAACTGGTTTTTCGGATCCTGATACACACCACCAAACCACACGTTCAAAGAGACAAGCGTGACGCCCGGGATCTGGGCGATGCGTTGTTGATAGGAATAGGGCAGCAATTGAACGAAAGATACGCGGTGACGGACCATGAGGCGGTCCGCCGCGGCGAGGTTGATCGTGCCGCCGAGCGCGAGCTTGAGCGCGCTCAACATGCCGAACAAAACGAACGCAACCACCACCGACAGCAACGTCAACGTGGTGCGCAGCTTCTTACGCTTCAGATTGCACCAGACAAGGTAGAAGAATTTCATTCTGGCTTGGTGGTCGAAAGTTGGCCCTTGTCCAGATAGACGGTCCGCGACGCGCGCGCCGAAGCGTGCGGATCGTGCGTGACCATGATGATCGTCTTGCCCTGCTCACGATTGAGCGATTGCAGCAGGCTGAGAATCTCATCCCCTGACTTGCGGTCCAGATCCCCGGTCGGTTCGTCGCACAGGAGAATCGTCGGGTCCGTCACGATCGCGCGCGCGATGCCGACACGTTGTTGTTCACCACCAGAAAGCGTACGGGGAAAATGCTTGGCCCGATGCGACAAACCCACGACTGCCAGCGCGGTCTCGACATGTTTCCGGCGTTGCGCCTTGGAAAGATGCGTAAGCAACAAGGGCAATTCGACGTTGCGCTCGGCCGTCAGCACGGGAAGCAGATTGTAGAACTGAAAGACCAGGCCGACGTGCCGCGCGCGCCACGCCGCCAGCGCCCGATCGGAAAGCTGATCCACGCGCTCGCCGCCGATCGAAACCGTGCCTTTGGTCGGACGGTCCAATCCCCCGATGAGATTCAGCAGGGTGCTCTTGCCTGAACCCGATGGTCCCATCAACGCCAGGAATTCCCCGCTGGGCACGTGCAAGTTCAAGTTGGACAGCACGTGGATGTCTTCGGAGCCACGGTGGAAGACTTTCTCCACTCCGTCCACCCGCACCAACGCGCCGTTGCTGTTTGTATTATCACTCATGGTTTTTTCTCTTTCACAGCCGCACCAGCCGTCAAGCCAGCGGGCCAATCCACGACTACTTTCTCACCGGCAGACAATCCCGCACTCAAGGTCACCTCATTATCCTGGATGCCGTTCACCGCCACCGCCCTTCGCTCGGTCCGACCGTTTTGAATGACCAGCACCACGTCCTTTCCCTCCTGTTTCTGCACTGCACTCTTGGGGACGATGGTCGCGCGAGTCACGGCACCGGTGGTCGCCCCATTGGTCGCCGTTTCGCGAAACGCCACTTTCACGCCCATCTCCGGCAGGATGCGTGGATCGAGCGAATCAAAACCCACGCGCACTTTGACCGTGGACTTCTGCCGGTCGGCGGTCGGAATGATCGCCAGCACTTTGCAAGGAATCTTCCAGTTGGCATACGCGTCCAGCGCGGCCTCCACCGGTTGACCCGCCGTGACCCGATTGATGTAGCTCTCGTTGACATCGATCTCGATCTCCAACGACTCCATGTCCACGAGCGTGCAGATGCCCGTGCGGGTGAAACCACCCGCGGACATCGGCGAAATCATTTCGCCCGGCTGTGCGTTCTTGGCGGTGACCACGCCCGCAAACGGTGCATAGATGATCGTGTCATCCATCTGCTGTTCCCACGATTTCACCTCCCGCTCCACCACGATGATATCGCGCTCCTGTCGCGCGAGCCGCGCTCTTAGTGTTGCTGCCGCGGCTTCCGCCTGTTCGAGCACAGACGCCGATGCGATCTGTTCCTTCGCCAGTTGAGCGTTTCGCTTGAACTCCAAATCTGCTTGTTTGAGTTGAGCTTTTGTTTCGTCCAGCGCAGTCCGGGCCGATTCCAGCTGCGCCTCGGCCACGCGCAAACTGGCTTTCACGTTTGTATCATCCAGCCGGGCGAGTATCTGTCCCTGTTTCACCCGCATCCCTTCTTCTACCAATGTCTCGACGACCTTGCCGGTGTATTTGGAAGAAACGGTCGCCGCCCGCCGCGCGATGACATAACCGGAAGCGTTCAACACCGTTCGCTCGTTGCCGCCACCACTCGTGGTCACTTCGCGCGCTACAGCAACCTGAACCGAAATCGCTTTCGGACGCATGAGCCACCACGCCACCAGCGCCACCACTACGACTGCAATCAACACACCAGCAATCAAGCCAGTGCTTGGAGCCGACTTGGGTTGTGGGTCACGCGCGATGCGTAAATCATCCAGCGTGGGCTTGGGCTGACTCATAGAAAATAGGCCCGCCAAGCAAACCTGCTTTTTGGGCTTGGGTCAAGCTGCGGGAGAGGTAGGGAGTATTCTAATGAGACCGCGACCAACCGAACGCGGCATTTAGGATGCCCAGAGCTATTCCCGCAGCGGCGGCAGATAGCAGCACAATTACGATGATACGTTTCTGGCGCTGCGACATCATCAACGCCGGCCCAAGCGCCCAAACCAGCCTTCATCGTATTTCTTGTAGGTATTGAAAGCCTTACTGCCCATCGTCTGCGCCAGCGTGCGCTCGGTCTCTTGCTGAACAGCGGCCAGGGCGGCGCTACGGGCTTCGGCATCGAACGACTTGTCATTGCGCAACGCGTCGGCCTGTTTCATGGCGATGCGTTGCAGTTCGTAAACTTCCCGGGCCAGGGTATCCTCCAGCCCAAACTTCTGCAGTACGGTCCGCACCTGACGATAATCCCGATCGCTCGCCCGCGCATACTCCGCCGCGCGCTCCGGCCCCAGTGCCGCCTCCCGGGCCTTGGCCAGTTCATCGTTCAGACGTTGTGTCTCTGCCGCCCGTGCCTTCTTCTCATCCTCATTCGCCGGCTTGTTCGTGTTCAGCTCTGTCAACACATCGTTGTGTTGCTTCTGCAACTTCGCCACCTGCCGCCACTCGTCTTGCGTGGGCTCAAAGCCTGATGCACCCCACGCCCAATTCGCTCCATTGGAATTCCTCAACTCAAATTCACTGAACTCCTCCGGCGTCAGTAATTGTTGCCGCGCCAGCTTGATCTGTTGTTCCAGTTCTTTCTGCTTCGCCTTGGCTTCCGCCGTGGGTTGCCGGTCCTTGTTGTTCTCGCGGGCCAATCGCCACATCTCGGCGTTGGCTTCGTTCAATTGCGTGTCCAGCGCGAGCAACTGGTCCCGCTTCTCCTCCGGCAGCCACGCATACCGCGCCCGGTTGTTGGCGAGCGCGCGGGCCTTGTTCGCCGCTTCTTCTTCCGGATCGGACTTGGCGCTGCCCAGCACGTCGTCGATCACCTTGCGGCGCTCATCCTCGATCGGCTTGGTCGCCTCCTCCGCCATCTTCTGTAACTTGTCCGGACCTCGGCCGACCAGATCCCAGAACTGGGCCTGCATCGTCGCCAGCGCCGCGCGCCGGCGTTCGCTATACACTTGATTGATCTCCGCCATCACAATCACCCGCGTGGTGTTTTCGGGGCAACCGATGGCGAGCAACTGATCCCGATACTTTTTGAAATCCACGTCGGCGACTTTGCCCCAATCAAAATCTTCGACCTCGGGCTCTGCCACGGGCACGGGCGAAGGCATGACGTCAGCTGCTGGCTTTACCTTCTTGGCGTTGGCAGGAAACGCCTCGACTTCTGCCTTCGTCACCCGCCCCGACGATTGGCGCAATGCCCCGACGATTCCCGCCACCAACGCGAGGTTCAGCAACGCCGAGAAAATGGTGATCACGCGGGCATTCATCGGCGGTACTCCTGCGAAGTGCGACGGACATTCGCCGCAGATGAAAGCTGTTTGATCCACTGCCCTTTGCCATTGAAGTAATTGGTGAACTGCTTGCCCAGCGTGGTGGCCAGGGACGCCGCTGTCGCCGTCTGCAACACTTCCAACGCGATCTTGCGCTCTTCTGGAGTCAAGGTCTGGTCGGTCGCGATCTCCCGCCGTTGCGCCTCGGCGTTGCGTTGCGCGTCGTACAAAGTCACAGCCACGGCCTTCGGCAGGTCCTGCCGTTTGGTGAACTCAAACGCTTCCCGGAAATCCTTGTCCTGTGCGCGCTGAAAATCGGCGAATCGCGTCGCCCCCAGGCTGGCACTGACCGTCGTCTCGAATTCGCGCCACTTCGGGCTGGTATCCGGCCCTTCATTTCGCTGGAAGCGCTCCAGCAACACCGCCGCCAGCACGTCCTGATAGCCGAGCGACGCGTGCATGATCGCGCGCAGCTCCGCCCCCGTCGGGTCCATCCCTTCAAGATGGATCTTGTCGCTGAACAACAGTCCCAGTTGGGCCCGCGTCTCCAGTTCATCGAGTTCCTGCGGCGTCAGCAATTTGCCGAGTTCCGTACTGATGCCGCGCCGAAAACTCCCGAAGCTTTCCAGGTCCTCGTCCATGACGATGCGCGTTTCAAAGAAGGGGAATTGCTCTTCGATCCGCTGCACGGACGCCATCACCTGCGCCATGACTTGTTGCGCCTTGAGGTCCGACAAGAAACCCAGGAACACACCGGCCGACTCTTCCCGATTCCATTCCCGCGACACCTCGGAATTCCAATCGTAACCGAGCAATTCCCGGATCAACGCCGCCTGTTCCCCGCGCAGACCCGCCACCCGCCCACGTTCAATCTTGCGATCCGCATCCCGGCGATCACGCCCTACCCACGGCTCGTAATTCACGAAGGCGGTCTGCAGCTTCGGGCGGAACTGCTTGTCGAGCTTGGCAACGAGCAACTCGCGCAGGACATGTTCGGGGCAATCCACCTCGCGGAGATTCACCACGTAAGCCCGTGCGTTGTTTGTGTCTAGCATCGCCCACTGGAAGGGAATGACGGTTGGGACAGCGTTGCTCGGCGCCGTTTCGACCACGGTCGCCGCAGGGATCACAGGTTCGTTGGTCGGTGCGAACACCTCACCCGTCGTGACGGAGGTCATCGGCTTTGGCCCGCGACCCTGCACAAACAGCAGCATTCCCGCGAACACGAGGTTCAGCGTCAGCGAAAGCAAAAGGGTTTTGTGGTTTCTCACGCGCTTAACTTGGACCGAGCTTGTCGGGAATCGGTTCGCCTGGGTAGTCAAAAAAACTGATATGCCATCGGCAAAACCGTTTGCACGCCGCGCTCACGTCTCAGTGACAAACGGCGGTATCGGACAATCCAGGGAATCCGCGATGGCGCGCAACAATTCCGCCTCGCGCTCTTGGATCACACCATCCGCGCCCACGACATGGATGCACGCATCGAGCAGATTCTTTTTGATCTGCGGCGCGGCTTGCGCCAGTCGATTGAGCGCGGCGTCGATCGCTGCCAGCCCACATTGCTCCCGCGACAACAGCGTGAGTGTGGCTTCGTTCGTCCGCAGATATGGCGTGCCCTGTCCGAAGGCTTTCACCAC
>Ga0315910_10001237_pt1 | contig 23757 bp, 18 predicted proteins | sample EdamamesoilMG_FD_204470 | JGI IMG/M metagenome (GOLD analysis project Ga0315910, IMG submission 204470) | Garden soil microbial communities collected in Santa Monica, California, United States - Edamame soil | ecosystem: Environmental > Terrestrial > Soil > Garden | place: USA: California... | reverse complement strand
CTTGTGGACCGTTGAAGCTAAAAACCTACAATTTAGGCGCAATATGCTGCACCAACGAGCTGTAGAAGTAAGTCCCGTGCGGGGGTCAGCTAAAGTTGGAGCAGTAGAAATTACTAAGCCCCGGCCGGAGGGCCGAGGCTGAGTGGACGCCGCTTAGTCGGCTAAGTGCTTGGCTAAACTCACCACCACATGCTGGCTTCGAGCTTCACCACGTTCTCGTCGGGCAGCAATGACGCGGCACCACGGAGACCGGGGTCTTGGGTGTTGGAGTGCGACCCGAAGCCCGTGGGGGGCGCCGGAGCCTTGGGGGGTTGCGTACAGAACACGCGCAGAGGCAGGCCCGGGTAATCGGCACTGGTGGTGTTGTAGATGGAGCCGTGGTTGGTTCCGTCGCCAGCGCGGAAGGGGTCGTCCGCCGGGCTCGCCACTGCACCGCCTGAATCCTCACACACGCGCTGGTCGTAGAAGTAGCGCGAGTACGAGATGGAGATCTGCTCGTGGGTGACCATCTTGGTGCGGAAGGTGAGGCGGGGTGAGAGCACCATGAAGCCCTGGTAACCGCGCAGGAACTTGTTGTTCGTGGGGTTGAGGCGGTCGAAGCGCAAACCAGCGCTCATCCACTCGAGCGGAAAGAACTCGAGGTCGATACCGTACTTGTACTTGAGCGTTCCGTCCTGACGCAGGTCAGTCACGTTGGCGGACGCGCCGTAGATCTGCTGCAGGCGATAGGCCTCCACGTCGCTGACGGTGACGTAGTTGATCATACCGTACAGCTTAGTCTTCAAGTCCAAGCTACCCGGAAAGATACCAAAGTTGGCCAAGCCGAGTTCGTATTGGGCCATGGCGCTGGTGACCGTACCCGTACCGTTGGAGCAGGACTCGTTGGGGGCGTCTTTGACGCAGAACGGTGACTCCAAGTAGTTGTCGACGACACCGATGGCGAATTCACCCGCGCCCAGGCTGTGGATGGACTCGATGGCATCACCGATCGTGAGCGCGTTCTTGAGCATCTGGTGCGACGCACCCAGGTAGAAGTAACCGAGCAGGCCAAGGTCAAAGCGTCCGTCAACGCCGAGGATGGTTTGGGTACCAACAGGATACTCAGCACCCCACACGCTCATGGGACCTTCGACTCCGTCGACACCGCCCGCTAACTCCGTACCGTCGGCACGTGACACCTTCGTGAGTCCATCTGCGTTGGGTTTGTCGCTGATGGTACACTGGGCGCCTGGATAGGTGTCCCACGCGCACCCGGAGCTGCCCGGCTGTACGTTGGGATAAGATGGGGTGGTGCTGGCGTTGGCCCAAGCGTGCATGGCGTGCAACCCAAACTCCATGGAGGGGAGCTTGAAGAATACGTGCCCGTGTCCGGCCAGCGTGAAGCGAGCGCGGTTGAACATTTTGGGGTTGGGTTCGTTGACACCGAAGCCACCTTCGACCCCAAGGTCGAACTTGGGCAGGATGAAATCGAGTCGGGCGGTGCCGCCCATCAAATGGGTACGGCCGATGATGTACGTGTCGTACTCGCCCGCGTCGTACATGCCAGCCATGCCGTAGCGCGCCCAGTGAGAGCCCACCTTGGCGTTGAACTTGACGTTCTCGAAGCCCAGGTCGTGATCGATTTCCACCCAGCCCTGGCCGATGCCGAACTGCGTGTTGTCCATCTTCCAGCTGGAGTCGGTGAACTGGAACGCTTGAATGGCGAGATAACCGGTGACCACGCTGTTGCCCACGCCAAAGAACATTTCGGCCCAGGCGTTCTTGTTGTGGCCGGTAAACTGCCAGCTGGCGTACTGATCGTCCGGAATGACGGGACGGTGCATCACCATGCGCTTGTCCACGTACTGTCCGTCGACCCAATTGCCATCCGCGTCATGAACCAGGGGCAAACCCTCGGCGTTGGCGTTGGGGTTTCCCGACTCTTCCCGTGCCTCATGCATGTGCTGGGGGCCGGTGTTGTCGCTGATGCCGATACGCATGGGAGCGCGGAAATAACCGCTGTAGCTGAGCTCCCACTTGTCCGTGCCGCCGTCGCCACCGCCGCGGGTGGTGGGAGCGCGCTTGGGAGCGGGCGCTGCTGCGGGTCCCTCGGCCGTGGCGGCGGGCAATGGAGCCGCAGGCGTGGTGGCCGAGGTCGTCGACAACTGAGCCTGCGCTGCCGCATCGGTCGAGCTGGTCGTGTCAACGGCCGGTGCCGGAACCTCAGGTTCAACCGGGGCTGCTTCTTGGGGAGTTTCCGTTGGGCTGGGGGCTTCAGTGGGGGCCTGTTCAGCCGGCGCGAGCTCACCTTCACCTTGGGCGAACGCTGTGAGCGGCGCAAAGAAGACGACGAGCGAAAGAGAGGTTGTTAGTTTCCGCATAGCTTATCCGTGGTCTACCACCGCCCAGATCCGTTCGGCAACGCGTCACTCTGTTCGTCCCTTGCGATGAGAACTATTCGGTCGCAATGAGAGAAGCGGGTAAAAGCGTGGCTTCGCGTGATCGATGGATGGCGGGCGCGGATCTGTATCAGAGCCGGGGCGTACGCGGAACAGCTAATTTAAGCCCGCGTGGGCGCGGGTGGTCGGGGACAAGCAGTGCGTGAGCGCTACGCAGCTACGGTCAGGCCCAAAATGAGCACTTGAGCGACGTCAGGGTCGACTGAGCAGGATGTAACAGACAGGCACGCTCGCTCCGAGCAGCACCAGCAGCGCTCCGCGGCCAAACAAGCCTTGTTTGCCCTTGATCATGAACATGCCACTCACCGCGAGGGTGAGCAGGATGAGCGCATAACCATCGGCTACATAGGTCCAGGCCTTTTTGCCGCGATTGAGGTGGAGAAAATTCGCCGAGCGTAAAAGAAAACGGTCACGTTGTCCGTTGTGCACTGCCACCCGCCTCTTGAGATCGACATGCAGGTCCGCGTTTTCGAAGGTGATGTCCAGTTCATCGGCCGTGGGGGCGTAGACACTCCGCGGTGGCTCCTTCCAGTTCAGGGCGTGAAGTACGCTTCGCGCTAGCTGGTCGTTGGCTGGGGACTGACCTGGCTCTGCCTGAAGCTCCCCAATGGGTACCTGGAGCGTCTGGCGTACCTCGGTGAAGTTGGGGTCCCAATCTTTGATGTGATTCACGGCCAGGCCGCTCATTGCGTAGATGATGGTGAGTCCAACTGCCAAATACCCCGCGTCACGATGGACCGCGCGCAAAAGGGGGCGAAAGTGTTTGAGGCTCATCTTCACGCGTAGCGTTCCTCCTTCCACGGGTCAGCGTGATTGTTGTAACCGCGCACTTCCCAATAGCCTCGTTCGTCGGTCGACTGAAACCGCAGACCTGTGAGCCATTTGGGGCTCTTCCAAAAATAGAGATAGGGGTTGACCGCACGCACTGGAGCGCCATGGCTGCGCGGCAGCCGCGCTCCGTTCATCTCCCAAGTCACTAACACATCAGGACGCAGCGCTTCATGCAGGGGGACGTTGGCCGTATAGCCATGCGCGGCCTCGAAGATCACGTACCTGGCCTGCGCCTTGACCTGAGCGAGCTTGGCCAGCTCAGGCAGGCTCACGCCACGGAAGCGAACGTCAAACGCGCTCCAGCCCGTGACGCAATGCACGTCCAAGCGGTGCTCTTGATGGGGGAGCGCTCGGAGGGCCGCAAAATCAAGTTCAATGGGGCGCTCCACCTCGCCATGCAGCCGGAGCCGAAAGCTTGCGGGGTCAGGGTCGCCTTGCTCACCACCCATCGGCTTGAGCGCTTCGATGACCCGTTGCCCAGGTGGGAGCCGTGGTCGACCGTCGGCGCGGGTGGCTGCGGCCATGGCAGAATTGGTCCACTCGTCCGCGAAGATCCAGGTGGCCCCGAGGGCGGTGATGGCGGTCCCCGCCGCCGCGGTGCGCAGAAACTGACGTCGTTCAAGGGTGCGGTGGGGTTGGTATGGATCAGCCATGTTTCGCTAGGGTGTACTGGCAAAGCGCACGGCTGGTTTCAACCTGGCGTCATTTTCATGTGAACACGCAGCTCACCCGGGGTGCGACCGGGACAGCCCGACTAAGCGCGCGCCGTGGGGGAGGCTATCTCGGAATTCGTGCGGCTCGAGTTGAGAATTGGTGGGTATTTGCGAAACTAGAGGCAGATGTGCAGGTTGTTTGGTTTTCGCAGCATAATTCCCAGTCAGGTTCATTCGTCGCTGGTCGCCGCGGACAATGCCTTGGGGAGGCAGAGTGGACAACATCCCGACGGTTGGGGCGTCGCCTACTATGTGGATGGCACGCCGCACGTGACCAAGAGCCCCATGACGGCGCTCAATGACAGCATCTTCCATCGTTTGAGTGGAGTCGTGTCCTCCGAGACGGTGCTGGCCCACGTGCGTCAGGCGACCCAAGGGACCAACAACGTGCTCAACTGCCACCCGTTTCAGTACGGGCAGTGGGTGGGTGCACACAACGGTGATGTGCCCAACCTGAAGGAGTGCCGACAACAATTGCTCGCAGAGATTGCTCCTCGGTATCGGCGCTTCGTGCTCGGAGACACTGACAGCGAACTCATCTTCTTCTTGTTCATCACTGAGCTGGCTCGGGCAGGGGCGCTCTCACAAGACGGCGAGGTAGAGCCCGTGTTTGAGGCGCTGGGCAAGACCGTGGAGCTCGTGCGCGCCATCTGTGACAGCGCCGAGCACCGGTCGCTCTTGACCGTGGTGGTCACCAATGGACGTTGCTTGGTGGCTCTGCAAGGCGGCAAGCCCTTGTTGTTCTCGACCCACAAGCGCCGCTGCCCGGAGCGTGCAACCTGCGGCAGCTTCAATGAAGTTTGTGAGCAGCCGAGCACGACCGGTCGCGTCAACCACTTCATCGTGTCCAGTGAGCGCTTGCAGGGCGAGAACGTGTGGAATGAACTGGGCCCAGGTGAGGCGGTGGCCGTGGACGCGCAGATGCAGATTTACTGGGCGCGCACCGGTTGCAGCGGGTTGCCCGTCTTTGATGGCGAAGCGCTGACGGAGCTGCGCGTTAGCCGCGCCGGCGGTCAGGGACTGTCCGCGCTGCGTTTGCCCTAGGGAGCGCGTCTCTAGTGTGTAGGGACGAGTTGCAGGCGTGGAGCGGCTGAATAGGCCGCCAAATGTCCGCTTTCTTCTGCCACGAACACGTTGCAACTTGCATCGATCTTCATCAAATCAGGGATGAGATCGCAGGGCACCTCGCCGATCAATTCGCCCGTACTGGGACGCAGGACCTGCACGTTGTGTTGCGGCACAAACAGGGCGCCGTTTTGCAATACCGGATCCAAGCGCCGGGGCTGATCACTGTCTGCGGGGCGCGAGAACACGTGATTGTAGCGCACATGGCCCGTCGCTGCTTCAACACAGAGCAGCGTACCGGACGCGCTGTTGACGACCAGGCTGTCGCCCAGCGCCAAGAACGAACTCCCAGCGGACACGAAGCCTGGCTCATGCTCCCAGCTTTGCGTCAGACTACCTTGTTCAAACGCCACAAGCCCGGTACCCCGACGATCACGCACCGGGACGATCACCTGCTTTTCGGTGAGCAAGGGCGCATGCCCAAACAACGGCTGATCGTCGATGTAAGCGCTGGAATGGGTAACGCCGCTCCACAAATCGATGTGATGCAAGCGCGCGGCACCCACTGAACTGCTGGACAAAGCGTACGCGCTGTCGCCGCGCACCGCGATGTCTCCGCTGAAGGGTAGTCGATCGCGTACGCGCCACACCACTTCACCCGTGGTCACGTCGAGCGCAGTGAGCGCGCTGTCTCCGCCCGACATCAACACCAAACGTCCAGCGCGCCGTAGACGCAATTGGGCGGGCCGGCTCGCTGAATGGCGCCAGCGCACTTCACCGGACAACAGGTCCACCGCAGTGACCGCTCGATCACCTTCCGCGATCAGCATCAGCGCGGGCAAGCCTGGAGTGTTGACGAGGGCGCCTGCTGCGCCACCGCCTGCTCGGGGCATCAACTTGGTGATCCAACGCACCTTGCCGGTGCCATAATCATGGAGCCGCAGACGTCCGTCCGAGTGCAAACGGATCAGACCAAGCGGGGTAGGGATGGTCGCCGCCCGCTCACTTGCAATGCGCCAAATGATCGCACCGGACTGCGGCGATATCGAGGCAATTTCGCGCGCCGAGCCGACGATGAGTTGTTCGTGATAAAGGAACGTCGACTTGAGATCGATGTGAGGGACCGCGGCTACCCAGCGCGGAGCAAATCTGAGTGCCCCGGAGCGACTCCAGGTGCCGTCGGTTTGCGGGACCACGGCCGGTAGGCCATAGCTCTTGTAGCTCTCGCGTTCACCATTGGTCAGCGCGTCGTCGGACCGCAATTCACTGAGCCGGTCGCGCAGGAGGCGGGCATTTTCAGCCAGAACGGTGAGCCGCAAGTTGGACTTCTGCCGCGCATCGTGAAACGCAAATCGCTCGCAGACGGACTCGGCCAACTGCGCCATCGTCTCGACGAAGTCGATCGTTGACATGTCGGCCAACTGACAGCTGGTGCCGCGCGCCGTAGCGCTGACGGCGCCAGGGCTCACCCCGGGCGTTTGATCCTGTGAGATGGTGAGCGACACCGGCGCATCGCCCGGGCCGCGTCGCATGGCGAAGCGCACGCCTTCAATCGTCAGTCGCCGAAACAGCGGACGCGCTGCTTGCCAAGAATCGAATGCGTCTTCAGCCAGCCATAGCAAGCGCTCGGCCATGAGAAAGACGTGGACGTTTTTGAGCTCCGAGCTGCGTGCGCCCCACTTGAGCGACAAGGTGCCGGTCGCGAGCAGCGCGTGCAAATCGGAGCGCTCCACGCGCGCGTCGGCGTCTGCAGGTTGGGCTGGGCCAAGACGAAATGCCGCGTTCGCCACAATTTCGAAGCCATCGGGCGATCGGACCAGGATGCGGTCCTGGGCCATGCCCCGAGCCACGGGCTTGGCCCCACGACGACCGGCGGACAATTGGGCGGCCGCTGCTTCCAAAATCGAGCGATGTCCAGTGGGAACGGCGCCCGACAGCGCGCGCTCCAGGGCATCTTCGAGAGCCGCATGCAGATCGACCATCGAGACCCGACGTTCGTGCACCGCGACCTCGGGGCAGGTACCCGAGCGAAAAACGCTGAGCAACAGCTCGGCGCCGTCCATCTCGAGGCCCAACTCCCAGATCTCACCATCTCGGCAGAGGTGAGCGGTGGCGCGGGTGCTGCGCCCACGACGCAGAGCGGCCAAGGCATGAGCCAACTCAGCGAGCAAGGAGAGCCCCTGAATGTGACCAGCTCGAGCCGTGATGTTGATGCCATCGACCACGATGTCGAGGACTCCAAAGAGGGCAGGAGCCGTGCCTGATTCGTTTTGCGTCTGCCTGAATACGACGTCCACGGGAGACATTGGCGCTATCCTAGGAAAGCCGAGCGAAACTCCCCAACTTTTGGTGCAAATCGCCAGAGATTGGACAAGAACGTCGACACCGGCTAGCCGCCCCAACCACACACGGATGGGGAGGGAGCTCTTGGCAGCAGCTGCCGTCGCTTATCAAAGTGTCACACGATTTGTCTTGGGCATCAACCTGCGCGCAGCAGGCGTGCTTTTAGGCGTACAGCTGGTGCTGGTGGCGGCGCTTTGGGGGTTTTCCGTCGACGATGCCTGGATCGTCAGTCGCGTCGCGAGCCACGGTGCACGAGGTTTGGCCTTCGATTTCAATGTGGGACAGCCGAGCGACGCGGTCACCCCACTTGGGTTTGCTCAGCTCGTGGCCACGGTGGGCAGGTGGTTTGCCTACACGCAGCCGCTGCAATTGTTTGCTGTTGCTCGCTCCTTGGGCGTGGCCGCCGAACTGCTCTCGTTCGTCGTGATCGGCCTTGCTGTGCGCGAGCGACGTTTTCTTGTGCTGCTTGCCCTGGGGCTGTCGAGTTGGCCTTCGGCATTGTGGGCCGGGGCGGGGCTGGAGACGCCGATCGTTGGCTTGTTGATCAGCCTGGGCTGCGCGGGGGGTGGAAAGCGCCCTGCTGTGGCCAGCTTATGTCTGGGCTGGGCCAGCGCTTGGCGTCCTGAACTTGCGCCCTACTGCCTGGCTTTGTTCGCCATGGTGGTCGGGCCTGTTCGAGGCAGCTGGAGGTTTGCGCGCTTGCTTGGGGTGCTGGCGCTCCCGCATGTTGTGGTCGCGGCCGCTCGCTACGCGCTCTACGGCTCGTGCGTGCCGCTCTCGTTCGTGGCCAAAGCGCCAGACTTTCCAAGTGGCGTGCGGTACGTCTTGCTTTGTCTAGTGTGGGGGGGCCTCGTTGCTGGGGTGCTCTTGATGCCAGGAGCGTATCGCCGCGGCGCGATCGGTTGGGCACTGTTGATCCAACTGCTTGCCTTGCTCGGGTGTGGGGGAGATTGGATGCCGGGCTTGCGACTGTGCGCGCCTATTTATCCAAGTCTCGTGTGGGGCGTCACACGGACTGCGGCTGTGCGCCCGGCTCAGCTGCGTTGGCAATGGGTGGTCTTTGCGCTCATGCCCGTGATGCCGGTGTACCTGTTGTCCGTTCAAGGCCAGGACTTAAGAAGTGTGGTGCAGCGCCGGCTGCATTTGCTGAAGCACGCCGCGCCTGCCTTAAAAGGCGCCACCACCGTGGCGGCGGTGGACGTGGGGTGGGTGGGCCTGGCGTTTCCGGGCCGCGTGCTCGACTTGGGCGGGGTGACTGATCCGCGGCTGGCGCGCATTCCCTGGGGCCATACTCATCGTCGGCTGGGACCGGGACTTTTTTCCGATCGCAACGTGGACGGCTGGGTGATCCGGGCGGGTGATCGCTTGTACGTACCCGGTCAACCGCTTGCGGAGATCAACCCCGTGTATGGAACGGACGCCCGTTTGCTGGCTCGCTCGTCGAATCTGGGACTGCGCGGCGTAGCGATCGTGCCGCTGCTGGGTACCACGGGGCAATATGTGATCGCGCGTCGAGCGGAGCACTAGTCGAGGGTACCCACGGGTAGTCGTTGCGCGACGCGCTCCTGCGCGAAGCGCGGATCGGTTCGGTCATCGCCCTCGAGCAGTCCACGCAGCACAGCGCGTGTGGCGCGCGCATTCTCATAGCGATCGCCAGGGGCCACGGCCGTGAGGCGGTAGAGCACCTCCGCCCACTCAGTGGAGACTCCTGCGGCCGGTTGTGGTTCACGGGATTCCGACGCGGCGGGGAGTTTGCCGGTCAGCGCTTGCTTGAGGCTCTGACCTAGAGCGAACAAATCAGCCCGCTCGTCCACTTCATCGCCCCGTTCTTGTTCGGGGGCCGCGTATCCCGCTGTGCCTACGTGCGCTCCACTGCGCGTCAGGCGCGTCTCGGCCCAACTGACGGCCGCGACTCCGAAATCGATCAACTTGAGGATCTCCCCGGAGGTGGGGCAACGATGAATGAATAAGTTGCTCGGCTTGACGTCGCGATGGATCACCCCCGCGCTGTGGACTGCGATGAGCGCATCCGTGGCCTGCACCCCCCAACGCGCCACCTCGGCCGGGGGCAATGCACCAAGACGCTGCACGCGCTGGGCGAGGGTTTCACCGAGCAAGAGCTCGGTCACCAAGAAGGCCACCCCTGAGGGCAAGACGCCTTCATCCAGGACCTCCACCACGTTGGGGTGCCAAGATAGTCCCAGGGCTTGCGCCTCACGACGCAAGCGATCCGTGGCTCGCGGATCTTGGGCCAAGGCGGTACGGAGCAGTTTGATGGCTACCCAACAGCCATCGGTGAGCCGCTTTGCTTTCCAAACCGCTCCTGCTGCTCCATAGCCAAGTTGATCGTGGAGACGGTACTTCCCGGCGAGCACTGGCTCTTCATTGGGTCGGGAAATTTCTTTGCTTTGCAACTTACGCAACGAGGCTTCACGCTCCAGCGCCAAGATGCGCAGATGCTGGGCGCGGCTGGCCGCGCGGTAGTGGACGTCGCGGGCCACGACGAAAGTGATGGCACTGCAAATCCCCGCCGCGAGCAGCGCGGGCAACACCTGATTCCACCCGCTGAGGCCAAGAATACGTGCGGCCATCACCCCGACCGCGGACGCGAGCACAACGGCCAGAGCACCGGCTCGCCAGGTCAGGTGGTTGGCGGAGCGCCACTTGGCGGTTTGGATGACCTCCGGTGTGTCTGCGTCCGTCGTGTCGAAGGTGGTGGCGACGTGGGCTGGTTCGAGGCCAAATAGGGTGGGAATGGCCCGCAGTTCCGCGGCCAGAGCCTTACGGATGCGCTCCCGATCCGCGCTCGAATCGTCCTCCAAGAAACAAATCTCCGCCGACCAAGTGGTGGTGGTGGCGTGTCTCTGTCGAAACAGCCAGCCCGCTTCTGCGTCGCTCTCATCCAGCTTGCGGTACACATCGAGCGGGGTGTGCGCGCCGCGCAGCAGGGTGGACCACACGGCCAAGTTCTTGGGATGGACCATGTAACGACTCAAACGGCGAAAGCCGTTGTCGCCGACGAGTTTGTCGAATTCCACCAGCGACCGTAGCCACAATTCCCGAGAAATGGGCTTCGTCTCATCTTCAAAAATGCGCCCAGCGCCCACACCACGCACGAAGGCAGAGGCTCCCTCACGCCCCTTGAGCGACCTCACGCACAGGTAGAGGGCCTTGGTCCTGAACGTGTCTGTTGTTTCACCACCCCGCCCCATCGTTGCATCGCGCCGTGCTCGTAGCGCTCCCCACTTTCGATGCTGGTTTCAGCACCCGTGCCGTTCCCACACCGTCATGAGATGGTGCTGCCCCTCGGGGGTGAGCGTCAAGGGGGCCCACGGGCTGGCGTGGGGGGGGGAGGGGCCAGCCCCGCCGAAGTGCTGTCAAGACTGTTACATTGGCACAATCTTTGATAGGTCAGAGTCAGCCGATGGAGATCAAACAGCAGTTACGCTTGTCTCAGCAGCTGGTGATGACCCCCCAGCTGCAGCAGGCAATCAAACTCCTGCAGCTGTCTCGGCTAGAACTGGTGGATGAAGTTCGCAAGGAACTGGAGAATAATCCCGTTCTTTCCGAGGACGATCCTGCTGCCAAGTTTCGGGACGCTGGCCAAACAGCGTCAGAAAAGGTCACCACCCGGGAGTTGGATGGCGTCGCGCGCACCGATGACGGTCGCGCCAGCGAAAAAGCTACCCGTGAGGTCGACTGGGAGAAGTTCTTGGAGAACCGCACGCTGCAAAACATCGGCGGCGGGCCAGGGCACGGGTCGAGCGCACTGGAGGACCTCCCGCCGTTCGAGCAAAACTTCACGCGTCCGGGTAGCTTGACCGAGCATCTGATGTGGCAGCTGCAGATGAGCGATTTTACCGAAGAGGAGCGGCGCTTTGCCGAGCTAGTCATCGGTAACTTGGATGAGCGCGGGTACTTGGACCTGGAGGGCACGGAGCGACCGGACGGAACGCGCATGCCCGACATCACCATAGATGATTTTGCGGACGAGGCCGGCTTGCATCGCGACGATGCGCCGCTGGTGCTGGAGATGATCCAACGGCTCGACCCGCCCGGGGTCGCGGCCAGAGATCTGAGGGAATGTTTGCTGATTCAGGCGGCGGCAGCCGGCTATGAGGAGGGCGACACGACCTTCGAGGTCATCAACCATCACATCAAGGATCTGGAGCGTCACAACTACCAGGCCATCGCGCGAGCCATGAAACTTCCGCTCGAGGAAGTGTATGAGATCGTCAAAGAGATCCAGACTTTCGAGAGTCGGCCTGCGCGCAATTTCGTCGATCACGACGAACGCAGCATTGGCATCACGCCCGACGTGTACGTGATCAAAGATGGAGACGACTTCAAGGTCGTCGACAACGATCGCGGCATTCAGCGCCTATTCATCAATGAAGCGCTCACCAAGCGCTTGCTGGCGGACCCTCAAGCCAAAGAGTTCGTCGGGGAGAAGTTGCGCAACGCTCAGTGGCTCATCCGTGCCATCGAGCAGCGTCGCAAGACGATCATCAAGGTGGCTGAATCGATCTTGGAGAAGCAGCGCGATTTCTTCGAGCGCGGGGTGGCTTATCTCAAGCCCATGATCTTGCGCGACGTCGCCGATGCGGTGGGCATGCATGAGTCCACGATTTCACGCGTCACCTCGGGGAAGTATTTGCACAGCGCGCAGGGCCTCTTTGAACTCAAGTACTTCTTCAACTCGAGCATCCGACGGGTAGCGGATGAGGACATCGCGAGTGAGAGCGTCAAGCAAGCGATCAAAAAGATGATCGACGAGGAAGAGAAGCTGCACCCGCTCAGTGATCAGGCCATCGTCGAGCGTTTGGCCAAGGAGCAGGGCATCAAGATCGCCCGGCGCACTGTGGCGAAGTACCGCGAGATGTTGGGGATCCTGGCGTCGTCGCGGCGCAAAGTCGTCTTTTAGTGTGGAGCGAGGCCGGTGGGCCCACCGGGAAGGTGCGCTCTCCTGTGGCTGGTCGTCACTGTGGGATAGGAGCCTCCTCCCGCACGAATCAGCGCAGTTCGGCGCGAAATATGCATCGCTAGAAAGCGCTTCCCGAGAGCGTATTTTTGCTTTCCCTCGCTGCTCTGAGGCTTATAGTGACAGCGTTGGCATCTGTGGTTCTCAGGCAGCTCACCAACGGCGACGGGCCGTTGCGCAGCGCCCCACACTCAAGTGCTGACTTCAGCTGCAGTAGTGCTGACTTCAGCTGCAGTGTCGCTGACGTTGCCGACCTGAGCCGCGCTGCGGCTGACCCGGGCTGCGTCCCTACTGACCTGCGGGCCGATAACGGGCCGTTTTGGCCAAGAGCGGGACGGGGCCGACCGGTGCAAGGTGATTTCCGCGCTGTGTCGGGAATGACCCCGGAGGGCTGGCGATTGGAAAAGAAGGAAGAGCTCAGGCTCACGGCAGGGCGTGCCCGGCCGGGGGCCGTTTCGAGACCCCAAGATCTTGGTGCGAAATGGGTTCGCGACTGGATCGTGTGATCATCAACAAAAGGAGTAACAATGGATCTGTCCACCACCTTTAGGCATATCGAGCCGACTGACGCCTTGCGCGACTATGCCGAGCAGAAGGTGAGCCGTCTGCAAAAGTTCTTGCGACAACCGATGACGGCTCGGATCACCCTCTCCGCTGAAAAACACGAACACATTGCCGAAATCCAGCTGCAAAGCGGCGGACTGCGCTATGAAGCCCGGGAAGCGTCTGGGGACATGTACGGGTCGATTGACTCGGCTGTGCATAAGTTAGAGCGTCAGATCCATGATGCCAAAGGGGTTGCCGGCTCCAAGCGCCGACGAGAAACCGACCTGCGGCATACAGAAGCTGAAGCTGAGCAGCTTGCGATGGCCGCCGCCGGCCGTTAGAAGGCGGGGCCACGCGGCCCTTGATCTTGGTAGGTTCGTCCTATCCAGGTCTGCCTTCATCACAGAGGCTCGTCGCGTCGACGGGCCTTTGGTCATTTTGAGAGCACAAGCATGCAACTTTCCCAGATCCTTTCGATGAACCGCATCGCGATCGACAAAGAGGGCACTCAGTTGACGCAGGGCCCGGAAGTGCTGGGCCGACTTTCAGAGATGCTCGCCTCCGAAGGCGACTGTGACGCAGCTACTGTGCTCAAATTGCTCATCGAACGGGAGCACCTGCTCAGTACTGGCATTGGTGATGGGGTGGCGATCCCTCACACGCCCGTCCCGGGTTTGGTCAATCAGAAGGCCGCACTGGTGCTATGCCCGCATGGGGTTGAATTTGCTGCCATTGACCAACAACCCGTGAAGATCTTTTTTGCCGTGATTGGGCCCAAGAGTGCGGCCAGCGAGCATCTGAAAATTCTGGCGCGACTGTCGCGCTTGCTGAAGAGCCCAGAAACTCGTCGGCGCCTACTAGAATCTACGTCGTCTGAGCAGGCATACTCTCTCATACAAGAGCAGGAAGCAGCTCCACCATGAGTGTCTACGATCCTCCAGTGAACAACGCCGTGAGCGGTGTGACAGTCCGGACTCTGCTTTCGGATCCGGCCCTGTCGCTCAGTGTGCAGATTGTTGCGGGGGAGCAAGGGCTAGAGCGCATCATCGATCACCCTCGGGTGCAGAAGTCAGGGCTCGCCTTGGTTGGACATTTGCACGGCGTGGTCCCCACGCGCCTGCAAGTGTTAGGTGAAACTGAGCTGAGCTATGTCGAGAGCTTGCCCGCCGAGCAGCAGGTTCAAGCCGCTGACCATTTGTTTTCATGCGAGCTCTCCTGCGTGCTGGTGTCACGAGGGGTCAGCGTGCCGCAGGCATTGGTCGACGCCGCTAATCAAAAACACACACCCTTGATCCTCGCCAAAGAAAAGTCATCCTTGGCCATTACGGCCGTGCACACCGTGCTCGACGAGCTTTTGGCACCACGCGCGCGTTTGCACGGGGTATTGGTGGATATCTTTGAAGTAGGCGTGCTGCTCAAGGGACAGAGCGGCATTGGCAAGAGTGAATGCGCGCTCGAACTGGTGATGCGAGGCCACCGGCTCGTTGCCGATGACATCGTTGAGTGCGACTACCGACCCCCGGGCATGGTGTTTGGTGAGCCCGCCCGCCCGCTGCGGCACTACATGGAGGTGCGCGGGCTGGGGATCTTGAACATGAAGGACTTGTACGGGGTCACTTCGGTGCGTGAGCGTAAGCGCATTGATTTGGTCGTTGATTTGGAGCTTTGGGCGCCCAACGCCGAGTACGACCGGATCGGAGTGGAGGATCAACACACGCGCGTGCTCGGTGTGCCCATCCGCACGGTGCGCCTCCCCATTCAGCCGGGGCGCAACATGAGTTCCATCATCGAGATCGCCGCGCGCGCGGAGCTACTGCGACGCGCCGGCCATCATCCGGCCAAGGAATTCATCGATCGCATCGAGAAATCAGGTCATGAGAGCATTCCGCCCAGCCGCACCCTGGCGCCCGGCCGCAGCGCACCACCGCGAACCCGTTCACCCAATGAGAGTTCGGCACCGCCTCCAGCGCATTCCATCCAAGGGCGGGACTTACGCAAGGCGGAAACGGATCGACGCTCATGAGCGCCGAGCTGGGCGTCAGCGAGACGGAAGGTGTGGTCAGTTCCGGGCACGAGACGTTGCAGCTCGTGGTGGTGACCGGACTGAGCGGCGCGGGCAAGTCCACGGCGCTCAACGCGCTGGAGGATTTGGGTTACTTCTGCGTCGACAATTTGCCGCCCCCGGTCTTCGTTCAAACCATTGATGCTTTGAAAGGCGCCAACTATCGCCGCATCGCTGTGTGCATGGATGTGCGCTCGCGCGTGTACTTGCCCCAGGCGGGTGACCTGCTCGCGGAGGTGCGCAAGCGCGAGGATCTGCGCGTGCACGTACTTTACCTCGATGCGCCGGCGGAGCTCTTGGCGAGGCGTTACAGCGCGACGCGCCGACCGCATCCGCTGTCACGCCAGTCCAGGCGTGAGGTGCGAGCGGTCATGGATGGCATCGCGCTCGAGGCAGAGTTGCTTGCTCCACTGCGTGGTTTGGCGTCGTATGTGCTCGATACGGCAGGGTTCACGGTGCACGACCTGCGGCGCGAGGTGGTCAAGCTATTTTCGTCGGGGCGGCCCCAACACACGAGTCGCATGTTTGTGCGGCTGGTGTCGTTTGGGTTCAAGTTTGGCGTGCCCCAGGATGCGGATCTGATGTTTGACGTGCGGTTCCTGCCTAACCCGTACTTCGTGCCGGGCCTGCGTTCGCTCTCGGGTTTGGACTCGACGGTGGCCGAGTTCGTGCTCAGTAACCCCGATTGCGTCGGCTTCGTGGAGCGCACGCTCGAGTTACTCAGTTATTGTGTTCCACGTTTTGAAGCGGAGGGTAAGAGTTACTTGACCATTGCGGTAGGATGCACAGGCGGACGACATCGTTCTGTCACGCTGGCAGAGTGGTTTGCCAGTCATTTGCAGGAGCGTTTCAAGATCGAAATCGACCGCCAACATCGCGACCTGGGGCGTGCGGAGCACACGGCCGTGGACGCTTTGGCACAAGAGGTCGGTCAACGACCGCCAAGAACGATTGAGGGTTGATTATGAGTGAAGCAGAAGTGTCGGGAACATTTGAAATCATCAACCGGTTGGGCCTGCATGCGCGCGCTGCCTCACGGCTTGTTCAAGTGGCCAGCCAATTCCCGTGCCAGGTCACCGTGCGACGCGATGAGCAGGTGGCCAACGCCAAGAGCGTGATGGGGGTGCTTTTGTTGTGTGGAGCCAAGGGGGCGCGGGTCACGGTCGTGGCGGATGGTGAAAACGCTCAAGAAGCGGTGCTCGCCATAGGTCAGTTGATAAGCGACAAGTTTGGGGAACAGGATTAGTCAATCGATGGGGACGGATGGGACGATGACAGACAACGGTGAGGTCGTGGACCGCACCGTTTCCTTGGACGGGATCGGCGGGTCCGCTGGGTTTGCGATTGGGCGGGCCCTGGTGGTCGACGCTGGTCGCGCCGGGGTCGTGCATCGTCGGATCACTCCAGATGAGGCCGAGCAAGAGGTGGTGCGCTTCGACCGCGCCGTGGCGCTGGCGACGGCCGAACTTGAAAAGGTCGCAGGCCGCGTCAAAGAAGAGAAGGGCAGGGCGGCGGCTGAATCATCGATCTTGGACGCGTACATTTACATGCTGTCCGATCCGACATTGCGCGAAGACGTAGAGCGCGAGGTAAATTCGGGTCAAAAGTGCGCGGAGTGGGCGCTGGAAACAGCGGTGGGCGTGATGTGCAAACAGCTGCGCCAAACGGACGATCCGTATCTCGCCGAGCGAAGTCACGATTTTGAATTCGTGCGTGATCGACTGCTGCGCACCTTGAGTGGGCGCAATCAGGCTGAGCTCATTCCGGAAAGTGATGAACCTGTGATTCTGGTGGCGCAGGATCTCAGCCCCGCTGAGACCGCTAGCCTCACCAAAGACAAAGTATTGGCCTTGGTGACGGCGGTGGGCACAAGGACCAGTCACACCGCCATCCTCGCCCGCGCCCTGGAGATCCCGGCGGTGGTCGGTGTGCAGGGGCTGCTCCAGCACATTGGCGACGGCGACACGCTGGTGGTGGACGGGGTGCACGGCAAGGTCGTGGTGTCTCCGTCGCAGTACGTGCTGGATATCCTGCAGCCCAAGGCCGAAAAGTATTATGCGGTGGCCCGCGATCTGCGTGAACACCGTCACGACCCGTGCCAGACCAGTGACGGTGTCGCCGTGCACTTGATGGCCAACATCGAATTGGTGATCGAAGCGGAGATCGCCAAAAATCACGGTGCGCGCGGGATTGGACTTTACCGCACGGAGTTCTTGTACATCGATCGCCAGACGCCTCCGACTGAAGAGGAACAATACGCGGCGTATCGTCTGGTAGTCGAGGCGATGGGGCCGCTGCCCGTGACGCTGCGCACCTTCGACATTGGGGGAGACAAATTCGTCTCGGCCATCAAGATGCCGCGCGACATGAACCCAGCGCTCGGCTTGCGCGCAGTGCGGCTCGGGCTCGAGCGACCCGAGTTGCTCAAGACACAGCTCCGCGCGATGGTGCGCGCCTCCGCGCACGGTAAAGTGCGCATCATGATCCCCATGATCGCTTCGCTGAGTGAGGTGCGCGCGGTGCGCGCCCTGTTGTCAGAATCAGTGATGGAAGTGGATCGCGCTGGGCACCCTCACGCCCAAGAAATTGAACTCGGTTGTATGGTGGAAGTCCCCTCGGCTGCCATCATGGCCGAGGAACTGGCTCGCGAGGCCGATTTTCTCAGTATCGGCACCAACGATTTGGTCCAATACACCTTGGCGGTCGACCGGACGAGTCAGGAGCTGGCGCGGCTGGCGAGCTATTTCGATCCAGCGGTGGTGAGGCTGATCAAAGCGGTCATCCAAGCGGCGACATTTCGCAAGCGGTCGTTTTCGGTGTGCGGGGCCATGGCCAGTGATCCGCTTGCGGCGGTGCTGCTCGTGGGGATGGGCATGCGCAACCTCAGCATGGAGGCCAGCGCCATCCCCGAAGTCAAAGCGGCGCTCTCTCGGGTGTCGCTCCAAGAGGCCGAGGATGCCGCGGGTATGGCCTTTGAGGCCACTACGGCCAACGAGCTCGAGTCAGGGCTGAGACGTCGATTTGGGGCACTATTGCGGGACATTTTGGACCCTGTGTGAGCAATTCTTCCTAGACTTCAAAATTGTGTGAAGTTGGGGCTGCTTCCGGGCGAAAACTTATAAAATGGGCGGGGATTTCGTTTGACCCAGGTCGTTTCGCACGTAGACTCCGCGCTCACCAAAATTCAGACGTAATAGGAATTATTAGAAAATGCCTCTCGCACCTGGCGCAAAGCAAAGCCTGATCGAAAGCAGCCGGACGCACGAAACGGACACCGGCTCTCCGGAAGTGCAAATCGCACTCCTGACCCAGCGCATCAACTATTTGACGGGTCATTTCGAGGTTCACAAGTTGGACCATCATTCACGTCGTGGACTGCTCAAAGTGGTGAGCCGTCGTCGACGCATGCTCGACTACCTCAAGAAGGTCAGTGTCGAGCGCTACAAGGCTGTTCTCACGGCCAACAACATCCGCAAGTAATCGTAGGGTTACCCTGGCGCGGTGCTGCGCCGTTACTGTTTGTGGTGTCACCCTCGCGATGTTGGCCATGCTGGCCGTGCGGGGGTGGGACAGTGGCCAGAGGGGCCCAATGAGTAACGGCGTGGGGTGGCGCGGCTAGGCCTGTTTTACCGATTTTTTTCCGGCGACGAGCTGCGGATTTCTTCAACTTCGCTTCGTGGAAGCGACGGGGGGCTCATGTGATCATGCCCTTCGTTTCCAGGCATCGAGGCTGAAGTCACAGCGTTCGCCGTCGGCGTTGCGCCACACGAAGTGGCAATTCGCGCAGAGGAGCGCTTTAAAATTATGTTTATTCGTGAGTCGATCCTAGTTGGAGAACGTCCGCTCACTTTTGAAACTGGCCGCCTTGCCAAGCAAGCCGACGGTGCAGTGATGGTCAGCTACGGCGAGAGCCAGGTGCTGGTGACGGTGGTGTCTACCTCCGAGCGCCCGGGCCTGGATTTCTTTCCGTTGACCTGTGAGTACATGGAGAAGACCTACGCCGCTGGTAAGATCCCGGGCGGCTTTTTCAAGCGTGAAGGTCGCCAGAAGGATTACGAAATCCTCGCGTCGCGCGTCATGGACCGTCCGCTGCGTCCGCTGTTCCCCGACGGGTTCAAGAAGGACACCCAGGTCATCGCTACGGTGATGAGTGCGGACAAGCAAAATCCCACCGACGTACTGGCCCTGTGCGGTGCCAGTGCGGCCCTGCACATCTCGGACATCCCTTGGGAAGGCCCGCTGGCTGGCGTACGCGTAGCCCGCGTCGATGGTCGCTTCGTGGTGTTTCCGACCTTTGAACAGGCCGAACGCGCGGACATCGAGCTGGTGGTCGCGTGCAGTCAAGACGCGATCATGATGGTGGAAGGCGGCGCTGATGAAGCGCCTGAGGCCGACATCATCGATGCCCTCGAGTTTGCCCATGATCAGTGCCGCATCATCATTAGTTTGATCAATAAGCTCCGTGAAGCGGTGGGTCGCCCCAAGCGTGCGTTTTCGGTTCCCAAGATCGATGCCCAGCTGGCAGGGCGAGTGGCTGCCTTGTGCGACGGTCCGTTGGTCACTGCCTGCGTAATCAAGGGCAAACACGAGCGGTACGATGCCTACGGTGCGATCAAGACCGTGCTGGTGGACACCTTGAAGACGGAGCTGGGTGAGGCTGGGTTCCTTGCTAACGAGAAGCTCATCAAGGAAGAGTTCGAGGCGCGCAAGGCCGAGGTGGTGCGGGCCATGGTGCTCGACACTGGTAAGCGCATCGACGGCCGTGACGGTCGGACCATTCGCCCCATTTCGTGTGAAACCGGGGTGCTCTACCGTACCCACGGTTCTTCGCTGTTTCAGCGCGGTGAGACCCAGGCCATCGTGACGGCCACGTTGGGCACCTCCTCGGATGAGCAGAAGATTGATGCCTTGACCGGCGAGGTGTGGAAGCGATTCATCCTTCACTACAACTTCCCGCCGTTCAGCACAGGCGAGACTAAGCCCATGCGTGGGCCGGGCCGGCGCGAAGTGGGACACGGCGCGTTGGCTGAACGGGCGCTCGTGCGCATGATGCCCGATCACGACAAGTTTCCCTACACGCTGCGCATCGTCAGCGAGATCTTGGAGTCCAATGGTTCAAGCTCGATGGCATCAGTGTGCGGCGGCACGCTAGCGCTGATGGATGCAGGTGTACCCATCAAGCGGCCGGTTGCTGGCATTGCCATGGGCTTGATCAGTGAAGGCAATGACCGTTATGCGATCCTGAGCGACATCTTGGGTGATGAAGATCACCTGGGTGACATGGATTTCAAGGTGTGCGGTACGGATCGCGGTGTCACGGCTATCCAGATGGACATCAAGATCAAGGGCTTGGCACGCAATGTGATGGAGCAAGCGCTCCAGCAGGCTCGTGAAGGGCGTTTGCACATCTTGGGCCGGATGCTTGATGCATTGCCTGAAGCGCGCACCGAGATCAGCAAGTGGGCACCGCGTATCACCACCATCCAGGTCAAACCGGATCAAATTCGCGTCATCATTGGCCCCGGTGGCAAGACCATCAAGGGCATCGCTGAGCAAACCGGTTGCACAGTGGACATTCAGGACGACGGCACCGTGAACGTTGCGGGAACGGATCCTGAGAGCGTGCGGCGCGCTATCGAGATCATTGAAGGTCTGACGGCAGAGCCTGAGGCGGGTAAGGTCTACAAAGGCATCGTACGTCGCATCGTGGACTTTGGTGCGTTCGTGGAGATCTTGCCCAACAATGAGGCGCTCTTGCACGTCTCGGAGATCGATCACAAGCGCGTCGAGCATCCCTCGGATGTGCTCGAGGAAGGCCAAGAGATCGAGGTCAAGTGCCTGAGTGTGGAGAAGGACGGCAAGACCCGTCTGAGCCGCAAGGCGCTCTTGCCGTTGCCCGAAGGGTACGAGCCTCCGCCCAAGCGTGAACCGTCGGATCGCGGCGATCGTCCGCGCAGTGATCGGGATCGCGGTGGTGACCGGGGTCGCGGTGGCGACCGGGGTCGCGGTGGTGACCGCGGTCGTTCGGATCGTCGCGATCGTCGCGATCGTGACGACCGTCCCCGTGACGACCGTCCGCGAGAGGAGCGTCCTCGTGACGACCGTCCGCGAGAGGAGCGTCCTCGTGACGACCGTCCGCGAGAGGAGCGTCCTCGTGACGACCGCCCGCGAGAGGAGCGTCCTCGTGACGACCGCCCGCGAGAGGAGCGTCCTCGTGACGACCGCCCGCGAGAGGAGCGTCCTCGTGACGACCGCCCGCGAGAGGAGCGTCCTCGTGACGACCGTCCGCGTGACGACGTGGCACGCCGGGAGCCGTCCGAAGAAGAGTTACGGGAACGTCGTGAGCGGCGTGAGCGGCGTCGTCGCGAACGCGCGGCGGAGCGCGATAAGCCGGGCAACGACGAGGATTGAAAAAGAGAGAGGTAGGCAACTGCCTCTCTTTTTTTATTCCGAGTTCCGGGGGCGCAGGCAGCGTGCGCCTGCCCCCGCGCAGCGTGCCTTGCGTTCATCGTGAAAAGACACGGCGTGCGCAGCTGTTGAGCCGTACGACAGCTGACCCTGTCGTGATGGGACGCTCACGAGTATGGCTGCGCGATTCAGCTGAGCACGGGCAGTGCGCGATGGGGGAGCGCTTCGTTGAGCGAACCGGTGCGGTACCCTTGCAAGTCGACCGTGACGTAACGAAAGCCCACCTTGCGCCCGGCTTGTTCGACCAGCTGGGCGATCTCAGGGGCGACCAAGCGCGCCAAATCAGACTTGGGGACCTCGATGCGCGCCACCTGTTCGTGATGTCGCACGCGCACTTGAGCAAACCCGAGCGCCTGCAGCGTCGATTCGAGAGCTTCGATTTGCTGTAAACGGGCCGGAGTCACCTGCGTCCCGTACGGGATGCGACTGGCCAGACAAGCGGAGGCAGGTTTGTCCCAAAGATCCAACTCGAGCAACTGGGCGAGGGCGCGCACGTCGCGTTTGGTGAGCCCAGCCTCGCACAGCGGCGAGCGCACCTGGGCCAATTCTGCCGCGTGCAGCCCCGGGCGATAGTCGCCCAAATCGTCACAATTGGTGCCGTTGACGACGGTCGAAAGCCCCCATTGCTCTGCTTTGGCCTGAGCGATTTGATACAGCTCGGTCTTGCAATGAAAGCAGCGGTCAGGCGCGTTTTTGACGTAATCGGGACGCTGAATTTCTTGGGACGCGACAAGCTGGTGGTTAGCGCCCAGGGAGCGAGCGAAGGCCGCAGCGGCTTCACGCTCACGCTGGGGGAGACTGGGGCTCACGGCGGTCAGAGCCACGGCGCGCTCCACACCCAGCTCTTGATGAGCGACGGCAAGGACCAAGGCGCTGTCGATGCCCCCTGAGTAACACACCAGGACCGAGCCCATGTCGCGCAGGAGGGCGCGCAGACGTGCCAGCTGGACGTGAGTGCTTTCTGACTGAGTCACGTCGCGAACATAGCAGATCCGCATCGACAAAAAGCCAAAGGCCGGGACCCCCGTTTCGTTTAAGTGTGACTGTTTCTTGTCATTAAGAGGATGAATGTACGGGTTATTTTTGATGAGCTCGGACAAACAATATCCCTGAGTGGAAGCCGACCCGTACCCCTTTGCTTTGAAGCTGATAGGGTGTTCAGTGTCATGAGCCGCTCAGCTGAAGTCCTCGCGCGTTTACCGCAAAAACTGCTTAAAAACGGCCTTGTCCGCCTGTCTACCAGCCCCCATGGGTCCCCCACGCCAGCAGCTTCTGAGCGGAGGGGGGAGGATTGGGATCAAGCGCTCGAGTCGGGCCTGCTCGCGGGGGGGGTGGTGGAGCTCAGCATCGGGGGCGGCGTGGCGCTCGGGACGTCGCTCGCCCTCAGCGTGTGCCGTCATGCACAAGAACAAGCGCTCCTGCGCGAAGGACACAACGTGTGGTGTGCGTTCATCGATCCGCGAGGGTCTTTGTATGCACCTGGGGTGGCTGCCGCAGGCGTTGACTTGTCCCGGCTGTTGGTGCTGCACCCAGATGAAAGCAGCTTGTCCCGCGTGGCCTTGCGTTTAGTCGAGGCGCGTCATTTTTCAGTGGTGGTCATTGATACCCTAGGGGTACCTGGCGCCAGTTTGGACACTGAATTGGTGCGCTGGGTTCAGGTGGTGCGCCGTCTGGAACGCGCGCTGCATTTGAGCAGTAGTACCGTCATTTTGCTCACCGACCAATACGCCAAGCGTCCGTTGCCGCTGCCGGTGACTAAACGTTATGAATTGGTGAGAACATCAAATCATGATTTGGCCGTGCGGGTGGCACGCGACGCCAAGGCGCAGTGCGGCTTTGCATCACAATTTTCTGTGCGCAAAGTGTTGCGCCGTAAAGAGCGCTCGCTGCACATTGCCGGGGAGAACAGGGTCGTGGAGACAGGGGGTAATTATGCATGAACGTTCTGCTGAGCAGCGCCGTATTTTGGCCGTCCATTTGCCGGAATTTTTGTGTGAGCTGGCTCTAGGGACCAGAAAGTGGTCGCTCGAGCAACCAGAGCAGGTGAAAGAACCCATGGCCGTCATTGTGGCCCAGCGCGCGGCTGATGTGCGACCACAAGACAAGCTGGCAGCGGTGTGCGCGCGTGCCTTTTGTCGGGGGGTACGTCCGGGTCAAACCCCGGCTGAAGCAACCGCTGTGCTTGCAGGATTGCGCGTTTTGGTGGTTACGCAGGCCGAAGTCGAACAGCGTCTGTTGGCCCTGGCTGAGATGATCACCTGCTACGGGATGACGCCCAGCTATAGTGCACTCGACCAGGTGGACACCCTT
>Ga0315910_10001236_pt1 | contig 23773 bp, 17 predicted proteins | sample EdamamesoilMG_FD_204470 | JGI IMG/M metagenome (GOLD analysis project Ga0315910, IMG submission 204470) | Garden soil microbial communities collected in Santa Monica, California, United States - Edamame soil | ecosystem: Environmental > Terrestrial > Soil > Garden | place: USA: California... | reverse complement strand
ACCGGTGCAGCGCGTGGACACAGAGAGTACCCATGCCGCTACGTTACATGCAAAGCGTGATCAATTCACCCGCGTCGCGTGGGGCGCCCCGGTATCGGGCTGGCTTGGGCTCTTCTGCGGGGCCGAGTTTTCGCTGGGGTCGTCCGTGCGCAGGCTGCTCGATGTCCGGTCGCGGCGCAGCCTGGCCGCCTTCACGAAGCTCGAGAACAGCGGGTGGGCCGCGGTCGGCCGGCTCTTGAACTCGGGATGGAATTGGCAGCCCACGAAGTGCGGATGGTCGGGCAGCTCGACGATCTCGACCAGTCGGTTGTCTGGACTCGTGCCACTCAACCGGAGGCCGGCGCTGCTCAGGCGCTCGCGATAGTCGTTGTTGAACTCGAAGCGATGTCGGTGACGCTCGCTGATCTCGGTCTTGCCGTAGATCGCTTGAGCTCGCGAGCCCACTTCGAGCACGCAGGGGTAGGCGCCGAGCCGCATCGTCCCGCCTTTTTCGACCACGCCCCGCTGGTCGGGCATCAGATCGATCACCGGATCCTTCGCGTCTTTGTCGAACTCGGTGCTGCTGGCGTCTTTGATGCCGCAGATGTTGCGTGCGAACTCGATCACCGCCAGTTGCATGCCGAGGCAGATGCCGAAGTAGGGCACGTGGTTCTCGCGCGCGTAGCGGATAGCCGCGATCTTGCCTTCCACACCGCGATCGCCGAAGCCACCAGGCACCAGGATGGCGTCCAGGCCTGCCAGCGCGCCGGGCACGTTGGTGCCTTCCAGGTTCGTCGAGTCGATGTATTCGAGGGCGACCGAAACGTCGTTGTTCAGGCCGCCGTGCACCAACGCTTCGTGGAGCGACTTGTAGCTGTCTTTGAGGTGCACGTACTTGCCGACGACGCCAATCCTCACCGATCCGGCGGGGGGCTTCTTGAACTTGCTGACCGTTTCCTTCCACAAGCCGAGCTCGGGCTGACGCGACCAGATGTTCAAACGCTCGGCGAGCTGGGCGTCGAGGCCTTCCGCGTGCAAGAGCAGCGGCAGCTCGTAGATACACGACGCGTCGACCGCAGAAATCACGCGTTCGACGGGCACGTTCGAGAACAGCGCGATCTTTTCTTTGAGCCCGCGGGGGATGGGCCGATCGCAGCGGCAGATCAACACGTCCGGTTGAATGCCGATTTCACGCATCTCGCGTACTGAGTGCTGCGTGGGCTTGGTCTTCAACTCGCCGGCCGTGACGATGTGGGGAACCAGCGTGACGTGGACGCTGACGGCGTTCTGAGGGCCTGCTTCCAGCCGCAACTGGCGAATGGCCTCGAGGAAGGGCAGCGACTCGATGTCGCCGACGGTGCCGCCAATCTCGAGGATGGCGATATCGGAACCCTCGGTAGCTTTGTAGATGCGCTCTTTGATCTCGTTGGTGATGTGCGGAATCACCTGGACGGTAGCGCCGAGATATTCACCGCGGCGCTCTTTGCTGATCACCGCGTCGTAGATACGCCCCGTGGTCACGTTGGCGTTTCGGTTCAGCTGGCACGAGGTGAAGCGCTCGTAGTGACCCAGGTCGAGATCGGTTTCCGCGCCGTCGTCCGTGACGAAGACCTCGCCGTGCTGATACGGAGACATCGTGCCCGGATCCACATTGATGTAGGGATCGAGCTTCATGTGCGTGACTCGAAGTCCACGCGCCTCCATCAGCGCCCCGATCGAGGCAGAGGCTAAGCCTTTGCCGATCGAGGAGACAACTCCTCCGGTGACGAGGACGAACTTCGTTCGCCAGTTCACCGCCGTGTCTCCAGTTTCACGGGTGGGTACCATGGCACGTGTCGTGGCCTCTCGCTAAACAAAACGTTCATTGGCCTCAAGAAAGGAAGAAGTGCCGCACAAGGGCTCGCGATTGAGACGCGAGTGTCGCGCGTCGCGCTGACGCGAGCGAATCACGCCGTTCGCGGCCAAACGGTGCTTGACATCCAAGCTGTATGTCAATTCCACGAGTTAACTCGACTCTCTCGCCGGTCCTGTCGCCGGTCCTGTCGCCGGTCTGTCGCCGGCGCTGACTCAAATGCGCGCGGGTCCGACGCGAACCGCGCCGGGTCGTGCACTAGAACAGTCCTACGACGCTGAGGCCGCCACCACCGGGCAGCGGTGCGGGCAGGACGAGGACGTTGGTCGCCAGCGACGTTCCCCTCTCGGGGGCATGAGAGCTGGGTGCCAGCTTCCAGCCAGCGCGCCCGGTGGTGCTGCGTGGCTCCACCGTGGGCATCAACAACCCTTCCACCATCAGCAGGACGCCACCGGCTTGGCCGATGCCGCTGAACCCTTTCAGGATTCCACCCACGACCATCCAGAACGTGCTGCAGTCCGGAGTCGTGCTGGGACAGCCTGTTTCAGCTAGTGACATCCAGGGCCCTGCGATCGGTATCTTGAGCTCGTCGGCGCCATTGGCTGTCGGGTACAGATACGCTCCACCCAACGCAGCGCCGTACCAGACGAGCGACGTGGCCGCGCCAATCGCGAAGAGCGGCAGTCGGGTGGACGGGGCCGGGTACGCCGTCGGATCGTGGCGGACTTCGCGCTCGGGTTCATCAGCAGCAGCGGGGGCTGCGCTGAGCGAGAGCGCCCCGAGCGCGAGCGCCCCAACGCAACACCTGGCGCTGCCGACGCGCGTGCGCTGCGCGATGCTCGACCCTGCGCTTGGCACTGCGGTTCTGGCGGATGCAGGAGCGGTGGAGCTCATTCGGGCCCTTTTCGGCCATGGTCGCGCCAAGCGCAAGCAGATTCTGTGGCGCTCGGATCAGTCGGGCTGTGATTTTGCTGCCGATTCGCGGCAATGCGGCCGTTGTTTCCGCCTCTGAGGGCCGGTCCGTGCCAGGTGTGTGCTATCGACACCGAATGCGTTTCTGGCCGCGGTGGAACGAGCCGGCGCGTCGGTACTGGTTTTTGGGGCTGACGCCTGTGCTCCTGGTGGTCACGGCCGTTGTCTTGGTCGCGAGTCCCCCGAGCACGCGGGCCCAGAATGCGGCGGCGCCGTCCGCTGCCCAGCCCGCCGCCTCGGGCTCCGCGACTCCGGGTGAACATGCGCGGGAACGCGCTGCGTTCGCCGATCTGGAACGCTGGGTGAAGCAGCAAGGTGGAACGCTCGGCGCGGTAGTGCTCGATCTGAACAGCGGCAAGTCTTGGGTCTCGGTGCGGCCCAGCGAGCCGCTGAATCCCGCGTCGAACCAAAAGCTGCTCACCGCTGCCGTTGCGCTCGACACGCTGGGAGTTGACTACCGTTATCGCACCACGTTGTACGGTCGGCTCGAGAAGGCGACCGTGCGCGAGCTGACGCTCACCGGACATGGTGACCCTTCGCTCGGCACCGAAGACTTGTGGCGCTTGGCGCGAGCACTGGCCGCTCAAGGAGTCTCACGAGTCGAAGGCGATCTCATCGTCGATCAAAGCCGCTTCGACGAGGCGTTCGAGCCGCCCGCCTACGCGCAGCAGCCCGAAGAATGGGCAAGCTTTCGCGCGCCCGTGAGCGCCATCAGTGTCGACCAGAATACGCTTACGCTGAACGCTCTCGCAACGGAGTCGGGGGCTCCAGCGCGTGTATGGTTCGAGCCTCCCGGTTTCGTCGAAGCCAAAGGCAGCATCGACACACGCGCCCGCGGGCAGGGACAACAGCTCGACTTTCGCCTCACCGCGGCAGCCCAAGGCGTGCGCGCCGTCGTGGCGGGTCACGTCTCCGAGGGGCAGCCGCGGGTGCGCTTGGTGCGTCGCGTCGCCGATCCGCGTGCGGTCCCGGGTCGCGTGCTCGGCGCGCTGCTCAAAGACCTCGGCATCGAATGGTCGGGCAAGGTGCAGCTCGGCAAGACCACGGGCGGCGAGCGACTCGCCTACGTGACGTCGCCGCCGCTCGGCGAATTGCTCGGCGAGCTTGGCAAGAACAGTGACAACTTCTATGCCGAGATGGTGTTCAAGTCGCTCGGCGAGGGGCCGAAGGGCGAGCCCGCGACGAGCGAGGCTGCTGCGAGCCGCGTGCTCGCATGGCTAGCGCACGCCGGTCTCGGCGACCCACGCACGAAGGTCGTCAACGGTTCTGGTTTGTTCGATGCCAATCGCATCAGCGCGGAGCTCTTGGGTCAGCTCTTGGGCAAAGTCTATCTAGACCCCGAGCTTGGCCCCGACTTCGTGGCGCAGCTGGCGATCGGGGGCATCGACGGAACGCTCCGTTCGCGTTTCCGCGGCGCGGCGACGCGCGGGCGCGTGCGGGCCAAGACGGGAACACTCCGCAACGCCGACACGCTGAGCGGCTACGTGCTCAGCAGCAGCGGCCGGCTCCCGCTGGTGTTCGCGATCTTGGTGAACGGGATCGACGAGCGGCACACGGCCGTCCGCGAGCGCGTCGATCGGGCCGTGAGCGTGCTCGCCGAGCACTGAAGCGCCCCTACCCGACAAAGCGGGATCTATTCGACAGCGCGGTCCATCCGTTCGAGGGCGGCTTCCGCGGAGTCGGCGTCCATGCAGCCAGACAACTGACCATGGTCACACACAGCCAGCCCCGTGAAGCAGTCCACGTCGGTGATCCAGACCTTACATTCCACCACGGTTCCGTGCTCGCAGGCGCTGTGTGCGGCGCCCGATTCGGAACCCATGTAGTCCGCTGTACCTGACACTTCCTCGGTTTGAGGGCGGTCAGCGGGGCCGCCGCAGGCGACCGCCGCCAGCGCGAGGATCAGCCCGAGCAGGCTTGCACCGAAATGAGACGCCCGCAGTTTTCCTGCGGTGGTGACGCCTTGGGTGCTGCGATGAGTACGACCACGAACTTGCTCCAGCGAAGCGGTATCAACTTGAGCCAGGCTCGGGTTCGTCTGCTGCATCCTTCGAACATCAGACGGACCGAATGACCTCGAACCTTAGCGGGCTCGTGCAAAAACACCTGGAAAACCAGCTGTAGGTGAGTTCATGACTCACTCGCCGTTCACATCGGGCTACCATCGGCGCATGCAAGGCCAATGTTTTTGCGGTGCGATTCGCTACGAGCTCGCGGGGGCGCTCTGGCACGCGACCGTGTGCCACTGCACGATCTGCCGCAAAGTGAGCGGTGCGCCGAGCGTCGCGTGGGTCACCGGGCAGCGCAGCAACTTCCGGATCACTCGGGGCACGCCGCACAGTTTCCGATCGAGCGAACACGGCACGCGAAGCTTCTGTGGCGCCTGCGGCACGCCATTGACCTTCTGCTCCAGTTCGCTACCCGACGAGATCGACGTGACGATCGCATCGCTCGACGAGCCCGAGCGCGTCGTGCCCGAAGACCACACGTGGGTGGCCTCCAAGCTGGGGTGGGTCGAGCTCTCGGACGCGCTGCCCCAGTTTCAAGAAGCGCGCCCATAGTTCGGGCAAATCTAGTTCGGGCAAATCGTCGGCGTGCGCCCGGGTTCAGTCGGGAAGGCCCGGGACGGCGAGCGTCACGTACTTCAGCACCGCGCGCGATGTCACGTACAGCGTCTTGCGATCGCTGCCGCCGAAGGTTGCGTTCGAGGACTCGCCGGTCGGAACGATCCCGAGCGGCTCGCCGCTCGCTGAGAACACCTCGACGCCGTTCGCCGTGCCGGCGTACAGATTGCCCGCGCAGTCTACCGCCATGCCGTCGACCGTCTGGTTCTCTGCGCTGACGAACACGCTGCCGCTCGCGACGCTGCCGTCCTCAGCGACCGGGAACGCGTGGATCTGCCGGTTGCCCACGTCGCCGACGTACAGCGTGTTTTCGTCCGGCGAAAGCACGATTCCGTTGGGTCGTCCGACATCCTTGTTCGCCGCCCCCAGCTCGCCGCTCGCCGAGAGGTGATAGAACCCCGAGTCAGGGTCGGTGAAGTAGATGTTGTCGTCGCTCCTGACGATCACGTCGTTGGGCTTGTAGCTGCCGGGGCCCGCGAGCGTGTCTTGCAGGGCGGCGCTCACCGAGTCGACGCGGGTGATCTGCTTGCCCCGTTGGTCAGCCAAGATCAGCTGATCGTCGCCGTCGATGGCGAGCCCATTGGAGCCGCTCGCGTCCATGAAGATCTCCGGCGTGGTCGCAGGGGGCACCAGCTTCCAAATGCGCTCCGTGGGCGAGGAGGCGTTGTCCGAGAAGAACAGCGTTCCGAGGCTCCCCACCCAAACCGGTCCTTCGATGAATGCGAAGTAGCTCGATTGCGGCGCGGCAATCTCCTGGACGGAGCCCATGCCGGCCAAAGGATCGCCGTAGCTGGCTCCGGGGGTGCACACCGCAGCCGCGGAAGCGCCTCCGCTGGGCGTATTGCCGGTGCCCCCCCCGCTCGTCGCGCTCGTGCTCTCCGTCCCACTCCCTCCGCCTCCAGTGTTGGCCGCGGTGCTTTCGGTCGTCGTCGTCGCACCTCCGGTCCCGCTCGTGGTCCCCGCACTCGTGCTGCCCAGCGTCGTCGAGCTACTCGTGGTGCTGCCCACCGTCGCAGCATTGCCCGTAGTCGCCGCTCCCATGCTCGTGCTCGTGCCCGTGCCCGTCGTTGCGCCGCTAGCCGCGGACGTCGCAGTCACGGTCGTTCCGCCCGCGGTGCTCGGGTCCATCGTGGACGCCGGATCGCTACCGCTGCACGCGGCGACGCAGGCGCACACGAGACCGGAAACACAAGCCAGACGAGGGAGGAGGGGATACCTGCGGAGACTCATGATAAGTGCATCACGCTAGCACCGTCTTGAGCCGGGGAAAGTGTTGATTGGGGACGGCTTTTGCACCTTGAGCGAGTGCGCGAGGAGCGCAAGTTTGGCTTGGCGCGGCAATCCCGGTATACGTGGGGCCCATGTCGCTTGCCCGCCGTCTCTTGCGCCTGGCTTTGCTGCCCCTCGCCGTGGCGCCTCTCACCGTGGCGCCTCTCACTTTGGTCGCCGGGAGCGGCGTGGCCCAGGCAGAACCAGCGGCGCCGAAGCCCGTGCCGCCGTGGTGCGTCGACGGCACCACCGTTCTCGACGAGGGGATGTGCTACTTCGAACCCGCTCCGGCGAGCGGAGTCGACGGCGGAGCGGAGGCTCCGAGCACGCTGATTGTTTTCTTGCACAGCCTGGTGCGCGCGAACTCTGACTGGCAATACGAGCAGCAGCGCCTGATGATACGCACCGCCTCGACGATGAACGTCGCGCTATTGATGCCGCGAGGGCGTGCAGGCATCGGACCCGGGCAAGACCCGCGCACCGTCGCGTGGCCAGGCTCGCCCCGCACACAGGAACAATACGAAGCCGCCGTGCTGGCCGAGTGGGACCGCGCCCGAGTCGCGGTCGAGACCAAGCGGGGGCAGCGATTCAGTCGTCTGTTGATCTTCGGGTTCTCGAACGGCGCGTACTACGCGACGACGCTCGCGGTGCGCCAGCGCTACCCGGCCGACGGCTACGGCCTGTTCGCCGGTGGTACCGGCAGCAAGTACAATCGCTTGCTGGCGAGTCGCTCGGGAGCGCGGGTGCCCGTCTTCGTCGGCTACGGCACCAAAGATCCCGCGGCGGGCCACATGCGGTCGCTGGGGCGCATGCTCGGCGATCTCGGTTGGCCACATCAGGTCAAGACTGCGCACATCGGCCATTGGGTGAGCGACGCCCAGCTTCAATCCGCCGTGCGCTTCCTGGTTCACTCGTCTCCAGAGCCGACAAGAACCCGAGCGGCTCTGGAGCGCGGCGCCGACTGACCTGCTCGGTCGAGTCAGCGCGCAGCATCAGCGCGACGCGGTCACGCTGTCTGCTGGCGCGGACGTGATCTGACCGGCCCAGGTGTCTCCGAACGCATCTCCCTGCTGGATACCGGGGCAGCCCGAAACCAAAAACGTTGCCGCGACGTGCGAGAGGTTCGAGAACATGCCGGGGACGGGGGCGAGCCGCGGGTTCGAGTCGAGCGCGAGATTCTCCACGAACGTCAGCTGTTTCAGCCCGGTCATGTAGATCAGCTTCGGGTTATCGGCGATCGTCACGTCACCCGCGGAGACCAGGCCGTTGAAGCCGCTCATGCGTGTGGTGCCATTGTGCATGATCAAGAGCGCTTGCAGCCGATCCACCTTGTCCATGCCAGAGATCACTCGCAGCTCTGGGTTGTGAGCCACACTGACGCGCTCGACCTGTTCGACGTTGCTCAGCGCGTCGATGTTGCGCAGGCTCGGATTGTTCACGATCACGACTTCGTGGGCCGAACGCAGGCCTTCGAGGCCGCTCAAGGATCGAAGCTCGCTGTTGCCCCCGATGAACAAAGTCCCGTCGATGGTTCGCACTCCCTCGAGCTCGCTCAGGTCTCTGGCGTCCGTGCCTTCGATGCGGACGTCTCCCGTCACTTCCGTACAGCCTTTCACCGAACGCCAGCCGCGCGCGTGGGTGCGCGCTTCGCAGCGTGCCGTCTTGACGCTCTCGCTCTGATGCTGAGTGCTGGAAGTGCAGGCTGCGGTGCAGCACACGAAGAGTGAGGTCAGCGAGAGCAGGATCTTGGAATTGGTCAGGGTCATCATGGTGGTTGTTGCCTCCGTTCTGGAAGCCATGATGCGTCCGAGCGCCGAACGTCGCTGTTAACCAGGTAACAGTCGTGCGCTTTTTCGAAGCTTTTTGGGGACTGTTAACTGGTTTACACCAGCGCGGGTCGGCACGATGGCGCCGCTATTCGACGGGCAATTCGGCGGCGCGCCGCAAGCGCGTCACGTCGTGGATCGTCAAGCGACCCGTCCTGTGCGTCAGAATCCCTTCACGCTCCCAGGCTTTCAGCTTGCCGTTGACGAAGACGCGCGAGACCCCGACCAGGTCGGCCAGGTCTTGCTGAGAGAGCTTGAGCTGAATCTGCAGGTTCTGAGGCGCGGGCTCTGCACCGAATCGCTCGGCGAGCTTGAGCAGGCTGCGCGCGAAGCGCGTTCCGGCGTCCAGCGAGGAAACATCCTCGATGGTTTCGCTCAGGCCCACGATGCGTTCGGCCATCACCTGCAGCAGGGTGGTGGCGATTTCGGGCTCTTGCCGGATCGCCAAGAGCACTTCGGGGCGTCGCAGCACGAGGAGTTCGCAATCCTCGACTGCCTCGATGTCAGCAGTGCGCGTGCCTCCCGCGAACAGCGCAATCTCGCCGAAGACCTCGTTCGGGCCCAGGAAGTTGAAGGTGGTATCCCGCCCAGTTGCTAGCGTGACGCCGGCTTTGAGCTTGCCGCTGATCACGACGTACAGCTCGTCGGCGGCCGCGCCTCGGCGCACCACCAGCGTGCCCGCTTTGACGTTACGACGCGAGGCTCGCGCGAGCAGCACGTCTCGCTGCTCTTGCGCCAGCATGGCGAACCATCGCTCCCCGGTTGCGCGCATGGGTGGGACGCTACCAGTCGCGCGCGGTTCCGCAAAGCCGCACGTCTTCAATGCGGTTTTTGCCCGCGATCCGGGCTTCGTGGCGCGGAGAGTCATGCTAGAGTCGAGCGTGGCTCTGGTCTCCCGGCGACTTTGGATGCGCGTTTCGGGGTTGGTACTGCTGGCAGGCATGGTCACTAGCTGTGGCAAGAGCAGCTCGACCGCCCCCGCCCCAGAGAGCGTGAGCCAGAGCCCGGCGCCCAGCCAAGTCCCGAGCCAGCGCGTAGCTCCGTCATCCACCGCGGCGGCCGGGGCGGCCGCGAAGCCTCCGAGTGCTCCAGCAGCTGCACCTCAAGCGTTCTCACCGCTGCCTCACGCTTGTCGCGAACCCCGCGTTGCGGCGGCAAACGCGCCGCTCTCCGCCCTCACGCGCCCCGCATGGAACTGGCCTTGGGTCACCCAAACCTTGCTCGCCTACGAGACCCGGTTCGTGTTCGAGCCGGCGCAAATCGCTGCGGCGCGGCGCGTGACTCTGCATCAGCGCGAGGTGAAGGCGCAAGCGAAGGCCCCTGGTCGGGCCGAGCTGATCGCCGCCTGCCAAACCCCCGGCACCTGCAACGAGCTCGCCAAGGTGCTGCGCGACTCGATTCCGGGCAACCAAGCCACGCCATACTGCGCCGCCCAACCAGAACCGGACCCAGGCTTGTCGCTCGCGTGGGGCAGCCTGTTGCCGCCGTTGCCGATCAGCTGGTTGCACGGCGGCAGCTCTAGCGACGTGATCGCCGGAGAGCCCGACGTGGAGAAGGCGTGTGTGCGCTGGGCGGTGTGCAGTCACCAGCAAGACCCGGCACGTCCCGTCGACGCGGGGCTCGCGTGTCTGAAGGATCCGAACAGGTACGCACGGGAGCGCCGCTGCGGCTCGGGGGCGACCTGTTTCGACGTGGCCCAGTGTGCCGGTCAGAGCACGCGTCCAGGTCCCGAACTGCCGCTGTGGCGCGAATTCGACGAACAGAGTGGCCACCGCGAGGCGTTCTGGCTCGGCGGGCATCGCTTGTACTCACCCGGGGGCGACCCGCTGGTGCCCTCCGCGCTCTACAGCCAGACCGTGCGCGACCTCGAACGTTGGCAGCAGCTGAAGTCGCCGGGGCGTTGGTTCATCGTGGCCACCGGCTACCACGCGAGCAATCCCACCGACGTCGGCGATGGCGTGCAGGCCATGCAGAGCACGCAGGGCACCTGGCAACTGCAATACGTAACCCTCGACGGCACCGTCTTCGGTCCCACGCAGACAGTCTCTGGCGAGGGGGACAACGTGAACCTGGCGCCCAGCTTCCGCTGGGAATTGGGTCGGGGAGGGGAAGAGCTGCTCTTCGACTACGACGCCGACGGAGTGCCGGAAGTGGGTGTGTATCAGAGCAGCTGGCATCACACGCTACCGCCTCACGTCTCGCTCAGCGTGTGGACCGTGAAGCAAGGGCGCGTCGTCCCCTATGCGCCTGCCGATGGACTGCCAGCAGTCGGCGCCACGGACATCGATGACGACGGCCGCCCAGACCTCTGGCTCGACTCCCGCGACGAGTTTCTAGGCCCCGAGGGGAACGTTCAGGGGCACTCGAGCCTCGACCCGGACGGCGCGGCACACGCGCTGCCGAACGGCACCTTTTCCACGAAAGACGCTGTGGCCAAACAGGCTCAGGATTGACCCTGAAAGTGACGGCGTTGGCTGCGCGAATTCAGAGCTCGAGCGAGCGCGCGTGCCACTCCTGCATGCTGCGCACGCCCGCCACGTCGCCTGGCTTCAAGAGTGCGCGCACTTCCAGTGCGTCCACCACGGCCATGGCGGCCGACATGGTAGTGAAGTACGGAATGTTCGAGAGCAGCGTATTGCGCCGGATCGAGTAGCTGTCGCGGATCGCCTTCGAGCCTTGGGTGGTGTTGATCACCATCTGGATGGTGCCCTCGAGGATGGCATCGACCACGTGCGGTGAGCCGTCGAGCACCTTCTTCACGACGTCGGCGGGGATGTGCGCCTGCGCCAGTGCCCGCGCCGTGCCGCGCGTCGCCACGATGCGGAAGCCCAAGTTTCTGAGCCGGCGCGCGACGTAGCAGGCATCGGCCTTGTCTTCGTCTTGCACGCTGATGAACGCGCGACCCCGATCGGGTAGCGAGAAACCCGAGGCGGCCAGCGACTTGCCGAACGCCATGGCAACACTCAGCGACACGCCCATCACCTCACCAGTGGAGCGCATTTCGGGGCCCAAGATCGTGTCGACGCCGGGGAACTTGTTGAACGGAAATACGGACTCTTTGACCGCGACGTGGGTCGGTAGCGGCGCGTCGTTGATGCCCAGAGCGTCGAGCGTGTTGCCCACCATCACCTTGGCCGCGATCTTCGCGAGCGGTCGCCCGGTGGCTTTGGCTACGAACGGCACCGTGCGCGAGGCACGCGGATTGACTTCGAGCACATACACGCCGCCGTCCTTCACGGCGAACTGCACATTCATCAGACCGATCACGCCGAGCTCGACCGCCAGGGCTCGAGCGTTGGTCTCGATGGTCGCCACCACCGCGGGATCGAGCGAGTGCGGCGGCAGCACGCTGGTCGAGTCGCCGGAGTGCACCCCGGCCTCTTCGATGTGCTGCATTACGCCGCCGATGACGCAGCGTTTGCCGTCCGAAACGCAATCCACGTCCACCTCGATCGCGTTCTTCAAATACTGGTCGATCAGGAGGATGGGCGCCTTGACGCCGTCGTCGCGGGCGGCGTCGACGGCCAGGCCCACGTAGGCCTCGAGCTCGTCGTCCGACCAGCAGATCATCATGGCGCGTCCGCCGAGCACGTACGAGGGACGCACCAGCACCGGGTAACCGATGTTGGTCGCGATCTTGCGCGCTTCGTCGACGCTCTTGGCGATGCCGGCTTTGGGGCGCTGGAGATTCAGTTTGGTGAGCAGCGCGTCGAAGCGTTCGCGATCTTCGGCGCGATCGATGGCATCGGCGGGTGTGCCCAACAGGCGAACCCCGGCTTTTTCGAGCGGCACGGCGAGCTTGAGCGGCGTCTGGCCTCCAAACTGCACGATCACGCCGAGCAGCTCTCCCGACTTGGCTTCTTCGTGGCAGATGTTGAGCACGTCTTCCAGCGTCAGCGGCTCGAAGTACAAGCGGTCGCTGGTGTCGTAGTCGGTCGACACCGTCTCCGGGTTGCAGTTGACCATGATGGTCTCGATGCCGAGCTCGCGCAGGGCGAACACTGCGTGGCAGCAGCAATAGTCGAACTCGATGCCCTGCCCGATGCGGTTGGGACCGCCCCCCAAGATGATCACCTTCTTGTTCGAGCTGACCTCGCTCTCCGATTCGCTCTCGTAGCAGGAGTAGAGGTAAGGAGTGTGGGCGGGGAACTCGGCGGCGCAGGTATCCACGCGCCCGAACACGGCCCGCACGCCGAGCCGCTCGCGCTCCTTGCGGATCTCGAGCTCGCTCATGCCCTTCAGTTCCGCGAGCTGGGCGTCGCTGAAGCCGAGGCGCTTGCTGTCGTAGAAGAGCTCTTTGGTGAGCTCCGATTCTTGCACCCGCTTCTCGTGCGCGACCAGGCGTGCGAATTGGCTGATGAACCATGGATCGATGTGAGTGAGGGCGTGGACCTTCTCTTGCGAGAGTCCTGCCCGCAGCGCATCCCCGACATAGAAGAGTCGGTCGGCGGTGGGGCGCCCGATCACCTGCGCCAGCGCGTGCGCGTGCTCGTCACCAGTGGGTGGCGGCAACGTGGGCTTCGGTTTCTGCGCGGGCGGGGCGTCGTGCGCCAGGTCGCGGTCGTCACTCTTCTTCTGCGCCAGCACGCGATAGTCGACGCGGTCGGTGAGTGTAGCAAAGCCAGTCTTGCCGGTTTCCAGCGAACGCGCGGCTTTCTGCAGCGCCTCGGGGAAGGTGCGGCCGATGCTCATGGCTTCGCCCACGCTCTTCATCTGCGTGCCGAGCTTGTCGTCCGCCCCGGGGAACTTCTCGAAGGCGAAACGCGGCCACTTCACCACCACGTAGTCGATGGTCGGTTCGAACGCGGCGCTGGTCTTGGTGATGTCGTTCTCGATTTCGTCGAGCGTCATGCCCACCGCGAGTTGCGCCGCGACCTTGGCGATTGGGTAGCCAGTGGCTTTCGACGCGAGCGCGCTCGAACGCGACACGCGGGGATTCATTTCGATCACCAAGACTCGCCCCGTCTCGGGGTCGACCGCGAACTGTACGTTCGAGCCGCCCGTCTCGACGCCGATCTCGGTCATTACGGCGCGCGCTGCGTCGCGCAGGCGCTGGTACTCGCGGTCGGTGAGCGTCACTGCTGGCGCCACGGTCACCGAGTCGCCCGTATGCACGCCCATCGGGTCGATGTTCTCGATCGAACAGATCACGATGAAGTTGTCGTTCTTGTCGCGAATGACCTCGAGCTCGTACTCCTTCCAGCCGAGCACGCTTTCTTCGACGAGCACCTCACCGGTGGGCGACTGCTTCAGCGCCCATGCCACCTTGGCGTCGAGATCTTGTGGGCGATCGACGATCGCCCCGCCGGCCCCCCCCATCGTGAAGCTCGGTCTGAGGATCACGGGGTAGCCCGTGGTTTTTACGACTTCGCGCGCCTCTGCCACCGAGCGCGCGTAGCCGGAGCGCGGCGATTCGAGGCCTGCATGCTCCATCGCCTGCTTGAAGAGCAGGCGGTCTTCGGCCTTGCGGATCGAGTCTACTTGAGCGCCGATGAGCTTCACGCCGTGCTGCGAAAGCACTCCGCGTTCGTGCAGCCCGAGTGCTAGATTCAGGGCTGTTTGCCCGCCCAAAGTGGGCAGGAGCGCGTCGGGCTTCTCACGTTGGATGATGGCCGAGAGGTGATCGACGTCGAGTGGTTCGATGTACGTTCGACGGACGAGCTCGGGGTCCGTCATGATCGTCGCTGGGTTCGAGTTGACCAGCACGACGTCGTAACCCAACGCCGTGAGCGCCTTCGCGCCCTGCGTTCCCGAGTAGTCGAACTCGCAGGCCTGTCCGATGACGATGGGGCCCGAACCAATCAGCAGAATCTTCTTGATGTCTTGTCGGCAAGGCACGATTCGGCGGATTAGCACAGCTTGGTAGCCCCCCTGCGCCGAAATCATGGAGCGCCAAAAAGTCCGCACTCTTGCAACCGAGCCACCTCGGGCGCCCCCGGGGCCGGTGCACCCGAGCTCGCCGCTGGGCTGGGGCGTCACGCAGAACCTGCCAGATTCACGCTGAAATCCAGCTTGACGCCTACTGAACAGCCGTGAGCCATTCGCTCTCGGCGTCCAGAGCTTGACGAGTCGAGCCCCTTCCGTCATAAGACCCCGCCCGAACGCCACCAGTGCGACCTTCCTCGAGGATGTACCGGTCGCGGACACACCCTGACGGCGGTAATAGAGACGACGCTGGGCAGCCCGGAGAAACTTCAAATGGCCAAGATGAAAACCAACCGCTCAGCGGCGAAGCGCTTCAAACTGACGGGGAAGGGTCGCGTGCGACGCCCCAAGGCTGGCGGTCAGCATTTGTTCTCGGGCAAGTCCCGCAAGCTCCGTCGCCGTCGTCGCAACAACGATATGGTCAGCCCCGCGCTCGAGAAGCGCGTCAAGGGCATGCTGCCCTATGGCTGAGACGGCCTGCGGCTGAATCAAACTGGTAGGAGAATACAATGTCTCGCGTAAAAAGAGGTCCGAGCCCCAGGCGCCGTCATAAGCGCGTTTTCGCGCAAACCAAAGGTTTCTGGGGAGGCCGCAAGAATCGCTACCGCCAGGCCGTGAAGGTGCTGTGGAAGTCTTGGCAGTACGCCTATGTCGGACGCAAGCTCCGGAAGCGCGATTTCCGTTCGCTGTGGATCGTGCGCATCAACGCCGCCTGCCGTGAGAACGGCACCACCTACTCGCAGCTTCTGGGCAAGCTGAAGTCCGCTGGTATCGAGCTCGATCGCAAGGTTCTGGCCGACATGGCCGTGAACGATGCTCCTGCTTTCAAGCAGCTGACCGAACTCGCCGCGCGCGCCTAACGCGCAGTCACTCGAAGCTGCTGCCCGTGTCCGAAGCCAGCGGTTCGATCGAAGCCGGGCTCGAGGCCCTGACGGAGCGCTACCGCCAGCGGTTCGACGCCGCGCTGGACGAGCCCGCGTTGCGGGGGGCTCGCGCCGAGGTCCTCGGTAAGAAAGGGGAGCTCACCAGCGCCCTGCGCGGTATGAAGGACGTCGCCCCCGAACAGCGCAAGAGCGTGGGCGAGCTGGTCAACCGCGTGCGCGCCTCGATCGAAGAAATGTTCGAGGCGCGGCTCGGTTCGTTGCGACAAGGCATGCTCGACGCGGAGCTCAACGCGCGCCCGTTCGATTTGACGCTGCCGGGGCGCCTGCCCGCGGGACGCGGTCATCTACATCCGGTGCGCCGCGTGATGGACGAAATCCTCGATATCTTCAAGAGCCTGGGGTTCGAGGCGAGCTGGGGACCCGAGGTCGAGGTCGAGGCCAACAACTTCACCAAGCTGGCGTTCCCGCCTGATCATCCCGCCACCGACATGCAGGACACGTTCTGGGTGGACGTTGTGGGGGCTGACCCTGCACTGCGACCGCTGCTGCGGACGCACACCAGCAATGTACAGGTGCGCGAGATGAGTTCGCGCAAACCGCCGATGGCCGTTGTCAGCGGCGGGGCGGTGTATCGGCGCGACGACGACGTGACGCACTCGCCCATGTTCCACCAGATCGAAGGGTTTTTGGTGGACGAGCGCGTGAGCTTTGCCGAACTGAAGGGCGTGCTCACGGCATTTGCTCAGCGGCTGTACGGTCCCAGCACACCCGTCCGCTTCCGCCCGAGTTACTTCCCCTTCGTCGAGCCGGGCGCCGAGGTCGACGTCGGTTGCGTCTTCTGTAAGATCGAAGACGGCAGCCGCCAGAGTTGCCGGGTCTGCAAGGCCAGCGGTTGGCTCGAGATCCTCGGGTGCGGCATGATCCACCCTGAAGTCTTTCGACACTGCGGGATCGACTCCGAAGCGTACACGGGGTTCGCGTTCGGCATGGGCGTCGAACGGGTCGCGATGCTGCGCTACGGTATTCCCGACATCCGCGTCTTGTTCGAGAACGACCCGCGCTTTCTGTCCCAATTCTAGCGCTTGCTCGGCTGTTCCGCGAAGCACGCGCTTCGCGCGCTTCACGAAATCGCGCGCGTGAGTGCGATGTGAGAGCGCACGCGCTCGTGCGTTCCACCCACGTTGATGCTGTGGTCGGCAATCGCTGCAACGTCCGTGCGGTGCGTGACGATCAAGAGCGTGCGCCGGCGTTCGAGGCACTCGAGCGCTCGAATCACCCGCTCGGCCGCGCTGGCGTCCAAGCCTTCGGTGGGTTCGTCCAAGAGGAGCACGGGCAGTCCCGTCGCCAGCGCGCGCGCGAGCGAGACGAGGCGCCGCTCGCCGCCCGACAGCGCGCGCCCGCCCGGGCCAAGCTTCACGTCGGCGAGTTCGTCGAGCAAGTGATCGGCGCCGATCCATCCGAGTGCTTGGCGCGCGCGCGCTTCATCGGAGAACAGGCCCACGTTCCCGAGCAATGTGTCGCACACCAAGGGTGCTTCCTGAGGTACCCACGCAAAGGGGCGTTCGGGCGGCCCGATCCCAGCCGCGGACAGATCGCGGCCGCCGTAACTCAGGCGCCCGAGCGCGGGCTCGAGGCCGAGCATCGCCCGCAGCAGACTGGTCTTGCCGCTGCCCGTGGGTCCCACGATCGCGACGACTTCACCGGGTTCGACCACGAGCGTGGTGCCCATCCCCAAGCGTCGCGCGCCAAAATCTCGGAGCTCGAGCAGATCGGGTGCGTCGCTTGGCGAGTTGCTCGGTAGGCGCGGCGCGGCGCCCTGCGGCGTCGATGCGCTCAGCTCGTCGATGGCCGACAGTGCGACCGAACCTCGGAGCAGCCAACCTCGAGCATCGCCGAAATCGCGCAGCGGCCGGTACATCATGAAGAACACCACGGCGAATCCGAACACGCTGCTGTCTCGCAGGGTGAAGCCGACGCTCGGGCCCAACGTGATGGCTCCCAAGAGTCCCACGACGGCGAGTACTTCGTTGAAACCGCTGAGTGCCGCACGCGCCGCGGCAGCCGTGGCGGCGGCTGCGTTCGCTGCGCGGGCCGCTCGGGCAACCACGGCTTCTGCGCGCGCGCCTGCGGCGTAGGTACGCCACAAGTCCAGGTTTGCTACTAGGTCGTCTACACCCACCATCAGCTCGTCGCCCAGGTCCTGAGCCTGAGCTACAGCGCGGCGCCACACGGCTCGCAGTTTCGAAAGTAGCCAGCTGAACGGCACGAGTGCCAGCGTGCCAACCAGTGCGAGCTGGGGTGACATGAAGATCAGAGCTGCGACCAGTGGGACGAGCTGTGCCACTGCCCTGGCCCCGTGGATGACTCCGTGCACGCTCGCTTGCTCAACCTCGCGGCAACGGCTGGAAAGAGTTGCCAATGTCCTAGGTCCGCTGCCCCGCTGGCCGCTCTGTAGCAGCGCTGCAATCGTGCGATTTCTCGCGGCATCACCCACTCCCGATGCCGCTCTGGCTTCAATAAAAGTGAGGGAAACGCTTGCAAGAGCCTTGACGCCGGTCGCAATTAGCCCGAGAAACACCAGGTCGGCGGGGGCGAGCCGGTCGAAAAATTGGCCTAACTCGTCCCCCTCGCGTAGTTCGCCCCCACCGGGGCTCGTCGCGAGCGCGCGCGCCAGCATACCAGCCGCGAGGGCAGTCGCCCCATGAGCTAACGAGTAGGCGCCGATGCCAATCCCCAGGCTAAACGCCGTCAACGGGTGATTGCGCAAGTTGTCGACGAATGTGCCGTAAATACCTGTAGGTACCTTTTTCAAAGCGAAATTTCGATGAACTGCCCGCACCGATTTCAGTTTCTGCCCCGAAGGCAGAGGCGCGTTCGGGGCATTCCTTCTCAGGGATCCAACGGATGGGGTGGTTCGTACACACTAATGAATCAAGCGTCGCAATCAGAAACAGCGACTCAGCTAATTTCGTCGCAGACCGTGACCCGTTCGTCTCTATCAGCGCCCCTTGGATATTGGATGGGAAAGGGAAACTCGCTCCTTTTGGAGCGACGCGCGCTCCGACTGGTGGCGGGGTGCAACGGGTACGATTCGTGCATAACCTGCATGAGTTCCCAACGACGTTCGCCTTCCTCGGGGGTTGGTCCCCGTAAAAGAATTTTAGCCTCAGTGAAATCCACGCTGTGCACCGCGGGAATCAAATACCCGGGTCAGTGGTTCGCATTCGACGAGGCACGGTCCACCCGGCGGCTCAGCCCTTTTAAACAAGGGGCCCCGCCCTTCAGACACTATCTCTCACAACGGCGCATGCAACTTGATGCGCCTCAGCATTAGGCACCCGACATGTCTCAGAAACATCAAGCCGCCTACGATGGTTCGGACCTGCTCGACGATCCAGAGGATACGGCTGTTCGCTACTCGCAAGCCAACGCTATGCAGAGCGATATGCCGCCACCCTCCATGGGTCGCTTCCAGTCGGCAGCCCCACCTTCTGGGGACCGCAGCAGGCCGAGTACCGCCCCCACGGAGCCCGTCTCGGATTCCACCTTGTCTCGATACTTCCGAGACATGGCGACTCACCAGGTGATGGGTCCTGACGAAGAGCTCACCGCTGCTCAGAGCGTCGAAGACGCTGAGATTGAGTACTGGTGCGCGCTTCTGTCGTACCTGCCGTCTGCCGAGACAGTGCTCGACACGTTGCAGCAGGACATCTTGATCTGCAACGAAGAGGAACGGCCTCAGGCTCCTCAAGTTCTGGAGCTGAAGGCGCTCATGCAGACCTACCGCAAGCAGCGTTCGAAGTTGCACGCGGATCAGATGCGCGAGTGGAATCGGCTTTGTGTCGATCTGGCCCGTGAGATTCGGCTGCCCGACACCGATCGCATCTGGGTCGCCAACGCCTACAAGGTCGTGCGCGAAATCGTGAAGCCGCCGCCACTCGGGGAAGAGCCCCGCATGGTTCTGCCGGAGACGCCGGCCTACAAGCGCTTCTTGCAGCGCGTCCGGCGCGCCGACGTGATGCAGCGCGAGGCCAAGAACAAGTTCGTGAAGGCCAACTTGCGGCTCGTGGTGAGCATTGCTCGCCGCTACAACCGCGGCCGGCTGCCGCTGATCGATTTGATCCAGGAGGGCAACATCGGTCTGATGAAGGCAGTCGAGCGCTTCGATCACAATCGAGGTTATCGCTTCTCGACCTACGCTTCGTGGTGGATAAGGCACGCGATCAGCCGTGCGCTGGCCGACAAGGGCCGGGCCGTGCGCATCCCCGTGCACATGCTCGACACCTACAACCGCGTCTCGCGAGCGACGCAAACCATCATCGCGCGCACCGGTCGCGAGCCCACTCCCGAAGAACTCGAGAAAGAAACCGGCGTTCCGAAGGAGAAGCTCGACAAGGTCAAGGATCTGTACGCGGACACTCCGTTTTCGCTCGATCGACCCGTCGGTGACGAAGATGGGCGCCGCTTCATCGACTTCCTAGTGGAAGACGACGGTGTGACCCCGTATGACAGCTTGGCCAACCAGAAGTGGGCCGAGGAAGTGCGCCGTTTGCTGGGGACATTGACCCCGATCGAATCGCGCATCATTCGCTGGCGCTTCGGTCTCGACAACGAAGATGAGCTGACCCTCAAAGAGATTGGCGACAAGTACAACCTCTCGCGGGAACGCATCCGCCAGCTGCAAGAACAAGCGATCGGTAAGATCCGTAAACAGATGCGCGAGTTCTAAGTCGCGACGGTTGTTGAGTAGCGACGCACTGGTTTGAAGCCGCAGCGGGCGCCGAGTCACTTCGGCGCCCGTTGTCATTTTGTGGTTTCACGCGCGTCCGAGAAAAATGGCTGGAGCCACTGCTGCTAACCGGCCCACGGGGCGACCGCGACGTTTGGGTCGCGGATCTCGCCAGAGGGTCGTCTTCACACCACAGTCGCACTCGGCGCAAGGTCTGCACCTGGTGAGAAGGCCCATGCGCAGCCCGCAACCGCTGCGCGCTTTGGAGCTGATCTGACACCACAGGAGTGGGTGGCCGGCCTGACCATCGAGTGCTCACGGATCGCTGCTTCAGCGTGGGCCTCGGTGAGAGTTGAGTCGCGCGCGCGACGTCGAAAGTGCGCTTGGTTTCGACGAAGCCCTGAGCGAGCTCCTGGATTGGGAATCAATGCGCCGAAGGATTCTCAGTACTTGCGCTCGGCCGGAGTGTTTTCATTTACATTCCGACGGTTTGACGACATAACGCGCCCCGAAAACTAGGCCTTTCCGCGGATCAGCCACGGTTCCCGGGTCGACAGCCGCCTCGAGTGCTCTCGAGCCTTTCGGCTCCCCCAAGACCCGCAGCGATCTGCCCGTTCTCGGTCGTGCTGCAGAGCCCAGCGTCATCGCTAAAGCCCCAACCAAAACCCCGCCGCGGGTCGGGGTACTTGTCCATTCCGATCCTCTGGTGCGGCCGGCAGGTTTCCAGCCCGCTGCTGCTGGGTGGAGCGTCACTTTCTCTTAGTGGCGAGCACAAGACGGCGTATACGTCTGCTCGCACGATGCTCTCTCGCGACCCAGTGCTCTCTCTCGGTGCGAATCGCGCTGCTGCGAAGAATCGCACTGTCGTGAGGCAGCTCGAACGCAGCGCCGTCCACCGCGCGCTGCGCTCGCTCGAAGCCATGTCTTTCCTCGAACGAATCACTTCTACGCTGTCCGTTCGCGATCATCGCGACCCTCGACGGAGCGGTCTTTCCTAATGAAGCTCTTCGTGTTTCCTCGCTGGGCCAACAAGACACGGCAACTTGCCGGAGTCGCCCTGGGCGTCACGCCCGTCTACCTCACCGCCTTCATTTGGTATGGGTTCTCGCCCAAGACCACTGACGTCGGCTACATGCCTGAACAACCGGTGCCCTATAGCCACGCGTTGCACGTGGGCGAGCTCGGCCTGGATTGTCGCTACTGCCACAACACGGTCGAGCAAGCCGCCGTGGCGGCGATCCCGCCGACCCAAACCTGCATGAACTGTCACGGACGCGTGCGCACCGACAGCAAAAAGCTCCTGCCTGTCCGCGCCAGCTTCGAAAACAACGAAGCCATCCCGTGGGTGAAGGTGCACGACCTGCCGGACTACGCGTACTTCAATCACAGCGCTCACGTGACGCGCGGCATTGGCTGCGTGTCGTGCCACGGTCGCGTCGACCACATGGTGGAAGTGTACCAGCACGAGCCCCTGAGCATGAGCTGGTGCCTCGATTGTCACCGGAATCCGGAGCCCAACCTGCGTCCGCCCTCCGAGGTCACCAACATGAACTGGGTAGCTCCCGGCGACCCCGTCGAATACGGCAAGAAACTCGCTGAGCAGAACAATATCGATCCTCCAACCGATTGCTCGACATGTCATCGATGAGTTCCAACAAGTCCAAGCCCCAATACTGGCGCAGCCTCGCGGAGCTGGAAGATGCTCCCGAGTTCCGCGAGTTCGTCGAGCGCGAGTTCCGCGAGCCGCTGCAAGCCGAGCCCCCGAATTCACCGGCTCGACGCCGCTTCATGCAGCTCATGGGTGCGTCGTTCGCCCTGGCGGGTGCGACTGCCTGTCGCTGGAAAGAAGACAAGCTCTTGCCGCACTCGCGCCGCCCGGAAGGTCACCTGCCGGGCGTGGCGCAGTACTACGCCACTACCGTCGAGATCAGCGGCGTCGCCACGGGCGTGTGGGCCAAGAGCTACGACGGCAGGCCGATCAAGATCGAGGGCAACCCCTCCGATACGACCAGCCTGGGGGCGACCAACGCCTACCAGCAAGCGAGCGTGCTCGGCCTCTACGATCCCGATCGCAGCCAGGGGTACGTGCAGTTCGGTGGCGCCCGCAAAGAATCGACCGCCGAAGCGTTCGGCGAGTTCCTGCGCCCACTCGCCACGCGGCTCCGGTCAGCGCAGGGCGCCGGCCTCGCCGTGCTCGCCGAGACGTCGAGCTCGCTCGCGCTCGCGGCCGCCAAGGCGCGGTTGCTGGCGAAGTTTCCGCGCGCCACCTGGGTCGACTACGATCCGTCGATCAGCGACAACGAGCGGCTGGGCACCCTGCTTGCGTTCGGTGAGGCCCAGCGTGTGCTGCTGACTCCTGACCGCGCCGACATCATCGTCAGCTTGGATTCCGACTTCATCTCGGGCACGGCACCGGGAGGGCTCGCGCACGCTCGCAAGGTCGCCGGTCGGCGCAATCCGGACCAGGGCCGCATGAGCCGCATCTATGTCTTCGAAAGCGCCTTCACCGAGCTCGGGGCGCTGGCCGACCACCGCGTGGCCGTGCGCTCCGGGTTGATCAAGGCCCTGGCCGCGTACCTGGACGCGGAAATCTCGCCCAAAGCGCGGCCGCTTCCAGAACTCGGTCCGGCGCAAGCCAAGCCCGAGGCTGCGTTCCTCAACGATCCGACGCTGAAGGCCGTGGTCGGGGCGGCTGTCAAAGATCTCGTCGCGAACATCGGCCGCTGCCTGGTGGTTACTGGCGCGCATCAACCCCCCGAGGTGCACGCGCTGGTTCAACGCCTCAACGTCGTGCTCGGCAACGTCGGTCGCACGGTGCGCTACGTCGCCGAGCCCGACCAGAGCGACTCCTCGCTGAGCAAGCTGCAAGGCCTGGTGAAGCAGATGAAGGGCGGTCTCGACACGCTGTTCATCTTGGGTGGCAACCCGGTGTACACCGCACCAGCAGATTTCGACTTCGCAGGAGCGCTGGCTCAGGTGAAGAACTCCGTGCACCTCAGCCTGTACGAGGACGAGACCTCGCGAGCCTGCAAATGGCATGTGCCGCAAGCTCATTTCCTCGAGACCTGGGGCGATGCCCGCGCGTCGGACGGTAGTGTGCGTGTTGCCCAGCCGCTCATCGCACCACTATTCGGCGGCGTGAGCGCCACCGAGCTCGTGGCGCGCTTTACCGGCGACTTCAAGAGCTCGGGGCAAGAGCTCGTGCGCGGCGCCCTGACGTCGCACGCTGCCAACGACAAAGCGTGGGCCAAAGCCGTGCACGACGGTCGCGTCGACGGCTCCGCGTTCGAAAAGAGCGACCCGAAGCTGAAGCCGCTCGGCGCCATCAAGCTCGAAGCCGCCGCGCTGGGCGGGCTCGAGGGTGGCGAGGCGCTCGAGCTCCAGTTCGAGTTCGACGGCAAGGTACTGGACGGTAGGTTCGCCAACAATGGCTGGCTGCAAGAGCTGCCACACGCGGTGAGCAAGCTCTGCTGGGAAAACGCCGCGCTCTTGGCGCCCAAGACGGCCGACAAGCTCGGCATCGAAGACGGTCACCTGGTCGAGGTTCAGCTGGGGAACAAGAGCATCTCGTTGCCCGCGTTGAAGACTCCCGGCTTGGCGGAAGGCGCCGTGCGCGTGGCGCTCGGGTACGGTCGTACCGCCGCGGGCCACGTGGGCGGTCTGCCCGAGGACGAGATTGCTCCGGTTGGTGCGAACGCCTTCGCGCTCCGCAC
>Ga0315910_10001235_pt1 | contig 23816 bp, 7 predicted proteins | sample EdamamesoilMG_FD_204470 | JGI IMG/M metagenome (GOLD analysis project Ga0315910, IMG submission 204470) | Garden soil microbial communities collected in Santa Monica, California, United States - Edamame soil | ecosystem: Environmental > Terrestrial > Soil > Garden | place: USA: California... | reverse complement strand
TGGTGCGTCGGTGGGGGCGATGGTGTATTGAACCGCGTTCGTTGCCCCGGGCGCATCCGCGAAGCTGACCCGGCCGCTGGCGTCCGCAATGACCGAGGCCACGGCCTGGCCGTTCCGCTGAATGGCGTAGGATTGGCCGGGCAAAAGATCGCCGACGGTAAAGCGCAGGCGTGCCGTGACGGAAGTCGGCTGGCTGGTCCACTCCTTTTTCAATTCCCCGCTCAACTCCCAAAGCGGCAGGCTCACCAGGGCTTCGGCGGAATTCAGTTTCACGAAAAAGTTTCGCGTGATGACGGTGGTGGTGACGCCGGTCTGCGCCGCGGTCAACGTTACGGAGGAGCCCTCCTCCGCCACCCGGGTGGCGGCGCCAAGTTGATCGAAGTCAAAAATCGCACCGGCGTCGTCCATGAACGTGGCCGTGCTGTACGGGTCGAGCTGCACCGCCAGCTGCGGCTGGTGCTTGAACGTTGCCGAATTGAGATTGGTGGCCGCCCCGACCATTTTCACCAACGCATCTTCGGGCAACAGGTTTCCGGCCAGCAGGTTGTTGGTGCCGTTCTGCAGCCGGAGCGTCGGATTTTGGCCGATGAAAATGTTCGCGAGAAAGCTGTTGCTGTCGGCCCCGTTGATCTTGATGAAGTCCGACGTGCAATCGTAAACCAGATTGTTCGTAAACGTGTTTCGGTGACACCGCAAAGTTCCGGGTCCGCCGTTTGCATCCGGTTCCGGAGAATCGTCGCCTTCAAACAAATAGAGTCCATACCGGTGCGCATCGCCGATGACATTTCCTTCAATCCAGTTGTCCGCCGAACCGACGTTGAAGCGGATGCCGGCGTTGGCGTTGCTCAGGCAGAGATTGTTGCGGATCAACGTGCGGTCGCAGCCGAAAACGGAGATGCCCGTGTCCGCATTGCCCAGACATTGGTTGTCCTCGATCAACCAGTCGTTGGAAGAACGGTGGAGCATGATGCCGTGCCCGTGGGGATCCGTCAGATCCGTGCCATTGTTCCACGACACGTTGTTGCGCATCACGCCGTGATCGCATCGTTTGGAAGCGATGATGCCGTGCCAGCCGTTGTGATGAACGTTGTTGCCCTCGATGACCAGGTAATCCGAATCGTCGTGCGGGTCGAAGCCGTATTGGATGTTGTACGCCACCTCGTTGGTCGCCCAGTGGCCGCCTTGATGGCCGTAGGTGTAAACGCCGAAGTAATTATGATGGATGTGGCTGTTGAGGATGTCGCCATACACATTGACGACATCGAACAGGCGGTTGGTCGAACCGGGCGGCAGATAGGCCGCTGTGGAATCCACCACTTTCCACGTCAGGCCATAAGCCTCGGTATTTTTTGAGCCCAGATAACAAATCTCACTGTTGATGATGTCCATGCGGGATTCGCGGGCTGTGACCCCGTCGGGATCCAGCTTGGAACGGGCCCGAAGGTAAGCACGCCGATTGGCGAAATCGGTGTCGGGGCCGTTGGCGGCACTGTCCCAGGATGTGATTTTGGTGTGGCGGATGTCCAACCAGCCCCAGTCGGCGCGGATTTCGACGATGGCGTTAGGAGCGGAAGTGTTGTCGCTCTTGAGCCGCAGTTCGGCGACATCACCGCCGATGGCCGGGCCGTGGAGATTGAGCCGGGCGCCTGCTTCCAGGAACAAATTCGCGCCCAGATGCCACACGCGATTTGAGGCGTTGACCAGTGTGAGCGGCGCATTCGGCAGCGCGGCCTTGATATCAGAGAGCGTCACGCTGCCGGAGCCCGTAACGTAGATGCGCTGGCTGCTGCTGGCCCAACGAACCGTCGTGCCCGAGGCCGGGCAGAGAACGAAAAGCAGGGCAGAGGCAGCGAGCCCAAGTTTTCTAACGAACATGGTAAGTGTCCTTTTCGGTTGTTCAGCTAACGGGCGGTTCGGTGGCGAAATACAGAAACCCAACGTCAGATGACGTTCCCCATCCACCACACGATTCCAGCCTAAAGGCATTACACTGGGTCTGGCGGGCTAAAATTGATATGGAGTAAGAATCTACTTTTGCCCGGGTATATGCCTACCAGGCAAGCGGCGCATCTCCGTTCGGTCCAATCTCGGCAATTCAAAGCGGTGAAACCACGCGATAGAACCGTTGCGGATCGGACTCGGTGATGTCCGATTCAGTCACGGGATCGTTGGTCGCAGTGATGACGTTGCCCAGGTTGATCCAGTTGACCCCCTAACAGTCAGGTTTGTATGGGAGTAGGAAACGCTGATCCGCGGTGGCGTTCCCGATGCGTTTGGAGGCCGCGAAAGAACGAGGCCGCATCCGTTAACCACCCCACGATTCCGGTTTGCTTTCGCAGAGTTCGCGACGAATTGGGGCCAACACCCCATTCAGAGAGACGGTCTTCGCAGTTAAAGATCATGCCGCAGTGACGGACTCGGTTGGCGACCCAGTGTAATGCCGCTCGTGGTTCGAGCGGCTGGCAAAACAAAGAACTGAATTCCGTCGAAAACCAGACTTTGGCCATGATTACAAATTGTGAATTGACCGAAAAGCAATGGCGGCTCCCGGCGGAGCTGGTGTTTTCCGGAATGCGATTGCGGCGGGGCGCGCGGTGGCCGTGGCAGTTACTGATGCTGGCCGCGATTGCACTCTGTGCCGTGGCGTTGGCGTGGTTCGTGGGCGACTTGTGGCAATGGCTTAATCGCCGCCTCGAAGTATTGCTGCTGCTGGGAGGCATCGGTTGCTGGCGCTGGAGTTGGTTCGTCCTTCAGTCGGTGCGCGCGGTGCTCTATCGCTATTGGGCCTTCCCCCGGTTGCGCCGTCAGGCCGAACGTGCGGTGGCCAAATACGGTCCCGTTCCCGAGGTCACCGTCCTGGCGGTGACTTACAAGGAAAAACCGTGGATCACGCGGGCGGTGTTTGAATCGGTTTACCGCGAGTTCAGCAGCCTGCGCGGTCTGGCGCGGCCACCGCGGCTGGTGCTCGCCACGGGTTGCGACGAAGACGATCTCACCGTGCAGCGCATTCACGAGGAGTGCTGCGGGCAATTTCACGAGCAGGCCGACGCACAGTGGCCGCCCGAGTTGGTGCTGTTGCGCGGAGATTCCGGCAAACGGCCGGCGATCGCCAGCGCGCTGCGCGCCGTTGCCGAAAGCAATCCGCATCCGGAGGGCGTCGTCATGTTCATGGATGGCGACACGATGCTTCAGAGCGGCTTGATGCAAAAAGTGCTGCCGATGTTCCGGCTCCAGCCGGAAGTGTCCGCGGTGACCACCGACGAGAACGGCTGGGTGAAAGGGCCGGCGTGGTTCGCCGAATGGATCTCCCTCCGTTTCGGACTGCGGCACCGGACGATGTGCTCCATTGCGCTTTCCGGAAAACTGCTCTGCCTGACGGGACGCTTGTCGGTCTTCCGCGCGAGCGTGACGGTGGATTCCTCGTTCCTGAAGCAAATCGAGCACGACACGATTCACCACTGGCTGTGGGATTCGTTCGAGATGTTGAGCGGCGACGACAAGAGCACCTGGTACTGGCTCGCGGCGCGCGAACGCCGGCTGCTCTATGTGCCGGACGCGGTTTCGACCACGCTGGAGGTTGTGGAAGAAGGTACGGCGGTGAAACGCGCCGTGGCGAACATCCGCCGCTGGTCGGGCAACAGTCTGCGCCACAGTTGGCGTGCCTTCAAACTTGGTCCGCGCAAGCTGGGCTGGTTCTGCTGGTACAGCCTGCTGGATCAACGTCTGGCCATTTGGACGGTGCTGATCGGCCCGTTGATTTGCCTGCTCGCGTTACTCAGGGGACACCTGGAGATTTGCGCCGGCTTCTTTTTGTGGGTGATGTTCTCGCGGCTCGCGCATGCGAGCATTTCGTGGCGGCACGGCCGGCGAATCTCGGTTTATTATCTCCCATTACAGATTCTTTCCGATTGGACCATTGCTCTCACGAAGGTCTGGGTGCTCTTTCATCCCGCCAAACAGAACTGGCTCAATCGCGGCGCCCGCACGCTGGACTCGACCAGAAATAGCGGGTGTTACCGCCTGCGCGCGGCCATGGCGCACTACCTCTGCGGTATCAGTTGCACCGCCCTGGTCATGGGGATCGGCATAGCCGCGGGATTTCTGCCCGTGTTCAGCGAGGCCGCGTTGTTCTTCGACCGTGGCCGCGGGCAAGAAGCCGCCCTCCCGGCGCCGGCCAACGCGCGATCAGTGGTGATGTTCGGAATGGAGCCGCCCCTTTCCAGCAGCAACGGCGCCGCCGGCGAATCCGTATCCCAGATACCGGCTGGGCCCATTGCAATTGTGATGTCCGTACCCCCAACCCAAAAACCGTAACGCGATTTCATACCTCCCGATTCCATCGCCCGTATGAACAACGCCGCCGACAACGCAAGCAGGACAGCCGAACTTCCCACCCGCACGGATCGCGTGGCGGTCGCGGATACCGCGGTTTCCCGCAGACCGTGGAGTTGGCTGCGCGTGGCGGTGTTGGGAGTCGTAACCATTGCCGTGATCTTCGGGTTGACGATTTGTTACGCGTGGATTTCCTATCGCCTGGAGCACACCGTCCTCAAGCATGCGACGGTGAAAGGGCGCGTGTATCGCGTGGGCGCGCGCATTGAAGGCCAGGTCAAATCGGTGGAAGTCCAGCCCGGCCAGCGCGTCGTGAAGGATCAGGTGTTGATTCGGCTGGTGGATGACCGCGCTCAAGCCGTCGCCCGTCAGGCGCAGGCGCAATTGCAGACGGCCCTCAAACGGTTGGAGGTGGAAAAGCTGGCCATCGAGCAACAACGCCGGCAGTTGACGCTGGATATTGAACGCGCCGACAACGTCAGCAAGGCCACGCTGGGTGAAGTGGAAGCCGCCACCAGCATCCGCGACAAGTGGGAGCGAGAACACGATCGCATCGGGACGCTGATCAAATCCGGGACGGCGTCCGCCAGCAGCATGGATAGCACCATGGCGGAGCGCGACAACGCCCGCGCCTTGCTGAAAACCGCGCAAGGCCATCTGGCCGCCGCGGAGTCCGCCTGCCAGATGGCGCGCGCCCAACTGGACGGGCTGCGCATCCGGGAGGCCGGTCTGGAGGTGCTCGCCTCCGACATTGATCTGGCTCGCCAGCGCTTGGCCGTCGCAGAGGCCGACGTGGCCGCGACTGTGGTTTCCGCGCCCGCAGACGGCTGGGTGATCGACCGTATCGTCGAACCCGGCGGCGCGGCCAAGGTTGGCGAGCCTATGATTTCCTTGTGGCTGGGGCCGGCCTGGATCGAGGCGTGGGTGGAGGAGGACAAACTCGGCCGCATCAAGATTGCCAGCCGCGCCGACGTAAAAATCACCGCCTTTCCCGATCGAAAACTGATCGGTCGTGTGGAGGCGATTGGTGTGCTCACCGACAAGGAACTTCAAGCCGGGCCAGTACCCGCGACGCTGCATTCCGTGTTTTCCGCCAAAGCGATGATCCCGATTCGCATCGCCGTGCCCGAAGATCAAGTCCGCCTACAGCCCGGTCTTTCCGCAATCGTCGGCATCAGCGATGGGACGACTGATGGCGCCCGGAAGGTCGCCGATCTCGGCAGCGATTTTTTTGGCCGGCCCCAACTTTCCAGCACAGAACCAACCATCGAAACGGAAACAACACTGAAACAAAAAGGAACCAAATGAAAGTCAGCATATTCGGTCTCGGCTACGTCGGCTGCGTCACCGCCGCGTGTCTCTCGAAAGACGGCCACGATATTGTCGGAGTTGATGTCGTCGCCGGAAAAGTGGAACGGCTGGCCTCCGGGCAGCCGACGGTGATTGAAACCGGTCTGGACGAATTGATCGCCCAGGCCAGCAAATCCGGAAAACTCACGGCCACGACGGATGGCCACGCGGCGGTCTTGAACACGGACGCCTCGATCATCTGCGTGGGGACGCCGAACAGCGCCGACGGCAGTCTCGATCTTTCGGCGGTGGAGCAAACCGCCCGGCTCATTGGCCGCGCGATGGCGGAAAAACCAGACCGTCACGTCGTGATCCTCCGCAGCACCGTGCCGGCGGGAACGTGTGAGAACGTCATCATGCCCGCTTTGCATCCGGACAATCCGCACGTGGCGCTGCTCGACAGCGATCTCGTGATCGTTCCGGAATTTTTGCGCGAAGGTTGCGCGGTGGCCGATTACAACGATCCGCCCTTTGTTGTCGTCGGCAGCGCCACGGGCCGGTCGGACAGCAACGAATCCGTCGTCACGGCCTTGTTCGGCAGCGTCGTGGACAAGTTGAACTGGCTGCCCTTCCGTGAAGCCGAAATGCTCAAGGCCACCTGCAACGCGTTCCACGCCCTCAAAGTGGCGTTCTCCAACGAAATCGGCGCGCTTTGTTCCGCCCTCTCCGTGGACGGACGTTCGCTCATGAACCAACTGGTGCAGGACCAGAAGCTGAATGTTTCACCCGCTTACCTGCGTCCCGGGCTGGCCTTTGGCGGGTCGTGCCTGCCCAAGGACTTGCGCATGATCATCTACCTGGCGAACCGCAAGAACGTGGACCTGCCACTGCTGCGCAGCATCCTCCCGAGCAACGACGCGCATCTGAAGCGGTCCATGGATTTGATTCCCAACAACGGGCCGCGGCGCGTTGGCCTCAACGGCCTGGCGTTCAAATCCGGCACAGACGATTTGCGCGAAAGCCCGATCGTTCTCATTGCCGAACACCTCATCGGCAAGGGCTACGATCTGAAGATTCACGATGCCGCCATCGAGACCTCGCGGATCACCGGCGCCAATCGCGAGTACATTGAGAAGCGAATTCCGCATCTCTCCAGTCGCCTCGTCAGCACCCTGGACGAACTGATCGACCATTCAGAGATCATCCTGATCACCCGCGATGGCGAAGCATTGCTGGAACGCGCCGCCAAGCTCGGCAAGCGGCCGATCATCATCGATCTGAGTGGCCGCCCGGTGCATGCGCGCAAGAAGGCGGCGATCGAACTCATCACGACCACGGTTACCAACGGGAATGGCAGGTTGACGGACAAGTCGGGCAACGGGCACGTCGGGCACAAGCATGCCGTGCGCACTCGTCGCCCATCCAAAATGGCCGTGGCGGCCTGACCCGCGACTGCGTTTCAACGACCTGATCGCATGGAACTCGCGCTCGACAACTGGTGCCGCTTCGTTCTGGCCGTACGGCGCAGGCGTGAACCCCGGCGATGGTTTCCGGCTTCGCACGGGCAGTTGATCGCACAGTTTATGGTTGGAGGGACTGGTAGTCCACTGTGGTTCCTCCACGCGCCTGCCGAAGGCGTGGCCTTCCGTGGGGCCAGCTCCTCCAACCGAACTCACCTTGGGCCGGACGACACCTTGAACCAACCGCGGCGCTGACGTAACCGGTCCGCCGTTAACCCCCCAGCGTTAACCAACATGGAATCCAGAGCCAACACTGATGACGGCGGACTCAATTCGAAGAACGCGAACGCACTCTCCGAACCGGTCATCATAAGGTTGCGCCTCCCACGGCGGTGCCTGCTCTTCCGAGCCGCGCTGTCAGTGCTCCTGCTGGCGGTGTCCCAGCCCGGGGCCATTAGTGCCACCTTTCGCTGGGCGGCCAGTTCCAGCACCGTTTATGTGGAAGGGGGCGGCACGGCGACACTGTCCGACATCGCGGCGGCCTTGCCGGAGGGGCCCGTGTGCCGGCTCATTGATCCCACGAACAGGGTCTGGTTTCTCAACGCCACCATCAAGGTTACCGACGGTTCTACGCTACAGCTCCATGGGACCTCCGTCGGCGGGGATGTGAATCAATTGCTCCTGCGGAGCGACAACTCGACGGCCGCCGGGAGCGTTATCGCGCTGGACGCCGATTGGGGAACGCTGGATTTGCGGAGCGTCAAGATCACTTCCTGGGACCAACTCGCCGCGGCGCCCGACACCGAGTACGCGACCTTCAAACGCGCCTTCATCCGGGCCCGTTCCCGCCAGGTGGGTTCCGTCATCCAGCAATCCACGCTGAACGTCGCGGACTCAGAGATCAGCCATCTCGGCGTCAATGACAGGGAGGGTTACGCATTGACGTGGCAGGTGGTTGGTGCCGTCTCCGGCGTCACCGTGTCAGGCATCGTGAGTTCCAATTACATTCACGACTGCCAGTTGGGAGTCAGCACCTGGGCGGGGGACGACGTGAACTGGAAAGGCAATGAAATCGCCTTCAATACGCTTTACGGCTTTGATCCCGATGATCCCGCGCAGCAAGCCGTGCTGGCGAGCAACAACGTCCACGACAACAATCCGTCCGCTTCGTTCCGCTATGCTGCCACCTCCGGCAATATTTATGTGGAAGGCGGTGGCGTCGCGACTTTGAGCGACGTCAAGGCGGCCCTGCCGGGCGCGCCACTGTTCCTCACCGATCCCGTCAACCGCGTCTGGCACCTCGCCGCCAACCTCGTCGTCGTGGAGGGTTCCACCCTGCGGCTTCACGGCAGCGCCGTCGGTGGCGATGTGAACGAACTGCGACTGAAGAGCAACAACTCGAGCAGTCCCCATAGCTATGTGTACGTGGATGCCGACTGGGGCACCCTTGATCTCGACCGGGTGAAAGTCACCTCGTGGAATGAGACCGCGGGCGCACCCGACAGCGAGTACGCCACATTCAATCGAGCCTTCATCCGGGCGCGCTCACGCCAGGTCGGCGCGGTCGTGCAGGAATCCACGCTCAATGTCATCAACTCGGACATCGGTTATCTCGGCTCCCAGCACAGTGAAAGTTATGCCCTGACGTGGCAGGTGGTGGGTTCTGCCGCCGAGGTCGGCGTGTTCGGCACCGCCAGCGGGAGTTACATTCACGATTGCCAGTTGGGGGTGAGCACCTGGGCGGAGGATGATGTGAGTTGGACCGGTAATGAAATCTCCTTCAACCGGCTCTACGGTTTTTACGCGACGGATCCCGCCCATCAAGCCGTCCTGACCGCCAACAACGTTCACGACAACGACTCTGGCGCGATGTTCCGTTGGGCGAGCAGCAGCCAGCGGATTTACGTCACGGGCCCGGGCAGCGCAACGTTGAGCGAGATCAAGGCCGCGCTGCCGAACGCGCCCCTTTTTCAAGTCAATCCCCCGCAGCCCGGCGTGGTGGCCAATCCCTCGAATCTCGTGTGGTACCTGGGCGCGAACCTGTTTGTTGAAAACGGAGCGCGGCTCGATCTCCACGGCCCGGTAAGCGGCGGTGACGTCGCCGAACTGCGATTGAAGAGCGACAACACTCCCGAGGCTGGCGCCGTGGTCGAACTGCGCGCCGATTGGGGGTGGTTGGACATCCGCGACACCAGGATCACATCCTGGGACTCGGCTGCGAACGGACCGGACACCGAGACGGAAGCCTATCGGCGAGCCTACATCCGCGCCCGTTCCAAGCTCGATCCCGACGGGGTGACCGCGCATGAGTCGCGGATGGATGTCATCAACAGCGAGATTTGCTACCTGGGTTCACAAAACTCCGAGGCGTACGGCCTGACGTGGAAGGTGGTGGATACCACGGCGGTTTATATCCCGCCCGGTTCGACCAAAACCCTGTTCGATCTCGTCAACGTTTACGGCGACATCATCAACAGCCGGATCCACCACAATCATTTCGGGGTTTACACCTATGGCCACGAAGGGGGCCAGTGGCTCCACAACGAAGTGGACCACAACCTCCGGTACGGCTTCGACCCGCACGACGATTCGGACAACCTGGTCATCGAGAACAACAACGTTCATCACAACGGCTGGCACGGCATCATTGCCTCCAAGCGGTGCGATAACGGCGTGCTGCGCAACAACCAGTCCTGGAACAACGGCCTGGACCTCGTCAACCCGCACGGTCACGGGATCATGCTCCATCGTTCCTGCGATGACTGGGTGATCGAGGGCAACCAGGTTATGGGCAATGCCGACACCGGCATCGCCATCTTCGCCTGTGACCGCACGGTGATCCGCAACAACGTTTGCGTGAGCAACGCCAACGCTGGCATCCGCCTGAGCGTCGGTTCGTCGGACAGCCGGGTGGAAGGCAACGAAGTTGGCGGGGCGCACCGGTACGGGCTGTATCTGTTTGAAGGCGACGATCCCCCGGAACCCGACGACGACGGCGGATCGGGAAGCGCGCGCTGCCACGGAAACACTTTCGCGAACAACTTCATTCAGGATTGCACGTCGGACTTCATCAAGATCAACGGGGCCGACGGCAACGCGTTCCTCGGGAATTTGTTTGTGGGCAGCAGCCCGACGATGCGTTTTGAAAACGGCACCAACAACCTGGTGGCCGGCAATGTCGTGCCGGCCGATGTGTTCGTAAAACTGGTCGGCGCGGCGACGAACTTCAATTCGACGACGTTCAAGAATCAGCCGCGTTTGCAGGTGCAATTGGACCCGTTCAGCACGGCCACGTTCGCCGACGATCAGGGGGCCATTTTTGACTTTGACCAGGGCGAGGTGGACACCGTGGTGGATGACACGGGTTCCTTTGTCACCGTGAGCGCAGGTGAAGTCGGCCCCGGGGCCAACACGGTGTTGACGCGCAACTTCTTCGTTGTTCCCAACCCCGGCGGTGTGCTGGTCCACCCCACGGTCTGGAATCAAAGCGGTGACTTCAGCAAGGAATGGATCGCGCGGGCCTCCTCCGGTTCGGTTCAAATCCGCTACGTCGTCGGCGATTTGCAGCCCGGCCAGACCTACCGGGTGAGGCTGGGTTCAGCGCTGGTGGCTGCGGTCACGGCGGACGACCAAGGCTTCCTCTCTTTTACCACGACACCTGGAACCACCACGGCGCTGACGTACTCCGTCCGCCCGTGATCAGCCAATCAGACCAAAAATGAAACTGAAAAGCCCCACTGATGACCGGAGGCCGAATCCGAAGCAAGCCGACGCAAAATACGAGTCGGTCATCATCAGGCTGAGGATTCTGCATCGCGAGCCGACCTATTCGTTGCCGGTGTTGACGGACGACCGTCAACGCCTGAGCCGGCTGCTCTACCGGAATCTGGTCGTACGAATCTCCCTGGTGGCCGTCCTGTGCGCACTGGACCTGGCACAAGGCGGCGAGGCGGCGGAACGGGCGACACAACCAACCGCCACTGGCAAGCAGGGGCCGATCAACGATTCAACCCGGGCGGTCATGCGATGAAGCGCGAACATCAAGTCAGGCGGGTCCCCGGCCCCGGCATTCCCGGGCTGCGCGACGAGCGGGTGTGCGCCAACCTGCCTGAAAGAACCACCTTCGTCATCTTGTTCATTGGCCGCCTTTGGCAATTCCGTCTTTGTCCCGCGACGAACCGATTCACCAGTCCGGGCGGTACCCGCGCACCGGATTGCTGGCAGCGAAACGCCGCCAACCGCCGGCGTCGCGGGCGGGCAATGATGATGACCGGACTGTTGATCGGGGTTTGGTCCGCGGCGGCGCTGGAGATTCGTTGGGCGGCCTCGTCGAACCGGATTTACGTCACCGGGCCGGGAAGCGCGACGTTGAGCGACATCAAGGCGGCGCAGGATCAAGCCCCATTGGTGCAAATGTTGCCGGGCGTGTGGTTCCTGCGGGCGAATCTGATCGTCGAGCAAGGCGCGCAACTGCTTCTGCACGGCATCGGCATCGGCGGCGATGTGAATGAACTGCGCCTCCAAAGCAATAATGCCACCAACGCCGGCAGCTTTGTTTTCATCAGCGCGGATTGGGGCGCGCTTCACATCCAGGACACGGAAATTTCATCCTGGGACGACGCGGTGAACGGTGCGGACACCGAATACGCCACTTATGGCCGGGCGTATATCCAGGTTCGCTCGAGCCTCGCAGCGGATGGCGTGACTCCGCTGGAATCCCGGCTGGACATCGTTGACAGCGACGTCGGCTATCTCGGCTATGACGCATCGGAAACGTACGGCCTGTCGCAGAAGGTGATCGGCGAGCATCCCGACCCGGCCAAAAGGATTTATGACTTCGTCAACGTTTATGGCGACATCCTGAACAGCCGGTTGCATCACAATTTCTACGGGGTCTATACCTTCGGCCACTATGGCGGTCGTTGGGCGGGTAACGAAGTGGATCACAACGTCGGCTACGGGTTTGATCCGCACACCGACTCGGACTCCGTGGTGATCGAGAACAACGACGTTCACCACAACGGCTTCGATGGCATCATCGCTTCCCGGCGCTGCGACCATCTCATCATCCGCAACAATGTTTCCCGCGCCAACGGCCAGAATGGAATCATCCTGCATCGGGGTTCGAACGACAACCTGGTTGAAAACAACCAATGCCTGGAGAACCGGACCGCCGGGATCGTACTCGCCTACGGCTGGCGTTGCATCGTCCGTAGCAATTTGCTCGCTGGAAATGCGGAAGCCGGCGTGCGGCTGGACCGCGGCAGCGCGGACAACCTGATTGCCGGCAATATCTGCGCATCCAATGCGTTGTACGGTTTGCGGCTCGACATTGGCCTCGAGCCGGAACCCGGCGATGACGGCCGACCCAAGCGAAACCGGTTCGTCTACAATCTCGTTCAGGGCAACGGACTGGAGGGGATCATTCTCGCCGACAGTGACGACACGACGTTTGCGACCAACACTTTTGTCGCCAACAACGACTCGCTCCGCTTCGACCGGGGATTTCGAACCCGCTTGGATGGCAACGCCATTCCTGGCGACGTGATCGTAAAGACGTCGGGCAGCCCGCTCGGCTCGCCGGTCACTTACATCACCAATCAATCCTCTCTGCGGGTCCAGGTGGACGCGTACAGCTCAACCGTTTTTGAAGACGCTTTGGGCCGGGTTTTTGATCCGGAAGAAAATGCCATCGCCACGCGTGTCGTACCAGGTGGCTCGACGCTGAGGCTCACGGCGGCGGAAATTGGCACCGCGTCCACGGTCACGGCCCGCAGCTTGTGGGTGAGCGCCGCGCAGGGAACTGCACTGATCAATCCCATCGTTTGGACCAATGGTTTCATCCGACAGTGGGTGACCCAAGCCGGTCAGCCGACGCAGAGCCTGACCCACACGGTTGGCGATCTGCTTCCGAACCAGGATTACAACGTGCGCAAGGCCGGTCTCCCGTTATTGACGCTCCCATCGAGTTCCGCGGGGACGATCACGTTCGCCGACGTGGCCGGTACCACCAACGCGGTACTTTACTCCGTCGAGCCGGGTTCGCAGGTGTTCGTGGAAAGGCAAGCGGACGGATTCCTCATCTCCTGGACCGGTGGAAGACTGCAACGCACGAAGACATTGTCGCCGCCGAACTGGCAGGACGTGCCGGTCACCAATGGTCAATTCACCCTCCGGATCAATCCCGTTGAGCCGATGGAATTTTTCAGAGCGAACCAAACGGAAGAAAACCCTCAGTGAGAATGAACAACATAGCCGGACTGCTGCGCCATGCCCCATCAAACTTGTTGAATCCGTGCAACAAGGTCCGGGTGCCGCGCACCAATGCGGCGATTGGAGGACAAACAGTATGAACACGATTCGCGGACGAAGCAGCAATGCGTATGCGGCGGGGTTGCGAAAGTTGGTGGCGGGCTTCGCGCTTGGCGCCCGGCGAAGATTCCCGACGACGGGTCGGATAGGGCTGAAGCAATTTCTCGTGGCGGCGCTTTTTCTCCATTTATGCCGGGCGCAATGCAGCGGCGCGTTTGTTGAGTCGGGCGGTCTGATCGTCATGGAGGCCGAACATTTCCAAAGCAGCACGGCGATCGCGACCCACGCGTGGCTGGCCACCAACACGGCGGCCGGATTTGTGGGGACTGCGGCCATGCGCGCGTTGCCCAACTCCGGCGCTTCCGTGAGTGCCGTAAGCGAAAGCCCCAATTTGGCCTATTCAATCCACCTGACCAACAGCGGTGTTTTCAAATTGTGGATTCGAGCGTGGGGCGCCAGCGGTTCCGATGATTCGGTTTACGTGGGCGTGGACGGCGGGGGAGCGCAAACGGTGGGGTTCAGCCAGACCGGGGTCTGGGTGTGGCGTTCCGTGCAGGTGAGCATTACCAATTCCGGTCCGCATACCCTGAATCTTTGGATGCGGGAGGACGGCGCGTATGTGGATCGAATCCTCCTGGCCAGGTCGCTGACCTTTACTCCGACCGGAGACGGTCCACCAGCGACCACGCAGGTGAACGCGCCGGGGAACACCACCTTCCGGTGGGCCCGGGAATCGAGCCGGATTTATGTCGAAAACGGAGGCGTCGCAACTTTGACGGATATCCGCACGGCCTTGCCGAATGCGCCGCTGTGCCTGATTGATCCCGCGAATCACATCTGGTTCCTGGACGCGACGCTTATTGTGAGAGATGGCGCAACGCTGCGGTTGCACGGCAGCGCCATCGGCGGGGATGTGAACGAACTGCGTTTGCGGAGCGACAACTCGATGGCCGACGGCAGTTGCGTGGTGGTGGATGCGGATTGGGGCACGCTCGATCTCCGGAACGTGAAGGTGATTTCCTGGAACCAACTGGCCGCCGCGCCGGACACCGAATACGCCACCTTCCAACGCGCCTTCATCCGCGCCCGCTCGCGCCTGGTGGGAGGGAACCTCCAGCAATCCACGCTGAACGTGGTGAACTCGGAAATCGGCTATCTGGGCGTTCATTCGAGCGATGGCTACGGACTGGCGTGGGATGTCGTTGGCACCGCGCCGGACGCCACGGTGTTCGGGGAGGTAAGCAACAGCTACATCCACCATTGCCTGCTGGGGCTGGCCACGGCTCAGTGGGGCGATGTCCCTTGGACCGGCAACAACGTCGTCTCGAATGCCCTGTATGGCTTTGACCCTTCCGCGCACAACACGGTTGTCGGCAACACTTACGGTGTGGTTTTTCGTTGGGCGGGCGTGAGTGATCGCATTTATGTCACGGGGCCGGGGGAAGCGACGTTGAGTGAGATTAAGAACGCCCTGCCGGAGGCGCCGCTGACGCAGGTGGACGCCGCCAATTCGCAGCCCGCGCTGGTAATCTCCACCAACCGGACGTGGTATCTGGGCGCGAACCTGTTCGTCGAGAACGGGGCGCGACTCAAACTCTATGGACCGACCATCGGCGGAGACGTGACCGAACTGCGGTTGAAGAGTGACAACCAGACCAACGGTTTCGTGGAACTGCGCGCCGACTGGGGCTGGCTGGATATCCGCCACACCAAAATCACCTCCTGGGACAGCGCCGTCAACGGACCTGACACCGAGACGACCACCCACCGGCGCGCCTACGTCCGGGCCCGTTCCACACTCGATCCTGATGGCGTGACCGCGCACGAGTCGCGCATGGACGTCCTCAACAGTGAGATTTGTTATCTGGGATCAAAAAATACGGAGGCTTATGGGCTGACGTGGAAAGTGGTGGATACGACGGCGGTGCATCTTCCGCCCGGTTCGACCAATACCCTGTTCGATGTCGTCAACGTTTATGGCGACATCCTCAACAGTTACATCCATCACAACTTCTTTGGGGTTTACACCTACGGCCATTACGGCGGCCAGTGGCGTAGCAATGAGGTGGCCCACAACATAGCCTACGGCTTCGATCCGCATGACGATTCGGACAACCTGGTCATCGAGGACAACAACGTTCATCACAACGGCTGGCACGGCATCATTGCCTCCAAGCGGTGCGATAACGGCGTGCTGCGCAACAACAAGTCCTGGAACAATGGACTGGATCTGGTCGACCCGCACGGCAACGGCATCATGCTCCACCGTTCCTGCAACGACTGGGTGGTGGAGAACAATCAGAGTTACAACAACGCGGACTCGGGCATCGCCATCTTCGCCACCGATCGCACGTTGATCCGCAACAATATTTGTCAGAGCAACGGCAACGCCGGCATCCGGTTGAGCGTGGGCGCCGAGGGCAATTGGGTGAGTGGGAACGAAGTGAGCGCCAGCGGGAAGTACGCCTTCTATATCTATGAAGGCAACGATCCGCCTGAGGACGAAGATGTGGGCACCAACGAGGGCCGGTGCCGCGGAAACTCGTTCACGGACAACTTCATCAACGGGTACGGGGCGGAAGCCTTGAAGTTGTCAAACTGCGACGAGAACATTTTCGCCGGGAATATATTTATCGGCCAAAACACATTGCTCCGTTTAGCCAGTGGCACAAACAACTGGGTGAGCGGCAATATCGTGCCGTCGGACACCCTCGTTAAGCTACAGGGCAACAGCACGAACGGCGTCACGGAGTACAGCACCACCACCTTCGAAGACCAGCCGCGCCTGGCCGTTCAACTCGACGTTTACAGCACCGGAATTTTCACCAACCAGAGCGGCGCCATTTTTGTGTCCGACCAGACGGACCTGGCCACTGTGGTTAGACCCAGCGGTTCCGTGGCCACGTTGACGTCGGCGCAAGTGGGCATCGGGCCGGGGCAGGTTTTGATCCGCAACTTCTTTGCCGTTCCGAATACGGGCAGCGCCCAGATCAATGTCACCACCTGGAATCTGGGAGGCCAACGCCAAAAGGCGTGGACGGTGCAGGGGTCGTCCGGCTTGATGCAAATCGCCTACCGCGTCGGCGACCTGAATCCCGGCACCACCTATCAGGTCAGGCGTGATTCAGTCCTGGTCGCCAGCCGGCAGGCGGACTCGGGGGGCGCCATCACTTTCACCTCGTCGCCGGTTTCAACTTTACCGGTGACGTACTCGGTAACTCGTAATTAGACGCAACCAACCACAACCCGAAATCACTAGGAACCCTACGCAATGAAAAGCAACCACACACCTTATGGCCGGGTGCAAACTCCCTTGGACGCAGAAATGGAAAACATCGCCGCGGATGCGGACCCCGGAATTGTACATCGTTTCCGGGGCTGTGGCGTGAAGCCGGTGCCCGATAGCAATTGTCAGCAGCGACAGCTACGCCGTCAGAAATGGACCAAAGCCGTCTGGGTAATCTGGGGCCTGTGCCTGCTGGCTGTGCCCGGCGCCTTCGGCGCCACCTTCAACTGGTCCGCCGGGTTGAACCGGATTTATGTCGAGGGCGGTGGTTCGGCAACTTTGAGCGACATCAAAGCCGCGCTGCCCGCCGCACCGCTCGACCTGGTGGACGCGCCCAACAAGATCTGGCTGTTGCGCGCCGATCTGCTGGTGCGCGATGGCAGCACGCTGGTGCTGCGGGGCAACGCCGCGGGCGGGGACGTGAATGAATTACGGCTTCAAAGCGTGAACTCGGCATTGCCTTGCAGTTGTGTCATCTCCATTACCGCCGATTGGGGCACGCTCGACATCCACAGCACGAAGATCACGTCTTGGGACACGACAACCGGCGCGCCGGACACGGATCATCTTTCCAATGGCCGCGCCTTTATCCGCGTGCGCTCCAGTCTTTCGACCAATGAGGTCACGGCATTGGAATCGCGGATGGACATCACCAACAGCGAAATCTGTAATCTCGGCAGCGATGCCTCGGAAGCCTACGGGCTGGTGTGGAAAGTGGCCGGCACGCACCCCAATCCGGCCAACAGCATCTTCGATTTCGTCAACGTGCATGGCAACGTCGTCAACTCCCATCTCCACGACAACTATATTGGCGCCTACACCTACGGCGCCTTCGGGATGCAGTGGTTGACCAACGACATCCATCACAACGTGCAATACGGTCTGAGTCTGCAACAGGACTCCGACAACCTGACGATCCGGGGCAATAATTTTCACGACAACGGCAACCACGGTTTGGTGGCGTCGGATCGCAGCGGCCAGCTTAACCTTGTGGGCAATCTGTGCGGGAACAACGGCAAGCATGGAATTCTGCTGGAGCAAGCTTCGGACGACTCGCTCGTGGAAGGCAATCAGTCCTTCGACAACGGCGAGAGCGGCATCGTGGTGACGGCCAGTGCGGGCAACACGATTCGCAACAATTCCCTGAGGCGCAATGCGCGGGCTGGATTACGCTTGAGCTTGGGGAGCGCGGACAATGTGATCCACAACAACCAGAGCGTCTCCAACACGCTGTATGGTTTTCACAGCGAAATCGGCAGCGGCACGCCGCTGCCCGGAGACGATGGCCGGCCCAAGCGCAATCTCTTCGCCGGAAACCTGGTGCAGGGCAACGGGAGCGATCCGATCCGGGTCGCGGACAGCGATGACAATACGTTTGCGACCAATTCCTTCACCGACCTGAGCGGGAAGCTGCGCTTCCAGCGCGGGCTGGGCAACTGGCTGGACGGAAACAGCCTGATGGAAACCCTGATCCTGCGCACCGAGGGCGACACCAATGCGTCGGCGTCCACGTTCGTGCGCAACCAGGCGTTCGTGAAAATTGAGTTGAGCCCGACCAACACGGCCACGATTTTTGCCGATGCCCAAGGGCGGATTCATCAGCCCGATGAAGCCGCGTTGCTCACGGAGATCTCGACCAGCGGTTCGAGCTTGAGTCTCACGCCTGCGGGCATCGGCGGTTCGACGACCGTCACCGCCCGGAACCTCCGGGCCAGCGCGGCGCCGGGCACGGCTTTTGTCCATCATCTGGTTTGGGCGCCTGCCGCGAGCACCGAATGGTCCGTGAATGCCGGCGCCGTCGGACAGAACTTGAATTTCACGATGGGCGATCTGACTCCGAACTCGCCGTACCTGGTCCGCAAGTCTGATGTCGCCTACACGAACGTTACTTCTGACGCAACGGGCCAGATTCATTTCTCGGACACGGCCGCCACGACCAACGCCGTGGTCTATTCCGTTGAAACCGGTTTCCGGTATGACCTGGCCTTGAACCGGATTTACATCGAGGGCGGAGCGGTCGCCACGCTCAGCACCATCAAGGCCGCATTGCCCGGCGCACCGCTTGACTTGGTGGACCCGCCGAACCAGATCTGGCTGTTGCGCGCCGACCTGCAAGTCAGCCAGGGATCTGTGTTGCGGTTGCGCGGCCAGGGCGCCGGCGGCGACGTCAACGAACTGCGGCTGTTGAGCCTCAACACCGGCGAAGCCAACAGCGTGGTTTCGATCACGGCCGACTGGGGCACGTTGGACATTAACGGCACGAAAATCACCTCTTGGGACACCCCAGTTGCCGGCCCGGATACCAATCATGTGGCTTTTGGCCGCGCGTACATCCGCGTGCGATCGAGTCTGGCCGCTGACGGCATTACCCCGCGGGAATCGCGGATGGACATTACCAACAGTGAAATCTGCTACCTGGGGGCCGACACTTCCGAAGGCGACGGGCTGGTGTGGAAGGTGGTCGGCACGCATCCCAATCCGGCGAACAGCATCTTCGACTTCGTCAACGTGCATGGCAACGTCGTCAACTCCCATCTGCATGACAATTACATCGGCGCTTACACCTACGGGGCCTTCGGGATGCAGTGGCTGACCAACGACATCCATCACAACGTCCAATACGGCCTGAGCCTCCAGCAGGACTCGGACAATCTCCTGATCCGGGGCAATCAAGTTCACCACAATGGCAACCACGGTTTGCTGGCGTCGGATCGCAGCGGTCAGCTCAACCTCGTGGGCAATCTTATTTCGGCCAACGCCAAGAATGGCCTGCTGCTCGAACAAAGTTCGGATGACTCGGTGGTGGAGGGCAATCAATGCTTCGATAACGGCGAGAGCGGCATCGCTGTTGTCGCGAGTGCCGACAACACGATCCGCAACAATGCTTTAATGTTCAACGCACGGGCCGGATTGCGCTTGAGCCTGGGGAGCGCGGATAACTTGATTCACAACAACCAGAGCATCTCGAACACGTTCTATGGCTTTCATAGCGAAGTCGGCAGTGGCACGCCGCTGCCCGGGGACGATGGCCGGCCCAAACGCAATCTCTTCGCCGGAAACCTGGTGCAGGGCAACGGGACCGACCCGATCCGGATCGCGGACAGCGATGACAATACGTTTGCGACCAATTCCTTCACCGACCTGAGTGGGAAACTGCGCTTCCAGCGCGGGCTGAACAACTGGCTGGATGGAAACAGTCTGGTGGAAACCCTGATCGTGCGCACCGAAGGCGAGACCAATGCCACCGCCTCCACCTTCGTGCGCAACCAGGCGTTGGTGAAAATCGAGTTGAGCCCGACCAACACGACCACGATTTTTGCCGACGCGCAGGGCCGGATTCATGAACCCGATGAATCCACTCTGCTAACAGAGATTTCGACCAACGGTTCGAGCTTGAGTCTTACACCTGCTGGTATTGGGGGTTCGACGACCGTCACCGCCCGGAACCTCCGGGCCAGCGCGGCGCCGGGCACGGCTTTTCTTCATCATCTGGTTTGGACGCCCGCCACGCGCACCGAATGGTCCGTGGACGCGGGCGCGGTCGGACAGAGCTTGAGTTTTACCATGGGCGACCTGGCCCCAAACACGCTGTACCTGGTTCGCAAGTCTAATGTCGCTTTCACGAACGTTACTTCTGATGCAACGGGACAGATTCTTTTTGCGGACACCGCCACCACAACCAGCCCGGTCGTTTATTCCGTCGAAATCAGTTTCCGCTATGACGCGGCCCTGAACCGGATTTATATCGAGCATGGCGGAGTGGCCACGTTGAGCGACATCAAGGCCGCGCTGCCCACCGCGCCGCTCGACCTGGTGGACGCGCCGAACCAGATCTGGCTGTTGCGCGCCGATCTGCAGATCAGCAGTGGAAGTGTGCTGCGACTGCACGGGGACAGTGCGGGCAGTGACGTGAACGAATTACGCTTGCTCAGCCTGAACACGGGCGAAACCAACAGCGTGGTTTCGATCACCGCCGACTGGGGCACGCTCGACATCAACGGCACGAAGATCACCTCTTGGGACATTCCGGTCGCCGGTCCCGACACCAATCACATCGCCTTTGGCCGTGCCTACATCCGTGTGCGCTCCAGTCTGGCTGCTAACGGGGTTACGGCGTTGGAATCGCGGATGGACATCACGAACAGTGAAATTTGTTATCTGGGCACGGACGCCTCGGAGGCATATGGGCTGGTGTGGAAGGTGGCTGGGACGCATCCCAATCCGGCCAACAGCATCTTCGACTTCGTCAACGTGCATGGCAACGTGGTGAACTCGCATCTCCATGACAATTACATCGGCGCCTACACTTATGGCGCCTTCGGGATGCAGTGGCTGACCAACGAAATAGGTCACAACGTCCAATACGGCCTGAGCCTCCAACAGGACTCCGACAATCTCCTGATCCGGGGCAATCAAATTCACCACAACGGCAACCACGGTTTGCTGGCGTCGGATCGCAGCGGTCAGCTCAACCTCGTGGGCAACCTTAGTTCGGCCAACGCCAAAAACGGTCTGCTGCTCGAACAAAGCTCGGATAACTCGGTGGTGGAGGGCAATCAATGCTTCGACAATGGCGAGAGCGGCATCGCTGTCGTCGCGAGTGCGGACAACACGATCCGCAACAATTCCCTGATGCGCAATGCGCGGGCCGGGTTGCGATTGAGCCTGGGGAGCGCGGATAACTTGATTCACAACAACCAGAGCGTTTCCAACACGCTGTATGGCTTTCACAGCGAAGTGGGCAGTGGCACGCCGCTGCCCGGGGACGATGGCCGGCCCAAACGCAATCTGTTTGTTGGAAACCTGGTGCAGGGCAACGGGACCGACCCGATCCGGATTGCGGACAGCGATGACAATACGTTCGCGACCAATTCGTTTACCGACCTGAGCGGGAAACTGCGCTTCCAGCGCGGGCTGGGCAACTGGCTGGACGGAAACAGCCTGATGGAAACCCTGATCGTGCGCACCGAGGGTGAGACCAATGCCACCGCCTCCACTTTCGTGCGCAACCAGGCGATCGTGGAGGTCGAGTTGGGCACGAATAGCTCGACTGTGTTTCAGGATGCCGGAGGCCGGATGTATCAACCGGACGAAAGCATCATTCTTACGGAAGTCTCAACCAACGGGACGACGATGCAGTTGACCACGGAGGGTATCGGCAGTTCGACGACGGTCATCGCCCGGAACTTCTGGGTCGCCGTCACGCCGGGCACGGCTTATATCAGCCACCTCGAATGGACCAACGGTGCGATCCGACAATGGTGGGCTAACGCGGGCTTCTCTGGCCAGACCCTGAGTTTCACGGTGCGCGACCTCGTGGCCGCCACCAACTATCTGGTCCGCAAGTCCGGCGTGGTGTACACCAATGTCCCATCCGACGCTGCGGGACAGGTCGCGTTTTCGGACGATGCCACGGTTACGAATACGGCGGTTTACTCGCTCGACGTGGCGAGAACCAACAATACACCTCCGTTGCTTCCGTTTCAGGCGGATCGCACGATTGCCGAATTGACCGGACTGGTGGTGACCAACACGGCCACGGATGCCGATGTGCCGGTCAACACGCTTGGGTACACGCTGCAAGCGGCGCCGGTCAATGCGGTGATTTCCGCCGCCGGGATCATCACCTGGACGCCCACGGAAGTTGAGAGCCCGAGCACCAACACCTTCATCACTGTGGTCACGGATGATGGCGTGCCTCCGTTGAGCGCCACCAACTCCTTCACGGTGGTGGTCACGGAGGTCAACAACGCGCCCGCGCTGCCGATCCAGCCTGATCTGACCCTCGCGGAGTTGACGGAGTTGGTGGTGACCAACACCGCGACGGATACGGACGTGCCGGCTGACGCGTTGGTTTACGCGCTGCAAGCGGCACCGCTGGGCGCGGTGATTTCGGCTGCGGGTGTTATTACTTGGACGCCGACCGAGGCCGAGGGCCCGGGCACCAACGTCTTCACCACGGTTGTGACCGACAACGGCGTGCCCGCCTTGAGCGCCACGAACGCCTTCACCGTCGTTATCAACGAGGTCAACCTTGCGCCGGTGCTCGTTGAGCAGACGAATGTCACCGTGGCTGCCGGTGCGACCCTGAGCGTGACCAACACGGCCAGCGATGCCGATGTGCCGGCCAATCCGTTGACCTATCAACTGACCGAGGCTCCCGCCACGGCCACGATTGACACGAATGGCGTGGTCACCTGGATCGCGCCGCTAAACCAGGGTCCAAGCACGAACACTTTCACGACCATCGCCACCGACAACGGCGTGCCGCCCGCGAGTGCGACCAATAGTTTTGTGGTGGTCGTTATGGTCACCAACACGGCGCCGGTGTTGCCGATCCAGCCGGATCTGACCCTCGCGGAGTTGACGGAGTTGGTGGTGACCAACACGGCCACGGATACGGACGTGCCGGCTGACACGTTGGTTTACGCGCTGCAAACCGCACCGCTGGGCGCGGTGATTTCGGCTGCGGGCGTCATCACGTGGACCCCGACGGAGGCCGACGGGCCGGGCACCAACGTCTTCACCACCGTGGTGACGGATGATGGCGTGCCTGCGTTGAGCGCCACGAACGCCTTCACCGTGGTCATCAGTGAGGTGAACGTTGCGCCGGTGCTCGCTGAACAAACAAATGTCACCGTGGCTGCCGGTGCGACCCTGAGCGTGACCAACACGGCCAGTGATGCCGATCTGCCGGCCAATCAGTTGACCTACCAACTGACCGAAGCTCCGGCCACGGCCACGATTGACACGAATGGCGTGGTCACCTGGATCGCGCCGCTGAACCAGGGGCCGAGCACGAACACTTTCACCACCATCGCCACCGACAACGGCGTGCCGCCCGCGAGTGCGACCAATAGTTTTGTGGTGGTCGTTATGGTCACCAACACGGCGCCGGTGTTGCCGATCCAGCCTGATCTGACCCTCGCGGAGTTGACGGAGTTGGTGGTGACCAACACCGCGACGGATACGGACGTGCCGGCTGACGCGTTGGTTTACGCGCTGCAAACGGCACCGCTGGGCGCGGTGATTTCGGCTGCGGGTGTTATTACTTGGACGCCGACCGAGGCCGAGGGCCCGGGCACCAACGTCTTCACCACGGTTGTGACCGACAACGGCGTGCCCGCCTTGAGCGC
>Ga0315910_10001234_pt1 | contig 23828 bp, 43 predicted proteins | sample EdamamesoilMG_FD_204470 | JGI IMG/M metagenome (GOLD analysis project Ga0315910, IMG submission 204470) | Garden soil microbial communities collected in Santa Monica, California, United States - Edamame soil | ecosystem: Environmental > Terrestrial > Soil > Garden | place: USA: California... | reverse complement strand
CCCTGGAGCCCGCCGTGCTGCCCCTGGAGCCCGCCGTGCTGCCCCTGGAGCCCGCCGTGCTGCCCCTGGAGCCCGCCGTGCTGCCCCTGGAGCCCGCCGTGCTGCCCCTGGAGCCCGCCGTGCTGCCCCTGGCCTTGCAAGATTCATACCAACCAAATTTAGGTGCGGTGACCCTAAGTGCCGTACTCTGGAGTGGAGTGGAGTGGAGTGGAGTGGAGTGGAGTGGAGTGGAGTGGAGTGGAGTGGAGTGGAGTGGAGTGCGCAGGGCAACCTACAGCGACGGCTTTATCCACACTTTAGGCCAGACTGCCTAGGCCCCAGGGCCAAAATTCTAAGTTCTGTATACTCAACCTTATAGTAGCTGCGGAATTTTTTTTAAAGTTCTGCTCTATTAAGACCCTCGCGGAAATTTTACAGTGGGCTGAGGATACTTGAGAGGGTCTGCCTATAGTACGAGAGGACCTGGGTGGACGGACCGCTGGTGTTCCGGTTGTCACGCCTGTGGCATAGCCGGGTAGCCATGTCCGGAATAGATAACCGCTGAAAGAAAATTTATCTTAAGTTACTTACTTATTGACAGTAACTAAACAATATGTTAAGTAATTTAGGAATGAACTTACCAACATACTTAATACCATATACCAAACAATCATTTGATCAACTAATTATAGAAAGGAATAAGGCTATTTCTCAACGTTGTAGAGAAGTAGGGAAAAATCAAACACTAGTAGATACAGGATGGTCACTAACTGTAATACTTAAAGCTTGCGAAGAAAACAATGTACCTTGTGATCCTCGTGGACCAAGACGTAAAATTGGTGAAGAAGTTGAAAACACACAAGTTGTGGAAAGTGCTTCAAATTTACCGAATTTAAAAAGTTTTCAGGATCCACCGAATTTTTCAGAATCGTCAAACCCTACCGATTTTTTGAAAATTGCTGATGAGTTAAAACGGTGCAATTCTGTGGAATTTGAATCTCTTGTCAGAACTTGCTCTAGTGGTGAAGAATACCAAAATCTATTTTTTGATGTTCAACCACCACGAACTAGAATTCATGAAAAAAGGAAGGAAACATTTGAGCCAATTCCAGACTGTGTCTTTTATGAACAACCCGAAGTACTTCCTCCAAATGCCGAAAAAATTCAACTGTCCCGAGGGGTATTTGCAATAGTTGATTCAGACATGGTGCCTATCCTTAAGAGGTTCACATGGTCAGCTAAGGTGGATTACCGAATGGTTTATGCAATCTCTACAGACAAAAACACTGTGCAGATCAAAATGCATAAGTATGTTCTAGGATTGCCGAATAAATCTGATTACATTGTTGACCATATTAACCACAATGCCTTAGATAATAGACGATGTAATCTTAGGATTGTATCTAATAGTGACAATCAAATGAATCGTAAAGAACATGAGTCAATTAAGTCTAGATTTGTTGGTGTACATTGGTGGACAGATAAGTGGGCGGCTATCGTCAAGGTTGATAGTACAGTGCATAAGAAATATTTTGCAGATGAGGTTGACGCAGCTAAATATTATGACGAACTTGTCGTGAAGTTGAAAGGCCCTGAATACCCTACCAATGAATCAAAAGGATTGTTCAATGAACAAAGACAATGATCTTATCCAAACTCTACTGAAAAATCTTACAGAATCAATTGCTAAAGAACTTGACCAGCGAGATCAGCGTATTGCTTTACTTGAAGAGACTCTCAAAAATACCGAGAACGAACTCAAGCAAGAACGTCTGTTGAACTCACCAAATGCAAAGATGTTTCCTGACAAGTATGCAAACCATCTACCTCATCAAGTTCGTGGATGGACTCCGGAGGACTCGTGAAATCTACGGAAAAATTCGGTCGGGTTGATCGCCAACCAAATCTCCAAAACATCCATACCAGGACGGAACTTGGTCGTTTGATTAGAGAAACAGTCCTTAAAGGTCTTGGTTGGCAGTATGCTCATACGGTTGATTATGGGCAGGTGGAACGGGATTTGATTGCAGGGATGAAGAAATGCCATCAGAAAAACAAATACTAGGCTCTAAGATTAGAGCAGCTTATGAAAGCTATTTTGATAGCAACAAAACGCCCTGTAGGGGAGGGTTTCTTGTCCCTTCTACAAGTCAATGTCTAAATCATTTGTCAAAACTTTTTGGAATGAAACCTGTAGAAATAGGCTACTTTCTCACATATGCTCGCTACTGCACACATCCCTGGTCTGACGGTGCATGTGATAAGTGCCCTGAGTAATCTCATGAACCCTAAACACATCGGCTCCACCCTGGATTCCCTCTACGCCTCCGAAGGGATCAACCTAGGCCTGGAATGCCTCAAGCGAGACATCCAGGCTCAAATCAATACAACCGACCGAAAAATTTTCTCCAGTCTATTTGCTCGAGCCAGAGGCGAATTGGGCCTGACCGACAAGCAGTTAGCAAAGCGACTGCAAGTCCAGCTGCCAACCATTGAGCGATGGGCAACGGGCGTTTCAGCGCCGCATCCGGTTGGGATGAGGTTGGTGCTGGGTGATTTGCTAGGACTAATTGAACATCATGGAAGTTAAACGAATAATACAATTATCGATCATTGCTTCATCAACTCATTGTGGTGACGGTTGCCCCGGAATGTATAAATATGTTTCAATGGATCTGGACGTCTGTAACCATTTTGGTGGGCGATCTTTGAAACATGATTCAAAGAATGATTTGAATAGTCAGTGCAAAAGAGCTGAAAAGAGTGCGAAGTGATCTTCAAGATCCATCCCTGCAAACCCTACCTCACCATACACTGGAGCCACCGGAAATTTTTGTTCTTAGAGATTGACGAGGACGCAGACGTCATTATCACCTATAGTGATCGATCCAAGACGTTTCAAGAAGGAGGAGTCAAGGTATGGTTGATCCCTACATCTCAACTTCGGATTTTATTTTCCATTCTTCAGTATGTAAGAAAAAGGTACAGTACCGAGACCGCACAATCGCCAAGCATGCAGCCAAACAAGTGAAGAAAGCCGGTGGACCTTGGCTACGGCCCTATCAGTGCCCAGTGTGTGCAAAGTACCACTTGCTAAATATTGGTAAACATAAGCGAAGAATCATCCGGCAAAATAGTCTCTAAAACCAGCGAAAATTTTGTTGCAAGTTCTCCAGGAAGACGTATCTTAAACCTGTGGTCGGGAACAGCCCGACGTAAGAGGGAATCAGTCCCTTCTCCTTTCAGTCAAAGGCACCGATTATGTACATCCAAAACATTCGCACCATCACTTGCAATGCTTGCTGTGAACCGGCCATTGAGTACGACAACAATGTTGAGTCAGTTGACTCCTACCGTGGCAGAGTGACCCACTGCCTGTCGTGCTCAGTTCTTGGCCGCGTGGACATCGATGGCGATGAGGACGGTAGCTATGTCATCTTCCTCCCACTGGACAAGAAGGAAGTCAGCCACGTGGACTTTGGGACTATCGTGGATGCCTACGAGGCGGCACAGAAGAAGATTGAGGATCTCTATGAGGAGGTCTCTCGTCTGCGGAGTCAAGCGGATCTTGTTAAGAAGCCGTTTTTGAAGGTTGTCTAATGAAAAATAGATTTTCTTACTATGGACAGATCAAGGATCCCATCAGGTCTGTCCTGAAGTTGCTTTGCGGAGGAAGTGAACCTCCACCCTACGTTCAAGGTTACGATTACGATAATCTAACTGACGATCAGCACAGCCAGTTGCAAGATTGGGTTGGTATGCACATCTCAGAAGAGATTATCTGGAGTACGGCGATTGGCATTATCGACGCAGCTGAAAATATTGTTGCAGAGGCCGTGGCGAATGCCAATATTCTTCCGGAGGAGACGAAGTGAAAGAACTAGTTCCCCAGGTCCGGGGATTTGAAATCCAAAAGGATCCTCTGCGAGCATGTGATGGCAAATCAATGACGCATGCCGGAGTAAGTAAAACTTCATCCAAAGGCGTTAAGAAGTTTTTCGTCTACACGGCAACGGACGGGAGTCTTTACAGCTACCACAAGGAATATGTAACATGCAAGAACTGCCTAAGCGCTACCAAGTAATCCGCAGTGCTCCCTACCTTGGAGACGATATGCGGTCCAATAGCTACATCACGACTACCGACGATCTTGATGAAGCTAAGAGGATTGCTGCAGAATACCTGAGTGAAGATAGTTACAGGATCTACTACTTGGTAGTAGACCGAGTGACGCATGAAGAATGGAGGTTTGAGCACTAATGACAATTAAAGAAACCCTCCTCCAAAAGGCCGAAAAAATTCTTTCGGGCCCGATGTCGCTGGACAAGGCAATCCTGGTTGCAGTGATTGCCCACGCTGGCCAGGAAGACAAGGGCGGAAATAGCTACATTCGTCATCCACTTCGCGTTATGGAAGGCCTGGACAGCGAAGATGAAATGGTCTCTGGCGTGTGCCACGATGTGGTTGAAGATACGGAGGTTACACGCATTGACCTGATCAATCTCGGATTCACAAGCATGCAATGTAAAACGATCGATGCTCTTACCAAGCGTGGAGGCGAGACTTATGATGAAAGCATTGAACGTGTGTTGAAGGATCCAGTGGCTCGGAAGGTCAAGACTCGAGACATTAAGGACAATAGCCAAATGTGGCGATTGAAGAACAAGAAGCTGACTGAGAAAGACATGCTGAGACAGCAGAATTATATTGATGCGTTGGTTAAGCTTGGGGAGATTGATAAGCGATGAAGAAACTATTTATTCTACCATCCTTAGTTGCTTGCTTTTCAGACCCTAGCCCAGTCATCCAGTTTGAGCCTGGATGCACCATGGAACATAGCGAACGTGTTGCAAAGTTCATTGTTGACTGTGCAACGGCCGCTAATCCGAGGAGCGATGAGGAAGGCGAAGACCTTGTAGCCCAATGCCAGAAGACGGCCGAAAAAATCCTTTGCCCTTCCGTGGCTCATGCTAAGATGAGTAATACGTTGACCACTGAGCCCTGTACTACGGCACACAAAAAGCCGGAATTTGCTGAAGTTTGTAAGCCTTATCTGTGAGTAATTATGTCTAAATGGATTTCAGTTGAAGATCGTTTGCCTGAATGTGACATGAAGCCAGATAGCTTCGGTGTTCAGGTCCTCATCCACCCGCCTCGTAAAGACCACGGTTATGCTGATGGCCACGTGGCGTTTTTTGGTTGCCGAATCACTCAAGAGCCGTCATTCTATCTCTATGGAGCCGTTGTTCACGGAGTGACCCACTGGATGCCGTTGCCGGATCCGCCGAAGGAGAAGAAGTGATGGAAAGCCTAACGAAACAAGAAGCAGAACTGATTAGCTCTGAACTCAAGTTGGATGTGGATAACCCAACGACCCAAGCTCTGATTAAGTTTGCTAAACTCTACAATAAACTGGCTTGTGTGTACGATAATGAGTTCTCTGATAGTAGGTTTACTCCGACAGAGGTAAGTCTAGACGAATAAATTTTAGGCGCGGTATTCCGTTAAATAGGCGGGACTGGCTGTAAACCAGTTGTTGCAAAACTCGCGGGTTGAGATGGCCCGACGCGCCACCAATTTTGAAAGAAGTAATATGGCAAAACGAGTAATTTGTTTTGAGGATGAAGTTGAAGACACACTTGATGCGTATGCTAGCAATTGGAGATTGGTAGCAGTACTCAAGATTGAGTCTAGTCGCTACAGTGAAGATCGAAGCTGTCATGTACCAGAAGAAGCACGTGAGTTGTATTTTGAGGAAGTTCATTTCTGAAAGAAAGCAAATATGAAAGTCAAAGAACTCATTGAACAATTGTCTGAAGTGGATCCTGAGCTAGAGGTAATCCTTCAGAAGGATGCTGAAGGCAATGGATATTCACCTCTTGCTGGCGTAGATGATGAGTGTGTATACGAGGCTGAAAGCACTTACCATGGTAATGTCTACGGTTCAGAGGATATTGAAGACGGTTATGGAGAAGGCTGCCCTAAAGTTTGTGTTTTGTTTCCAGTGAATTAAGGAGTAAGCAAATGTCAGAAATCAAGTATTTTTATATTCGTGAGCGTCAACCCCACCAGTTCAAGTTCAATCATCCTTCGGATCTAAATAACCCGAAGCACCCATTCTACCATCGTGGTGCCCCCATCGCGTGTGTTGCCTACCAGCGACGACGAGATGAAGATATGAGCAGTCCTGATGCGGAGTGGGATCTGATTACATATGCAGTGTCTGTTGTGAATACTGAGCCCAATCCAAATACAGGAAAGACTGATCGCTTCTTTAAGCGAGCGGCTCGAGGCATCGCAACTCGACGTCTGACAACCACCCGTCCTTCAGACACTGAGAAGGACAAGGCTTTTGGGTTTAACGTATCTCCGGAAATTTCTTCTACTGAAGTTATCGGCTTCATTCTAGATGAAGTCAAGGATCACTCGTGGATTCCGAGCCGGGTGCGCAAGGCTGCCATTAAATGGCTTGACGGGGAAGATCGATGATTGACATGAATGATGGCAAGGACTTTGTTTTTAGTCCTGATTTCTACAAGTGGCTTCAGCTGTCGGTAGACCACATGCTTGCTAGCCAAGAGCCTCCTAATGAATTTGCTAATCTGTTTCTGCATTATACTGGAGTGAGTTGTCCGTAACATACATTTGGTCACCTAAAGTAGTAGTTTTTGCTACACCTATAGGTGACATTTATATGTGCGGGTTCATGAATATGTTTGGTGCCTCTATTGACTACTACCGAGCAATGGCAACTATGCAAGTAGCGTCTGAAGCACAGGTACATTACGCACTCAATGGAGCATTTAATGCTACTGACCAAAAATAAGATAAATAACCGACAATGAACAAGTTAGTTTTAAAAGTTTGAGTGCGGGGTGCAGCCCGCGGAAACTGTAACAATGAGTCATAATCCTTATAAATTCATGTCACCAAATAGACAGCCTTTGTATGTTAACTCTAGTCCGTTTTATGGAAATCACTCATCCGGATCCATTTCAGATACTACTGACACAGAACGATCAGCGGATCTTGAGAAAGAATCCCTTCAGGCCTCTATTAGGGTGCTACACAAGGAAGTTGAACAGTTGCGTGAAATAACTTCTGAGCAGGATGAGAGGATTAGAGAGTTGGCTCTAGCGCTTGATGAAATTAGAAGAGTTCAGACTAGACAAAGGCACCCATCGGCACCAAGTTATTGGCAAGAATGCTGACGGGGTGCAGCCCGCGGAAACGGAAACGCTGATATGAAAAATCTAACAAAGAACAAAATCAACAAGCAGGCGCATGAAGATCTGATGAGAGCACTAGTATTGCTCTCTGGTAACTGCCCTCACCCAAAGCAAAATGTGGTTGAGATGATTCCGACCAGCACTCCAGGCAAACAGCAATGCTTGCTGTGTGGGAAGGTTCGTTATCAGAATGGGAAGGGCGGGCCATGGAAAGAATGGAAGCAGCAGTAAGTACACCGTTGTATGTGGTGGAAGTTAGTTTGAGCCAGCGCGAACTCGAGGACTTGGACGAAATCCGTGGCATTGTGGGTGCTGGCGATAACGAAACTTTGATTAAGTATTTAATTGCTGAATACAGGGCAAGGGTGGTGGCGTGGTGAGAAAAATCCAAATGAGTTTGCGTGAGGAAACGATCAAGGATATTGAGTACTTGAAGACTGTCTTTAATACGCAAAATAATGCTGATGCTATGGTTAAAGCAGTCAAGCTTGCTAAAAAGCTGGCTAACGAAATTCTTGCAGGTAATTCAGTCATCATTGAACGTGGTTGGTTTGAGGCAGATTCTAAGTTGTCTATTAGGTAGGTAAATCATGAATGTATTCTGGGCTCAACTAATTAGTTCAATTTTAGAATTATTTCCTAGTAACCCTCTTGCCAAGAAAACCAAGAAGACCAATACTGGTGTTGCCAGAGATTGGTCCAAAGTTGCTGATTCTTGGTACAGTGAATTTTAATTATAAACGCTAGGAGGGAACATGACATACCGAATTGAATACTCATCTACCGGGCTTGGGCCAGATTGGGAACCTATTCCTGACTCCAGGCCTATTCCAACTGTTGAAGAAGCAAAGGAAGAAGCACGTGTTGCTTGGTCTAGTACTGGTGTTTTGCGTGACTGGGTCAGGGTGATTCGCGAAGGTGCGCGTCGGCCAGTGTTTGTGTTTATGGGCGGGAAGTTTAGGGTCAATATGAGTAAGTGGCAGCGGGTGCCGAGTAGGAGAGAAGTATGACCGAACAACTAACTAAAGAAGAACGTACGTACGTTACGCATCATGCACTAAAGTCAGGTCAAAAAGCGGTCAGGCTTATTGATGAGTTGAATCTAGAACTTGAGGAACGTCGTAAGATTGATCTTGATAACTGTAAGAAGATCGACACCCAATTCGCGGTGATTGAGCGGGTGCGGGCAGAGCTGGAGTTTCCGTGGATATCGACCCAAGGCCTGCGTGGAGCCATTGAGAGAGCCCTCTCCGCCGCGCCCGAGCAGACGGCGCAACTGAAGGTCGAGCGAGATGCGCTGGTTGAGGCTGTCGAGCGTCGCGACCAAGGGATATCGGACCTGCGCGGATTGCTCGCCGCCGCCAACGCCCGCATCGCGGAGTTGGAGAGCACGGTCGCGGCTCACGAGAGGCACGGGCGATGCGCAGAGGCAGAGGTGAGCGCCGCCAACGCCCGCATCGCGGAGTTGGAGCGGGATAACGCGAACGCCTGGCACTTACGGGACGAGGCAGAACAGCGCGTGAACACAGCCAACGCCCGCATCGCGGAGCTGGAGGCGATGCTCAGGCAGGCTGAGGATGACTGCGGCTCAGCCCTAACCCGCGCCGATGCGGCGGAGACGGACAGGCGCAGACTGGCAGGCGCTGTCGACGACGCGCTCGAATCGAAGCAGCGCGCCGAATCCGAAGCCGCGGCCCTGCGCGGAGAGTTGAAGACGGCGCTGGAGTGGAACGATGCCCTGCGAGCCGAACTGCGAGAGTTATCAGACGCGGTTGCTGCGCGTACATCCGAAGCCGCGGCCCTACGCGCGGAGTTCGACAAGGCCAACGCCCGCGCCGATGCGGCGGAGCGTAAAGCAGAGTCGTGGGAGCGCGGGCACGACTATGCATGGTCCGAGAAACAGCGCGCCGAATCCGAAGCCGCTCGCGAGAAGGCCCGCGCCGATGCGGCGGAGCGGGCGCACGAGCAAGCGTTGAACGAGCGTGACTTGGCACATCAGCAGATAGAGTTCGATAACGCGCAGGGACTGTTTCAGCAAAACGAACGTCTGCGTCAAGTGAATAAAGAGCTGCTGACAACGCGCGCCGCAGCCGAATCCGAAGCCGCGGCCCTGCGCGCGGAGGTGTTGAACCTTCAGGGCTTGCTCGATGCACAAGCCGCTGTCATCAGTGACGAGCGCGCCCGCGCCGATGCGGCGGAGCGTGCCAAGGCGGAATGGGAACGGTTGCGCGGAGAGGCCTACTCACTCTATCGGTCCGAAGCTGAGAAGCGCGAGCGCGCCGAATCCGAGGCCGCGGCACTGCGCGCGGAGCTGACGGAACTGCGTTCCCGAGCAGAGGCGCTGGACGAATCCCTAGCGCACGCGCAGCACGCCAGAGACGAAGCGCGCGCGGAGGTGGAGCGGCTGCGCGGGGACCTGCAAGAGCAAAGCGCGGAGCGCAACGAGGCCGAGTCGCGCGAGTGCACGTTGAAGGGGAACCTCGCCGCCGAGAACGTGCTGCTGGGTCGAGTTCGAGAGGAGCTTCGTGTGTGCGAAGCGGAAGTGGAACAGCGCGACCCGGAAGACAGGAGTTTCATCCAGGCTGACGGGTATCGGCACATCCGAGCCATCCTCTCCGGCCAGGCCCCGGCGCGCACTGACCAGGAGGTGGCAATCCCGGCACCGAGCCAGTGTGTTGTCGGGAGGTTCTGCACCGACCACGAGCGCGCGGTGCTTGAGGCGATGCGAGGAGCCGGGCAAAGTGCGTTGCTGAGCTACCAGCAGACGCCGGGGTGGTTGGGCAATGTTTGCCGAGCCGAGCTAGCGCGCCGGGAAGCGAAGTCTTGAGTGCGTTGTGCCATCGCACTGGGACAGCATTTGGTATTGACAACACCTATTGACGACTTACATTGTGTTTAGGAGGTAATTATATGAAATATCTGACAAATACTCTTTTTAGAATTTTTCACTACACTAAAGACGATACTGAGGTCATTGACGTTGAGCTTCCCGGTGTTGATCCTGCAGATGTGAAGATTACACAGGAAAATGGAAGATTTTACTTAAATGAGGCAAGGATAGCTCAGGGGTTTAACGGTAACTTTTACGACCTATCAGCCGTTAAGGCCGAGTTAAAGCATGGCCTTCTGACCATTACTATTCCACGAAAGAAGCCGAATCGTCAGGAAATTCCACTACTTACTTAGTCTGGAATAGGATCTAGAAAGAAGGATTCTGTAACATCAACAGAAACTTCTGTGGCTTTATTGACTTCTCCAGTACCTATGGGACGGAAGTAGTGTCGGCGATAATCCACTACACGTAAGGTAAAAGTGTATAAACCTGTACTAGTCTTGGTGATTTCGTCGTCAACACCAAATTCATAAACAGTTTCTGTAAGATCTGGTTTACGGTGAATTACCTGAACTAGGTCTGGATCAGCAGGTGTGCTGGTCCCGAGAGCGGTAAAAGTAAATGTAATTTGAACGTCATCCCCCGCTATAGCCACTGTCATGTCCTCCGGACCTTAATGGTAACAGGTAATTCACCTACAATCAATACTGGTAAGTCATTGTTACCATTAGTGACTTCAGCCAGCAGTACTCCTGAGTTAATTATTGCATCTTCCTCTGGAAAAATTATTTCTCCGACATAACCTAAACCTAACTTAGCGTGGCATTTTACACCAATAAGTTCAGAAACGCCACTATGGTCATTTAGACATGTAGCGCTTGAACTACATTCTGCTGAAATGCCTTCTACTTGTATGGGTTCAGAGATTTTTATGCTTTGTCCTGAGCACGATAAATTAGAGGATATTCCAGATAACTGGCTGGAACAATTTTTTGCAGACTTTCCTGTTGAAACTTGGGTAGGTGAGACACCTAGAAGAGTTGACTGACCTGTAAAATTGCTAGTACCTGAAGCAAATATGGTCGCCGACAATCCGGACAGTGAGGAGTTACCTGCTCTGTAGTCAACTTTATTTGCTGTTGCACTGCATGTTACGGAAACACCAGTTAATGCTCCGTTGGCAGATAATCCGGACATTCCAGATGAAGACGAGGAAGCCGTTATTGCCGATAAAGTTGCAGAACCAGTTAGCCTAGAAATTCCCGTGGATGTAGCTTGTGCAGATGTTCCTTGAAGAGATCCGGTTGCTATGTGAGCTTCACTTACTGATCCAGTTGCAGAGCATGTAGAGGAAACCCCAATTGCCTGAGAATTACCGGAAAGAATAGCTAAAGCAGTTGCCGCTACAGAAGCTATTTGACCAACAAGGCTGCCGGATGCCGTAAGCCTTGACGACCCTGAAGAGACGGTTGAGGAGACAATTCCTGTAAGACTGCTTGTTGATGTTTTACGGGATATAGCACTACTGGATCCAGCACTAATAATTCCTACTAAAGAACCAGTACTGGTTTTTTGAGAAGTTGCACTACTAGAGGATGAACTAGTAGTTCCAGTCAGTGAACTTACAGCAGTTAGCGTGCTAATTCCAGATACAGAGCTGATAGCAGATACACCAATAATTGATGAATTTGCTTGATGTGGCGCAAGATGGACTCCTGCAGCAGTAGCACTAGCTACTATACCAACTAGAGCAGACGTTGCACTTAAGGAAGATAAGCCAGTTCCAGTAGCGATTGATGAAACACCGGATACTGAACATGACCCTGTAAGTCTAGAAGTGGCCGAAACAGATGAAGTTGCAACTATACCAGTAATGGAGCAGGATCCGGTTAGTCGTGATGTTGCAGTGGCTGTTACGGTGGCTACAACTCCGGTTGCGGAGCATGTAGCATTTAGTGAAGATACACCAGCGGATGAGCATGTAAGCGAAATGCCAGTTGCGGCACCAGTTCCAGTAAGCCTGCTGGTGGCTGAAGCAGAACTGGTTGAAACAACTCCGATTAGGGCAGCGTTACCAAAATGATCCTGAGGCTCTCCTTCACTGACACCAAATAGAAATGAGCCAAAGACATCTGAGTTAACAGTGTCTTCGTTGTACCAGCTCTTTTGAGTAGCTACTCCGGTAACCCATGTTGAGGATAAGGGATAACCGCCAAGTGCCATGGCTATTAACCTTGAGTTACAATCAATTGCCCTGACAAGGTAGAAGCACCTGTGCCGTTGGCCAACCAGACTAGAAAAGGTACTGTATTGTCATACAGACGAACAAAACCACCAGTTAAAGCATCAACCGCCCCGCCCGTATTTGCTGTATTTATGTTTATTTTTGACAGTAGGCGGTAAGCTACTAGGTGAATAGTTCCGCTAGTGTATGTAGTACCCAGAGTTATAGATTGAATAGACCGTACTCCAGTATCACCAGCCTGTAATTGGAATGGCACAAATGTACCAGTTACAGCGGTTGCAGGAAATGATAGCATAGTAGCAGTCCTGCCGCTGGTGTTGGCCTGATTAGTATAACTAAGTGTGGTATTAGTTACTGCAGAGCCATTTCCTGTGGCTGCTGAAACCTCAAGAGCAACCATAACGCCTTCACCGTTGGTTGACCCATCTCTATCTCGAGCAGGCCAAGTGGCAGAGTTTACAGTTTGGGCAGTGGCGGTAGTTATACCAATGCCAGAGTTATGCCATAGTCGGTCACAAAGCAGTAGACTACCCGCTTGTGTGGAAGAGCAGTCAAGTCTAGCAAGATAACTATTTCCTGATACAGGATTTGTCCAAGGAATTTGTCCTGAAACAGATGTTATTGCAGCACCACCTAGCCCAGCCGCATTGGCAGCCCCAGCACCTGGACGGCCTGCTGTATAAAAATAAGAATGGAAGATACCGGCTCCCTCCATGCTGGAGCCTGTTTTCAGGAATTCTTCCGGAGGCCGCATTCCGGCAATTGCTTGGTCTAGGGAAGTTATGGCCATGATTAAGCTGGCTGGGTGAACGATAGAGCCGTTAGTTCAACTTGCTCACCGCTAACGAAAGCAACGCCACCAGCAAACACGATAACACCGACGGATGCAGCGGAAGTTGCTGGCATTTGCAGCTGGAAACTGGATATTGTAATGGTACTTCCAATGCCCCATACAGTATTGTTAAAATTCATGTCAGCTCCGCTTGTGCCTACTGTTCCTCGCAAAACTTCAACGTCCGAACTATCTCGAATACGGAATAGTGCAGCAGTACCTGCGGCTGTGGCGTTTCCTGAAGGAGTGCCCGTCATTGTCATTGACCCGCTGGATGCGGCTCCGAACGCTGGGTTACCGAGAGCTAGAGTAATGAGCGGAGACGCAAAGGAAGTGTCTCCGGAAGTCGTAATCTGTAGGTCGCCAGTTGTTCCGATCAGGGTGTCTACGGCATCCATTGCCGCGTTACGAGCAATGTCAGCAAGCGTTAGATCTGAACCGTCGGCAGTTGCGGCGACAAGCCCAGAAAGAACAACGTTATTGTTACTGTCACGTAAACGCCAGTGACTAGCAGTACCAGAGTTACTAGCCGTCACAGACAGGGCAGGAGTTACATCTAGGTTCTGTACAGCTGTAGCGCCAGCAGTGAAAGCAGGATCAGAGCAAGTAAATGTAGCGAGAATAGTACTGAATGCGGCGCTCGTTGCAATCTGGATTGTAGCCGCGCCAGCACCAGCATCGGCAAGACCGCAAATTGCAGCCGCGATGGAAGTTCTTGTAGGATCAGCGAAAGTTATAGCCATGCAGGAAGCATATCATAACCAAGTTAATAATCAACTTACTGAATTTATGAACATTTCCGCCTTAGTACGCCCGTTCCAAGTATTGGAACGTAAGTCACCTCGAACTGTGACTTTCTGTCCTTCTTTTGTTTCCTGGATTTCACCATTTCCAATTTGGAAACATGGCAAGGTGTTGCCATTTTCTAATTCTAGATCAAATTTTATATGGTTGCCCTTGACGTGTTTCCAGTGTTTCACGGTACCACATGTTTGGATAATGGGCCGAGGATTACCTTGACCGCAAGGCTCTAGGAGCGCGAGGTCACGGCAAACATCCATTAACCTATCGGATAGATCAATCTCTAGGATCGGATCGAATTGATCAGTTGGAGGAACTGGAGGATTTAGCTGGAAGAATTCGTTGAACTTTTGGCGGAATGTGTGAATGTTTTCCCACTTAATCTGCATGCCACAAGCTGCTTGGTGTCCGCCATATTTAACAAGATGTTCTTTACAATGGACAAGTGCATCATAAAGTCTTGAGCCCGGCGGTCCACGGAGAGAACCACGACCTTCATGCCCGATAACACAAACGGGAACTTTAAACTTATCTACTAGACGAGCGGCTGAAATACCAACTATACCATGTCCGTAGCTATCACTCCCAACACAAATAGCTGAATTATTGACATAACCATTCATAAGGACCTGCTCCTCACATAGTTGTGTAATTTCGTCAGTGATTAGTCTTCTACGATCCCAGATCTCTTTGATCTCGGCAGCCAACTTACGAGCTTGATTGATATCTTTCTCTAGTAGAACGTTGACAACAATGTCTACCGAACCCAGCCTGCCAGGAGCATTAATCCCAGGAGAAATTCGAAATCCGATGTCCCGACCGGAAATAGGTTCACCGATTTTCATGTTAGTGATCTCCATTAGAGCACGGATACCTGGCCTATCACCTCTACTAATTGCCTCTAGGCCATGTCGAACTAGAATCCTGTTGTCGGATTCCAAGTCCATGACGTCAGAGATTGTACTGATCGCAACCAAGTCTAAGTACTGATTGACCTTGAAATCCGTCAGGCCTAAGTGTTTCTTTAGGCCACCTATCACAGACATGGCTAGCCCGCCGCTGCACATTTTCTTAAATGTGCTCGGGCAAGTAGGTTTGTGAGGGTTCAAGAAACCAAGGCTCGGGAGTGGTCGATCCGGGACTAGGTGATGGTCAATGATTAAGCTTGGAATTCCGTTATCTTTCAGCAGCTGAATTCGCTCGTGGTCGCTGCTACCAAAGTCACAGGTCACAAGTAGTTTGACGCCAGACTTGAGGACCTTCTCTGCTAAAGGCTGGCTGAAACCATAACCCATTCCGAAACGGCTGGAGGAGAATATTTCAACTCGGCCGCCCATTGAACGGATGCCGTCAACCATAATGGTAGCTGCACAACAACCGTCGGAATCGTAGTCGTGGGCAATTCCAATTAAGGTTCCGGATCTGATTGCATCAGCTATAGTTTTGATTACGATTGAACGGTCTTCAATTAGTTCGTGGTTAGAAAGATCTTTGAACTTGGGGTTGAGGAATGACTCAGGCTGTCCAATACGTTGAAGCCAAGCGGAGATAGTCTTAGACAGCACTTGAACACATATTCGTTGAAGCCACCCAATTCAAACGTTCTTGTGTCGATGGCCTACAACCACAAGTAGACGGCGATCGGCAAGGCTTCATGTTGGCTCGATAATTAGACCAGAAGTTCATACACTTAGAACGGTTGATTCGCATGCCTAGTTGGCTGCAATTGTACTTGTTCCAAAGCGGTGTGCAGAGTTTCATTTCTTAAAGGGTCTTAACAACCATAAAGCATAAGTAATATAGAGTAGCATAAACGCTGCCATGAACCAATCAGGCCGACAGGGAGGACCTGTTCCGGGGCCGCAGAACGGTAATTCCTTCATGGTAGGTCTTCTTCAATTCTAACGGAGACACCAGAAGGATATAGAGGTACTCCCTTTGGACTATAATCAAAAAATTTTACGGTGTACAGCATACCGACGAACTGTTCAATACTATTCAACAGTTCTTTGCGCTGCTCCATAGTGCCTGTAGGAGTCACATCAAATGTTTGCCCGTCGGGTAGACCACAAACTAACATCGGAACGTTCTCAAAACGGCCTTTACCAGTCTTGTGCCCTAGAATGGGAAATTCTTCTGTGCGCCAAGTCTTGCACTTCAAAAGATCGGGCGACCTATATCCATAACGATACTTACCTGTGGCAGAGCGAACCATACAGCCTTCGTAACCGCGCTCCACACAGCCACGCTGATACTGCATGACATGGTCTTCGGATGTTAGAGTAACGGTATTAACCAAAACAATAGGGCACCACATGTTTGGAACAGTCCAGGCGTCATGCAAGTCTTGCAGTGTTTTAGTTCGAACAGAGAAGGGCTCATCATTGACCATATCATAAATATGATATTGGATTTCAGTAGCCTCTTTCTTATGGCCACGAACGAGTGAATTGATTGTTTGAAGACTAACTCCGTGACGATATAGTTCACCATCTAAAACCATGCCGGGTTTAAGAAGTGATGCTAGTGCTTCCTGCACATGAGGCAGGTTGTAGAACTTGTTGCCTCGAGAGTGGAGAACAACCTGACCGTCTTTTAGGTACGCCATTGCGCGGAGGCCATCGAGTTTTTCTTGACCGAACACAGGGTAAACCAGCTTGTGCTTCTGGTCTTCCCAAGACTTTGCAAGCATTGGTTTGATGTCTGAGTTGTTTTCAGCCTGTTCAAGAGTCGGAGAATACTTCTTTCTTAGTTGCTTCTTGTGAAGAGATTCAGCTTCTAAAACAGCTTGCTCTTCTGCAGTTGTTGCATTTGCTTTCCCGACGTTCTTTGGACTGCAGACGAATTCAGATTGCTGCAGCTTTCCACCAACCTGGCCCCATTCTGTGTAAATTGTGCTGCCTTCGGTCCACACTCGCCAAGTGTTGATTGCGCCTTTGGAGGTTCGAGAATATAAAACTGGAAATGTTGTCATAGGTCGTAAACCGTTGCTGAGACTCCAGCCTGGACAATTTCCTCTTCAATAATGTCTTCAATTATAGACCAATCACCTCTAGCCAACCCGGATCCTAAACGTGGCATATGAGCACTAGCCTTTTCGGCTAGGCAAAACTCAGCCACTGTGCGCAATCCTTTTCGTAAGGCTTCATAACGAACAGGCTTAGAGTTTTCACGAATTGTTTGGTGCTGGCCAACAATGTTAGCGACCCAAAGTTTTAGCTCAACAGGTACGAATAATACTTCACCTAGTTTAAAAGGAGCAGATAAATAGCCAGTTGACCATTCAATATAGGCTTCCCTAGGATCGGCCCATCGCTTGTTGAGAGCAAGGACAAATCCCGATCCCCACTTACCAATATCATTCACACAATGAGCTATGACTTTGGGTCCAGGACCCTGAGGGTAGGTGGCGTCACCTTTGACGTAGTTGATCATTCAAACCAGTCTTTCCTATAGTGCTTCATCAGCGTAATGACTTCCTCAGCCGACAGCTCAACAGTGTGTACCACTTCACAACGCCAGACATGGCGTGATTCAAATAATTCACGAACTAGGCTATTGATCTTCGGTAGGCACTCTGCCTTAGGTAGGTCGTCACCATCGCCTTCTGGATCGCCAAACTCTTCAGAAAAGTATTCCTGTAGAGTATCAAGTACACGAGCTGAGGCATGATTAATGTCCTTGTCCGTGACATTCATGGGATCATAGCCCTCAACCTGGATACTGCCTATCTCCTCAATCTCCTTAGACACGTCGCAATCTGGAGAAAGGTGACTGTCGATCCACTCTTCAATAGCTTCAATTGGATCAGTATGGGTCAGATAGTCTGGGTCGTTGCAGGCCCAAAAACGACAATCTAGGCCGTCAAACTTCTTTTCGACTTCACGGGCAGATGACTCTATCAACGCTGCAGAAAATTCCATGAGACCTTTAGTAATTTCGTAAGCTTGTTTCATTTCTTCACCATCAAACTTTCCAGAAACTCTTCCGCCCCGCCCTTTACCGGCCTATCATCAACCAACGTCCCTGCCTGACGAGCATCCTCAATGATTGCAAGGCACGACATTGCGGCCCAATCATGACGTACAGGTACACCTGCTAGCTCACTTAATTCAGCATCATAGTTAGATCCATCAATGCTCTTTAGCAGGTGCCGAAGTGCGGCTCCGTGATAGTCCATGTAGCTAATTTTTTGATTCTTGTCCCGCCAATTATAAATAGTACGTCCTGGCTTCTTATGACCTTGCGCAATGACTAAAGCAATCGCGATAATTGCACTAGCCGGGCAAAGATTAACTGGAATCTTGTGTGAAGAATCCCGCGCTTTAGGGCTAGTAGTTGTCGTAGAAATTTCTTCCTCTAGATCTTTAGCTGTCGGCATAACTGGTGCAATCATGTATCCACCATTAATTTGAAACTCAACTTCTTGCGGCTTAGGGCGTTGAACAGTTACATCCTGCACCAACTTCCCATTCTGCACAGTAGCTGAAGCCCAACCGCTATCTTCGTCGCCTATTACACCTGTCACTTGTCCAACCTGCCTGACTTGGTACGAATTGTCCAATCTGACATGAAATCATTCTTGGGTCCCCAATAATCAAAGTCTACCACTGTAATATCGGTACAGTCGTCCTCTTCATCAGATTCTCTGTATCGCATCCAGTCCCAATACTGTTGCTCGCCGGAACCGCAAAGCCACTCAGCAAAGTGCATGGCGACTTCATCGGAGTCAAATTCAATTGTGATTGAGCGCTTCATTAGTCAACTGCTCGCATAAAAGGACTGTGACCACATGTGATCTTAGCATACACCAGCTTTTGTCCGCGACCTTGGCAGCCGTAGCACGTTACCCAGTCAACGTCGTAGTACGAAATGGATTCTCTTCGTTCGCCCTTACCTGTGCATGCACCGCAAGGTTTCCAAGTGTATTCTAGGCACTGTCCCTTTGAAAGACATTTACGTAGTTGATCGTCAGTCATTTACACAACTCGTCATACATAAAGGCTTTTTCACGCAGTTCTTCGTATTCAGAAATAGGGATTGAAATCATTGGCTCCCAACTACCATCCGGACTAATTACGCCAGCGACAATTGCTCCTTCAATACTATCTTTGACAAAAAGATTCATGTCACTGTCCAGGCCTAGTTCTTGACTTTCAAGCATCACCTGAATCTTAGACCGAACTTCAATCTCGGTGTAGGCACCTTCAAGTTCGAAAACTAGGTCACTAATGGTAAGTGCGTTAGGGTAGGCAATTACTTCATTCTTGATTACTGTCCGCAATCCAGTCATGGCTCACGCCTTCTGCAGCCGACCCGCAATCAACTCATGCAGCGGTTCGTTCTCATCCCAGAAGATAGCAGCTGGAGTTTCCGTATCAAGACCAATCGTATCCTTCATTGCTTGATAGACAATCAGCTGGTCTGTAGGCTCGACAATGCCCAGCTTGAAGCAGGCAAGGCTGACGGCACCGACGAGATCCCAGCGGCAAGCAACCTCTGCAGTCAGGTCTACGGGCACTCCTCGAGCATCCATAGCTAGAGTGCCTGTGCAACGACGTGAGGCATCGGCGAGAGTGTCACCGGCCATGTGAAGAGCGGAGAGTGTAAGTGAATTCATGTGTTAGCAACCAGTCTTAAGATTGTGTCCTGTAGCCATAAGGAAGAACCTGTTTTGCAACCTAAACTAGCAAATTTAATCTTCACAAAACCACGCTCTAGGAGATAGACAGCATGTTTATAGTGAGTGTTGCAATCAATACCTTTGTCTCCGGAGGCCTTAATCCGATCGTAGAACTCTTGGGTGCGCTTATTCATTCTCTTCCCAAGTCACGGTGAACTCAATGTTAACATCCTTGTCAATATTGAGAGGCATTCCGGAATAATCTCCACCACTCGGTACATTGACGTAGATATTAATCTTTGCTCCAGGTGGTGCAGAAGGGACCAACTTACGAATCTCCGCGTGTAGGTCTTTGGCTTCTAGGTAACCATCAGCCTTGGAAGCCACTTGTTTAATTTTGGATTTTTTATTTGTAATTGCGCCCATTAGTACCATCCTGAATCAGCTGTCTTTTTGATTTCTTCTGCAAAGTCACGAACCTTACTTAACTCATAATACTCGGCAGAAGATGAACTATGTTGTGCAAGTAGAGTATCTATGAATTTCATGATCTCTTCTGCCGCAGCAGAAGCTCCTATGTTGCTGCCTAGACTCATTTACCGATCCTTAAGAACACTTTGAACTACCGCAGTTCATACAAGTAGCACAGCCATTTTGATAAGCAATGCTATTTCCGCCACATTCGGTGCAATTCTTTTCACTGGCCTTAGTACCGTCTGGGATGTAGTGCTTGCTAAGAACTCGGGCTACTGCACTAGCAAAACTAGTCATGTCACTGTACTTGTCTTTACGTAACTGTTCAACAACAAACTGCACTGGCACGCCATGTCGCAACGACAGCGATAACGTACGGGTGAAGGCACCATAGTTCGGATTGTCAAATAGTTCAACAATGTCAGTGAATGTAAGATGGTCATCGCCTGCAGGAATTGATAGATCGTAAGTAGCTAACCCGTTTTTCTTTGGATTTTTGGTAATTGTTCCAACAACCTTGTTTTTAGGTAGACTTAAGTTTTTGGAAAGTCCACAAAAAACTTCGTAGGGCTTGTTATCTAAAAGCCCAACCAAGAGTACATAGGGCACACCGGCGATTGTTGTCCGGTGGATATCGCAAGGTAGGATTTCTGGTCGTTTAGGCGCCGATCCTGGTACAGACTTTTCTTCTTTCTTTTCATTAGAGACAAGAACACCAGATCTGCTTCCATCACGATAGATTGTGAAACCTTTGCAGCCGGACTTCCAAGCCTTGAAGTACAGATCAGAAACCTGTTCCTTGGTGACATGTTCCGGAAGATTACAGGTTTTGCTGATTGAGTGCTCAATCCATTTCTGCGCGGCAGCTTGAAGCTCCACGGACTTGTCCCAATCGATATCAGCGCTAGTGGCACCCCAGTAAGGAGACTTCGTTATGTCGGTTTCTCCAGTGACTTCCATCCAGCGTTTGAGTCCGTGATGGTGCACAACATATTCACTCCACTTGTCACCAGATTGATCGATAAAATCTACAGTGGCCGCTGTGTCATTGGGATTCACTTTCTTACGGCGCTTGTAGGCTAGCATGAATACGGGCTCACAGCCTGATGTAGTCTGCGTCATGATCGACATAGAGCCAGCAGGAGCTGTAGTAGTTAAACCAATATTCCTACGTCCGTATTTGGCAAATTCGTCTACAACGTCATCGTCAGATTCTTCAATTAGCCGAGATAGCATTGGATGATTACAGTCAAATGCATATTGCACCACATCTTTGGCAAATGCCGGAAATGCACCACGTTCTTTAGCTAATTGAACGCTTGAGGCGTGAGTGGCTAGTGCTAAAGTTTTGTAAATATTTTCTGTTATTACAACCGAATCTTCCGACCCGTATTTACAATTGATCATTGCAAGAGCATCCCCAAGTCCGGTAATTCCTGAACCTGTACGCCTCCCCTGTTCTGCTGTTAGCTTGACTTTTTTCCAAAGATCAAGCTCAATTTGACGAATCTCAATAGACTCAGGGTCGTTGGAAACTTTCTCTATAATCCGATCAACGGCTTCAAGTTCCAAATCGACCAGATCATCCATCAGTCGCTGTCCAATACGCGCTACCTTGTTTAGTTCGTTGTAGTCAAAATAAGCATGCGGTTCATCAAATGGATGGACTACGAACTTAGTCAAGTTAAGAAGTAAAAGGCGACAACTGTCGTAAGGAGACAGAATTAATTCTCCGCACGGGTTCGTCGTAATTGATCGGTACTGATCGCCGAATAGATCTGGAATACTGTTCTCCAGTACCGTGTCCCAAAATAGAATACCTGGTTCAGCACTTGACCAGTTTGAATCAATTAGCTTGTCCCAAATTTCTTTAGCTCTGACAACCTTTGTAAACTTAGCTTTTTCCACTGAAGAATCCACCGGCCATCTAAGTGTGATCTCCTGATCATCTTGAACAGCTTGCATGAATTCATGCGTAACCCGAACGCTGACGTTTGCTCCAGTTACCTTAGTTTTGTCTTGTTTGATGGTTATGAAAGTTTCAATATCCGGATGCAAACAATGGCATGAAATCATTAAAGCGCCCCTACGACCGCCCTGAGCCACTTCACGACACGTTCCGGAGAACCGTTCCATGAATACTCCGATACCGTCTGTAGTGCCGGCAGCATTACTTGTCTTGACACCTCGAGGACGGATGGAAGAGATATCAATACCGACACCTCCCCGACGTTTCATGATTTGAGCCAGCTCCTGATCGGACTTTAGAATTCCTCCATATGAATCTAGTGGGCTTGGTACCACAAAACAATTTGACAGCGATTGAATCTGATGTGAGTTCCCGATAGCACTCATTGGGCTACCTTGAGGCACAATGGTCCAATTGGACAGGTACCCAAAAATCTCTTCTTCACTTAAAGGATTAGGGTACTTAGCCTCAATCCGGGCAAATTCTTTTGCCAGCCTCCGGTGAGTATCAGCAGGAGTAGTTTCAACTACGTTGCCTTCCTTATCACGTAAGGCGTATTTATTTCGCCACACACTCGCTGCAAGTTCATCCCCATTAAAGTATTCCGTAGCCGCCTGCAAAGACACGTGTATCCTGATTTCCTTTAAGTTAAGTTTAAGTTGGCACCTTAGTTATCGTTGATGTAACGTTACCATTCGCTAGATTACCGTATTGAGCGAATGAATCAATACCAAATAGTGTGTCCCAATCACTATTTACGCTTGCCGGATCTTCTAACAAGATAGTGTCAACGCTTAACACGCTATCTACTGTATATGTACCATCTAAGTTAAGAGGCACATCACCGTCAGGGTGGATTCCAGAAGAATTCATAATCTGAATGGTGTCTCCAGCTTGGTAGAATCTACCAATACCTGTATATGTAATGACTCCGCCAACTGCAGTCCCAGTTGGGCTGAAATTAGCAGTTCCATTATTACCGCTTGCACTGTAGTCAATAATATTTCCTGCCCCTGTAGTATCAGAACTATTTAACTTCCACCACCCGATACAGTCTCCAAAGAAAGATAGTGCGGACAGATCTGGAGGAGTCCCACCTCCATAAACTTGTGATACTTCGGGTGAGGTTAGTTTTCGATCCCAGATCGAAACATGGCTCAAAGCTCCATCAAATGCGAGAGTGCTGCCTCGTCGACCAATTTTTAAGGGCTCACTATTTGTCGTAGAGTCAGTTAATCCATCCTCTAATACTGTCTGGCCAACTCCTGTACCGTCAATGAAAAAATTTACGCCGGAGACATTAGTAGATATACTCTTTGTAAAGCCGAAAAAATGTAAGTTTCCATCCGTTGGTGGATCTGTAGACGATCCTGTTCGAAACTCATTGCTCCCTGAATGACACATAATCAAGTCTTCTCCAAGACTTGAGTTTATTACAAATCTCCACCCTACAGCACCAGAAGAGTTTTGTTTCCCTACAGCGCAGCCTGGATTAGTTACTGAAGTCTTATACCAAACAAACACGGAAAAAGCAGAAGAAGAATTTTGATCTAGAACATCCCCCATTGATATTTCGTCATTGATACCATCAAAAATCCAGACAGGCTCTGTTTCAGTTGACCCAAAAGTAATCGCGTCAGTAAATGTAGGATTCTTATCACACTCAATTGTGCAGGATACCCAATAAGCATCACCCTTTTGTTGAGTTAGCTTAGGGAGGCCTCCAACAGTTCGGCACAAGTGAGTCGTTGGAATACCGATATCCGTGATGAGATCCATGAGGAAGTCATCTCTGCCATATCTGAGAGTCGTAACAAAGAAGCCCATGAACTCCGTATACTCT
>Ga0315910_10001232_pt1 | contig 23849 bp, 15 predicted proteins | sample EdamamesoilMG_FD_204470 | JGI IMG/M metagenome (GOLD analysis project Ga0315910, IMG submission 204470) | Garden soil microbial communities collected in Santa Monica, California, United States - Edamame soil | ecosystem: Environmental > Terrestrial > Soil > Garden | place: USA: California... | reverse complement strand
GCAATTGATCGGAAGTGCTACCACCGATGCGGACGGCAAAGCGATGTTGAATTCGAAAGAGCCTCCGTTTGTACTCCTCGCCAAAAGCGGCTACCAACGCGGCTATTTAAAACTTACCGATGGCGATGCATTGTCGGTAAGTAACTTCGATGTTTCGGGCGAACGCGTGGAGCGCGGTCTCAAAGGATTTTTGTATGGCGATAGGGGTGTGTGGCGTCCGGGCGATTCACTCTATTTAACCTTCATTCTCGAAGACAAAAACAAACTACTGCCTGCAGCCCATCCGGTGGTTTTCGAAATGCAGAACCCACAAGGGCAAATCGTAAATCGATTGGTAAGATCAACCTCTGAAAATGGGTTCTATAAATTCGCTACCGCTACCGCAGCCGATGCGCCCACCGGCAACTGGACCGGTCGTGTTAAGGTAGGTGGAACTGAATTTACACAAAACCTCAAGATTGAAACGGTAAAACCGAATCGCTTAAAAATCAATCTTGATTTCGGTGCTGATAAATTCACTACGTCAAGCGTTACCGGCAACCTGGATGTAAAGTGGCTACACGGTGCACCGGGTCGAAATCTGAAAGCGGAGTTTGATATGTTGTTGGTAAAAGTGCCGACTACCTTCCCGAAATATCCTGACTTTGTATTCGAAGACCCGGCCAGAGATTTCTATAGCGAAGCTCAGCCTGTGTTTGAAGGAACAACAGACAGCGAAGGGAAAGCAACCGTTAATGTAAACCTCGAATCAAATTATGCAGCACCGGGATTTTTGAATGCCATTTTCCGCGGAAAGGTATTTGAGGAGAGTGGCAACTTCAGCATCGATCGCTTTGTGGTGCCCTACTATCCGTATGAGTCGTTCATCGGTATGAAAACTCCCGAAGGGGAGAAGTACAGCGGCATCCTTTACTTTGATAAGCCGCATAAGGTTGATCTGGTAACGGTCGATAATACAGGCGCAGCGGTTTCCAGAAATAACATTGAAGTGAGCATGTATAAACTTGGCTGGCGCTGGTGGTGGGACAATTCCGAAGAGAGCATCGCGAACTATGTGGAGGGATCCTACTCGAAGTTGGTGAAGAAAGGAACGGTATCAACCAACAACGGCAAAGGCTCCTGGACATTCGAACTGAAGCAAACAGAAAATGAATACGGCCGGTACTTTGTTCGGGCCTGCGATCCGGTATCGGGTCACTGCACCGGACAAATCATTTACATTGATGAGCCGGGTTGGTGGAGTCGTTCGCGCGGTGATCAATCCGGTGGAGGCGCAACGTTGTTGTCGTTTACTACCGATAAAGAATCGTATAACATTGGCGAGAAAGTAAATCTTACCATTCCTGGTGGCGCGAAAGGCCGCGCGTTGGTGAGTATTGAAAGCGGTAGTAAAGTCATTCAAACCTACTGGGTAGAAACCGAAGGCGAGTCGAAGTTTTCGTTTGAAGTAACCCCGCAGATGACACCAAATGTATACGTGCATGTTTCGTTATTGCAACCCCACGCACAAACGGCAAACGATTTACCGATACGCTTGTATGGTGTCACCAACATTCGGGTTGAAGATCCCAACACACACCTCACTCCGGTTATTACCATGCCCGATGTGTTGGAGCCGGGCGAAGAAGTAGCGATCAAGATTTCAGAAAAAACAAATCGTAAGATGACCTACACCATCGCGATAGTCGATGAAGGCTTGCTCGACATCACGCGGTTCAAAACACCAGACGCATGGAGTCGCTTCTATGCGCGCGAAGCATTGGGTGTGCGCAGTTGGGATTTGTACGATAATGTAATGGGGGCTTTTGGCGCACACCTCGAACGCCTTCTGGCAGTCGGTGGAGATGCTGAGGCACGTGCCAAGGAAGATGATGCGCGGGCCAACCGCTTTAAACCCGTTGTAAAATTCTTCGGGCCGTTTACGTTGGATAGCGGAAGTGAAACACACAAGTTCACGATGCCGCAATACATTGGTTCTGTGAAGACCATGGTGGTTGCTGGTTATGAAGGTGCGTATGGGAAGGCAGACAAAGCTACACCGGTGCGCAAGCCGCTTATGGTGTTGGCAACCTTGCCGCGTGTATTAGGTCCTGAAGAGAAATTGAAATTGCCCATTACGTTATTCACACAAGAGAAGAGTGTTAAGAATGTAAAGATCGAGGTGAAGGCCTCCGGGCCGGTTACCGTTGCTGAGGCTTCAAAGTCCGTGAGCATGTCGCCCAGCGGTGATATGACCGTTGATTTTGATATTGCTGTGAAGGGCGAAGTAGGAATTGCCAAAGTAGAAGTAACGGCTAGCTCCGGAAGTTTCAAGGCCACCGATGTAATCGAGATCGAAGTTCGTAACCCCAATCAACCTGTAACAAAAGTAACCGAAGTACTTTTGGAGACAGGCAAGGCATGGAATGTAGATGCTGTTCCGTTTGGAATCTCCGGCACAAATTCCGCTATCCTTGAAGTATCAAACATGCCACCGATCAACTTAGGTTCACGGTTGCGGTATCTCATTCAGTATCCGCACGGCTGTATTGAACAGACTACTTCATCGGTGTTCCCGCAGTTGTATCTCGATCAGGTAAAAGTGCTTACCGAAATTGAAAAGAAAAATATCCAACGCAACATTACCGCTGGTATCGAGCGACTGAAGAGTTTCCTTCAACGCGATGGTGGTTTTGGTTATTGGCCTGGAGCATCAGAAAATTCTGATCCGTGGGGCACATCGTATGCTGGTAATTTCATGGTGGAAGCTGAAGCCAAAGGGTACTACGTTCCGGCCGACATGCTGAAGAAGTGGAAGAAGTATCAGAAGACAAAAGCATTGGAGTGGAGACGTAACGATAATTATTACAACAACGATTTGATGCAGGCGTATCGGTTGTACACCCTGGCGTTGGCGGGAGCACCTGAGATCGGTGCGATGAACCGCTTGCGCGAGCAGGGCGATCTCACCTCAACAGCCGCGTGGATGCTGGCCGCTTCGTACGCAAAAGCCGGTCAGCCGGAAGCAGCGAAAAAACTGATTGCCAACCTTTCAACAACCATCAAGGCTTATCGCGATCTTGGGTATTGTTACGGTTCTGACTTGCGCGACAAAGCGTTGATCCTCGAAACGCTTGCCATGCTGAAGGAGCAAACCAAAGCGTTCGAATTGCTGAAGGAAATTTCCAAATACCTGAGCAACTATGGCTACTGGATGAGCACGCAGGAGACAGCCTTCTGTCTGAAAGCCGTGGGTTCATTTGCGGGATTGCAAAAGCAAGGTGATTTGAAATTTGCCTACACCATCAACGGAAAGAAAGTGAACGCAAGCACAGAACTACCAATCGCGCAGGTTCAGATTCCGATCAGTGGTGTGAAGAAGGAGAGCGTGAAAATAGAAAGTGAAAGCAAAGGCGCGTTGTTCGTCCGTCTTATCCAGGAAGGTACACCAGCCCGTGGCCAGGAAGAAGATGAGCAAAGTGGCTTGAGCGTTTCGGTTCGTTATACTGACACCAACGGAATTGTTATTGATCCAACACGACTGGAGCAGGGTACGGAATTCCTGGCGGAAGTAACGGTTAATCATCCGGGTGTTCGATCACGGTATGAGAATCTTGCCCTGGGGCAGGTGTTCCCATCAGGATGGGAGATCAACAACTTGCGTTTGCAGGGTGACGAGCAGTTTACCGAGAACAGTTCCTTGACCTATCAGGACATTCGCGATGACCGGGTGTATACGTATTTTGATTTGAGCTCTGGCCGAAGCAAAACCTTTAAAGTTATGCTCACAGCAAGTTACGCAGGCACGTACTACCTGCCAGCCGTAACCTGCGAAGCTATGTACGACCGTAGTATTTATGCGCGGAAGAAAGGGCAGGCGGTGGAGGTTGTGAAGGCACCAGGTATTTAATCTGCGTTGATCAGCAAAATCTGAAAGAAATATTCTCCCGCAGATCGCGCAGATGTTCGCAGAGTTGAGTTGATTGAAGTTAAAGCCCAGGTATTTAATCTGCGTTGATCAGCGAAATCTGCGGGAAAGGGAGGTATTCTTTATCGTAGATTCATGTTTCATGTTAGCAAAGAAACTGTTGTATGAATGAAAACGAAATATCCTTTAAAATAAGGGGCGCGATTTTTAAGGTTTATAATAATCTTGGCCCAGGACTTCTGGAATCAGTATATGAAGCAGCCCTAACTTTCGAGTTAAAGAAAGAGGGACTTAAGGTAAGAGCACAGGTTCCATTGCCCGTTACGTATGAAGCTATTCACCTTGATCTGGGTTTTAGAATCGATCTTCTCGTAAATGAACTTGTTATTGTAGAGGTGAAATCTATTGAAACCCTTCACGAAGTTCATCACAAACAAGTGCTGACTTATTTAAAATTGACTGGCAAAAAACTAGGTATACTGGTTAATTTCAATACAGACAACATAGCTGAGTCAATCATTCGAAAAGTCAATAAACTTTAGCAAGTAAAAGCTGCGTTGATGTGCAAAATCTGCGGGAAATAATTCTCACCCAGATAGTCGCAGATCGGAAGACAGTAGAATTTTGTCTACAAACTTTCCCGGGTTGTCGCACGCTTCTACGCTATCGCCAATTAAGCAGTTTTCTTTGCGTTATTGTCGTTAACTAAACGAAACGCAAATGAAGCTGTCCACCAACTATATTGTAGTGGCTATTTTTTTGTTAGGTGTTCTGCAAGCTTGTAACAAGGATAACGATGTTACTGCTGACCAGGATAACCAAGAAGTAGGCAATAGTGATTTTGATACCAACTCGCAAGATATTACCATTTCCAATGCGGTGATTGTAACCTTTGACGGAACCATGGCCATTGTAGAAAATCCGTTCGAAAATTCGGGAGTAACAGTTGAAGTTTCGAAAGGCGATGTGGTAGTGACCGCTACGGTTACGGATCTGGAGGTTAATTATGTTTTGTCAGGTGTTACCACCACGGGATCGTTCAAACTTTATAGCGATTACAAATTCGGATTGATTCTGAATGGTGTAAGCATCGGCAACGCTGATGGCCCCGCTATCAATATTCAATCAGGAAAGAAAGCTTCTGTTACGATAGTAGACGGAACCAACAATCAGTTGATTGATGGAACGTCTTACGATACCAGCGATGAAGATCAAAAAGGTACTTTCTTCAGCGAAGGACAACTGGTGTTTGATGGAAACGGAAACCTTTCCGTAAGCGCTAACTACAAACATGCCATCGTTAGTGATGATTACATTGCTCTTAAAAATGGCAACATTACTATTGTAACGGCTGTATCCGATGGCGTCCACGCAAACGACTATGTTGAAATGGAAGGCGGTACGTTAACCATTACTTCTTCAGGCGATGGTGTTGATGTGGAAGAAGGCTATGTGGCAATCTCCGGTGGAAATCTAACTATAACCAGCGTAGACGATGGCCTCACCGCATCGTATGATGGCACTGATGTGAGCATAATTCCTTACGTGGAGATTACCGGAGGAGATATTTCTATCAAAACAACAGGCGATAAATCCTGTGCGATAAAAAGCGAAGGGGATGTTACGATCAACAGCAGTGGGCTGATCGCCCTTACACCATCGGGCAAAGCATCGAAAGGAATAAAGACCACCGGAGATTTTACATTGAAAACAGGCGAAGTAGAAATCGCGTGTACCGGAAATTCATATTACGACACCAGCGATGCAGATATTGCTTCTGCAGCTGGTGTGAAGACTGATGGAAATCTTACGATCGACAACGGTTCACTTATCATTACTAATTCGGGTAGTGGAGGTAAAGGACTAAGTGTTGATGGGGCATTAACGATCAATCTTGGTACGCTGAATATTACGGCCTCGGGTTCAGCCTTTACATACAATAACAATTTGTCATCGGAAGCAAAGGGAATAAAAAGCGATGGAGCCATTACGGTAAATGGTGGTGAGTTGTCCATTTCGGCTACCGATGATGGAATGAAATCAGAAACGTCAATTACGGTGAACGGAGGAAGTGTTTTGATTACGAAATCGACCGAAGGTATTGAAGCACCAGCCATCACCTTTACGGATGGAACCATCAGTGTTGTGGCTTCCGATGATGCCGTGAATGCTACGAAAGGCAATGGAGGCGAAGGTAATGACGGAAGTCTGTTAACTATTTCGGGAGGTGTTCTGGCGTTGAGTTCAACAGGCGGTGACCCGATGGACAGCAATGGCAATATTGTAATGACAGGTGGTACAGCAATTGTGCAAGGTCCGTCCGCTTCACCCGAAGTCGCCATAGACTATAACGGTACATTTAAAATTTCAGGTGGTCTGTTGATAGCATCCGGTCCGAGTGGTAATATGATTCAGGCCACCAGCACCTCATCAACACAAAATACGGCTCTCATCCGGATCAATGGGAATGTATCATCCGGTACATGGTTCAATGTACAGGATGCTTCCAGTAATACATTGATTACGTATAAACCGTTGCGCAGTGCTAACTACTTTGTGTTGTCTTCGCCATCGTTGGTTAGCGGCAGCAGTTATAAGGTGTACACCGGTGGGAGTGTAAGTGGCGGAACAACCGTTAATGGATTGAATACCGGTGGGGCTTATTCTGCCGGTACACAAAAAGGGAGCTTCACCATCAGCAGTAAAGTGACATCAACAACACTGTAAAGGGGTAGTTTGTTTGAAAGCTTCCGGGAGAAATTCCGGGAGCTTTTTTTATTTGTGTTAAACAATACCTCACTGATTTCACCTTTCTCTATTTTTATGGTTTATGATCAGCAAGTACAAGAGAAGGATCTTTATCGTAGCCGTCAGTGTCCTGCTGTTGTGGTACTACTTCTGTCTGCCGTCCGTTTTATTTAACGATCCGTACTCTACGGTTTTAGAAGCCCGCGATGGACAACTCTTAAGTGCAACTATTGCCAACGATGGTCAGTGGCGTTTTCCGGAAATTGATTCTGTTCCAGCGAAGTTTGCGGCTGCTTTGATCGAGTTCGAAGATAAACGCTTTCGCAGCCATCCCGGGGTAGATGTGTTGTCGATGGGGCGGGCGCTGCGTCAGAATATTTCGGCTGGTAAAGTAGTCAGTGGAGGTAGTACCATCAGCATGCAGGTGATCCGGCTTTCACGGAAAGGAAAGTCGCGAACCGTAGTGGAAAAATTCATTGAAGTGATTCTCGCCACGCGCCTGGAGCTACGCTATTCTAAAGATGAAATACTTTCGCGCTACGCCTCGCATGCGCCATTCGGAGGAAATGTAGTAGGCATCGAAGCTGCGTGCTGGCGCTACTTCGGTCGCGATGCGCAACAACTTTCGTGGGGCGAAGCCGCTATGCTGGCGGTGTTGCCCAATGCACCCGCGCTGATTCACCCCGGACGAAATCGCGAGGCTCTCAAGAAAAAGCGAGATGCACTGCTGGATAAGATGATGACGGCCGGTGTAATCGATGAGTTTACGTGTTCGTTGGCCAAGGAGGAGGCTGTGCCGGAAGAACCTCAGGTATTGCCCCGTCATGCGCGTCATCTACTTTCGCGATTGTTTGTTGACGGATCGGCTCAACAAAAAGTACACTCCACGCTCGATATCAATATTCAACAACGGGTTGAGCAGATTGCTGAAGATCATCATCAACGATTGGTTGGAAACCAGATACACAATGTTGCTGTGCTGGTTGCTGAAGTACAAACCGGCAATGTGGTGGCTTATGTTGGAAATGTTATTAATGAAAACCGGTACGATGGCGATGATGTTGATGTGATTATGGCACCGCGAAGTACAGGAAGTATTCTGAAACCATTTCTCTATGCCGCAATGTTGGACGAAGGAAAAATTCTCCCGGCATCAATACTTCCGGATATCCCAACGCTGATCAATGGGTTTTCACCCAAAAACTTTTCGAAGGAATATGATGGCGCTGTGGCAGCCGATAAAGCGTTGATTCGCTCACTCAATATTCCGGCAGTTCATTTATTGCGCGAGTATCGCTATGAAAAATTTCATACGCTGCTAACTGAAATGGGGATGACTACCCTTTCAAATCCTCCGGATCATTACGGCCTTACGTTAATACTGGGTGGTGCCGAAGGAACATTGTGGGATATTACCGGCATGTATGCATCAATGGCCAGAACGCTGAATAATTACTTCGAGCATCCGGGCAAGAATAAATATGATCGTGGTGATTTTCATGAGCTGCACTATCGGTTGACGGTTGGTGATAACCAATCAGAACCTGATTCAATCGTAAATCGTGAGTCTAAAATCGTCAATCTTGATGCGGCTTCATGGCTGGGTGCAGCTTCCATCTTCCAAACATTCGATGCGTTGAAAGAAGTGTATCGACCCGGAGAAGAATCGGGGTGGCGATACTTTAACAGTTCGAAAAAAATTGCCTGGAAAACAGGAACAAGTTTTGGATTTCGCGATGGTTGGGCTGTGGGTGTTACTCCCGAGTATGTAGTGGGCGTGTGGGTAGGTAATGCCGATGGTGAAGGCAGGCCCGGACTAACCGGAACAGAAACAGCTGCACCTATTTTGTTTGATGTCTTCTCGCAGCTTCCGGGGCAACGTTGGTTTATGCGGCCTGAACTTGAGATGGAGCAAATTACAGTTTGCGCAAAAAGTGGTTACCGAAACACAAGTTTGTGCAGCGAGGTCGATACGGTGTGGATTTCAAAAAGCGGACTGCAAAGTGCTGCGTGTCCGTTTCATAAGAAGGTTCATCTTTCTTCCGACAACAAATTCAGGGTTCACAGTGAATGCGAAAGTATTGCCGAAATGAAAGATGTAAGTTGGTTTGTGTTACCACCTGTGCAGGAGTATTACTATCGACCGCGGAATATTTCCTATCGCACGCTTCCACCCTTTCGCAGCGATTGCCAACCTGCTTCGGGGGTATCAACCATGGATTTGTTGTACCCGAAGCCCAACGCCCGAATTTACATTCCTCGCGAGTTGAATGGTACCATGGGCAGTGCAGTTTTTGAGCTGGCGCATCGTAATCCGGGTGTTACGGTCTACTGGCATCTGGATGGAACCTTCATTGGAAGCACAAAGCGGAACCATCATTTAACAGTGAATCCACCACAGGGTAAGCATGTTTTAACACTGGTAGATGAGCACGGAGAATCCATTGAACAGCGGTTTGAAGTGCTTTCTGGGATGTAAATAGCTGACAGGTAAATATTTAGTTGTGTTTTATTGATTCTTTACTATATTCGTAATGGATTTTGAGCCTGTTCATTAAACCTTAGTGCTATGAAGACCCTATTTTTTGCACTGGTGGGCATTTTTTTAACGAATTCAGTTTTGTTTGCCCGGCCCAGTAAATGTTGCAACCAACAACCAGCGTTTGACGCAATACCCAACTATGTGGTAATTGGAGCCTTTGCTGTTCACAAAAACGCAACACGGTTTACTTTAAACGCCAACCGCCTTTCTAACCAGTTGAAGGGAAAGGCGGAGTATCAGTTGAATGCCAACCGGAATTTGTACTACGTCTATGTATTGGTAACACCAGACCGCGAGGAAGCGCTCAACGAGGCGAACAGACTTCGCAGCGAATCGCAGTTTTCCGATACCTGGGTGTATCATGGTGCGCTTGGAAATTTAGGCGAGGGTGATCCTTCTACGCTAGGTGTCGATATCAACCCGGAAACAGAAAAGAAAATTGAATCCGTAAGTCCTTCCGATAATGCGAGCGTATCGAATCAAAGTATTCTGAATGACACTGAAAATCTTCTTTCCAGTTCCAACACAAACGCATTGCCCGCAACGGTTACTACCGGTACCGGTGCAGGTGTAAATGATAGTGCGGCTGGTGCGCCAGCATCAACAGAAAACTCAACACTCGATGATGGTGTTGAAGGAAAACGATTCCTGTTTTCACTTTATCGGGCGGTCGACAACGCCAAAGTGGAAGGTGATGTAGATGTTATCAATACCGAGCGTGCTAAAAAAGTAGGAACCTATAAAGGAAATACGCCTGTTAAAATTTCATCTCCGGGTTCTAAAACAAATGAAGTAACCTTTGTGTGTGAAGTATTCGGCTATCGTAAAGTACAGCATAGTGTTAATTACAATGAGCCGGCCGGTGAGAATATTTCGGTTGATGCCGAACAAAATGTGGTTGTTCCGTTCGAATTGGTACGCTTGCAAAAAGGAGATATTGCAGTAATGTACAACGTTTACTTCTTTAAAGATGCCGGGGTAATGCGACCCGAATCCAGGTTTGAAGTGAATAGTTTGTTGGATATGCTGAAAGAAAATCCTAACTATAAAATTAAACTACACGGCCACACCAATGGCGGTGCTGCGGGCAAGATTATTTCCATGGGCGAGAGTAAGAATTTCTTCTCGCTAACCGGTACCAAAGAGAGTATGGGCTCAGCTAAAAAACTTTCGGAAGAGCGCACCAACGTTATTAAAGAATATTTAATAGCCAATGGTATTGATCCTTCGCGAATGCAATTGAAAGCATGGGGCGGTAAGCGTCCTCTTCATGATAAACACAGCACCCGGGCACAAGAAAACGTGCGCGTTGAAGTAGAAATTCTGGAGGACTAGAATTTTGTTGACTCGGGTCGTGTTGTAAATTGAGCAGAAGTAAAATTTCTTTACCATATGAAAACACGAACCGGCATTTTGCTTAGCCTTTCGTTGTTGATCCTCTTCAACCTGGAAGGCAAAAAACCCTTTACCAAGGGTGCATCTCCTTCATTGTATCCAGCGCCAAGTTACATGGTTGTTATTGGTGCATTTTCCGTGCAGGACAATGCCAAACGGTTTACGCGCAGGGCTAACGAGCTTCAGCATGCAGCTAAGTTTGTGTTCAATCCCGATCGAAATCTTTACTATGTATTCACACTGATATCGGACGACAAGAATACTGCGATGGAGGAAGCGAAGCGCCTCCGTGAACAATCGGCTTATACAGATGCATGGGTTTATCAACGCTTGTCAGGTGATGTTAAAACAGAACGTGAGGATATCAATCCGGTAACGGAGCAGATGATGGAGGATGTGCCGGTGGAGCAGGCAGCGCCACCACAGCCTGAGCCAACACCTGTAGTACAGACGCCAACAGTACAGGAAAAACCTTCGGAAGTTATTGAAGGAAAGAAATTCTTTTTTAATACCTACCGGGGAAGAGATAATAAAATTGTGGCCGCCAATGTAGAGGCCATTGATATTGACCGCTCGCGAAAGATGGGCACCTACAAAACCAACGAAGCCATTTACCTGCCATCACCCAAAAACAATTCAGGCAAAGTTAGCCTTGTGGCAAAGGCGTTCGGCTATCGCAATGTGCAGGTGGACCTGGATTACAACAACCCAAGTGGTGATAATATTTCTATGGATGAGACGAACGGTGTAACGGTGCCGTTTGAATTGATCAGACTTCGTAAAGGTGATATTGTAGTTATGTATAATGTTTTCTTTTATAAAGATGCTGCTGTTATGATGCCCGAGTCGAGATTTGAGGTGGATGCATTGCAAAGCATGATGATGGAAAATCCGAAGTGTAAAATCAGAATTCACGGCCACACCAACGGCAATGGTAGTGGAAAAATTATTTCCATGGGGGTTTCAAAAAATTTCTTTTCGCTGGACGATACCAAGGAAGGCATTGGATCGGCCAAGGCTTTGTCCGATGCACGTGCGTCTGTTATCCGCGATTATTTGATCAATGGAGGCGTTGAACCCGAACGCATGGAAGTAAAAGCCTGGGGCGGTAAAAAGGCACTCTATGATAAAGACAGCCCCAAAGCCAAAGAGAATGTTCGCGTAGAAGTAGAAATTCTGGAAGAGTAGTATTCCGGTTACGAGTTGCGAGTTACGGGTTTCGTGTTTCGCGTTGGTACATAACCCGAAACTTTAAACCCGAAACCTTGAATCTGGATCCCGAAACCCGAAACTAATTTAGCTTGTCATGGCCTGTAATACATCGTGCTGGGTGATGATGTGTACTTTCTCACGCTCATCGCGTACCAGCACTGCTTTGTTGTCTTTGTTTAATAGAGACGACAATACATCCAACGTACTATCGGGTGCTACAAACTGCATGGGCTTGTCCATGATCTCGCCAATTTGCTTGCTTTGCAATTGTGGATCCTGAATGATTTTTTCCAACAGACTGGACGAACTTACACTGCCGATAAATTGACCGTTGTCAGTAACAGGGATTTGATCGATGCCTTGTTTGTTCATCACCAGGATGGCTTCGCTTACTTTCGATGATTTGTTCACCGTGAACAGACTTTCCTTTCCATCACGATGCGAAATAATGTCGCGGGCGGTGGCAAACGCACGGGTTTCCAGGAAGCCGTGATCTTTCATCCACTGATCGTTGTACACTTTAGCGAGGTAACGCGTGCCATGATCGGGCAGCAAGATTACCATCAGGTCGTCTTTTTTTAAATGCTCACGCGCATACTCCAATGCGCCATGCAATGCCGAGCCACTCGACCATCCTACAAACAATCCTTCTTCGCGCGAAAGTCTGCGGGCTGCGATGGCGCCATCTTTATCGGTTACTTTAATGAACTGATCAATCACATCGAAGTTTACATTTTTTGGAAGGATGTCTTCGCCAAAACCTTCGGTGAGGTACGGATAGATTTCATTTTCATCGAAGATGCCCGTTTCTTTATATTTTTTAAAAACCGATCCATACGTATCGATTCCAACCGTAACAATGTTTGAATTTTGTTCTTTTAAATACTTGGCGGTTCCACACATTGAACCGCCTGTTCCTACGGTGGCAACATAATGTGTTATTTTTCCTGCTGTCTGTTTCCAGATTTCAGGTCCGGTGCTTTCATAATGCGCAGCCGCATTTGAAGGATTGTCGTATTGATTGGGATAGATTGAATTCGGAATTTCTTTGTTCAGCTTACGCGCTACCGAGTAGTAGCTTCGTGGATCGTCAGGCGCAACGTTGGTAGGGCAAACAATTACTTCCGCACCCACGGCTTTAAGAATATTTATTTTCTCCTGCGATTGTTTATCGGCCATGGTAAAAATACAACGATAACCTTTAGCCACTGCAGCTAAGGCAAGACCCATTCCCGTATTTCCGGAAGTGCCTTCAATGATTGTTCCTCCGGGTTTTAAGATTCCGGCCTTCTCGGCATCTTCCACCATCTTAATCGCCATGCGGTCTTTGGTAGAGTTTCCAGGATTAAAGTATTCCACCTTGGCCAGCACGGTACCTTGTATTCCCTTCGTTACGTTATTCAATTTTACCATCGGGGTATTGCCAATGGTTTCAATAATGGAGTTGTAGATCATGCGATGAGTAGTAAGGAAGTAAAATTACAAAAGATAGTCGCACGATGTAATGGCGATGTATTTATGTTCTGAATTTTTAAGTAGAATCTGGTCAGAACAATGGGCGGGAGGGAGACGTAAATAAAATGAAAAGGAGCATAAAGATTTCTTTACGCTCCTTTTCGTAAAGGAATTATATGGGTTTTGAAGCCATTTCAATCATGGCGGTTAGTTCGCTAATCAATTTATCATCGCTTCCATTAAAGCCAACCGATTTAAAGCGGATTTTCCCTTCTTTATCCAGCACAAACTTGGTGGGGATTCCTTCTACCTTGAATTGCTCCACCACCTTGCTATCATTATCCATCAACACATGAAAGGTGTACTTGTTGGAAGTTAGGAAATCAGCAGCATTTTTTTCTTTTGTATCGCCACGTTCCCAGGTATCAACAAAAACGAATTTTACGTTGGGATCGTCTTTGTATTTTGTTACCATCTTTTGCATGCCTGGAAATGAAGCGAGGCACGGGCCGCACCACGTTGCCCAGAAATCGAGAACAACTACTTTACCTTTCAGCTCAGCGATGCTTACGTCCTTACCATCCAGATCTTTTAACGTGAAGGCTGGGGAGGCTTCATTCAGCATGGACTTACGAAGCTCTTCAATCATTTTCAAATACGCCTCGCGTTCAAGTGCTACTACGTATGCATCAAAGCCGGCATCGGAGTTGTTTTCTTTGGTGTAGATTCGCTTGAGAATATCTTTAATGGCGCTGGTCGATTTGCCATCTTTTACAAACTGTTCGAGTTGTGGTTTTAATTCCTTTTCAGTCAGCACTTTTTCGGCCAGCAGGGCATAGGTATTGTTTTGTTCGGCATCATTTCCTTTGCCGATAGTTATGGCTGCTTCCTGGGTGTAGGTGAATCCCTTGGCAAATTCACCAAGCCGATACAACACCATAGCATAGGTATCGGCATACATGGCATACGAGCTTTCACGCTGTTTCGTCCATTGCTTGGCAGTAACAAAGTCTGGCTTCGCGCTGGTAGGATTTTTCCATTCTGATTTTGTGTATTCGGTGGCAAACCTGGAGAGTTCTTCGGCAATGGTCAACTCTTCATTCTTTTCCTGCAGGCCCCACGCCACATTGTTGTAGGTGGAAGCTACCTGGCCTTTTTCAGGCATGGTTGACGCAAATTTCTTCATCGCATCCCATTGCTTTTTAGCAGAGTAGGCACTGAGTACGGTTGATTTGAAATAGGAAAGTGATCCTTCATAGCCTTTCCATTCTTTGTCTTGCTTGATGTGTTGCTCAATGACGGCAAGCAATTCTTCTTTTTTAACTGGATCTTTTTCGGTTAAGAAAGCATCGATCTGTTGTGCGATTGTCCATTTGCCTGTTGGAAATGAAATCTTTTTCTGTGCAGCGATGAATTTACTTTGCTCCGGAAGTTTGGCTGCAGTGTAAAGTTGTTCGAGGTATGAATAGTCGTCTTCGGTTTTTACACCTGCTTTTAAGGTGGCTTCAATTTCTTTTTGAATGAGTGCAGGCACATCCGGCTTTTTGGCCGTGTTCAACATGTAATAGTACGTACCACCAAAACTTCTTTTTTGCTCCGGATAAGTTTGGAACTCTTTTTCGAAAGCTTCAATTGCTTTGTCGTTGTTACGGGCTACTTGTGTTTGCTGACCATACTGGAAATAAAAAAGAGCAAGACTAGTGTTACTACCTTTTCGGATTTTATCATGCTGGTAGAATTGAATAAAGTATCCGTCATTAAAATTATTGTCGTGCTTGTCATCAGCATAGAAGCCAAGCTGAATAAAATTAACAGCAGTGTCGGTTTGAATGGTGGCGGTATATTTTTTGCCTGATTTTTTAAGGATCAGGTCATCAGCCTTGCGTCCTTTACCACTGGTAACATACATAATGGATTCCACTTTCTTGGTGGTGTTGGCAATATCACCTGCAGGGGTGTAGGTAATGGTAAGTAAATCTCCGGGCTTGGGTTTTTCCGGAGTAACCAGAAAATTAGTTTGCGCAAACGAGGTTAATGTTCCTGTTATCAGGAAAATGAGGAGCCAGCTTTTTTTTGTCATAATGAGTTTAGGTTTAGAATAGTTGATAACGTGTACTTTACTTACGATAGTATTTCCCATCAAAAGGTTTTAAGTAGTAAGGAAAGATCGGAGAATTTTGTTAAAAACGAAATGCAAAATAGATGTAATTCGCCACGCGTTATTCCATTTGTCCACTAGCCGGGTCGATAACGTTTGTTCTGAATGGTGCTTAAGCTGCTCCGGCCAGTAAGTACAAAACGGCCATCCTTACGGCCACACCATTTTCCACTTGGTCGAGGATAATGGAGTGCTGCGAATCTGCTGCATCGCTGCTTAATTCAACGCCACGGTTAATGGGGCCGGGGTGCATAATAACAATTTGCTTCTTCAGGCTGTCGAGCATTTTTTTGGTGATACCATAGTACAGCGTGTATTCGCGCAACGAAGGAAAGTATTTGATTTGCTGCCGTTCAAGTTGAATGCGTAACACGTTGGCAACATCGCACCATTGAAGCGCTTTGCGCACATCGAATTCTACTTCCACGCCTAACTGGCCGATGAACTTTGGCAGCAGGGTTGGAGGTCCGCATACCATTACCTTGGCGCCTAATTTTTTGAGTGCAAAAATATTGGAGAGTGCTACACGCGAGTGTAAAATGTCGCCAATGATGGCGATTTTCTTGCCGCCTACATCGCCCAGTTTTTCGCGGATGGAGAACGTGTCGAGCAACGCTTGTGTGGGGTGCTCGTGTGTGCCATCACCGGCATTTACGATGTTGGCTTTGATGTGCTTCGAAAGGTAATGGGGGGCACCCGGGCTGGCGTGGCGCATCACAATCATATCGACCTTCATGGCCAGAATGTTGTTTACGGTATCCAACAAGGTTTCGCCTTTTTTTACCGAGCTGTTGGATGCGGAGAAGTTAACGACATCGGCCGAAAGTCTTTTCTGCGCCAGTTCGAAAGAGAGGCGTGTGCGGGTTGAGTTTTCAAAAAAAACATTCGCGATCGTAACATCGCGAAGCGATGGTACTTTCTTGATGGGCCGGTTGATTACTTCTTTAAAATTCTCAGCTGTTTCAAAAATAAGTTCAATGTCTTCGCGGGTAATGTTCTTAATGCCTAGCAAATGTTTTTGACTGAGTTTCGACATAGCCCTTAATCCTTATTGATCAACCAGATTTTATTTTGTTTATGACCTTGTGCTTCCAATTCTACCAGTACACGCTGTGACGTTAACGTGTTCACGGCCTTTCCTACATAATCGGCAGCCACGGGTAGTTCGCGTGTATACTTTCTGTCAAGGAGTACCAGTAACTCAACTTTGGCCGGTCGCCCGAACGCGATCATGGCATCCATAGCTGCGCGTATGGTTCTTCCGGTAAATAGCACATCGTCTACCAATACTACCTGCTTGCCTTCAATGATAAAGGGTACACGGGTTTCATTGGCTTTTGCCGGTACTTCTCTGCGTCTGAAATCGTCACGGTAAAAGGTAGCATCCAGGTAGCCAAGCGGAATATTCTTCTTGATATCCTTTTCCAGTTTTTTATGGATGATGTCGGCAACGTAAATGCCGCGGGGCTGCATGCCGAGAATAACCGTTTCAGAAAAATCTCCGTGAATTTCAATTAATTGCTGGCAAAGACGGTTTATCGTGATGTCGAGGAGGTCAGAATCGAGGATGAGTTTCTTCTGCATAATGCGCTGGCAAATATAGTAATAAGCGTGGGATGAATTGACCAGCCGCTGGAGTTTTATATGGCGGTTTACCGATAACTTACTTTATTAATGAAGAAGACTTTACGTTTGCCAAACCGGGGATTGATGATTTCCTGTGTGCCATAAGCGTAGAAATAATCTTTATACCAATACTCGAGTTTGCCCGGGTCTTTACTTTCTTTCTTAACGATCTCGGTTTCTGAGTTTGTCTTCAGCGGCTCGAAACTCTTTCCTTCCAATACCTTGTTGTCTTGTATGATCTTCGAACGCAATTCATTTTCGTAGAGGTAAAGCAAGGCAATCTTATCGTGTTGTACTTCCAGCTTTACAAATTGTTCGAGGGTAAAGGTTTTTACATCGTTAATTTCAAAGCTGTTGTCCCACAGTAAATTTCCTTTTTGATCAAAGCCCATTACCACGGCATGTGTGTAGTTGTAGCCATCGAAAATGCGGCCGTCACGGAAATAGCCGTTTGAGGCATACGCGTACGGGCTGAATAATCCTGTGGAGGAACGATCGAAGGTTGTGTATTGCGGATAGAACGCTTCGCCCAGCAGTACGTATTGATTGTTATAGAGTACCAACTCGTGCACCAGAAACCGGTAGGTAAACCGGATTTTCTTTCCTTTGATTTTTCTGCGATGAATTCGCTCCTTCACACGCTGTTCGCGCTTGGCTTTCATGTACTTAAAGAAGTTTTCAAGATCGCCATAGTTATAGTACCGCACTTGCTGCAGACCACTCGGGTCGATACTGGCAATGAACAGCCCTTTCGAATAATCAGGATTTCGGCCGCCATACACTCCGGCTACCACCTGCATGTCGTTATCTGTTTTGAGCGATCGCGCAAAAAGGAAATTTCTGTTTTCATCGGGCTCCAGCCCGTAGTTGCGTAACAGCTCACCTGTTGGATCATAATTTTTGATCCAGATGGTTTGCTGACGCTGAAAATTTTTTCCGCTGATCAGCACATCAAAACTTCCATCGTCATAGGTTTTTACCTGGGTGAGTTCGCCCGATTCGTTGAGCAACCCCGGCAGCAACCTGGATTTTTCTGTTGTGAAAGAATAGTGAAGCACCACAGGCACACGGTTAAAGTATCCTCCGATGATGGCTGCCTCCTGCGTAATCTGGAATTCAGTAGGCGAAAATGGAATGATGTTTTTTATCGGGTATTGAACGTAGTTGCCGGTATGCTCTTCGATGGCAAATAACGTCATGTTGTTGCGCGATAGGTTTTGTTGTTTCAGCAGCAGGTAGAGTTTATTATTTTCAACCCGCTTGCCCATGATCAGCGAGCGCTTGTCGATGGCGAGGTAGCCGTGCCATTGTTGTTGAAAGGCGGTATCTAACTTGAAGATTTCAAGCTGATCAACATTGTCGGCTGTGAAGCGCCTGTAAAGAAATACTCCGCTTTCGTGTGCTGGCACAATCTCATATTCACCGTCATCGCGCAACAATGGAATTTCAAGCCTTGCTGACTGTAGTATTTGAGCCTCGCTGGTTACTACAATAGTCGGTAAGGAAAGAATTAGAATGCTAATGCACCACCACCTTGTTGATATAAAAGACATCGCGTGTACGGTCTTCTTCCGAATTATTTTTTATGGTCTGATATCCCCAAACATAAAATACATTGTTGTACCAATGCCTCACGCCACCTTCGTTTTCCCGGTCAGACTTGATGAGATCGCCTGGTTTCATGGAAATAATTTTTTCGGTCAGTTCGCCTTCGGAATCATCATCGATGTCAATCCACTTTACGCGCAGGTCAGATTCTTTTTTATAGAGGAAATTTATTTTAGAATCGATCAATGAAAAATCAGCAGCTTGCTCAAGGCTGGGCATTTTTAGTTCGTCAAGTTTTATGCTGTGGTCCCACAATACTTTGCCATTGGCATCGAACGAAATCAGCATAGCTTCGTCAGTTTTGATCTCATCGGCATTCTTCACATTGTTGCCGTACATAGGTCTGTACATGCGGTAGCCGGGATAGTAGTATGAACCATACGGAGAAAGTCCGTACGGAGTGTAGAAGGGCGAATATCCATACGGATTATTGGGTGCATACGTGCTTGAACTTGAAGTAGGTGTGTAGACTTCGGCTAGCAGCAGGTATCCGCTTTTATGTTCCATGATGCGGTAGGGCATGGTGTAGTTTCCAAAGCCGGGTGTGCGTCCGCTCTTGAGGTACTCTTTTGAGTCGGCCTTGATGCGCGCTGCCCGCTTAGGGTTGAGGTAATCCAATGCATGATTGAGCTGACCAAAGTCTGTGAATTTTATTTTTTGATCGCTGTAAGGGTCTACACTCATCGAATAAAATCCGATGGATTGTTTTGAGTTCCGATCGCCCCAGGTGCCCAGTACGATCAGGTCTTCGCGTTCCAGCGTGCTGGTAATGGCTGTTTGCAGGTTTCGGTTATCGTCCACCGGCACAATGTCATCCAGCAGCATTTCGCCTTGCGAATCGAAGGCGCGAAAGATGAGCTTTCGATCGCTGCGCGAACTGCGATCGACCATAATAACATTGAAGGTTTGGTTGATATTGGCACGCAGTTCTACCAGTTCGGTATCTTTCTGAAAGAACCCCGGAACAATTTTTATGTTGGAGGTTGTAAGGTCGTACAGAAAAATTCCCGGTTCATTATTTACATATCCGCCAAAGGCAAAGCTGTTGTTTACTTTAATAAAGTGGGTGAGCTTAAAATCAAGTTCAGGTTTAATGGAATAGCGTTTGGGCTCATCACTTGCAGACGTGATTTCAATAAGTTCAAAATCGTTTTTGGTGGTTTCGCCTGTTCGAAAAAGCAGGTAGATGCCATCGGGCAATGCTTCATACCCTACCATTTTATAGCGATCTTTAATTTCGAGCTCAAGCTTCTTTTGTTCCTGCAGGGCAGTGTCCAGTTTAACCAACTCCCAAAGACGATTGCTGTTTTTGTATTTATCGCGTTCGCGAAACAAGACGATACCTTTTTCTTTTAGTGAGATAACATTGTAGTAGTCGTCTGAATTTTTTTGTTCTTTTTCAAAGCGGGTTGGCTGCAGAAGTTGTGCGGCAGCCGGAATACCAGCCATACACAGCGTGATGAACAGTGGAATGAATGCTTGGGTGACGCGATTGCGAAATTCAAATTTTACTTTCATACTTTACTTGCCTTCACTCAGTGCTACTACAAGATCAAACTCTTCTTTTTTTACGGGCTGTACAGACAGTCGTGCAGCCTTTACCAATACCATAGTACTTAAACGTTTATCGGCCTTTATCTGTGCCAGTGTTACAGGATTTTTTAATTTTTTATCGGGGGCAATATCCACTACAACCCAATCTTTGTCGGCCGGATCGGGGAAGTGTTCTTTGGTGATGTGCGCAATGCCAATAACAGCTTTTTCATCTCCGGTGTGATAGATGAAAACCAGGTCGCCCTTCTGCATGGCTTTTAGATTGCTGCGTGCCTGAAAGTTACGTACGCCATCCCACGTGGCTTTTTTGTCGCGTGCAAGATCGTTCCAGGAGTACGTATCCGGTTCGGTTTTCATCAGCCAGTAGTTCATAGCGAAATAGTTTCGTGTGTGTATAAATATAAGTTGATTTACACGTACGAAAAAACTGAATAGTGCTGAACGGAAAGATGAGTCGGTTACGCTTTTTTCCAGGGGCCTTCAATGGCCAGTGTTAGCCCTGCGTGCTGAATGTTCACAAACAATGTGCTTCCATCAGGTGAGAACACAACGCCCGCGAGTTCTGATTTGTATCCAATGTTTTCCCCAAGTTTATAGTATTGGCCAGCGGGCGTAATGCCTACCAGAAACGGATGGTCATGATCTTCGCACAACACCACATCGCCCCAGGGTGCAATGGTGAGGTTATCGCAATATTTTAAGATGGACTTGTCGTTAGGCTCGGCAAACAGTTCCAATGTTCCGGGTTTTTCTTTTTCGCGTGTTGTTCCTTCATAAGGACTTGGTTTGTAGCGGAACACCTGTCCTGATTTTGTGAGGCCACCATTGGTACAGGCAACGTAAACTTCCTGGTTTCCGTACCACATGCCTTCACCACGCGCAAATCGTGCGGCACCATTTTTAAATCCACGATGACGTAAATCGTTGTCGGGCGATTCTACATTATCCATGTCAATCCAATGCGTGGTGTACAATCGCCTGGGGGGTACTACCGGAGCGTTGGATTCTTTCCAGTTGCGCGTGTCAAACGAGGCTTGCTCCAGCAGCGCAAGTGCCTGCAGTTTGCCACCGTTCAGTAATTTTCCTTTGGTGTTAGGTAAGTAGCGATAAATCAGTCCTTCACTATCGTCTTCGGTGAGGTAAACAATTCCGGTTTTCGGATCAACGGCTACGGCTTCATGGTTAAATCGACCCATACCTTTAATGGGTGTGGGTTGTGCCAGTCCGCCCAGGGCGGGTACTTCAAAGGTGTAACCGTGATCTTTCTCTAAAAGATCGTTTGCTTTCTCTACTGTTTCTTCACACGTGATCCACGAGTTCCACGGAGTGGGGCCACCCGCACAATTACGAATGGTGCCGGCCAGCGATAAGTACTCTTTCTCAACTTTTTTTGTAGTGTGATTATAGATCAATGTAGTTGTGCCGCCCGTACCCGGAAGTTTTCCGCGACCATAATCATAGAATTTTGTTTTCGGAACGTTGGAAAGCAATTCGTTTTTATTTCCAAAAGGACTGCTGCTGAAATCGTTCGGAACATTTTCATGATTGCGGATGATGATGGTGCGATTGCCTTCGCCTTTAAAGGTAGCCATGCCATCGGGTTTGCCCGGCACACGCAGCCCGTCACTCATACGATTTCCTATCGTGGAAATTATCCGGTACGAAAAACCTTTGGGCAAATTGAAAATTTCGTCCGGATCAGGAAGTAACGGACCGTACCCTGCTTCGCTGGCAGTAAGCGTTTCGGCTATTGAAAACCTGGACAAGCCGAGAAAGCCCAGACTGATGGCTGCACTGGTTCGTATGAAATTTCTTCGGTTTGTTTTCATGGTTGAGAATGTTGATGCGAAAAATACTAGTAATACCCGGTTACTCCAACCAAAGAAAGTTTGCGAAACTGTTATTAAAAGAAACCTGACCACGAAACAGGATTGCTGAACACGGTGCTTTCAATTTCTTTTTCGAAAAGTCCGATCATGGATGATCCCGATCCACTCATGCAAGCATAAATTGCTCCGTGCTGGTAAAACTCATTTTTTATGCCGGCCAGTATTGAATGCTTTAGGAAGATGGATTTCTCGAAATCATTAACGAGCAATTCGCGCCAGGTGTGCAACGGCTGTTGCAGTATTTCTTCCAGCCGCACCGCTGGTAGCTGCGGGGTTACGCCTGCATAAGCTTCTGCTGTGGATATATGGATGTCGGGCTTGATGATCACCAGAAATTTACCAGCAAGATTTAGGTTGGTTGACGATAGTATTTCACCCCGGCCTGTACCCATCATGGGTTGGTTGTGAAGGAAGAAAGCGCAGTCACTTCCCAGGGCGGCTGCGTACTGAAGGAGTGCTTCGGTTGAAAGCTGAAGATTGAAAATTGAATTGAGCAGGCGTAAGGTATAAGCAGCATCGGATGAACCACCGCCCAGCCCTGCTCCGGTGGGAATTATTTTGTGCAGGTGAATTTTTACAGGAGGAAGCTTGAAATCATTGTTGAGAAGTTGATACGCCCGCAGACAAAGATTGTCGGTTGGATTTCCGGGGATAGTATTGCCTGAACTTATAAATTCAACGGTATCTGCAGGAATTATTTCCAGGATGTCCGTCCAGGGCACAGGATAGAAACAAGTTTCCAGATTATGATAACCATCGGCCCGCTTGTTTACAATGTGTAAGCCGAGATTGATTTTACAGGGCGGGAAGGCGACCATTCTTTTGTGGATGAAGTTTCGTGTTTCGAGTTCCGCGCTTTTAAACACCAGAACCCGAAACCCAAAACTCGAAACCCGAATTATTTTGTAAGCCGTTCAATCAGATCTTCGGTGATGCCGGTAAACGAAAATCCACCATCGTGCATCAGGTTTTGCATCGTTACCATGCGTGTGTAATCCGAGAACAACGACACAATGTAGTTGGCGCAATCTTCGGCCGAAGCATTACCCAACGGAGACATCATCTGTGCGTAATCGTAGAAAACATCAAAGCCAGAAATACCTGCACCAGCAGTGGTCTTGGTAGGCGATTGTGAAATTGTGTTTACACGTACTTTCTTGAGTTTACCAAAACGATAGCCGTAACTTCTGGCGATCGATTCAAGCACAGACTTAGCCTGGGCCATATCCGAGTAATCGGGGAAGGTACGTTGCGCAGCAATGTAGCTGAGGGCCACGATAGAACCCCATTCGTTCATTGCATCAGTCTTCTCAGCGGTTTGCATTACTTTATGAAAGGAGATTCCGGAGATGTCCAGTGTTTTCAGGAACCATTCGTAGTTCAGGTCGCCATAGGTGCGGTCTTTGCGTACATTCGGGCTCATGCCTATGGAGTGAAGTACAAAGTCAAGTTTGCCGCCCAATACTTCCATCGACTTGGTAAAAAGCGTATTCAGGTCTTGTTCGGAAGTAGCATCTGCCGGGATAACCTCTGCATTACAGGCTTTTGCCAGTTCGTTGATCTTGCCCATGCGCATGGCAATGGGTGCATTGGTAAGCGTGAACAATCCACCTTCAGCTTTTACCTGCAGGGCAGTCTTCCAGGCGATCGAGTTTTCATCAAGCGCACCGAAGATGATGCCGCGTTTTCCTTTCAATAAGTTAGTAGCCATATACCGATTCGAAATGGTTGGTTAAGCCGCAATATTACAATACA